>Ga0326728_10005885_pt1 | contig 33769 bp, 18 predicted proteins | sample MB3enrmetagenome_FD_207602 | JGI IMG/M metagenome (GOLD analysis project Ga0326728, IMG submission 207602) | Lab enriched peat soil microbial communities from McLean, Ithaca, NY, United States - MB31MN | ecosystem: Environmental > Terrestrial > Soil > Wetlands > Peat | place: USA: New York...
CGCGCCGTCAGCGTGCGCGAGGCGGCGCGGCGTTTGTATGATGGCGCCTGCCAAGCCCAGGGTATTCCGGCCGCGGTTCTGGACGGTCCGGCGGCTTGGCAACCCGCTTCCAATCTCCTCGGTTTCGCCGCCGATAGCAAGCCAGCTTTGATTCCGTTGCGTATCCAAAGCGAGGGACTGGAAACGGGGAACCTGAAGGAATTGATCCTTTACGGCGTGAAGGGTATTGCCTCGTACGCGGAGCATGCCCGGCAACTGGGCGTTACCGATGCGGACATTTACGCCTCCATTCACGAGATTCTGGATTTCCTGACCGTGCCGGTCCCAACTGCCAACCAGTTGCTTGCAATGGCGCTCCGGGTGGGAGAGGTAAATCTGAAAACCATGGAGCTGCTGGACAAGTCGAATACCGGTGCATTTGGACACCCCCAGCCCACGGCGGTTCGCATTCATCCGAAAAAGGGCAAGGCTATCCTGATTTCCGGCCACGATCTGGCGGACCTGCACGCCCTGCTGCAGCAGACCGAGGGCCTGGGGATTCAGGTATACACACACGGCGAAATGCTGCCGGCGCACGGCTATCCGAAGCTGAAGGCCTTCGGCCATCTGGCGGGCAACTACGGAGGCGCGTGGCAGGATCAGGCCGCGGAGTTCGCCGCGTTCCCGGGGGCCATCCTGATGACCACGAACTGCCTGCAGCAGCCGAAAGAAAGTTATAAAGGCCGGATCTTTACCTGTGGTCCGGTGGCCTGGCCGGGCGTCCGGCATATGGAGAAGCGGGATTTCGGCCCTGTGATTGCCGCCGCGCTGGCGGCGCCCGGGTTTGACCAAGACGGCCCGGCTGGCGAGATTACCGTCGGCTTCGGCCGCAACGCGGTGTTGAGCGTTGCCGATAAGGTCATTGACGCCGTAAAGGCGGGAGCGATTCGACGCTTCTTCCTGATCGGCGGCTGCGATGGCGCGCGCTCCGGCCGCGACTACTACACCGAACTTGCCGAATCCGTGCCCCAGGACTGCGTCATCCTGACGTTAGCCTGCGGCAAATACCGCTTCAATAAACTCGATTTCGGCACCATTGGCGGCATCCCCCGGCTGCTGGACATCGGGCAGTGTAATGATGCGTATTCGGCGATTCAGATTGCGGTGGCGCTAGCGAATGCTTTCGAATGCAGCGTCAACGATTTACCGCTCTCGCTGGTGCTCTCCTGGTACGAGCAGAAAGCGGTATCCATCCTCCTGACCCTGCTGTATCTGGGCATTCGCAACATCCGCATCGGTCCGACGCTGCCCGCGTTCATCACGCCGGCGGTGCTGAGCCTGCTGCAGGAAAAGTTCAACCTGATGCCGATCACGCAGCCCCAGTCCGACCTTGCCGCGATCTTTGCGCCTCAGCCAGAGGTGGCAGTTGTGAACTAGCCGTGGTTTTTACACCCGGCGCCCCGCTCTTCCGGCGCCGGGTGTTTCCCTTTTAGCAACCTTACAACTTGCTAACGGCGGGAGCCCCTCCTACAATTCCACAGGGTGACCATCTTTGTGCCTGATCAGGCGTGTTGGTTGGTTCTGGAAGGGGTGTTATGGCACCGGAAGCTGTTGGCCCCGAACGCAGACCGCAAAACCTTACTCTGCTGAGTCTTGCCCTGACCCATGTGCGGGAAGTGGCTTTTTTTAGCGATGAAAACGCGGTTTTTCATTTTGTAAATGAAGAAATGTGTCGCGTGCTGGGTTACAGCTGTGCGGAATTGCTCGGCATGAGCGTGCCGGATATTGATCCCGAATTCCCCCTGGATCGCTGGTTCAAGCATTGGAATACCCTGAAGGCGCAGCGCTCGCTGCAGTTCGAAAGCCGCTACCGGACAAAAACGGGACGCCTGTTTCCGGTCGAGATCAATGCCAATTATTTCGAGTTCGAAGGGCAAGGGTATTGTCTGGCTTTGGTGCGCGATCTTACCACGCGCCAGCAGGCGGAGGAAGCATTGCGGGAAAGCGAGAAACGCTACCAGCAACTGCTCCACTCGATCACCGACTATATCTACACGGTGCAAGTCGCGGATGGCCGCCCGCTGGTCACGGTTCATGGCCCGGGTTGTGCGGCGGTGACGGGCTATACGCCGGAAGACTATGCCGCGGACCCCGGCTTGTGGTATCGCATGATCTATGAGCCCGACCGGGCTGCCGTGATGGGGCAGGCGGGCAGGGTGCTGGCGGGAGAATCGGCTTCGCCCCTCGAACATCGCATTCTGCATCGCGACGGTTCCTTGCGTTGGGTGCGCAATACTTCAGTGCCGCATTTCGACCCGCAGCGGCGCCTGATCGCCTACGATGGCCTGGTCGAAGACATCACCGAGCGCAAGCAGGCGGAGCAGGAGCGGTCCCGGTTGCAGGAGCAGCTTCAGCAGGCGCAGAAGCTGGAAAGCGTCGGCCGGTTGGCGGGCGGCGTGGCCCACGATTTCAACAACATTCTTGCCATCGTCAACGGATGCAGTGAGATTATTCTGGCCAATTCGGAAATCACCGGAGTTGCCCGGCGCCGGGTCCTGGAAATCCTTAAGGCGGGCCAGCGCGGGGCTTCGCTTACCCGCCAGCTTCTGGCTTTCAGCCGCAAGCAGATCCTGCAGCCCAAAGTGCTAAGCCTTAACCTTGTCCTCGAAGACATCGACAAGATGATGAGCCGGCTCATCGGCGAGGAGATTGAGCTCAAAACCGTACTCGACCCCAATCTGGAGCCGGTAACGGCCGACCCGGGCCAAATGGAGCAGGTCATCCTCAATTTCTGCATCAATGCCCGCGATGCCATGCCCGAAGGCGGCCGGATCACGATTGAAACGGCCAATGTCACGGTCGACGATACCCTGGCCGCGCAACATTTTCCCATGAAGACGGGCCGTTATGTTCGACTGACGGTGATGGACACCGGCACCGGAATGGACAAGGAAACCTTGGCGCACATCTTCGAGCCTTTCTTTTCGACCAAGGGACCGGACCAGGGGACGGGCCTGGGCTTGGCTACAGTGTATGGCATCGTGCAGCAGAGCGGCGGTCATGTATGGGCCAGCAGCGAGCCGGGCCGCGGAACGACCTTTTCCGTGTATTTGCCGGCGGTAAGCGAAGAAATAGAACCTCGCGCACCGGAAGTCCAGCCGCTGGAGCGCACGCGCGGATCGGAGACCATTCTCCTGGTGGAGGACTCTGCTCCGTTGCGGGCTCTGGCCAGTGAACTCCTGGCGAACAGCGGCTACACCGTGCTGACGGCGGAGGACGGCGAGCAGGCAGTGCAGTTGGCCCAGGAGCATAAGGGTTATATTTCCTTGCTGCTGACCGATGTTTCGTTACCGAAGATCAAGGGGCCTTTGCTGGCCAGCCGCCTGCAGCAACAAAGACCGGAAATGAAGATTCTCTACGTGTCGGGCTATGCCGACAATATCATCAGTCCCAACGGGGTGCTGCAGCCGGACACGGCCTTTCTCCAGAAACCCTTTACGGGGCCGGTACTCTGTCGAAAAGTGCGCGAGGTGCTGGATGCACCACCGGGGAATCCGGGCACTTTGTCCTGAGGGCGGTGTTAGACTAGAAAGTTACGTCCGACTGTCCAGCGGGGGCTGGCATTGGGGTGACCCAGCAGTGACAACAAGCGGAAACAAATTCAGCTAGGTCAAACCCGCGGGCTCAGATATGGTGGTTCGGTAATAGTGGAACGGGAAGGACAGTGCCAAATGCCACGCTATGAGATCGCGCACATCCAGGAACAGGGAGTGGATATTATCGTCATTCCACTGGATGCTGCTTTTGGAACGAAGAGCCTGGAAGCTCAATATAAGACCATTGATGAGCTGCAAGAGCGCGCGAAGAGCGCTGGATTGAAGGGCACCGTGGTTCCCGTGTGGAAGTCCGAAGGACAGCTGAGATACATTGCCCCGCCCAATTGGCACGATTTCTTCAACAGTATCGATTTCCAATACGTGGCTTCGCATATGAACAAGTACATTTCCTGGTAATGCGAAGGCAGTATTAGGCCGCCGGTTGTTGGCACTCAAAATCGCGATAAGCTCTTGACCATTGGCAATCGGCCCTATCGATTTGCCGTTTTCCAGCTGGCAGTTTTCAGCCGGGTCAAAGGTCGTTCCGGCTCCGCATCAACCGCCGGCAGCTGGTTGGCTATGAACTGTAAGCTGTAACCGGCAACCCCACTTATCAGGCAAGTCCGAGCGCGAATGCCACGATGGTATCCCCGCGTTTTCCCGTGGCGCGCTCCAGGCGGCGGAGCAGCCGTGCTTCCAGTTCTCCGGTATCGGCGTGTAACTCGCACGCCGCGATCTGCCGGGGAGTGGCGCCGTGAAAACAGAGTTCACAAACCCCGAGGCCCCCGGCAGCACGTACCGGCGGCCCAAAGACCCGGCAGGTCATCGGCCGCGATGCGTACAGATCGCACAGGCCGGTGGCGCGATCCAGTACCGGGCAAGGCTCGTCGTTGGCAAAATCCTCAAATGCTTCTGTGTCCGCGTCGAGGATTCCCGTGGAGGCATCGCCGGGGAATCTCCTCCGCAGGCGGCGGGCCGCAGTGCGCGCACGATGAAGAATCCGCTTCGCGCGCGCCGGATCGTTCTGCTCCAACGCCAGCAAACCGTCGCGCAGGCGGCGGGCATCGAGCTGGTTGATGGCAAAGACTCCGATGCAGCACTGCGTGCAACCGGGGTGACAGGCGATCCAGGAGCCGCTCCGGCGCACCGCATCGTCGAAGGCGGTATCGACGATCTGAACCAACTCACGATCTCCGCTCGGCGGATGCTTTGGGCGAGCCATAAATGAATCGTATCCCAGAGAACAGTGAATCGTCTCTGTTATTGATTGAGACCAAGCTGTCAGGGAAAGGCGGACTGGTCCCGGTTAAGGATGGTATCGGTTTGGAAAGTGACCTTAGCTCAGCGCACCGATACTGGAAGTTGTGCCGGAGAAGCGAAAGGATGGTAAGGTCTGCCGGGCTGGGGGAAGAACGGGAAGAAAAAAAGGCCCAACCTTGCGGTTGGGCCTCAGGGGCAAGATTACAACCTGGTCATAAAATACCGGTGCCGTGGAGGGTCACCACCGGGATATAACCACTGGCCGGAATACCGAAGCTGTCGCCGGTGTTGTTCTGGACGTTGATGGTCAGCGTATCCGTCTGCGCCGTTGTGTTGGTAGGCGAGAACGAAACGGTAATGACACAAGTCTGCGTGCCGTTGCCCACAACAGCGGCGCAGCCGGTGGTGCTGACGGCGCCGGTGGGCGTGGTGCCGGTGAAGGTTTGGTAGCTCACGATCTGAAAGACCGAGCCCGTGGCCAGCGCTGCTGAGATGCCGAGAGTTTCACCGGACTTGTTGTGAACCGTTACCGTTCCGGTCTTCTGTTTGGCATGCGCAGGATTGGGGTCCGAACTTTCATAAGCACCGGAGATCGTCAGGGAGGGGACCAGGGGCCCGATGGTCGCCGGAATCGAAGTGTAGTTCGGCTCCTGCGTCAAGGCGGCCGGAACCGGAATGAGATCGTAATGGCTCGCCAGTGCGGAGAATGCCGCTCCCGTCACGTCGGGGCTTATGGTGTAATCCCCGACCGCCGTGGTTACCGGCAAGCCGGTCGTTATCTCGGAGCCGTTTACGGTGTACAGCAGTTTCGTGGTCGTCCCAGTCGGCAGAATGTCGGTGGGATATGCCGCCCACGCGCTCTCTTGCACGGCAACTTTGTTGATGGTTGGATTCGTTGTCTTTCCATAAACCCAGGTCAGGGCGTTAGTCGTGAAGGGTACAGCGTTGGCAATTCCAACGTGAATCGGCTTTGGGTTAACCGTCATCGTTGTCGATGTTGGTGAAGTTGCCAACGTTAAGCTTCCTGCCGTGTAGTACTTGCCGGCCGGGAAGGTGACGGTGACGACAACGCTGCCGGTGGATTTGAGCTCGAGCTTCTTTGCTTGTACGGGAGCCGTAGGGACTGGTACCACCGCGGCCCACCACGTCGTCGGTATGGACGTCGCAGTGCCGCCTCCCGCCGGTGTTGCCGCACCCGCGAACGTCATGCCGGGGACGGGAGTAAAGCCCGAAGGCTGCGGCGTACAGGTCAAGGTGATGGTGTCGCCGTAGGTCGCATTGCTCGGCAAGCCCTGGCCCGAACTGCCATTCGTTGACGTGTAAGTGCATGAAATGGACGAGTTCGCCGGATTCACGTAGAACGTCTTGGCCTGACTAAGCGCCTGGTAATTGGCAGTGGCGGCTATGGAGACCGTCACTCCCGCCTGATAGGGCAATACTGTGGTGGTGTTCAAGACCAGGGTCGAACTCTTTCCGCCCAATGCGCCGGTAGGTAGTTTCACCGGTCCGATGGCCGGAACATTCGAGTATGTGATCTGTCCGGGAGAATTACTGTAACAGGGTGAGAAGCCAGGCTGGGCGGCCTTGTCTGCGCTCCACGTCACGTCCGGACACGTGATGGTCGGAACCGGCGCAAAGATGGTGAAGCCAGCCGTATTGTAAACGATGTTGTAATTGCCCAGGACGCTCGCCGGACTCAGTGTGGCGCTGATGGCATAGGGACTGCCTGCTACCGTCTCGCCGGGCGTGCGGCTGTAAATGGCGGTAACGTTATCACTGGCCACAAAACCGGTCAGCGTTCCGGTCAAGGGTGGATCGAGCGTGCCATACGCTTTGCTGGCCGCGTTTGGCGTGACCGTGGCAGGGGCCTGATGAATATTTAACGTACTGTTGGCGGTGCCACCACTCCCGTAGTTGGAGTCACTGCTGGTGAACGTGCCCGCCACCGGGTAACTCCCCGCACTGGTTTCGCTGGCCGGGTTGTACAGGAAGGAACCGCTCACCCCGACGCCGCCCACGCCCGTTGCCGTACCCGTGCAGGTGTGCGTTTGACCGTCATAGGTGACCCCAGCGCAGAGTACAGTCAACACCGGCGTGGCCGGGTCGATGATCAACGTACTGTAAGCCTTCCCGTTGCTGTAGTTCGTGTCGCTGCTGGTGAACGTGCCCGTCACCGGGTAGCTCGCCGCATTGACTTCACTGGCTGGGCTGAAGACCAGCGAACCGTTTACCGGGCCTCCACTTACGCCGGTTACCGAGCCGGTGCAAGCGTGCGCATGGTTGTCGTAGGTGACCTCAGTGCAGGTCAGTTTTATCGTCGGCGGGGCTTTGTCAATGATCAGGCTGCCGTTGGCGGTCCCGCCACTTACATAGTTCGGGTCGGTGGTGGTGAATGTTCCCGTTTCCGGGTAGGTTCCTGCCTGGGATTCGCTGCCCGGGTTGAAACCAAATGAACCGATTACCGTGACACCGCCCGGGCCCGTCGCCGAGCCGGTGCAGGTGTGTGAATTGCCGTCGTAAGTGACCTCATTGCAAGTCACCGTCAGTATGGGCGTTGCCGGGCTGACGACCAACGTGCCGGTTAAGGGCCCTGCATTGGTGAAATTCGGATCGGCGCTGATGAAGCTGGCGGTTATTGTGTAAGAACCGGCATTGGTGATGCTCGACGGAGTCACCGTACAAGTGCCCGAGACTTGAACTCCCCCACCCGGGGCCTGGGCCTGGCAGGTCAACTGGTGTGTTGTCCCGTCATACATAAAGGAGTTGAGACCTTGCACCACGATGATCGGCACAGCTTGAGCGATGGCCAGCGGCGCCAAACCGGAAGCGCTGGTGTAATTGGTGCTCCCGCTGAAAGTAGCGGTGATGACGTAGCTGCCGGCATTGGTTTCACCCTGCGCTGGACTCCACGTGAAGGAGCCAAGGCTGCTGATGTCGGCGGAGCCCACGCCCGCTGCCGTTGCCGAACACGAATGCACGGTGTTGTCAAAGGTGATGCCCGTCGGGCACGTCACCGTTACGGTTGGGGTAGCCGCATCGATCTTCAGTGTGCCGGCGGCGGTGCCGCCGCTCACGTAGTTGGAGTCGCTGCTGGTGAACGTGCCCGTTACCGTGTAGCTCCCCGCGTTGACTTCGCTGGCCGGGTTAAAGCTGAAGGAACCGCTGACCGCAACTGAGCCCACGCCGGTGGCCGTGGCCGTGCAGGCGTGTGGCTGGCCGTCGTAAGTGACCTCGGTGCAGGTTACGGTGAGTACCGGGGTGGCCGCATCGATCTTCAGTATGCCGGAGGCGGTGCCACCGCTTACGTAGTTGGAGTCGCTGCTGGTGAACGTGCCCGTTACCGTGTAGCTCCCCGCGTTGACTTCGCTAGCCGGGTTAAAGCTGAAGGAACCGCCGACCGTAACTGAGCCGACGCCGGTGGCCGTGGCCGTGCAGGCGTGTGGCTGGCCGTCGTAGGTGACTTCAGCGCAAGTTACGGTGAGCGCCGGGGTGGCCGCATCGATCTTCAACGTGGCGAAGGCGGTGCCGCCGCTTACGTAGTTGGAGTCGCTGCTGGTGAACGTGCCCGTTACCGTGTAGCTCCCCGCGTTGACTTCGCTGGCCGGGTTAAAGCTGAAGGAACCGCTGACCATGACTGAGCCCACGCCGGTGGCCGTGGCCGTGCAGGCGTGCGGTTGGCCGTCGTAAGTGACCTCAGTGCAGGTTACGGTGAGTACCGGGGTGGCCGCATCGATCTTCAACGTGGCGAAAGCGGTGCCGCCGCTTACGTAGTTGGAGTCGCTGCTGGTGAACGTGCCGGTTACCGTATGGCTTCCCGCGTTAGTTGCGCTGGCCGGGTTGAAGCTGAAGGAACCGCTGACCACGGCTGAGCCCACGCCGGTGGCCGTGGCCGTGCAGGCGTGCGGCTGGCCGTCGTAGGTGACTTCAGCGCAGGTTATGGCGAGCATCGGCGTCGCCGCATCGATCTTCAACGTACCGGCGACGGTGCCGCCGCTCACGTAGTTGGAGTCGTTGCTGGTGAACGTGGCCGTTACCGTATAGCTTCCCGCGTTGGTTGCGCTGGCCGGGTTAAAGCTGAAGGAACCGCTGACCGCGGCTGAACCCACGCCGGTGGCCGTGGCCGTGCAGGCGTGCGGCTGGCCGTCATAAGTGACCTCAGTGCAGCTTAAGGTGAGCATCGGTGTCGCTTGGCTGATGTCAGCGGTTGTGGTTGCCGTAGTGGAGGACAGCGTATAGTTGCCCACCGCCGAACCACCGAGGCTGATACCCGTTGCCGTTACCGTGACTCCAGGGCCTGCGTTGGCGGCAGCGAAATTGGCCGCTGTCGCCGCGCAGGTGACGTTAGTCGCGTCGGCCGGCAGCACGCCCGTCAGTGTACAACCGGTAATGGTTGCGGCCGTGTTGGTGTCAAAAGTCTTGCTGGCCGCAGTCACGCTTGCCGTCACCGAAACCGGATCGATGGTGGCGGTGGCAATTGCCGAAGTGGACGAAAGGACGTAATTCGCCGCTGCCGAGCCCCCCAGCGTGATGCCGGTGGCGTTGACAGTGATCCCGGTACCTGCGGCGGCGGTAGCGAAGCTTGCCGATGCTGCCGTACAGGTCAGGTTGTCTCCGTTCACCACCCCCGTCAGGGTGCAGCTGGTGATAGTGGCGGTCGTGGTGGTGTCATAGGGCTTCTCGGCCGCGGTTACCACTGCCGTCACCGGTAGTGGATTCACCGTCAGTTGCCCCGCGTTGCAGGTAAAAGGACCGAATCCAGCCGCTGCCAGACTGGCGCAGTTGTTGACCGTAATGGCATACGGGGAACCGGAGACTCCATTATCCGTTCCTACCGCGCAAACCGGCGCTACCGTCCAAGCCACGGCGGGATTGGCCGTGTAAGTGAACGACGGATCCGGATCGCCATAGTTCTTCGAAATGCTGTTGCAGCTGATGGTCACAGGATTGTTGCCGTAACCATCCAGGGCTATGTTCGTCGTTCCGACGCTTAGAGTTCCGGCTTGGGGGCCGCCCGTGGTGGGCGTGGGCGTAAAGGTGGTCGATACAACCCAGTCAGTCTGATAGTCGGTTCCACTGCCGTAACTGCTGCAGGTGGTGGCCGGGACGCCGATGGAGAAGGGCGCCGCAGTTGACAAGACGGTCGCGGAGCCGCCGGTGCATACCCCGGACCCGTGTATCAGTGTCGTTTGCGTCAGCGGGTGGCTCAGGCTAACCAAGACCGAGGGTCCCGACCCGACAAAATCCGTACCGATTCCCAGTTTGGTAACCAAGCCGTTTCCGTAATCGGCCACATACAAGTTGCCATATGTGTCCACCGACATGTGCGAGCCGCCGGTGCTGCCGCTAAAGTTTGCATTCGGGGCAGGGCATCCGACGTACGGAGCCGTGGTGTGTCCGGTGCAACTTAAGGAAAGGCCCATGATCTGGTGAACCCAACCGCTGGCGGCGTCATAGAACCAGATGGTAGTGTCGGTGGAGATATAGAGATTGCTGCTGTTGGAGGTCCAAGTGCCGGGATCCAGACTGGCAGTGGTTACTGACTGAATTTTCTGCCTGAACGCTCCCAAGGTTCCGGCAGTGTTGTACCAAGTATTGGTGCTGCTACCCGCAGACCCAGTTCCTATCAGGGTGCTGAAAGTGCCGGTGCCGTCTACGATTCCGGTGGTGGGGTTGGGCGTCACTTTGCGCAAGCTGTAACAGCCCTTTTCGCCGAAGTACAGATTGCCATTCTTATCGAAGGTCAAACCATAAACGCCATTGGTGGTGGCGTTGCTGGACGGCGTTATGGCCAGGGGGTTGGTTTCGCAAGCTGCCGTGGGAGGCGTGGTGGTTGAGGTGGTGTAGTTTACCACCGTGCGAACTTGCGGCGGATTTACGGAATAGTCGACCATGCGAAGCGCATAAGCGCCTCCGCCATCACTCCAGAAGACGTTACCGCGGGCATCTACGGCCACCCCATAGGGGTTCTTGATTTGCGTGGTGGCCTGCGGGCCATCCCCGTTCCAGCCGCTGGTGCCGTCTCCGACCACCAGCTCCAGTTCGTGAGCGTAAAGCCTTCCCGGCAGTGGGTTGGCAGAGAGGCCTATGCGGTGAATCTTACTGTTCGATTCGTCACTGACGTAAAGATAGTTTGCGTCTATGGCCAGGCCGCGGATGTTCTTAAAGTAGGCGTTACTTGCCGGGCAGCCGTCACCGGCTGCATTTCCGCTGCCGTTGATATTTGAATCCGGGCTCGTACAGCTGGTGCCGCTGGCATTGCCTCCGGCATAGACGGTGATCACGCCGGTGGTAGCATCTACCTTCCTTACAAACGCACTGCCATTCAAGGTAGTGCTGCGGGCGGCCAGAAAAATATTGCCGTTCTGGTCCACGACCTGGTCCTCGACCGATAAGCCGAGAACGGCCTCGGTTGCCAGGCAGCCGTCACCCCACACGTCGATTGCGGTTTTGCCGCTGGGACAGGTGGCGCCAACCGTGTATTGCGTAGTGTTGCCGCCCGCCAGAATGCTGGTCATGTACGGAATTGCTTTGGGCGGCAGAACCACAGCCAGGATGTTGGCATGAGTGGTTGCCGTGGTGGACGACAGCAGGTAGTAGGAGGCGGCCAAGCCGCTCAGGGTGATTCCCCGGGCCGTCACTGTGACATTCGTGCCCGGGCTGGCAGAAGAGAAAGTGTTCGAGCCGGTCGCGGTACAGGTTACATTGTCAGAGCCCACCACGCCAGCCAACGAGCAGCTGGTAATCGTAGCGGTAGTGAGGCCGTCATAGTTTTTGTTGGCGGCCGTCACGCTGGGGATCACCGTCGCCAGACTGATGTTGGCGGTGGTCATGGCTGTGGTAGATAACAGCAGGTAGTTGGCCGCTGCCGTACCGCTCAGGCTGATGCCGTTGGCCGTCACCGTGATTCCGGTTCCCGGGTAAATTGAAGCGAAGTTTGCCGCCGCCGGGGAACAGATTACGTTGTCGCTACCCAGTACGCCTGCCAGTGTGCAAGCGGTGATAACGGCGTTGGTAACGCCGTTATACGCCTTATTGGCGGCCGTCACGCTGGCGATCAACGTCGCCTGGCCAATGTTGGCGGTGGTGGTAGCAGTAGTCGAAGATAGCAAGTAGTTCGCTGCCGCCGTGCCGCTTAAGCTGATGCCGGTTGCCGTTACGGTAATCCCGGTGCCCGCGCCAGCGGAAGCGAAGCTGGCCGCCGCTGAAGAGCAGGTCACACTGTCCGAGCCCAGCATACCGGCCAATGAGCAGCCGGTGATAGTAGCGTTGGTGGTGGTGTCGTAAGTTTTATTCTGGGCCGACACGCTGGCAGTCACTGTTACCTGGCTGATGTTGGCAGTCGTGGTAGCCGTGGTGGACGACAGCGCGTAGTTCGCCGCCGCCGCGCCGCTCAGGCTGATGCCAGTGGCTGTCACGGTAATTCCGGTGCCCGCGCCAGCGGAAGTGAAGCTGGCCGCCGCTGAAGAGCAGGACACACTATCGGTGCCCAATACGCCGGCCAAGGTGCAGCTGGTGATCGTGGCGTTGGTCGTAGTGTCGTAGGTCTTATTCTGGGCCGACACACTGGCGGTCACCGTCGCTTGGGTGATATTGGCGGTGGTGGTAGCCGTAGTGGAAGACAGCAGGTAGTTGGGGGCCGCCGGGCCGCTCAGGCTGATGCCGGTTGCAGTCACCGTGATTCCGGTGCCCGCGCCGGCGGAAGCAAAGCTGGCCGCCCCCGAAGAACAGGTCACGCTGTCGGAGCCCAGCACGCCCGCCAACGAGCAGCTGATGGTGGTGTTAGTAGTGGTGTCGTAAGTTTTATTCTGGGCCGACACGCTGGCGGTCACCGTTGCCTGATTGATGTTGGCGGTGGTGGCAGCCGTGGTGGACGACAATACGTAGTTTGCCGCTGCCGGACCGCTCAGGCTGATGGCGGTTGCCGTCACCGCAATCCCGGCACCCGCATTGGCGGAGGCGAAGCTGGCCGCTGCCGGAGAGCATGTCACACTGTCGGAGCCCAGTACACCGGTCAAAGTGCAGCCGGTGATGGTGGCGTTAATAGTCGTATCGTAGGTCTTGTCCTGGGCCGTGACGCTGGCGGTCACTGTCGCCTGATTGATGGTGACCGAATCCGTACCCGACGACCCAACGAAGGAACCGGACGGAGTATAGCTGGCGCTAATGGTGTATGCCCCTACCGCCGTCAACGTCATCGAGGCGACTCCGTTGCTGCCGCTCTGAACCAGCGCGACCGGGCTGCCCGCGGTTCCGTTCACCGTAAAGGTCACCATTCCGGTTGGGGACGAAGTACCGGTATTGGGCGATATGGTCGCTGTAACCGTGATCGAACCGGGATAGGTTATGGGCGACGCGGAGTGCGATACGGTGGTGGTGGTATACACCACGCTCCCCGGAATGGTGACCGTTGCCGCCGTGCTGGTCGTTGCCGAAACCGTCGGAATCGTGATCGTCTGAGGGGTGCAGGTGCCTAGGCTGGTGCAACCCGTGTCATAGGTGACGGTCTGATTCGTAAAGGTACTGTTGTCGGTCACCGAGTAAGTGAAACTATCTCCACCGGCATAGCTGCTGCCGGTGCCCGCATAGTTGGCGGCTGGAGTATATGTCACTACCGGCATGGACGATCCCGGGTACTCCAGTACCGTCTGTGGGGATTGTGCCAGGGTGCCATTGGAAGGAGAGGAGAAAGTGAAGGTCAGATTGTGTGCCGGCGGATTCAATTCACCACCGGAGCACGATTCCCCCGTATTGCCCCCGTTGAGGGTGATGGGCACGGGGGACCCGGTGTTCGTCGTCGCCGTCACGTTATTTGCGACCACAGCAGACGTGTCGGCGCATTTCGGCACGCTCTGGTTCGTTACCGGGAAGTTTGTATTTACGGCCGGGCTTTCGGTGTCGGTGATGCCGAGTTCCTCGTAATCGGTGCCGCTGCTGCCCGTGTCGGTTACGATTACGGTACAGTCATCCGTGTTTGTGCCGCTAACTGCGGGGCACGAGTTCAGACTTACGCCGAAATGAGAAGGGTCGACCCCAAAACCCCATGCCCCGCCACTGCCCCAGGCATACGAGCCAAAGTGTACCAGGGCGTTCCCGAAGGTATCGGTGGGCGCTATGCTGGGTGGAGCATTTGTCCCCAGCGAAAACTTATGCACATAAGTGCCGGTGTCGCTGTTCCTGGAGTCCGGCACATAAAGATTTCCCCAAGGATCCAATGTCATGGAAGAAACCGGGCCGGAAGTGAACCGGATGTTTGTTCCCGGGCACCCGTTATAAGGCGCCGCCACTGCCACACCACCGATGGTGCATCCCAAGGTGGTGGCGCCGCCCGCGATGATCTTTACGTACTTGGTGTTGTGATCGTAATAATAGAGGTGGCCATAGGTGTTGGAGGAATTGTAGTTGTCGCCGATAAACAAATCGCCATTGGGCAACGCCTTTACGGCTCTGAGAGTAGCTTTGAGCGAAGTCGCCGGGCCATTTACGGCGTTGCCGGTAGTGGTGCCATTGGTGCCCGCTATAATCGTGACCGTGGAATTCCCGCTGACATGGCCGGTGCTGTCGGCGGCGAGTTGTAGAACGGTGCCGCAACCCATCACCGCTACGTACAGATTCCCCGCCGCGTCGAAAGATACATCGCTCGGGCCGCTGATGGTGGTGGCCGAACCGGTAGTGGGAGTTCCACAGCTGCCCGTGCCGGTACCCAGAACCACGGTTTCCTGGCCGGTCGAGAAATCAACCAGGTCGATTCGCGCATTCGCGTTATCGGCGATGGCCAACTGGCTGAACGCGTTGAACGCTATACCATCTGGCTGGTGCACCATCGCCGTGCCATTGGATCCGATCGTGCCCGTGCCCGTACTGCTTCCTTTGACGACGGTATTCATCAGATAGGTCGTGTGATCAATTACCCGAATCCGGCTGGCGCTGTTGTCCGAGATCACCAGGTCGCCCGCCAAAATCGGAACGGCTTGACTGGGACATCCGGCGCCATGGCCGTCGGTGCCCACGCAGGTCGTAATACTGACCGGAGCAATCGCCAGTCCGCGGACACTATTCAAATAAGCCTCATTGGCCGGGCAACCATCTCCAATCGTGGTCGATGTCCACAAACAGGTCGAGGCCGGACTGGTAGCCTTATTGAAACCGCCGGCGTAGGTGCTGATGTTGCCGGTGACGGCATCCACTCTGCGAACGATGCCATCCAGGGTGCCAATATAAAGGTTGCCAACACTGTCCACTGCCACGGCATACGGACTGTCGAGGGATACCGGAGAAATGGTAGGAGACCCGCCGTCTCCCGGGCAGGTGCCGTGCATCGGCACGCTTCCGCTGAAGGTCTGCAAAGGACATGCGGTTCCCGAAGTCGTTCCCGCCACAATCGTGTGAATATAAGGGACCAGCTGCGGTGGCGGTGGGTCCTGCGCGTACACTGCCGAAGCCAGGAGCGCAATCACCGTCAGAGTCGTGATCGAGAAAACCAGGGAGAACAAACGGGAGATTTTGGTGGGGCCGCAGGCAACTTTCATCACACCCTCCACAGTCATGAGCACTTGGTCTCGAATATGGGACAGGACCGCACACCACGCGAGCAGCGGAAATGATCGCTGCAGCGCATTAGCTTGAGCTGCCTTCTACTGGAATGGGCCAAGTAGGCTTTTAGTTGAAAACGAGTGAATTTTAGGCTATCTACAGCCTATGTCAAACGATTTCTGTCACTTACGATTATTAGCGAGAATTAATAAATCCCATTTTGGGAAAGCACCGTTTTGTGTGATATGCGATAGTGGTAACCATTATCGACCAAATATGTTGTCGATTAAGTGAATAGTCGCCTCTGATTCTCTTATGGTTACCATGATTTCTGTTCCCTCCGGCCTGGCATTTGTCGCACGACGATATTTTACGTGTCGCAACAAAGCCCATATGTCGGCGGAAATAGAGCGTTGTCTTTGCAAATAATTAAAGATGGAGCCAGGCTGCGGGTCGTCGAGGAGGAACACTTGCTTCCCCGTCAGCCTGCGGCCTCCGTGGTTGTGCTCTCCTTAGTTATAGGGACCAGGCGAGGTGGCGCGGCCCATTCGAAGGCACATAAGACGTGAACGGGAAGACCAAACGTCGTATCTTGGTTTGTGGCCACAATAATTTCCAGCGCATCGGGCGAAGAGTTGAAAGGGCTGCTGCAGCGTGCCTTTGGGTTTCCTTCGTTCCGAGTCAATCAGGAAGCCGTGTGTCGCGCGGCCATCGATGGCCGGGACGTGCTTCTGGTAATGCCTACGGGTGCGGGCAAGTCGCTCTGCTACCAATTGCCTGCCATCGCTCGCGGGGGCACAACGCTGGTAGTGAGTCCGCTGATTGCGCTGATGGAAGACCAGGTCGCCAAACTCCGCGCCCTGAAACTGGCAGTCGCGCGGATTCATTCCGGGCTCGACCGGGCCATTTCGCGCCAGGCTTGCCGCGACTACCTGGACGGAACCCTTCAATTTCTATTTATCGCTCCCGAACGATTGCGCGTGCCCGGTTTCGGGGAGATGCTGGCCAAACGTAAACCCTCGTTGATTGCCGTGGACGAGGCCCACTGCATCTCGCAATGGGGACATGATTTTCGTCCGGATTACCGCATGTTGGGTCAGTATCTTCCGGCGCTGCGGCCGGCTCCGGTGGTGGCGCTTACCGCCACGGCGACTCCGGTGGTTCAGGACGACATTGTGGAGCAGCTTGGGTTGAGCGCGCCCGCCCGCTTTATCCATGGCTTTCGCCGCGACAATCTCGCCCTCGAAGTGGTGGAGGTTACGCAGTCGCAACGCGCCGGGTTTGCCCTGGAGCTGCTGAAGAATCCGGAACGCCGCCCGGCTATTGTCTATACGCCGACGCGAAAGGAGGCGGAGGCGCTGGCGGCAACGCTTTCCCGTTCGTTTGCGGCCGCCGAATACCATGCCGGTCTGCTTCCGGCCCGGCGCCAGCAGGTGCAGCGAGGCTTTCTGGAAGGCCGGTTGGAAGCCGTGGTCGCTACCATCGCGTTTGGTATGGGCATCGACAAGCCGGACATCCGCACGGTGATCCACACGGCGCTGCCGGGAAGCCTGGAAGCCTACTACCAGGAAATTGGCCGCGCCGGACGGGACGGCTTGCCGAGCCGCACCATCCTTATGCATTCCTATGCCGACCGGCGCACCCATGACTATTTTTTCGAGCGCGATTATCCGCCGATCACGGAACTGGACAAGATTTTCCGGCGACTGGGTTCCAAGCCCCAGACCAGGGACGCGCTCAGCGGCGGCTTGAACTTGGACCCGGAGGTCTTCGATACCGCGCTGGAAAAGCTGGTGGTCCACGGTGGCGGAGTGCTGGACTCTGATGGCAGCCTGGTCCGGGGCGGCGATCGGTGGCGGAAATCGTATGCCGCGCAGGTGGAACAACGGCGCGTCCAAATCGAACTGGTGATCCGGTTCACGCAAGCCCACTCCTGCCGCATGGCGGCCCTGGTGCGTCACTTCGGAGATTTCGCCGAAGGCAAGCGGATGTGCGGCCGTTGCGATTTCTGTGCCCCGGAACAATGCGTGGCTCAACCTTTCCGGCCGGCCACGAAAGCCGAACGTAAAATCATGGACGCGGTGGTCGAATCGCTGCGCGCGCGCCACTCGACCTCCGCCGGCAAATTGCACCTGGAAGTTTCGGGCGGCGTGAGCCGGAACCACTTCCAAAATCTGCTGGGCGCTATGGCGCAGGCCGGACTGGTGCAGATTGAAGACACGGTGTTTGAAAAAGACGGCAAGACCATTCCTTTTCAGCGGGTGAGCTTGACCCGGGAGGGGCACGAACTGGAATCGGGCATGCCGGTGGACTTGGTCATCAGAGACGCGGTGGAGGACACTTCCGGCCGTCACGAAAAAAAGTCCAGACGGAAGTCTCCCCGCCCGGCACGCGCGGATAGAAGTCAGGATCCCCCTGAGATGCCGGTCCACCCCGCGCTCGAAGAGAAACTGCGTGCCTGGCGCCGGGAAGAGGCCGGTAAACTCGCGGTTCCGGCGTTTTGCGTCATTGCGAATCGAACCTTGCGTGCCATTGCCAGCGTGCGTCCCGCTACCGTCAAGGAACTGCTCGCCATCGACGGCATTGGCAAGACCAAGGCTGAGAGATTCGGCGCGGACCTATGCCGCATTTGTGCGGAGTGCCCTGAGCGGGACTGAGCGATTAACCACGGCGGCACAGAGGGTACAGAGAAAAACCAAACCACAGAAAAAACCTGCTTTCTTCCAGCCCACGCTGAAGAAAGCAGGTTCTTTGCTGTGCCCGGAATGACAACTCCAAGCTTCCACCGCCTAAGCGGCTGTCGCTTGAGCCTCCTGTGGTTGTTCCTGTATCTGGATCTGTATTTCTCCCTGTTCTTGCGCCTGCTGGTCCTGTGCTGCTTGTTCCAGCGCGGCTTGTTCTTGCGCTGCTTGTTCCAGCGCCATTTGCTCTTGCATTTGTTGTTCGCGCAGTTGCTGTGCCTGGGCTTGCGCGGCCAAAACGGCCTCTCTTGCCGGGAGGAAGTTCATGGCCACGGTGATCTCGAAGACATTGATGATCTGGCGGACGGGATCGGCTGCCAGCAACGCTTCCATGACCTTGTCGTAGGCTTGGACATCCAATCCGAGAATCGCAAACGCGAGATTGCCATAGAAGTCGCGCACGAAGTTCTCGGCGGTCAACCAATTCGTCTCGGCATCTCCGCCCCCGATCTTCCAAAGCCGTTCGGCTTTAACCCGGATCAGAGACTCGGCTTTGGCCATGTCTAATCCGCCATTCGACATAAGCCGGCGCTCGATATATTCGAGGACCGCAGTGAAGCCATCGGGATCGATTTTGCTTCCGGCCTGGAGCCGCTCGTTGATCTGCCGGCAGGCTTGCTCGTAGTAGTTCGTGGCATGATCCGATTCGCCCCGGCCGCTTTGGTGTAACTTGATGGCATAGGCTTGGAGTCTCTTCATGTCTTCCAGCCAGCATTCCTCCAGCCGGTTGTATGATTCGGCGCCAAGTTGGCGTATGGGAATCGAGTTGCCGAGGGTTTCAAAGGCAAACTGGTCGCAGGCGGTGAACCAGTCTTCCAATTGTTCCTGGCGGGTGCTGGGCAGCAATTGCAACAGCATATCGGGGGTCAGCCGTTTGACCTTCCAGACCGCGCGCCGCTTGGCGGCCTCGTAAGCTTGGTCTTCCACCCAGCGGCTGATCGCGGCCTCCGGCCAGAGTTCCTTGTCCGGCGGGCGGCCCACTCCCCGCATCTTGGCGTTGGATTTAATGATGGGATCGATGAGGCGGTCATGCGCCAGTTCGCACCAGTCGGCGCCGGCCAGCGACTCGATCCGGATGAGGTGCTGTTTCTCCAGGACGTCGATGGCGGAGTTGGGGATTCCGTCCGTGGTCGCCTCGTCGCGCAGGGCAATGCCACGAGTGCCCGCCGGAGTGATAAGCGTGTCCTCAATCCAACCCCGCAGGAGCGCCTCGTTCATCGAGCCCTGCTGGGCGGCCTCGAAGACCGCCTTGTCATAGAATCCCATCGAGGCTCCGGTCACGTTTCCGAAAGCGCGCAGATGGTCCGCGGTGATTTCGTTCGCATCGCAGGGCACGCCATTCCACAGCCTGCGGCACACGATCTGCAATTGCGTAGGTTCGACATATTCGCCCGGAACATCCTGATGGGCACGGCCGTCGTTTATCGCGATCCGGGCCGTCATCAGATCCTGTACCAGATTCTCGGCCACGCCGGGCGCAAATTGCCGCCTGGTGCCGCTTACCGGCCCCACAATGGCCTCCAGGGCAGCGTCCGCCGTCAGTCGCCCCAACCGGTAACGGGCCGGCAGACGATCCGGCAACAGGCGCGCAAAGGTTTCGAATTTTCCCACATTCTCTTCGCGCACGACGAAAACCATCCGCAGGAGAGGATCGTTTTCCAGCGCCTCGACGAGCTCCCGGAAGAACGGTTCACGGTCTCTCCGGCGGTGCGAATAGGTGGTGAACAACTCCTCGAACTGGTCAAAAATGAGAACGCGCACCATATCGGCACGCTTGCCTTCCTCACGCGGCCGTCGTTGCTTCAGAAACTCGCCGATCTTCCACTCGGCCGCCTTGCCCCGGTCTTCAATCCGCCGGGTCCACCGCAAAAGAGCATTGAGCGCATAGATATTCCGAACGCTCCGTTCGTCGATGGACTCGGGGAGTTGCGCTCCGATCCGCGCCACCGGTAACACGCCAAAGCCTTCCCCTTGCAACAGGGGAATAAGGCCGGCGTTCAGCAGGGAAGTCTTGCCGGAGCCCGACCGTCCGTACAGAAGAACAGCTCGGTGGGCGATCACGAGAGACAGAACATCCGTGCTCTCGCTCATTCGTGCAAAAAAGATGTCTCGATCATATTGCTCGAACGGCACCGGTCCAGGATAAGGATTACGATATTCCTGCTCAGTAGTCATTCCTACGCCCCCTTGGCGTCAGAGCTTTGCTGACGCGTTCTTGATCTTTGCCCCAAAATAGTGGGTTTTTCGGCAGGCAGGGATTCGTAGTTCAGGACAGCCCCGAGAAATCGGCGTGCGCCTTCCTCCCTGGATTTTGTCCGGGAGTCCTTTCCAGTCACTTGTCGGCAGATTGATTTTGGCTGGCACGCTGACCTCGCTCAGGACGATTTCCCAGCTACAAGAGCCCGTTGGCCTGATTGTCCGTCTAGCCCAGAAGCCGATTTTGTACAACAAATCCAAGCACTGTAACGTACGGAGCCTGTACAGCTTTAGCCGAGGTCATTTGTTGGTACTACATAATCCGGTACTACTTAAACATCTCATTACTCTCAACCTTGCGTGCCTGTCAAGAACAAAGCGGAAAGAACGGCGGGAAGCGCGTAAAATTTTTCGGAGAAGAGGGGGGAACCATGACGGGAATCATGCCGGCCGTTTTTTTCGGACACGGAAATCCGATGAACGCGATAGCCCAAAATTGCTATACGGAAGCCTGGGCGGCGATCGGATCGAGGCTGCCGCGCCCCAGGGCCATTCTTTCGATTTCGGCCCACTGGTACCTCCCGGACGTTGCCGTGACCCTCAGCACGGCCCCGAGAACGATCCACGATTTCGGAGGATTTCCACAGGCGTTGTACCAGGTTCAATACCCGGCGCCGGGGGACCCAGCCTTGGCGGACCGAGTGAGGGCGTTGCTGGCTCCGCTGCCTGTCCGCTGCGATGAGAGTTGGGGGCTCGACCATGGGACGTGGTCGGTGCTGCGCCATGTGTACTCGCGAGCGGATATTCCGGTCGTCCAGCTCAGTATCGACGAGAGGCAAGCTCCATCCTTCCATTATGAAATCGGGAAGCGCCTGGCGCCCCTCCGGGAGAAGGGCATTCTCATCGCCGGCAGCGGCAACCTGGTCCACAATCTGCACGCATATGCCTGGGGACAGAAGACCGCTGTGCCCTTTGACTGGGCGACTGAGTTCGAACGCCGGGTACGGGAACTGCTGATGGAGGAGAAAAGCCAATTGCTGGTGGATTACCAGGTCCGGCTCGGTCGCGAGGCCAAACTGGCCGTCCCGACGCCCGATCATTATTTGCCGCTGCTTTATGTTATTGGAACGCGCCAGCCGAGGGAAACGATTTCGTTCCCCGTCGAAGGAGTGGATGGGGGCTCGATCTCGATGCTGGCGGTGCAGGTGGGGGCGTGACGGCCGCGAAGAGAACCCCGGTAATCGGGCCAGGGCTTTCTTCGGGCCGCGTAGTGGGTTGGGCTACGTTATTTATGCGTAGTCGATTGGGTTCTTGGCCAGCCAGTGGGCATCGCGGGCAATGCCTACGTTCTTCATCGCTCCTCGAGCCATGCTTCCGGTAAGGCGACGGGTTTCCCACGCCAGGCCGGCGCCAAAACCGACAGCGCCGCCGATCAGGCCGATCGCCAGCGTTCTACTGGGTTTCTTCTTTCTGGTTGCCAGGCTGGTGCACAGGATGCCAAGCCCCGCCGCAATTGCCACCGAAGGCCAGGACTTGACGGCGGAACGGGCCAGCACCGAACCAACGCATTCGCCATTGAGCATAGCCGTGCCCGCGGAACGGGCTCCGTCGACACCCGTGTCAACCAGGCTCTTGCCGTAACTGATATTGGATTTAATCCAGTTCATCATTGTTTAATGACCGTATAAATAAGACTTCATACAACACAGCTCTATTCTCCACCAGCCAACCGGCAACCACAAGGGTACAAAAGTGTATGATTTCCCGGTGCGCGCAATGCCGGATTTACACAAATTTGATCCGTCATTCATCGTCGGGAAACAAACGGGTAGGGCACTGTCCGAAGAGCGGTCAGCCGGAGGGGTCGTTTTTGGGGCCGGGTTTGGATTCAGCTTCCGCGTTGTGCTGCCTGCTTCCGGGCGCATGCCTCCAGCAATGGGCACAATTCCCGGGCCAATTCTTCGACGGTCCTAAGAGGCAGGTCGAGGATGGCGTCCGCGGATTCAGACATCATCAGGTTGAACGGGCTCGCCCCGGCGTCCCCGGCCCGGCGAAAATCGGTCCGGTAGAGGATGATCATTTTTCGTTGGTAGGCGTATCCGCACTCCCAGCATGTGCCCGAGTCCGGATCGGGCCCATCCATATTGGCTACGACCACGTCCGACCACCCCAGGCCCTCGATGTCTTCCCGGAAAATCGCCGCGGCGGTGTTTTCGCGCGGTTCGTGGTCCTGCGGCAGCCAGACTTCGTGGCCGGCCGCCATAAGCAAATCGCGCAGCCGGGCATTAAACGTTCTTTCCGCGGTGGTGAACAGGGGGCCGGCCAAATAAATTCGCATTTTCTTGTCGCCCTATAATTACCAGAAACACAAAAGGTTGATTACAATTTCAGCATGGCAAAGGCAAAAGAGTTCACGGTAACCATTAAAGACGAACCGGGCGCGCTGGGGAAGTGCTGTCTGGCCCTGGCGGAGCGCGGGGTGAACATCCTGGCGTTTGAGTCCTACGTGGAGGAGGGCGAGAGTCTGGCCCGCTTCGTGGTCGACGATCCGGTCAGCGCCAATGCGGCGCTCGGCAATCTGCGCACCATCTTCGAGGAAGGGGAAGTTGCCGTAATCAGGTTGGCCCATCGTCCCGGCGAAGTTGGTCGCGCCGCCGCATGGCTGGGCGAAAACCGGATCAATATCGATTATTCCTACTGCGGACTGGAGCCGGGTTCGACGCAACCGATGGCGGTCTTTGGCGTTGACCAGGTGACCAAGGCTGCGGCCCTGCTGGACGATCTCGAAGCCAGGAACAAGCAGGCTCGATGATCCCGTTCAGTTCGCCAGCGGCCCATATTTGCACGGCGACTTGAGCAGGGAGTCCCGTTTGAGCAAGGTCACGCTCAGGTAGTTGTTGCCCCGGCCGAATCCACATTGCGAATGCGAACGGCTGTTGGGGACGGTGTTTTCGTAGCAGTCGCCGCGCACCACGGTGGGCAGCGAGTGGCGGCTATGGATGCCGAGCACGGGTTTCACCGCCCCGGCGATCACATTCGCGATTTCCGCTACCGCATCGCAAGCGACTTCGTTGGGAATGTCGTTGACGTTCAAGCCATACATTTGCGCGGTGGCCTGCCGGGCCAGTTCCCAGCTGCAATCAATCCGGATGGCGCCGTTCCAGTCGCCGAAGAACTGGATTACGCTGCTGATCCAGAGATTTTCGCCTTCGGTGGGAACGTGGGCCGTGCCGGCTTCCAGGGGAACTCCCACCATGGATTTCCAAATCCCCTCAACCGCGCTGGGAAGGTCGGCGTACCTCTTCAGCATGGCGTCTCTCCTCTTTGACTCCGAAAGAACAGCGAATGTTCGCAGTGTCCCGCGGTTTCACAAAAGCCGATGTAATACTTCGCGGCTGTTTCGATTTCGGAACGGTTAGAGTCAGTTAACGATGGGTTGGCAGAGACACACGAGTTTGCGGGCGTCAACTGATATCTTCATGTGCGATAGGAGGCCTACTCTCGTCGCTCGGTTATTCCTTCTGGAACAGCCTCTCCGGCTCCTGGTTTTTCTCCGGCGATCATTAATAGCTTCTAACCAAATACAACCTCCCGGGAACCGCTCTAGAAGGAATAGCGCAGAGAAAATTGCTGCACGCGCGGCTTGGTCAGGGTGGCGCCATACACTCCGAACTCGCCACTGGTGGTTGTGTTCTGTAACGAGGTCAACGGATTCACATCGAATCGAACGGAGTTGGTGACGTTGAACACTTCCCAGGCGAATTTCAGGCTGCCGCGATCGCTGATCTTCCAGGACTTCGACAGGCTCCCATCCACGCCAAAGTACCCGTCGCCGCGGAAGTTGTTGCGCTGGCCGGCTTCTCCGGGATAAGGATTCCGCAGGTTGGCTAACGCCGCGGCGGGATCGGCGAACGCCTGGGGAGCGCCGTTTGCGCCGATGAAGGCGCCGGTTTGGATCGGCCCGGTCTGCACCATGCCGCTCTTCTCGTCCCAATTGGTGCCCCAGCCGGCGCCGGAGATTACGCTAAACGGCAGGGCGCTGGTCCAGCGCGCAACCCCGGCAAGCTGCCAACCTCCAATGACTGAGTTCACGGCCCGCGAAGCCGCGCCGGCAATGGCCTGGCCGCGGCCCATCGGCAGCTGCCAAACCCAGTTGGCGGTGATCGCATGCCGCACGTCAAAATCGGAGGGCGCATAATTCGCGCGCGGATTCCAAGCATTGAGAATGGCGCCGAACGCACTGCCGGAGACGTTGGTGCCGGTGGAATACATCGAGCGCTCGTCATCCGAGCCCATGTCCAGCGACTTCGAGTACGTATAACTGAAGTCGAACTGCAAGCCATGGCTCATGGCATGGCGAAGCGTGAGTTGCCCGCCGTTGTAATTGCTGACGCCGATGGATGCCCAGGTGTACAACGACGAATACTGCTGGGACCAGAAGCGTCCGGTTTGTCCGCCGCAAACCGGCTGGCAGAGAATATCGAGCGCGTATAGGGCGGCGGTCTCATTGCCCAGGACGTACCGCCAGAGATCGCTGTAAATGTTCTGCGTGGCGGTTTGGCCGTTTCCGGCCGCGTCCGGGAACATATCTTCGAAATACGGGATGGCCGGAACATTGGTGGCGTTTGGTCCCAGCTTCGAGAGCTGTGCGGCGGCGGAATAATAATCCTGACCGGACTTGGGGTCCACCAGATCCAGCGGTTGCGCCAGATCGATCTGCTGCAGCAAATGCCGTCCAAACCGGCCGAGGTAGGCGGCTTCCAGGATGAATCCCCCGGGCAATTCACGCTGGATCGAGAGATTCACGACGTGTGCGTAAGGCGTTTGCATGTGACTGTCCAGCCCATGCCCAATGGCGAAGCCGGTGGTCAGCGGATCGTCCGATGGCGTTGCCGGATAGGTGATGGTGCTGTCGGGCGTTCCCGTAAGCCCGGTGGGGATGTCGTGCAAGCCGGTGAACCGGGGAGAGGTGTCCGGAGTCAGAACGTTCACCGGATTCATTTGGCTGTCGGATAGGCCGAAAGAACCATATTCGTCGAACAGATCCACAATGCCTTCGCCGTAATGGTCGTAGTAGATGCCGTATCCGGCGCGGATCGAGCTGCGGCCCGCGCCCCCCAGGAGAGTGTGCAACCATCCACCTTCGGCGTTGGGCGCGTAGGCGAAGGAGACCCGCGGGGCGACATTATTCTTTTGCATCGGCCAGTACGGTTGCAGACCGCGGGCCTGACGCGAGGGGGCGAAGGACAGCTCGGGCTGTACGGTGTTTCCCAATGCCGCCTGTTGGCCCCGGTTCAGGAACCACTCATAGACGTCCGTGGTGGGCTCCACTTGCTGGCCGTGAATCTCGTAAGGCGTCTGTAACAGCGTGTAGCGCAGGCCGAAGTTGACCGTCAGATTGGGCCGGAGGCGCCACGAGTCCTGAAGATAGTATTCGAGCTCGTTACTGGCAAATTCGCGATCGAGAAAAGTGCCGGCCGGCAGCAGGCTAGCTGTTCTTCCGTCCGGTGACAATTGGTAGTTGTACTGGGAGGTGACCTCGTCCAGCAGCCCCACCAGATTCGCTGCCGCATAGTTGTATGAATTGGTAAAAATGCCGGCGACGGCCGGCAATTTGAGTAAGGGGAAAGCCGCCGGGTCCAGGCTTTGTCCGGTGCCGGCGATTCCGGCATTGACCAGCGCTTCGGAATTGGTGAGAGCGGAAGCGTACGACTGCGCATCCGAGAGCGAATGATTGTTGATACGGCGAAAGTTTGCGCCGCCCTGAATGGTGTGGCGGCCGCGCGTCCAGGTCAGGTCGTCGATGACGTTGTGCACGGGCACATCGGTGACGGTGGTTCTGGTCTCGGCGTTCAGCGGACTGATTTGGTAGAAATTGGCGTACTCGCCCTGTCCGATCCCGCGATCGGCGTATCCCTGGCGCGTGAAGCCGTAGCGGAAGCTGTTGATCAGATTGGACGAGATGCTCCAGGTGTCGTCGGCGGCGATGCCTTTACTGTTGTCGGTGTTGACCGAACTGGCCGGTTGGCCAGGGAATTCGGGTGCGGCGTAACTCCTGTCGTTCTGAAGGTTCCCGCGCAGGAACAACCAGTTTCGCGTCGAAACCACGTAATCGAGCTTGGCGATATAGGTGTTGAGCGACGCGGGGTCCGGTGCGGACCACGTGTAGGTGGCCGTATTCAAGCCATCGCCGGCGGTATAGCTGTTGGACAGCGGGTATTGCTTGAACACGGCCAGGGAATTCGGGTCCGCGCCCGAACCCCACGGGCAGTTGGCGGCGCATTTGAGGTCCATGCCCGCAATTTGAGCCGGAGTCAGCGTCTGCACTTGCTGGCTTTTATCTGCGGCGATGTAGTCGTACTTAAGCTCACCGGCGCGTAACGACGCCATGGGGACGATCATCGTCTCCTGCTGGTTTTCCGCAGTCTTCTGTCCTTCATAGTTGACGAAGAAAAACAGCTTGTCCTTCCTGATGGGGCCGCCCAGGGATGCGCCATAGGTGTTGCGATTTTGCTTGCCGGGAACATTTGGCAAGCCCGTGGACAGTTCGGCTTGCTTGTTGAAGAAGTTGTTGGCCGCAAACATCGTATCGCGGTTGTATTCATACAGGCTTCCGTGGAACCGGTTGGTTCCACTTTTGGTCAGCAGACTGAGCTGCGGGCCGGAAGAGCGTCCGCTGTCGGCGGTGAATCCAGCGGTGGCTACGCGGAACTCCTGCACCGAATCCAATGTCGAGCGCAGCACGCCGGTGAACGCCAGGCCGCGCACCTGATCGTTGTTGTCCACGCCGTCCAGGGTCAAGTTGCCCTGATCGGAGCGCGCGCCCAGAACAGTGCCGCCGCGGCTGTCGTGGGACTGATCGTTATTCGATCCCAGATATAAAACTCCGGGCTGCAAGCTCACAAGATCGGGAACATTGCGGCCTTCCATAGGCAGCGCCTGCACGGTGGCGGTGCCTATGGCGTTCCTGAGGCTGGCATCCACCGAGTTCAGCGCCTCCGTTTCCGCGCTCACGTTTACGGTAGCGCCCAACACCTGAGCGGAAAGGGAAAAATTGATTGTGGCCGGCAGATTGACCAGCAGTTCCGCCGTCTTCGACTGCCGGCCGAAGCCGGGCGCGGTAACCGTGACGGTGTATTTACCGGAAGGAATCTGCGGAAACTGATATTCTCCCCGGGCGCCCGTAATGCGGGTTTGCGTAAACCCGTTCGCCGGGTTGTCGAGCACCACCTGCGCGCCGACGATGACCGCACCCGTCGCGTCGGCGACGGTTCCACGCAGCGACGAAACCGCGCTTTGAGCGAGCGCCATCAGCGCGCAGAAGAACAACAAACAAGCCGGCAAAAACTTACGCATCACGCTGGTCCCCGGGGCTGCGTGGGGAAACGGAGGCGGATGCCGGGCACAAAAAAAGCCGGCACCTCTGTTTCCACGCAGAGATTCATCGACTCACAGCTTTCGTCAGGTCTTCTGGCTCGTAGGTTCAAAAAGCAGTAGTCAGGAGTTAGGAGCTAGCAGTTAGAATTTGGAATTTCTCACGCATTCTAACTCCTAACTCCTGTCTCCTGACTTCTGGTTTCAACGGCCTCTTCCACCTTCCCCGATCGTTTCGATCGAGTGGTATTTCGGAAGCTGCCTTCCCACTTACAGCGGCGGGACCGCTCCGGAATCGCACCGGAATTCCCTGTTGCCCTCGCGGACAACCGGAAGCTGGTTCTCAAATGTCATGTAAAGTTTAAATCGCGAGGGGCTGTGGGCTCTGTGATGGGAGTCACAGCAGCAGGCCCTCAGCCTTCGGCCAGAGTGCCGTTTCACGTTTCACGTTAGGGTTTCGAAACCTTGAAACCTTGCCTTATGCCTGTTCGACAAAATGGTATTCGCCATCGATCACGCCGGAAGCCTCACCGGCCTTGGCGGCTTCGGGATTGCTGATGAAATCCCGCGCCTTGTCCAGGCTGGCAACTTCGAACAGGAAGAAAACGTTGTTGGGTTGCTCGACACTGCGCCATAGATTGACCAGTCGAAGGCCGGCTTCCCGGTGGGCGGCTTCGTGCGAAGCAAACACGGCCTTCCATCGCGAAAAGTCCGCGACGCGATTGCGACACAGCAGGTAACTCATCGAGGCCTCCCGGCTTCCAATGTGTAGGTCCCAGGCAGGCATTGTAAGGACGGGAGGCAATGAAGGCAACTTCCCGCCCGCACCTGAAGGCTCCTGCCCGGTCCGGCTGGACGAGTTCAAAGACGACAGCATACGATTACTTTCCCAATCGCCGTTGGAGGAGAAAATCATGACGCGACCAATCAGCAATCTGTTGCTATGCGTGCTTCTGGCTTCGCCCGCTTTGGGGCGGACGGTGAAAGTGGAGTTGAAGGATGCCCAGGGGCAGACGGTGGGCACAGCTCAATTATCCCCAGCGAAAACGGGCATAAAGATCAGGCTGGAGGTGCACAATCTTGCGCCGGGAGAACACGCCATCCATATCCATCAGGTGGCAAAGTGCGAGGCCCCCGATTTCAAGTCCGCCGGCCCGCATTTCAACCCCGAGCATAAACACCACGGATTGGAGAACCCGGAAGGACCGCACGCGGGTGACTTGAATAACTTCATGGTCGCGGCCGACGGCACCGCCCGTACCACGCTTCTCGCTCCCAACGTCACGCTGGACACGTACAGCCACTCCGTGTTCAGCGACGGCGGCACCGCACTGGTCATTCATGCCAAGGCGGACGATATGAAGAACGACCCCGCCGGCAATTCCGGGGACCGCATTGCTTGCGGCGTTATTACGAGGTAGCCGGCCGCTCTGAAGTTTGCGTGGGGACATAGCGCAAGTTGATCTCGTGTCCTCATACAAATCCAAATGCTTGCCAGGCGGCGATTGTCCTTTCGGTTCCAGAGCCGAAATCGGACATGAAATATTCACGACAACGTCGCTCAGTCATGGTCTGAACTCTGGAGATATCGTGAAGGCTCGCTAGAGAAGGCGAGCCAGGATGTGGCTCGCCGTTGGGGTGCTGGTATTGCTGGCCGTTTTTGTCCTGGTCAGGCGCGCGCAATTGCCCGCACCTGGTTCCGCCGGGGGAGCGCGTCGGCGTCCGCGGCGGGAAAAAGACTTTCCGTCGCGCGAGCCGACGACCAACGACCGACGACCGCATTTGTGACATATTTTGTGAAGGCCGCCAAGACCGAAATATCGTTTTACGACATAAGTTTCAAGTTTTTTGTTGGAAATACAAGACTTCCGGTCGAAGACCGCCAAGGCCGCCTTGTATTCACACTTTTTGTTTCCCGTTTCGGGATGAAAAACACAATCGGCGAATGGCGAGGGAGCAGGTTATCAACCTTCTCATCACTGGTCCCAAAACCACGGGACTCTCGCGCAGAGATGCGGAGGCGGGGAGTTTCAAACTCCACGCCCCCCAGGACGTGGCTCCGGATTTCTTGCCAACGGCCGAGAGCGCTTCTTCTGTTGTCAAAGATCCGTAACAAGCCTTCGGCTCCCCCTGGGGAGAGCGGATGGCCGTTCCACGTTAAGGCAGGAACCATTGCCCGTCCGGCCGACGGCCAACGATCCCGCCGCGCGGGACCGACGACCTGTATGGCATCCTGCCGCAGCAGCGGGCGGAAGGCAATAGTGTGGAAACGGATTTTTTCAGGGCAGCAATTAGGCCCTGGCGGTTAGCAGCCAGGGCCCGCGTTCCCGCAAAAGCGCCACTTCTGCGGAGACCACTGGGCAATCCTTGAGCTCGCAGGCGATGACAGCCGGGGAAACATCGGGTCACGCCCGGCTAATTCAAGGGTAGCGGAGTGATCGCAGCCTGGCCGGCCTTTTTAACTCCAAGCATAATTGCCCGTGGCGGCCCTTTACGGGGAATGGTTGCCAGCACCCAAAGCTCGTCTCCAGAAGGCAGGCGGGAGGGGTCCTTGGCCGTATCCGAAATGAAAAACAGGATGGGCTCGGCCAGAAGGAGAGTCATCTCTTCTCCATTCTTGCGCCGGACGAACGTCAGATTGTGACATCCCCAGGATGAACTTTCATCGAAAGATGCGACGGGCCGGCCGTCGCGCAAAACGACAGACCCGCATTCCCGGCCGAAGTTATTGAAGCTGCCCCAGGTATAGCGCATGCGTTCGTCTTCCAGCACCTTCAATTCCTTACTGAACTTACTCGTGATTTCCTCCGGGGAACGAGGATCAGCCACCTCGACCTGCAGGCTCACGTAACGCCCGCGAATCGGCAGGTTGGGATCATACGTATGAGTCTTGAACCAGGCACGCGGACAGGTCCGGCGATCATAGAGCAGTTTGGCGCCGAGGGAACAGATCAGAAGCGTGTGGATTACGGCAACGGAAATGGCTTTGGTCAGGGGCTTCATCGGGAGACCTCCACGGCGCGCGCTACCAGTTTGCGACGCAGTTGCTCCAGTTTCCATCCGCCGAACAGGAACAGGAGTCCGAAGCCGACCAGCGAGGCGGAACGGCCGAGCTTGTCCATCATGGTGGAAAAGTAAAATGCGACGATCGTGATGGCGAATCCGGCAATGCCAAGGTTGATGCGCTCGCGGCGCTGTTCGCGCAATCCCCAAAGAACGAGGGCAATGGCCCCCAACGCACACCAGGCGTAGATTGCCACGTTCTGCAGCACCTCCCTGCTGTCCAGCCGGCTGAGAATCAAGATCCACAAAGCAAAGCCTGCATTCCAGATCACTGCTTTTCCGCGCACAAACCAGGCTAAGGCCAGGGGAAGGGCGAAGGTGACAACGTAGGCGGCTATCAATGGCCGCACGGGCATAGGCCTCGCTCCGAACCAGTCCCAATCATGTCCGACCACGGCCAACATTCCGCACAGCGGCAACAGGGCCAGTCCACCCACCCAGGCAAGTGCCCGCCGGAAGCTCGAGTCGCCGTCGGCATGGCGAACACTGAGGTAGGTAATCGCCAGCAGCGTCAGAAACTGGATCAGAAACCGGTCCATACCGATCAGGTGTTCGGCGCGCACGCTCCATTCGGACGCCATCCAGGCGGGAATCAGCATGGCAACCAGCGTGGCCTGCAACCAGTCCCGTAGCACCCACCACGAGAGCACGGCGCCAATCGCCCATAACAGGATGCCGCCGGGCCAGTGCTCCTGAAGATTGAATATCTGTCCCGCCAGGAAAATGCCGCCGCCGAGCGCCACCGTGCCGATCGCATGCAGCGCCAGACCGAGTGCACGGATGCGCGGCATAAGCATTCCGGCAGCCAAGTGGAAACCGGCAACCATGGCAACCACAATCAGGAACCGCTGGGTGGGCGAAAGGTCATCCCAGTGCGCGGAGACAAACAACAACACGCCGGCGGCAACCATGATGGAACCAAACGCAATCGCCACCACAATCGGCCAACGAGTTCTTGACTCATGGGAGGATTCAAACGACCGAATGCGTCCGGCAACTTCCGCATCGATCAAATTCGCTCCAACCCAGGTCTGCAACTTCTGCTCGATCTGCTCTGTAATAGCCATATTTACACGCGGCACCAAAGATAGCCCGCCGCGGGCGGTGCGTCAATTCATGGGAGCCTGAATGATTACGTTGAAGAACGGACGAAAACCGTTGATCGGCGGCTACAAGTCGCCAAGAAGCGCGGGCAGGCAGCGCATTTACCGCTCTTCGGCACGATTGCCCGGAACCGGCTGATCGTTTGGATTGCCGTTCAAAATTCTCCTCTTCGCCATTGTCCCGAGCGGACGGGCCCCATTTTCTTGCGCACTGCTTTGTCATTCTGGATTCATGCACCCAGAAATTCTTCATGTGTTCCGTTGGACATGCAGTACGATGGTTGCTCTCATGAAACGAAGACTATTTCTGTTTCTGTGTGTACTGCTGGCCGGTTGTGCGGTCTTACTGGTTTCCGCCAGAATCGTGATCGCGAGGGCGGCCAAAGGAAAAACGTACTCGTCGGTGCTGCAGATTCCCCACCGGAGGGTCGGACTTGTCCTCGGTTGTCCCAAGCAGGTTTTCGGAGGCTGGGCCAATCCCTTCTTCGAAAATCGTATCGCCGCCGCCGCCGAGCTCTATTTCAGCGGAAAAATCGACTACCTGATCCTGAGCGGCGACAACCATGTCCAGGGCTATGACGAACCCACCGACATGAAGAACGCCTTGCTGGAAAAGGGCGTTCCGGCCGATCGGCTCTACCTGGATTACGCCGGATTTCGCACCCTGGATTCCGTGGTCCGGGCGAAGGAGATATTCGGCCAGGAGCGGTTCACCATCATCTCGCAACGTTTTCACAACCAGCGCGCAATTTTCATCGCCCGTCATCGGGGGATTGATGCCATTGCGTTCGATGCGCCGGAAGTGGCGCTTCGCTACAGCTTCAAGACCCAGTGCCGTGAGCAATTCGCCAAAGTCAAAGCGGTTCTCGATATTTATCTGTTTCGCAAGCAGCCCCATTTCCTCGGACAGCGAATTGTAATCGGCAATGTCCGCACCACAGCACTCGATCCTGATCAGGCTGCAAAACTGGCTGAGCTTATGTGCCGCCAGTTGCCGAATGTGGGGACGATTGACGATGCGATCCAGATCGCCGCCCCAAGTGACGGGCGTGTGCCGGTGGCGGATGGCGTCGACAATACCGCGGACGTTACTGTCCTCGACGATACATACGACGCGCTGGTACGGCTCGGGCCCTATTCCCTGTCTTGCCTGGTGGACCGATTGACCGACACGCGTTGGATGCCCGATCCCCGCAGTGAGCCGCTGGTCGGCGACGTTGCTTACATGATTCTTGGAACTAAGGGGGTAGACGACGTTTTGCCGGGCTTGGCTTACAAGAAACCCGCTGAACTGACGATGGGCGATTATCTGTCCTGGCCGCGGGTTCGCGATCACCGGTTGCAATTGCAGCACGCGGTCCGCGCGTGGTTGCGCGAGCACCCGAAATGTTGCGCGACCTCTCCCGTCATTTCATCGACAGCGCCGGAGAAGCTGGTTTTTCGGATGCCCCCGGCGGAGGAGACAAAATTCCGGACAGAGCTTTCCCGGTTGTATCCCGGGATGAGCCCTGAGCGGGTCTTGAAAACCCTTGGCAAACCGGATGCCACCGACTCGGATGATGAAAAGAGCTCCAGTCCCGCCCCGGCGAGATCGCAAAGCATCGGATTGCTCGGCTTTTGCGCGAGCGACCATAACGAGAACCTGGCGTACATCTATTTCATCGAACGGTGGACCGGGGAGATCGGCCGGCGCGACCCACTGCGCGACCGTTACGTCATCCTGTATTTCTCAGCAAAGGGCAAGTTTCTCCGCATGTTCTCGAACGTTGCGGAAATCCCTCCCATTCTCCCGCCCGCCATGGACGAGTGGTACCGGCTGGCATGGGGCGAACGTCTCAGAAAAGAGTGACAGAGGGTTTCCAGGGCATCCTGACCCGAGTGATTTTCTTGACTGCGGTGGAAGGGAAGAACGATCACGGGATCTCGA
>Ga0326728_10005886_pt1 | contig 33766 bp, 29 predicted proteins | sample MB3enrmetagenome_FD_207602 | JGI IMG/M metagenome (GOLD analysis project Ga0326728, IMG submission 207602) | Lab enriched peat soil microbial communities from McLean, Ithaca, NY, United States - MB31MN | ecosystem: Environmental > Terrestrial > Soil > Wetlands > Peat | place: USA: New York...
GCGCCACGCATGAGAAAAAGAGACTTTCATAGATCGACGAGTTTTTTGATGACTTCGCCCGCCGCAAACAGCTTTTCCTGATCTTTCTTGTCGAGTTTTTCTATGGCGTGCGCCAACCAGGTATGCTTGGCCTCTCGCGTATTTTTGCGCATGGCCTTGCCTTTGGCGGTCAGAACGATATTCATCTGGCGACCGTCAGTGGGGTGTGCGTTGCGTTCTACCAGTCCCATTTTCTCAAGCGTTGCGATAGCCGTTCCCATGGACTGCGCCTTTACCCCTTCGGCGCGCGCGAGGTCTGCGGCGGTTGTTGGGCCGTCTTTATCAAGGCGAATGATCACGGACTTTTGTGTCCACGACAGTTCATTGACTTCCGAAGGTGCTGCCGCCCGAACGCGCCTGATGAGCGAACCCAAGGCAAGCGTCAGTTCGGCAACAGCCGTTTCGATGAGTTTGGGCGATGACATGAACTTCCCCCGTTTCACTGGACAGATAGTTAAGCGCCGTTGGCCGCCTTCCATTCGTACTCAGCAGGGCTGAGGTATCCGAGTGTGGAATGGCGCCGTTTGCGGTTGTAAACACATTATGCGATATTGACAGCTAGACTGTCAAGTTTAACTGTTGGTATACACACGGCATAAAGGTCCGGCCGCGTGGATCTGTCCTCGATGTAGTCCATACAGTTCCAAAGTTCCGCACGGTTCATTGCCAATGACCGCGCATTTTTCGGGAGTGCTATTTCATACTTGAGCACCCCTTGTTTACGCGTGTAGTCGTGTCTTTCCACGGTGCGTTCCTCGATCAATTTTACCCCGGCCCGGTAGAACGCCGCCGCGATAACACTGCGAACCTTGCAGCGCGGCCCCCGACCGACGATACTATGGCTCAGGTAGTTGACCGCCATTGTCCTCCGTGGACTACCTGCCGGAGGCAGGGCAAGCGCATATTGCCGAAGGCAATGTATAAACGTGCTGTTGTAGTGTTCAACAGTGGCCCCTAAGCGGGACAAGGCTTTGCTGGCCACGTGAAGACCAAAACATTAGACAAAATGATGGGAGTGTGTAAAATTGGGATTATGAAGACAGAACCCGCAACCCAGCCAGAGGATTATGTGAGCCTCTACCGCCGCGCCTTCAAGGATTACGGCTGCCGTGCGCTTTGGAATGTGCGCGAGCTTGAAAAACCAACTTGTGAAGACGCCTTGGCGATCACTTGGAGCTTGCGCGTCGAAGGCGATCTAAACGCCCGGCGCTTAGCCGAGCAGATTGAGAAGGCATGCCGTGCCGCTGTCTAGGCTTCAATCACAAATCCTGCGTCTGCTGGCCGCGCACCGCGACCTGGAAAGCTACGTGGCATGAAGCACGCCCCTTCTACGCGGGGCGCTTCGTTCTTCGGATGATATTGATATTTTCCATGATCGTGAGGAACGGGTTTCCCGCGCGGCCGCAGAAGACACCGAAATCTTGCAAGCTGAAGGGCTTGAGATTGCGTGGGTGCGGCGTGAGCCCGCCATTCACACGGCAGAGATACGCGGCGGCAACGAGCGCACCCGCCTTGAATGGGTGGCCGATAGCGACTTTCGTTTTTTCCCCGCAGTAAAGGATCAGCTTTTCGGCTATGTGTTGCATCCTATCGACCTGGCCACCAACAAAGTGATGGCCGCCGCAGGACGACGAAAGCCGGGGGATATTGTCGATCTTGTCCCCATTCACGAGCAGATTTTACCCTTGGGCGCGGTCATTTGGGCCGCTGTCGAAAAAGCCCCTGGCTATACTCCTGAAGGCCTGATTGCCGAAATCCGGCGCAATTCACATTACAGAGAAGAAGAGCTGCGCGGGCTGCCAACGATTGAGCCAATCGACCTGAAGACTTTTTACAAGCGCCTTCGTGAGATCCTGGACGAAGCCGAAGCCTTCGTTGTGCGTATGCCGACGGAGAAAGTCGGTTTGCTGTTTCTAAAAGACGGCAAGGTCGTACAGCCCGATCCTGACCGCCTGGACGACTACACAACCCACGCCGGACAGCGGCGCGGGCATTGGCCGACCAGCACGGAAATCTCGACGGCCATGTTCGAGCACCACAAAAAGAAACCGCCAACCCCTTAAATTGAGAATCGATGAATGATCGGAAACACCTTGTCGCTGCCGAGGTGGACAAGCTTATTGCCGCGACCAAGACCAGCCGCAACGCGGCCCGCGACCGCTGTTTGTTGCTTTTGATGTTTCGCCACGGCTTGCGCGTATCGGAGGCTTGCGCCTTGCAGCTCGACCAGGTGGATATTGAGAGCCGTGTGCTGCACGTCGCGCGGCTGAAAAAAGGACTATCCACCACGCACCCGCTCAGGCCCGATGAACTCCGCGCCGTCAAAGCGTGGCTTACTGAAAGGGCGAAAATGAAGCCTGATACTGACGCTTTCTTTATCAGTGAACGGCGCGCGCCGCTCAGCCGCAAGACGGCATGGCTTGCGATCCGCAATTATGGTGAACTCGCCGGGCTGCCCGTGCCGGCGCATCCTCACATGCTGCGCCATGGTTGCGGCTTCGCCCTGGCCGACCAGGGCGCGGACACTCGATTGATTCAAGACTATTTAGGACACCGGAACATTCAGCACACCGTCATTTACACGGCCACCAATCCGGCGCGGTTTGAAAGGTTGTGGAGGTGAGAGACTTACGGGACAAGGCGTATTTCCTGATAAGGCTCTCCCCTTTTGTGTGGACTGATCTGTATCGAGACTTTTCTGTCAAGCCGCTTAAAGAAATCGAGCAGTTTATCTGTCGTGAAGCGGCTAAAATGGCCGTTCATTAAATGCGATACGTCCGGTTGCGCGATACCGAGCAGGCTGGCAATCTCCCTCTGCTTGAGGCCCTTGTCTTTCAGGATTTTATGGACGTGAAACCCCAGTTGCGCCCTTGCAAAAAGTTCGTCCGCATCCTCAAGGCCCAAGTCGGCGAAAACATTGCCGGAGCCTTCTTTAAACTCGATTTCTCTTACATTATCGTTCATTTTTCGCAAGCTCCCTTGCGTCCATGTATCTCTGCTTGATCAAATCAACGTCCTGCTGCGGCGTTGCAGCGCCTTTCTTAGATTTCTTCTGAAAGGCATGAAGGACATAGATTTTCCTCCCAAGCTGCACCGCTACAACCGTGCGGTAAGCATCGGAGTCATACCGCAGGGCAATTTCGATAACACCGCTGCCAATCCCCCTGAATAATTTGGCGTCCTTTGGCATTCCGCCGAATTGGATCAATTGCAGTTCGTCGCCAATGAGCTGTTGCGCCCCGGATGGAAAGGGCCAGAAGATTCCTTTTTGAGCTTCCCAGCCAGACCAAGGGCCGCAGCACCGGCGTTTCAAGATCAACCAAGGCTAATCACTCCAATAAGATATAGAAAATTTACTATAAAGTCAACCTTTCTCAGGCGCAAGCGTTTTTAGCCCCTGAAAGGCGGCTCCCCGTTGTGCCACAAATCTTAATTTTTGACACAACGTTCCTGCCTTACCGCACCAGCCCCTTCCTTTCGTTATTTCTCCTCTCGACGGTCGCCGCCCCCTTGTCCAATCTCGCATGAGCGCGGCTTTGGACAGGTGCTGGCGGCATGGATGAACAACAGGGCGTTTACACACGGGGCACGAACAAAATCATTGCCGGTCTTGAGAAAGGCGAATGAGGAATCATCGGCAGAAATGAATGATTAGTGGTCTACGGCAATTCCATTCATCATTCCGCATTCATCATTCATCATTCGCTTCTACCATCATTCATCATTGTTTTTACTAGCTTCTGTAGGAAGCGTTTATCTTCACGTAGTCGAAGGAAAAATCGCACGTATAGACGGTAAACGAGGCGTCTCCCAGCCCGAGGTCAAGGCGGACCCGCAGCTCTTTCTGCTTGAAGATTTGCGTTGCCTTCCGCTCGATTTCTTCCCCCGCAATCGGGGAACCACCGGAGAACACACAGAGGTCTTCAAAGAAAAGATCCACCTTTTCGGCAACCAGGGGCACGCCGGACCTTCCGGCGGCAGCCACGATTCTTCCCCAGTTTGCGTCCTGACCGAAAAAAGCGGTCTTGACCAGCGGCGAATTGGCCACGGTAAACGCAACCTGCCTGGCGCTGTCGCGGTCGCGGGCTCCCCCGACCTCGATCTCGATCAGCTTGGTGGCGCCCTCCGCGTCCGTCACCACCTGTTTGGACAGGTCGAGCAGAACCGCTGTCAGCGCCTCGCCGAAAGCACGGCTTTCGTTCGAACCGATATCCGTTAGAATCGGGTTTCCGGCTGCCGCGCCCGCGAGCACGATGAGCGAATCGTTCGTGCTGGTGTCTCCGTCAACGGTGATGCAGTTGAATGAACGGTCCGCGGCGGCCCGCGTCCAATGATCCAGGACCTCCGGGCTCACGGCGGCGTCCGTGCACGCAAAAACCAGCAGGGTCGCCATATCCGGGGCGATCATCCCCGATCCCTTGGCAATTCCGCCGATCGTGACGGTGCGTCCGTCCAGGTCGACCCGTGCGCTCGCCATCTTCTCAACGGTATCCGTGGTCATTATGGCCCTGGCGGCATCGTGCCACCCGCCGGGCCTGAGAGTGGCGACAAGGTCAGGCATGGAACGGGAAACCGGGGCGACGTCCACCTGCTGCCCGATTACCCCCGTAGAGGCAACGAGCACCGAATCGGCCGGGCAGCCCAGGCCCTCGGACGCTAGTCGAGCCATTTCGGCGGCCCTGGTTTTTCCGTCCGTTCCCGTGCACGCGTTGGCTATTCCCGCATTGGCAAGGACGGCTCTTGCACGATGTTTTGTAAGGCGCTCCCGGCACAATTCCACCGGAGCCGCGCAAAAGACGTTCCTGGTAAAGACGCCCGATGCGGTGCAGCCTTCCGGGTTTTCGGCGCAGATCAGGGCCAGATCGAGCCTGCCTGAGTAGCGCATCCCGCATTCAACCGCGCCTGCGACGAAACCGGGGACTTCGAAAGGACCTCTATTTACCGTGACACTTTTTGTATTTTTTCCCGCTTCCACATGGACAGGGGTCATTTCTCCCAACCTTTCCTTCTTTTCTCACCGCCTGCCGTTTCTGAGGAGCTTCAGCCGGGCCGTAGAACATGGGCTGATCTTCCTGTTCCGCCCGCATCTCCTGCAACTGTTCCTCGCGCTGGATCTGGATATAATAGAGTTTTTGGAGCGTTTCTTCCTTGACGCGGTCGATCATCTGCTGAAACATTTCATGGCCCTCGCGCTTGTAGGCGACCAGAGGGTCCTGCTGGCCGTAGCTGCGAAGTCCGATGCCCTCCTTGAGATAGTCCATGTTGAGCAGGTGATCTTTCCACAGGGTATCTACAGACTGTAAAAGTATATAGTTTTCCAGGTCGCGCATGATTTGCGAGCCGAATTCCTGTTCCCGGGCTTCGTAGCGCTGCTGCGCCCGTTCCAGCAGATCTTCCCTGAGGGCCTCCCGATTCACGTCTTCCAGGGATTGCACCGTGAGACCCGCCTGAATACCGAAGATCCGCGTCATTTCCCGGTTGATCACATCCAGGTTCCAGTCTTCGGCATAGGTTTTCTCCGCCGTGTTGTCCTCTACAATGGAATCGATGATGTCTTCGATCATGTCGAATACGGCGAGCTTGAGGTTTTCGCCTTGAAGCGCCTCGCGCCTCTGCCGGTATATGATCTCGCGCTGCTGGTTCATGACGTCGTCGTATTCGATGATCTGCTTGCGGATGCTGAAGTTGTGCGCCTCGACCCGGCTCTGGGCGTTTTCGATGGCCTTGCTGATAAGCCGGTGCTCGATGGGCTCGTCTTCCTCCATCCCGATGCGCTGCATAAGCCCGGAGAGCCTGTCCGCGGCAAAAATACGCATCAGGTCGTCTTCGAGCGACAGGTAGAACCGGGAAGATCCCGGGTCGCCCTGGCGTCCCGAACGGCCCCGAAGCTGATTGTCGATCCGCCGTGCCTCGTGACGCTCGGTGCCGATGATGTGCAGCCCCCCCACATCCACCACACCCGTTCCGAGCACGATGTCGGTACCGCGGCCCGCCATATTCGTCGAAATCGTAACGGACCCCGGCTGGCCGGCCTTCGCCACTATTTCGGCCTCCTGCTCATGATACTTGGCATTGAGCACCTGGTGCGGGACCCCGGACCGCTTTAGCATGTCGCTCAACTTCTCCGATTTTGTAATGCTGATCGTTCCAACCAGGACCGGCCTCTTTATGCTGTAGAGTTCCTTAATTTCGTTTGCTACCGCCTTGAATTTCTCGGCTTCGGTGCGGTAGATGCAGTCGGGAAGGTCCTTCCGGATCATGGTTTTGTGGGGCGGAACGACGATGACATCCAACTTGTAAATCTTGGCGAATTCCGCCGCCTCGGTGTCCGCGGTTCCGGTCATGCCGGCCAGTTTATCGTACATGCGGAAATAGTTCTGGAAGGTGATCGTGGCCAGGGTTTGGTTTTCGTTTTCGACCTTCACGCCCTCCTTCGCTTCCAGGGCCTGATGAAGCCCCTCGCTGTAGCGCCTGCCCGGCATGAGTCTGCCGGTGAACTCGTCCACGATGATTACCTGGCCGTCCTTGACTATGTAGTCCACGTCACGCTTGAACAGGACATGGGCGCGAAGGGCCTGCTGAACGTGATGGTTTATGGTCATATTGCGCGGATCGTAGAGATTGTCGATCCCGAGCAGCCGTTCCACCCTGGCAACGCCTTCTTCGTTCAGGGCGACGGTCCGGGTCTTTTCTTCCTTGGTGTAATGCTCCTCTTCGCGAATCTGAGGAATGATGCGGTTCACCTTGTAATACAGTTCCGTCGATTTTTCCGCCGGGCCCGAGATGATGAGAGGGGTTCTCGCTTCGTCAATAAGGATGCTGTCCACTTCGTCCACGATCGCGTAGTTCAGATCGCGCTGGACCAGTTCCTCATAGCGGAACTTCATGTTGTCCCGCAGGTAATCGAACCCGAACTCATTATTGGTGCCGTATGTCACGTCCGCGTTATAGGCCTCCTGCCTTTCGTCGTCGTCCAGGCCGTGAACGATACAGCCAACGGTGAGCCCGAGGAATTTGTATATCTGACCCATCCATTCGCTGTCGCGGCTGGCCAGATAGTCGTTGACGGTAACAAGGTGAACGCCCCTGCCGGTAAGCGCATTCAGATAAACCGGCATGGTGGCGACCAGGGTTTTCCCTTCGCCGGTTTTCATTTCGGCTATTTTCCCCTGGTGAAGAACGACGCCGCCCATCACCTGGACGTCGAAAGGCCGCATTCCCAGGGTACGAATGGATGCCTCCCGCGAAACCGCAAAAGCCTCGGGAAGAAGGTCGTCGACTTCTTCCCCGTTTTCCAGCCGCTGTTTGAACTCGGCGGTTTTTTGCCGAAGCTGGTCGTCGCTCAGTTTTCTGATTGCAGGCTCAAAGCCGTTGACTTCATCCACAATGGGCGAAAGCTTTTTCAGATCGCGATCATTCTGGCTGCCGAATATTTTCTTGAGAACACCGGCTATCATTTAATAAATCCTTTCGAACCGGATGCAGTGATCTAAAGCAAATAATGAGAAAGGCACGCCGCACGTGCCTCAAAAAAAGGTCCCAACGGTATGCGGCAGCCGAGATTCGCTATTAAAGCGGGAACTTATGGGCAAGGCCGCCGGCACATTCATCACATAACTATATACTGCATGAGAAGGGCATTTGCAATCCCGGCCACGGCACGAGGGGATAATGCTTGGGAGCAAGGAGCAGGAAGCTGGTAGGATGGGTGCGGCGGAAGCGGCGCCCATCATTAAAGAGCCAGTAGGATGGGTGCAGCGGACGCGGAACCCATCATTAAAGAAATACTCACCCAAAGTAGTGCTCAGCCCGAAATACCATAAATACTTACGGGCTGTTTTTCATTTTTTCAAAAGCAAAAGGCCCTGGACCCCGGCCTAAAGCATGCCGGGGTGACGCGTGTAACGTTTGGTCCCCATGGATAATATGGAGCGCCCCAGTGCTTCCTGACCGCTTTGAGCGGTTCACGGGTTACCCAGGCCACCGGCTCTGCCGGTGGTATTTGACTTCCCCCCTTTTGTAAAGGGGGGCCTGGGGGGCTTTTTGTGTTGGGTTTTCCACTGGTTAAATAATTGGAATCCCTGTTCCCAAAAGGGGGAAGAGGAGGTGCCGCTCATCAGATTTCCCTGATAGCGCAGAACCATTGATTGAGACACGGGCTTTATGTGGAAACGTCCAATACCAAAGCGGATTCGTCGCAGTTGGGGAACTTCGGGCAGTTGAGGCAGTCCGACCACACTTTCTGCGGGAACATGTTTTTGTCAACCATGCGGAAGCCCAGGCGTTTGAAAAATTCCACCTCATAGGTCAGGGTAAAGATTTTGCCGATCCCCAGTCCACTGGCTTCGGAGATGCACTCTTCCACCAGCCTGCGCCCTATACCATGCCGCTGGTATGTTTCCAGAACGGCCAGAGAGCGAATCTCGGCAAGATCTTCCCAGACGATATGCAGAGCACAGCAGCCGATAATCCGCCTGTCCTCATTTTCGTAGACGACGATGTCGCGAATGGTCGTGTAAAGCTCACTCAGGGAACGGGCCAGAAGGCTTCCGGTATCAGCGAAATCCCGGAGCATTTTTTGAATCTCCACCACGTCGGCTATCCTGGCCTTGCGAATCATAAGCATCCTCTAAATTTTTAATCCCCGAGGCGGTCCAAGAGTAAAATCAAGCGGCCCATCAGGCGGCAGCACCATCCAAATTGTAATTATACCCGGCTCTTAATGGACTCGGAATAGTCCGAGAGGATCGAAGCGTGATCGAACGCAAGGTCCTCCGGCAGGTCATCGACCTGAAATATGCGAAGGTTTTTCGCATCGTCGGCCGCTTTGGGCACGCCTATGCCTTTCGCGGTAAAAACAACACTCACCGTATGCCCCCGCGGGTCTCTTTTCGGATCCGAATATGCATGAAACTGCTTTAGGTCCGCGAGATCCATTCCCGTTTCTTCTTTAGCCTCCCTGAGCGCCGCCGCCTCCAGCGTCTCGCCGTAGTCAACAAACCCGCCGGGAATGGCCCAGCCGAAAGGAGGGTTTTTTCGCTCGATCAGGATTACCCCCTTTCCGGGCACCTCGATGAGGATGTCCACGGTCAGAAGCGGATTGCGGTACAGCCGCACAACCTCACCGCACTTTGGGCAGCGCACCTGCCCTGCTTCACTCATGGAGGCGCCTCCTATACCTGCCGGCTCGGCGGTAATTCACCGCAGACGCCGAGGGCGCAGAGAATTGCTGTGGAAAGGGCTTCAGTGGGCAGGGATAAACCCAGCGACAGTCCATGCCCCTGTGGCTCAGCCGCCTAAACCCCGGAGTATATTTCCGGCAACTCATAAAATTGCATCAAGATTTTCATGTAACTCCTTGTTTTCTCCGCGCTCTCTGAGCCTGCGGTAAACTTTTCAACTTCTATTGCAAATACTGAGGAAATGCAATGGCCAAGGCTTCACCGCCTCTCGCCCGGTTTATCGGAATAAAACATTATGCTTTTTGCCGCTTCTATTTCCGGTTCTGTTGCCGCTTCTGGTTGCCGCTTCTGGATGCCGTTTTGCACGGCTAAACTTTTCGCCGTAGAATTGAACTGAAAAGAGAAGTGATCTTTGAGAGTTCGCTGGCGAGATGGGTCTCGGTTCGTTTCTCGGAATTCGCGCTGAGCCGGCAGACTTGGGCACGAGCGGTCCTGATTCAAGATGTATTAATAAGTTCCATTGGTTACAAATAAGACGCGATACTTTCTCACTGCTTGCGGCGACAAAAATTCACTTGTAGTGAAATCAATAAGTTACGGGAGTCTCACCTGCATTTCGCCTGCATTTGCAGGAGACGATTTCCAGTTGTCAAAGGGAGGCCTGATTCCTCCCGTCTTTGAAAACTGAAAAGTCTTGGATTTCTGCCACTCGGTCCAAGTTGATTTGCCGGCAATGCCTAAGGGTTTGTCTTTAACTAAAAACCAAAAACTGAAAACTAACCAAAGATATTTGAAATTTCAAATCAAGGAGCAGGGAGCAAGAAGCAAGAAGCAGGAATTCACCACCACCGCAAAAGCTACGGAAAAAATTGCGCCGCAGGCGAGCGCGCGGCGGCGTGCGGCACGCACGCGCCGCCTCCCAATTTCAACTCCTGGCGCCCCGGCCGCCGCCAAAGGCAGCGGCCACCCCGGCAGGCGGCACGGCCGCCCTTTTCTCCGCGCCCTGCGTCTGCGGTGAGAAACAGGCGCGTCGGCAGGTTTTGACATTGTGAGAGAAAAACTCTCCCAGGGCCTGACGGGTGTCACACGAGGCGGAACTTGTCCTTCTATTTTTATCACGGTACAATACAAATTAAATAGGAATTCTTATTACTTATATGAGGACCGCAATTGGGTTGGCATTTACTCCCCTGCTTAACCGAAAATCTCACATTCCGCATAAATTCGGTACGCCGTCCCGCGAATCCTTTAACCGCCTGTCTGAAACGGCTTCAACCTTGAAGTCTGATTTCCGTTGAAAGTCAAGGAACTATGAACGAGCAAAATTCAATTACCCGTAAAAAACTTTCCTACCGTTTGCTATGGAACATACTGGGACCTTATTGGTGGAGTGAGGAAAAGTGGGTCGGACGTGGACTCCTGGCCCTCATTGTCGCGCTTAATCTTGGATTGGTTTATATTACGGTTCTCTTCAACCAGTGGAACCGCCTGTTCTATAATTCAATCCAGAACAAGGATTTTGCGGCCTTTAAAGTTCAACTGGCGCGGTTCAGCATACTGGCATTCAGCTACATTGCCGTGGCGGTCTACCGGCTTTACCTCCACCAGATGCTGGAGATGAAGTGGCGGAGGTGGCTCACCGCGCATTACCTTGAGCGATGGATGACGCACCATGTCTACTACCGGATGGAAGTCCAGCGCAACGGGACCGATAACCCGGACCAGCGTATCGCGGAAGACATCCGCCTTTTTGCCAACGGAGCGCTGAGCCTGTCACTTGGACTGCTCAGCTCCATCGTAACCCTTGCCTCTTTTACCGGAATACTGTGGGCGATCTCGGGAGATCTCAGCTTCACGCTCGGCGGGCACCTTCTAATAATCCCGGCATACATGGTCTGGGTTGCCCTGACCTATGCGTTTTTTGGCAGCTACCTGACTCACTGGATCGGCAAAGCGCTCATAACTCTAAATTTCAAACAGCAGCGCTATGAAGCCGACTTTCGTTTCGGTCTGATGCGGGTCCGGGAAAACGCCGAAGGTATCGCTCTCTACAAGGGCGAAGCCTCGGAGCAGGAAAACCTCAATTCCCGATTCCTGCAAATCCTCAAGAACTGGTGGGTGATCATGAAATGTCAAAAACGGCTGACCTGGTTTACTGCCAGCTATTCCCAGGTCGCTGTCATTTTCCCCATCCTGGTAGCCTCCCCCCGGTTTTTTTCCGGCGCAATCCAACTGGGAGGGCTGATGCAGATCGCTTCGGCTTTTTCCAGCGTTCAAACCGCCCTGAGCTGGTTTATAGAGAACTACCGGCCGTTCGCAGAGTGGAAATCGAGCGTGGATCGTCTGACCAGCTTCCATGAGAGCATCTCTCAAGCTCAACCGAAAACGGACGAACCAGCCGATCTGCAGGTCAATGCGGAGCAAAGTCCGGACCTTTCAATCGATAATTTGAATCTCAGGCTCCCGGACGGACGTGTTCTGGTCAATAATCTCTGCATGACCGTATCTCCCGGCGAGACACTTTTGGTCCGAGGACCGTCCGGAGTGGGAAAAAGCACGCTGCTACGAGCAATCGCGGGCATCTGGCCGTTCGGCTCCGGTAGGATCTGCGTTCATAACAGCGCCAGCAAGCTTTGTCTTCCGCAGAAGCCCTATCTTCCGATCGGGACCCTGCGCGGCGCGATCTGCTACCCGGAAAAACCCGGGGCCTTCAGTGATTCCGAGATTAAAGAGTCTCTGGAGCTGTGCCGCCTGGAAGACTTCGCCATGCGCCTGGACGAATACGCGCACTGGGAACAGGTCATGTCGCCCGGAGAGCAGCAGCGCCTCGCCTTCACACGGGCTCTGCTTTTCAAACCGGCATGGCTTTTCCTCGATGAGGCCACTTCCGCTCTGGACGACGCCACACAGGACCACCTCTACTCCATGATCTCAAAATACCTTCCGAACACATCCATTGTGAGCATCGCCCATCGCACCGATTTGAAGCAATTTCACAAAAGGATGCTGTCATTCGATTCCGACGGAAGTCATCGGATTTCGACACTGGCGCATCAGGCAGAGTGATGAATGAGGAACGATGAATGATTAATAAAACAGGAGCAGGAAGCAAGAAGCGGGGAGCGAGGAGCGAGAAGCGAGAAGTAAGGACGCCTTTCTCTGCGCTCTCGACGGCTCTACTGGAACAACCACCATCATATGCTGCATACGTGCCAAAGGGTGACCGGGCCGACACACTATGGGCCAACCTGCATCTATTGTTCCGGCTGTCGTTGTTTCCCTTTTCCACGGGCTGGATGGGAGAGAACCATTTCGCTGCTGCGCCGACGGCATTTTATGGTATGATCCCGCTAATGGCCGCTGTAGCATACTGGATATTGCAGCAGATCATCATTAACAGGGAATCCCTTTTGAAGAAGGCCATCGGGGCCGACTGGAGAGGGAAGGCGTCGCCCCTGCTTTACATGATCGCCATTCCTGCGGCGTTCCGGTCGAATTGGATCTCTCAAGGCTTATACGCATTTGTTGCACTTGTCTGGCTGGCGCCGGACCGGCGCATCGAAAAAGTTCTTGCCGGCAAAGACAATTAACTTTTCAGCCGTGCGACACGTCTCCGAATCCTCCTGTTGCCAATAAAAGCAGCCTGCCGGCGCCACTGAAAATTCATCAGTCGATAAATTTATTAACCTTGAATTTACCGATCCAGGAGGGGATTTATGCAGGGCGCTCTTTGCGGACTGAAAGTTCTGGACCTTTCCAGGCTTTTGCCGGGGCCGTTTTGTTCCATGCTCATGGCGGACCTGGGTGCCGATGTAATCAAGGTGGAAGATCCAAAAGGGGGCGACTACATTCGCTGGTGGCCGCCCAAAATCGGAGGAAACAGCGGATTTCATGTCGTGCTGAACCGGAACAAGCGCTCGCTTACTCTTAACCTCAAAAACCCGGAAGCAAAGACTATATTCGAAAAGTTGGCCGCAGGCGCCGATGTTGTTCTAGAAGGTTTTCGCCCGGGGGTCATGGAAAAACTGGGGCTCGGCTACAAAAGCCTGGCGCAGATAAACCCCCGCCTGGTTTATTGCGCGATAAACGGCTACGGCGCCGACGGAATTCTTGCGGACAGAGTGGGCCACGACATCAATTACCTGGGCCTGAGCGGGATTCTTTCGTACAGCGGCAAAGACTCGCCGACTTCGACGGGTGTCCAGATAGCGGACGTGGGAGGCGGAGGTCTTCTGGCCGCTTTTGCGATCATGGCCGCGCTTTTTGCGCGTGAGAAGCTGGGCAGAGGCCAGTTTGTCGATATCTCGATGGCCGATGGGGCGTTCGCCTGGAACTGCCTGCGTTTGGGAAAATTCATTGCCGACGGCAAAGTTCCCGAACCGGGAGACGACACCCTGAATCACGGACTCGCCTGCTACAATATCTATCAGACCCTGGACGGACGATACATTAGTCTGGGCGCGCTCGAGCCGCAATTCTGGCAGTCTTTTTGCCGAGCCGCCGGACGGCCGCAGTGGGACACTCCCCTCTATTTCGAACCCGGAGAACATCAGAAGGAGCTGATCGAAAGCGTCTCTGAATTTTTCAGGCAAAAGACCCTGGCCGAATGGGTCGAGCATTTCAAAGAGGCGAACTGCTGCTGCGAACCGGTGTTGAACCTCAAAGAAGCGATTGAGAGCCAGTTGGTGAAAGAGCGGGCAATGGTGGCCGATCTCGTCCACGAATCCTGGGGCGCCTACAAGCAACTCGGAATAGCGCCGAAGTTTTCTCTAACGCCGGGTTCTCTCAGGTCCCATGCCCCCGAACTCGGAGAACACACCCGGCAGATTCTCGAAGAACTCGGCTATTCGGCGGAAGATGTTGAAGGCCTGAAAAGTTCCGGGATAGTTTAGGCATGCTTAAGGCAAGAACGGAAAGCGGGGAGCGGACAAACGTTCTGCTCCTTGCTCCTGTTCCGTTCCTTCGCGCTATTCATGGCAGGTCATAGGCGAAAACGACACCATTGCCGGATTGCCCACCGTTGGCGGCCAGACCGAAAAGAGTATTGCCCAGCAGGAGCAGCCGCCCATCGACCCAGGACCCGTCAGTGTAGTTAAAACGGTGCAGCACCTTGTATTGCGATCCGTTGAGTCCGATGGAGTAGATCACTCCGAAGGTGTTAGGTCCATTGCTGGCCGTGGCGCCGTAGAGCTTATTTCCCACAAGAATCACGCCCTCCATGGGACCGCTGTCATTTGTCGAGAAATTGTGTAAAATCTTGTAATCTCCACCACCGGGCCGCATGGAGAAGATCACCCCCTGGTTGTAAAGCCCCCCCATAACGGTGACCCCGAAGATCCGGTTATTGGCCAGGATCGGCGTGGCGAAGGAGTTCCTCCCGTCCATAATGCCGAAATGGTGCAGGACCTTGAAGTTCGATCCGTTGGTCTCAATCGAAAACACCGTTCCACTATTACCATTGCCGCCCCAGGAAGTGGTGCCGTAGAGAACGCCGTTCGCCAAGGCCAGGCCGCCTGCCGGCTGCGCTCCATCAGGCCCGCTGAAACTGTGGAGGATAGACAAACCGGTTCCGTCCGGCCGAACGGCAAACACCGCTCCATTGTTAGATGCGCCACCCACGCTGGCCGTGCTGTAGAGCTGTGTCCCGTCGGAAACAAAATGGGCGCCGGGAAGCGCCGCGTAGAGGTCTGCTCCGCCGCAACTGAATTGCCAGAACTCGTTATAATTGCTTCCATCGGTTTGGAGCGACAACAGGGTGCCACATCCGTTGCCATCCTCGTTTATGCAGTTGGTTTGGCTGCATCCCCCTGCCCAGGTTATTCCGTACAGAGTGCCGCCCTGGTAAAACAGGCTCCCATGGGGCCATGCGCCATCACCGGGTTGGCCGGCAAAATGATGAAGCAGGGTGAAGCCGGAGCCATCGGAGGCAAGCGAGAAAATCATTCCCATATTGTCGATGGTGTCACCGGCGGTCATCCCATAGAGCACGCTGCCTACCGAGATCAGGTGGCCGTAGGGCGCCGATCCATCGGTTCCGTCGAATTGGTGAATAATCCTGTAGCCTGCCAGAGCCGTTCGGTCAGCGGCAACCAGCAATGCGAACAGGAACAACACCCCTACCATCAATCCCCTTCTCATGGCCTCCCCTCCCCCTGGGTAAATTGAGATGGCTGAGTTGATAAGAAAAAGAAGCGTCCGTTTCAAAATTCGCCGCACAGGCTCCCGGAACACAGGAATTTCGTTTTTGAGGCTATTCTATGGTATCGGCTTTCGGCCGGTTTTTCTTCCGAATTGAATTCAAAGTTGGGCTAATGCAAAATCTCAAAAAGAGTGCTGATCGAATCTTCGTTATGAATGCTGCGAATCGCCTGCGCAAAAAGGGCTGCCGAAGATACACAGGTGATCTTTCCGCATTTTCTGACATCCTCCCTGAGCGGAAGTGTGTCCGTAACGATGAGGTTTTCCAGCGGACTGTTGGTTATTCGTTCGACCGCGGGTCCGGAAAGCACCGCGTGGGTTACACAGGCGTACACCGCCCTGGCGCCTCTTTCCAGCAGGGTCCTGGTTGCCTCAACGAGGGTCCCGGCCGTATCCACCATATCGTCCAGAATGACGACCGTCTTGCCCTCGACTTCGCCTATGATGTTTAGGGCCTCCGCCTTATTGGGGTCGCTGCGGCGTTTATCGATCATGGCCAGTCCGGACTTGAGCAGCTTGGCATAAGCCCTGGCACGGGGCACCCCACCCGCATCGGGTGATACGATGATCAAATTGCGGTCGAAATGTTCTTTAATGAACGGAAGCAGAATGGGAGAAGCATACAGGTTATCGACCGGCACATTGAAAAATCCCTGGATCTGTCCGGCATGAAGATCCATGGTCACAATCCGGTTTGCGCCAACCCTGGTGATAAGATCGGCAACCAGACGCGCCGTTATGGGCACCCGGGGTTTGTTCTTCCTGTCCTGGCGGGCATAGCAATAATAGGGCATCACTGCGGTTATTCTGCGGGCTGATGCCCGTTTGCAGGCATCGATCATCACCAGCAGTTCCATTAGGTTGTCGTTAACCGGAGATGCGCCCGTCTGGATCAAGAATACATCCGCCCCCCTGACATTTTCCCCTATTTCGATCCTTATTTCTCCGTCGCTGAACCTCCCTGCCAACAGCTTGCCCAGAGGGATTTCCAGGATTTCACATATGCTTGCCGACAGCGCCGGATTGCTATTGCCGGCAAAGACCTTCATACCATAGACCGCCATGCCCTCCCCCTCGTTCCTTACCTTTCTTGGAGTCTGCCAAATTTTCTAATCAGACAACCCGATTAACGGATATCAGATCCGGCCATTGGAATCCCAACGTCCGATATCCGACATCCGGCTCAGTCAGCTAAATGCTGTCGATTTCCTCTTCGTTGATACAATACCCTTCATGCCCTGGCCAGTAGAGAAATCGACGGCAATGGGGACACTGCTGAATGGCTTCATCGCGCTGAAGCTCAATGAACTTTTGCGGCGGGATATTCATGTGGCACACCTGGCAGACGCCATTTTCCACCGCGGAAACCGCAATTCCGGCCTGTCTTTCGAAAAGGAAATCGGTTCTTTTCAAAAGTTCCGGGGTGACCCGTTCGCGCACAATCTGCCGGATGCCTTCGAGACGGTCGAGCCTGCTCTTCAACCCTTCGCTCTCCTTTTGCAGGACCGATTTGTCCTCTTCCAACTTCCGGCGCTTTTCGGCCACTACCTTTTCCAGTTCGGAGACTTCAGCACCCAGACGTTCAATGCTGTCCATCAGTTCGAGAGCGCTGTCCTCAGCGCGAGAGATCTCCTTTTTGGTTTCGTCGATCTCTTTGAGGATCGCCTGGAATTCCTTGTTGGTCTTCACTTCACCCTGGCGGGTTTTCTGACGCCCCGAGCGCGCGCGCAGGTCTTCTATCTGCTGTTCGACCGCGCGGTGCATTTTCTTGGCGTTATCTAACTCTTCCTTTTTCGAAAGATGCTGCACTTCGAAATGTTCAAATTCTTTCTCCAACTCAGCTATGCGCCGAGGGGCTTCATCAGAACTCCGGATCAACAGGTTCTTTTTGTCCTCAATCTTCTGGTACTCAATCAAACACTTGAGTTGATCAAGCAATTTCACCACCTCCTGATGAAAATATACGGCAGGGTCCACCTTGAAGACACAGAATTCACAGAGAAAAACCTACAGGAACAACGTTTGACCCCATGGCAGACGAGGTCCCGTCTCTCTTCCGGTGAACGGCTAAAACACAGTAGCCCCAAGATCATATTTTTCGCTCAACCTATGACCTTGAACGGATCTTTTTCGGATGTGGAAATGAAAACCTCCAGTTCTACGCCTTCACATTTCGCCTTTGAGCGCAAAAAATCCCCGAAAGGCTCCAGAACCAGCTTTTCCGAAGCGAAATGTCCAATATCGATTACCGCCAGCCCGTTTTCTTCGGCCAGTCTCGCATCGTGATATTTCATGTCTCCCGTGATGAAAACTTCAGCTCCCGATGCAAGGACCTTACCCATCAGACTGCCTCCGCTACCGGTGCAAACGGCCGTCTTTCTAACCAGCCTCGCCGGATCGCCCGTAAACCTGACGGCCGTCCCGCCGAGCGCCCCGTTCAGTTTCCCTGCAAGCCCGCCAAGTGTAGTGTCCTGTGGCAACAGACCAACAAGTCCCATCCCCGAGTATCGGTCTTCCCGGCAAAAACCTGCCTCGAAATCAAGGGGGACGGCAGATTCCAGCCCCAGTAACTCTTGCAGTTGGACATTCGTGCCGCAGCGGGCCGCATCGAGATTCGTATGGGCCGCTATTATGCCGATCCCGGAAATAATCGCCTGCATTATCACCGTTCCCGGCCATGAATCGGTCGGAATGGATTTTATGGGATGGAGCAAAAGCGGGTGGTGTGTAACGACGCACTGACATCCCAGCTCTTGAGCTTCCTTTAGCACAGAGGATGAAGGATCGAGAGCGACAAGGACGGCTTTGACCTGGGTCTGAAGACTTCCCATCTGGAGTCCGCAGTTGTCCCACGGCTCCGCGTAGCGGAACGGCGCCCAGGAATCGATCCAATCAAAGATCTCTTTTATCCGGACCATGTCAGGTGCTCCCAATAAGCAAGGAGGGGTGTTCCTTCTGGAACACCCCTCTCTTTTTATACTGGTCCGATTGTTCCGGTATCCTGAGGCTGCCGGGTATCTTTCTATATATGACTAGTCCTCCTGACAGGAAATGCCGCATTTTCTGGAATGACCTGTTACGATTTTGCAATTCCGGTGTACCTGGTGGGCCCACCTGGCCTCGAACCAGGGACCTGCCGGTTATGAGCCGGGTGCTCTACCAAACTGAGCTATGGGCCCGTCCTTATTTACAGGAACTGCTAGTATAATTACCACGCGCCAAACCTGTCAAGCAGAAACAAAGATGCCTCACCCGCCGCTTCAGACGCATGAGATGGGGACCTAAGTTTCGATAAAGCTTTTCAATTCCCTGCGGCGGCTGGGATGGCGGAGCTTGCGCAGCGCCTTGGCCTCTATCTGCCTGATACGTTCCCTGGTAACCGTAAAATCCTGGCCGACCTCTTCCAGGGTGTGGTCCGCCTTTTCTCCGATGCCGAATCGCATTCGCAGGACCTTTTCTTCCCTTGGGGTAAGAGTAGCCAAGGCTTTTCGGGTCTGCTCGCTCAGGTTGAGGTTAATAACCGCATCCACCGGAGAAGCCACCCGCTTGTCCTCGATGAAATCGCCCAGGTGGCTGTCTTCTTCTTCCCCTATCGGTGTCTCTAAACTGATAGGCTCTTTGGCTATCTTGAGCACCTTGCGGACTTTATCGACCGGGAACTCCATCTTTTCGGCAATTTCTTCCGGCACGGGTTCGCGTCCCAGTTCCTGGACCAGGTAGCGCGACGTCCGAATAAGCTTGTTGATGGTCTCGATCATATGCACCGGGATCCGGATGGTCCTCGCCTGATCGGCGATAGCCCTCGTGATCGCCTGCCTGATCCACCACGTGGCGTAAGTGCTGAATTTATATCCACGTTGATACTCGAACTTGTCCACGGCCTTCATCAGGCCGATGTTTCCTTCCTGAATGAGGTCAAGGAACTGAAGTCCGCGGTTCGTGTATTTCTTGGCGATGCTTACAACCAGCCGCAGATTGGCTTCGATCAGCTCGCTCTTGGCCAGCTTGGCCCGGAATGCTCCGTCTTTTACCCTGCCGAGCAGTTGCCGGAGGGACCTGGAATCCATTTTTGCTTCCATCTCCAGCGCCTCGATACGGCTCATGGCCTCCGTGGCCCTGCCGTGGAGCGCTCCATATTCCGCCTTCGAAAGGCCGCAAGCGGCCGCCCTGCTTTCAACTTCTTCGGGTTCCACCGGTCCGAAAGCCTCTTTTGGGGCCGCCCCCTTTCTGCCAATACGATTCAGGCAGTCCTTCAAAGTCTTTTCGGCATTTTCGATTGTCACCAGATGACCGTTCAGCTTCTCGATAATGCTGTCGATATGACGCCGGCTGAGCTGGAGTCCTTTTAACAGGTTTACTATCTGCTCCTTGTTCTGCTGCACCTGGTTTTTGAACTCGAATTCCTTTTCCCGCTCGATATTATCCTCTCTAAGAAGCACCTGTAACGACTTATTCTCCTCGTCCAGGCGCTGAACTTCATCGAGAATGCTGATTATCCGGTTTTTCTGGGCCGTTTCCTCTTCTTCGCTGATCTCTTCCTCCACTTCACGGAGCACTTCGTTAAGATGGCAGCCCTCACTCTGGAGCTTGTCCCGGAGGCTCATTATCTGCTTTATGCCTATGGAAGACTCCATGATAGCGTTGAATATCTCCCGCTCACCGGCCTCGATCCGTTTGGCTATTTCGACTTCTCCGTCGCGGGTAAGAAGGGAGACCTGGCCCATTTCACGCAAATACATCTTGACCGGATCCGTTATCCGGTTTGCAGAATCAGCTTCAAGCTGCAGATCGTCCTCTTCTTCTTCCACCAGGATACCTGTATCTGGGGAGGGACCCCGCACCACTTGCACCTGCTGTTCCGAGTCGACGATTTCGATGTCCATTTCATCGAAAATCATCATCATGTCATCGAGTTTTTCTTCCGTGACTATTTCTTCGGGAAGCGCCTCGTTGACCTCGTCGAGCGTAAGGTAGCCTTTCTCCTTACCGGCCGCGATCAACCGGTTCAGGTCGTCAAGTTCCGGCTTGCTGAGCACAGGATCACGCCTTGGTTTGGTATCTTTTTCGGTCATTACCTAACTCCTAAACGTTATCGGAAGAATCGCAAACGTTGGTTTTGGCCGTAAGGTTTCTAATCTCCAAGAGAAGGTTTTCGATTTGAGCACGGTCGCCCTTTCTTTCGGCTTCCTGGAGAGATTGCTGCAATTTCTTTCTCCTCGCTTTAGGCATTCTTTTTTTTAGGGCCGCCAGCCAGTGCCTGAGTTGGATCTCCGGCTCCTCGAGTTCATAGGGTTCGAGAAGATATCGAGTATAGAGCCCCTGCAGATCGGGTTCCCCCAACACATCGTACACGGAAGGCGAACCGGACTCCTGCCCGGATATTTCCCGGCAAAGCACCTCGGCAACCGCACAGAGCCTGGGTTCCTCGAAACAGCAAAGGGCATTGGACTCCCGCACACAATCGACCAGGGCCGGGTGCTTTATCATGAGCCTCAGGATCTTTTCCTCCAGAGATTCGATCGGCTGAGGTTCCGGGCAATTGACCGATTTGAACGGTCTTTGAACAGGACCTTGTCGTCCGTGTTTTTCGTGCAAAAGTTGCGCCTCCGCCACTCCTTCGGTAATAGAAAACCGGTCCGCAATGATGTGCAGATATTCGGATTTCAGGATCGGCAGCCGCACATGCTGAAAAATGCCCTGAAGCTCAGAAAAAATTTTAGCCCTCCCGGCGGAACTCCCGTCCCATGTCGAAACTGTTTTGCGAACAGCGTAAGCCCCAAGCTCCTGCCTTTTCTCTATCAGACGCTCAAGCTCGGCCATCCCGCACTTTTTCAGAAAATCATCCGGGTCCATTTCATCCGGAAAACGGAGGCAGCTAACCGAAAGTTCCTCTTGCAAAAACAGGGGCAAGGCTCGCAACATCGCCCTCTCCCCGGCTTCGTCCCCATCGTAGGCCAGCACGACTTCGTCGCACATTCTGGACAGGAGCCGCACCTGCTGGATCGTTAGTGCCGTTCCAAGAGTTGCCGCCACCCTGAGAAACCCCCGAGCGTGAAAGGCGAGAAGATCCATATAGCCTTCCACCAGCAAGGTCTGCCTCACCTCGCGGCAAGCCTGACGCGCCACCTGATACTGGTAAAGCATCCTCCCCTTGTGATAGACGGGAGTCTCCGGGCTGTTCAGATACTTCGGCTCATTTGTTTCGTCCTCGGAGAGAATTCTGCCGCCAAAGGCTACGATCACACCCCGATCATCTCTTATGGGAAAAATAAGCCGATTCCTGAAACGATCGAAAAACTTCGAGGAATCATTTGAACTCTGGCTCAGAAGTCCGGCTTTTACACCCACCGAAAGTTCAATACCGTTTTTTTTCAGATGTTCGAAAAGGCCGTCCCACCTGGCGGGCGCATATCCAAGCCTTTGCGATTCAACGACTTCGGCAGGCAACCCGCGTCTGTTTACATATTCCCGCGCCACCCTGCCTTCCACGGCGAAATGAAACTGGGAATAAAAGAAATCCGCGGCGCATTCTATCGCAGCCAGAATCCGCCTCTGTTCTTCCCGACCCGCTCGCAGCAGGTCATCCTGCGCATACTCCTTTTGAGGCAGCGCGATATTGTATCGGTCCGCGAGATATTTGATCGCATCGAGGAATGTAAGGTTCTGATGTTTTGATACAAAACTGAGGACGTCGCCTCCGCTGCCGCATCCGAAGCAGTAGTAGAGCTGATTTTCAGCATCTACTTGAAAAGAAGGGGTCTTTTCCTGGTGAAACGGGCACAGCCCGATGTGACGGTTTCCCGACCGGCGCAGATGGACCGCCCGGCCTATCACATCGACAATGTCAACCGCCTGCTTCACGATGGTGGCAATACCGGAACCAGTCACTCAGCCAGCCTTCCAGTGGAATAAGGAAACGGCTTGAAAATCAAACGCCAAAAACTTTGGGTTTTTAGCCCCAGGCGGCCGTTAAATCAAGTTTAAAAGTAGTTTTGAGTTTTTAGTATTTAGTTTTCAGTTAAAAGCGTTCAGTGTTCAACCACTTCAGGAAAGCCTGCGCCGGACCGATTCGTTTACGGTTTTACCGTCGGCCCGTCCAGCTATTTTCGGCATGAGAATCTTCATAACGCGCCCCATATCCTTTTGAGAAGAAGCCCCCGATTCCGCAACGGCCTCTCCCACAATTTTTTCCAGCTCCTCGGGTGAAAGCTGCTTTGGGGCAAAGTCCTGAAGAATTCGAATCTCTTCTTCCTCCTTTGCAGCCAGGTCCGGCCGCCCGCCCGCCCTGTACTGATCCACGGAGTCACGCCGCTGCTTTATCAGGCCCGATATCACCTGATATACTTCGGTTTCAACGGGTTGCCGCTTGATTTCTTTTTCTTTTACTTTCAATGCCGCAATCAGCATCCGGACCGCGTCTTTTGCATTCTCATCCTTATTCCGGATAGCATTCTTCAAGGCTTCTTCAATCCTGGCGCGCAGCTCCATGGGTAACCTCACTTCCGAATGTTTCCCTAATCCGCCTGTCGGGCCCGAGAAATTGCTTCCCTGAGGTTAAGAGTCCCCTCATAAATGGCCCTGCCTGTTATCACGCCGAGAAGTCCAAGCGAAACGAGAGGAAAAAGCCTCTCGATATCCTCGATGGTCGAGACGCCGCCGGAAGCGATCACCGGCATACCGGTCATTTCGATCAAACGGCGCGTTGCTTCAACGTTCACGCCGGTCTGCATCCCGTCCCTGTGAATATCCGTGTAGATAACCGCAGCAAGATCAAGCTCTTTGAATTGCAAAACGAACGAGACGGCGTCCGTCTTAGTCGATTCCTTCCACCCTTCCACGGCCACTCGCCCGTCTCTGGCGTCGAGTCCGAGGGCGATTGCGCCCGGATAACGCCTGCAGGCCTCCTCGAGCATTTCCGGTTTCTTGAGCGCTGCCGTACCGATGATGACCCTGGCAACACCGGCCGAAAGATACCCGTCGGCATCTTCCACGGTCCTGATGCCGCCACCGACCTGGACCGGAATGGACACGGAATCAGCTATCCTGCGAATGATCAGGTGATTGACCGGGCTTTTCGTGAATGCCCCATCGAGATCCACCAGGTGCAGCCACTCCGCGCCCTCGGATTCCCAATGCCTGGCCACCGCCACCGGGTCTTTACCGTAAACCGTTGCCCGGTCCGGGTCTCCCTGCATCAGCCGTACACAAAGCCCATCTTTCAGGTCAATCGCGGGGAAAATAATCATTGGGGAGTTTTTAGTTTTTACTTTTCAGTTTTTTGGTTTTTAGTCAGCGAATCCCTTTACAAAGACCCGGAACAAATCTTCACCGGAATCAAACCGCAGGCCGGCGGCCAGAGCATCCTTCTCGCAGAACCTGGAACCGCTTTGCGATCCTGAAGAACCGGAATTCAGATCTTCGATCAGCAGAAACGGGACAGGGTTCGTAGAATGCGTTCGCGTGGATAGGGGAGTAAAGTGGTCGGTTGCAACCATAACCCGCACTTTTTGAAACTTTTTCGCCCCATCGATCACGGGCCCTACAATGCGGCTGTCGAAATTCTCGATGGCCTGGATTTTCTTTTCCAGAATCCCTGCATGGGAAGCCTCGTCCGGTGCCTCCAGGTGCAGAAAAACGAAATTCCCGCGCTCCAGCGTGGAAAGGGCCGCTTTCACCTTGCCGTCATAGTTTGTCTCTATATAGCCTGTGGCTCCTTCCACACTCACGGGTTCCAACCCTGCGTAAACCCCGATACCCTTCAACAGGTCCACAGCCGAAATCATCGCCCCGCGAAGTCCGAATCTATCCAGCCTCGGCATTGACGGCGCTTTTCCCTGCCCCCACAACCACACTGCATTTGCCGGACTTCGTCCGGCCTTTTCACGGCGCCGGTTCACCTGATGGTTTGAGAGAAGCTGCGCGGCTCTATCGACAAAGGTCTGAAGGACCGGAGCATCAGTCAGCACCTCGTATTGCGATATATCTTGCCCCAGAATATCGTGAGGAGGAACTGTGGCAACGTTTTCACGCCCGCCTTTCCAGACAAGGAGTTGCCGAAAGCTAACGCCCGGATAGAGCCTGAGGGGTGTGCCTGAAACCGTAATCTGGAGACTGGAGACGATCTCGTGGGCCTCCTCGGTCGAGATTTGACCCGCCGAGTAGTCTCCCATAATGACCTTTCCTTTTCCATCTTCGCTGAGCGTCACCAGGTTGCACCGGAAGGCAACGTCATCGGGTTCGAGCCGCACTCCGATGCTCGCCGCCTCAAGCGGGGCTCTTCCCGTATGGTAGGCGGCCGGATTGTAACCTAGAAGGCTCATATTAGCCACATCGCTTCCGGGATGCATTCCCGCCGGGATCGTCTGTACAACCCCAAGGGTTCCGATCCGCACCAGCCTGTCAATATTGGGGGTTCTTGCGGCCTCCAGCGGCGTGCGGCCTCCAAGCCGCTCGATGGGATAGTCTCCCATCCCGTCGCCGACAAGAATGATGAATTTCAAATCCATTTGGTTCAGCCTTCAGTCATCTACACAGTAGTTGCGGCAGGATTAATCCTCGTTGTTTTCGATTCGTATCAGGACAGCCGGAGCAACAACCATGTCTAACGAGTTAATTTCATCGATGGCTTTTCTCACGTCGCTTTCCAAAGCCCTATGCGTAATCATCACGACAGGGACCGAGTCCGTATGCCGTCCCTTTTGAATTACCGCGGCTATACTGATACGGTATCTTCCAAGGATGCCCGAGATCTTGGACAGCACACCGGGCCTGTCAAGCGCCAGAAAGCGGAAGTAGTACGAAGTTGAGACATCCGAAATTGGTTTTATTTCAATTTTCTGGAGCCTGTCCGGCAAGAAGGCAAGCGCGGGAATTCTTGCGGGCGTATTGTTGAGGATATCCCGGGCCACATCTATCAGATCGCTGACAACGGCGCTGCCGGTAGGCATCATGCCGGCTCCCATGCCGTAGAGCATTACATCCCCGACGGCATTTCCTTCGATGTGCACCGCGTTATAGACGCCTCTGACGCTTGCAAGGACGTGGTTTCGCGCAATCAGTGTGGGATGGACCCGCATCTCCAGGCGATTTTCCTCACTGCGGGCGATTGCAAGCAGCTTCAACTGATATCCGAATTCCTCGGCGTACTGAATATCCAGCGGATCAATCCCGGATATTCCCTCAATGTGGACGCGGCCGAACTGAATGGGCGTGCCGAATGCGATCGCGCTTGCGATAGCGAGCTTGTGCGCCGTATCGATTCCCTCTATGTCGAGGGTCGGGTCGGCCTCGGCATAACCATGGGCCTGCGCTTCTTTCAAAGCATCGTTAAACGAAAGCTTGTCTTCCGACATCCGGGTGAGGATGAAGTTGGCCGTGCCGTTGAGAATGCCGAAAATGTGTCTGATCCGGTTCGAAGACAGCCCTTCGCGCAAAGATTTGATGAGGGGAATGCCGCCCGCGACGGACGCCTCGAAACCTATAGTGCGACCGTTTTTTGATGCAAGAGCAAAAAGTTCGTTGCCATCATGGGCAAGAAGCGCCTTATTAGCGGTAACCACGTGTTTTCCGTTTTCGATGGCGCTGCTGATTACTTTTTTAGCTGCATCCAGACCCCCGATAAGCTCAATTACAATTTGGATATCCGGGTCTCGAAAGATGTCCTCCGCATTGGTAGTGAGCAGCTCAGCCGGGACGGCGACCGGCCTTGGGCGCTGAATGTCTTTGTCCGCCACGCGTTTAAGCTCGAGCGGGACTCCAAGCCTGCTCTCAATCACATCGGCATTTTCCCGGAGGACCTCAACAACGCCGCATCCGACGGTTCCCCAACCTACTAGACCGACTCCGATTTTCCGCATAACGCCCTCTGCAAGAGTGAAACCTGCCCGCTCCGCTCACCGGCAAAGAAGAGAAGACCACAGGCAGGCAACTGTTTATCATACCCTGGAAATTGGAAGTTATCCGGCGCTTGCACGCCTTTTGGGAGAAACGGTTTTTTGCAGCGCCTTTCGAAGCCCCCGTACAGCCTGCCTGGTCCGCATTTCATTTTCAACCAGGGCGAAGCGAACGAACTGATCTCCATATTCACCGAACCCAAGTCCCGGAGAAACCGCCACCTTGGCTTCTTCCACGAGGAACTTGGAAAAACCAACCGATCCCATCCAGCGGAAAGGCTCGGGAATTCGCGCCCAGACGAACATGGACCCCTTGGGTTTTTCGGTCGTCCAGCCTATGCGGTCCAAGCCTTCGATGAGAATATCCCGTCTGGACCTGTAGACGGAAACGATTTCATCGACACACGACTGATCTTCTTTGAGGGCCACAGTCGCAGCAATCTGGATAGGCTGAAACACACCGTAGTCAAGGTAACTTTTTATCCGGGTCAGGGCCCCAACCATTTCGCGATTACCCACACAGAAGCCTACCCGCCATCCCGCCATACTGTAGCTCTTGGACATGGAGAAGAATTCGACACCGACATCCTTTGCTCCCGGCACCTGAAGAAAGCTGGGGGCCTTGTAGCCGTCGAAGGTCAAATCGGCGTAGGCGAAGTCGTGAATGACCATGATTCCGTGTTCTCGAGCAAAATCAACTATATTGCAGAAAAAGTCCATCTCGACGACCGTGGTGGTCGGGTTATGCGGAAAAGAGATGATCAGCAGCTTGGGTTTCGGCCACGTCTGCTTGACGGCGATCTGCAAATCGTCCAGGAAGCAGCGGTCCGGTCCGATCGGCACGGACCTCACGTCACCTCCCGCAATAATCGCGGAGTAGGGATGAATAGGGTAGGTGGGATTGGGGGTGAAAACGACATCTCCAGGGCTTATCAGCACCAGCACCAGGTGTGATAGTCCTTCCTTTACCCCGATGGTTACGACCGCCTCTTTATCCGGGTCAATATCGACGTCATATCTTCTCTTGTACCATTCGCTCACAGCCTCACGCAGACGGGTTATTCCGCGCGATGCCGAATACCGGTGATTGTGCTTCTTTCGCGACGCTTCTACAAGTTTTTCTATAATATGCTTTGGCGCAGGGATGTCGGGATTGCCCATTCCCAGGTCGATTATGTCATCTCCGGCCCACCGCTTTTGCATTTTTAGAGCATTCACCTCAGCGAACACATAGGGAGGCAGCCGGTGCATACGGCTCCGTTCGGCGATGTTGAAACTCATTTGGGTTATTCTCCATTCAGGCTTGGAATTCGAGAAGAATAATATTGTGGGTCCCGAAATGTCAAAAGATTTCGCTTTAACAGCGGCCCTCGGGCCACGACGGCCTGCGGTGCGCGGGACTTTATCCAAAACATAAAAGGTGTTCTAATAAAGCCTCCGGTCTTAAAACTTGTGTGTAACAACAACCTTCTGCTAATCTAGATTCGCTATTTTATAGATGCCGGAGCGCGAAGACAAGCCCATGAAACAGGTCATTTTGGGAACAGCCGGTCATATCGACCACGGGAAAACCTCACTTATAAAGGCCCTAACCGGGATCGACACGGACCGTTTGAAAGAAGAAAAACTACGGGGAATTACGATCGAGCTTGGTTTCGCACACCTGGACATGCCCGGTGGAGAGCGGTTGGGAATTGTCGATGTGCCGGGCCATGAAAAATTTGTGAAACACATGGTCGCCGGCGCCACCGGAATCGATCTGGTGGCGCTGGTGGTGGCCGCCGATGAAGGCATAATGCCTCAGACCCGCGAGCACATGGAGATTTGCGAGTTGCTTCGGGTAAAAAAAGGGCTTGCCGTTCTCACCAAAACGGACCTTGTCGATGACCCGGCCTGGCTGGACATGGTGCGTGAAGACATAGTGGAATTTGTCAGAGGCACTTTTTTGGAAGGGTGTGACATCATCCCCGTCTCGGCGGTCACCGGTGAAGGGCTGGCAGATCTCAAGGAATCCCTCGCCCGGCTTTTCGCGGAGGTCGAACCGAGAAGCTCCGACGGCCCATTTCGGCTTCCGGTGGACCGGGTATTCACGATGCGCGGCTTTGGGACCGTTCTTACCGGAACGACCATTTCAGGGCGGCTCAGGGTTTCGGACCCGGTGGTGATCTACCCTGAAGAAATCAAGAGCAAAGTGCGTGGCATCCAGGTGCATGGAAGCGAAGTTCAAGAGGTGCTCCCAGGTCAAAGGACGGCCATAAATCTCCAGGGGATCGAGCGGGCGCTGATCCAGCGAGGAGACGTGCTTGGCTCCGTCGGCGCGCTGGCGCCATCGCAGATGGTCGACATTCAAGTGGAGCTTTTGCAAAGCGCCCCGAGACCACTGAAACACAGGGCAAAAGTCCGGTTCCACGCCGGTACCGCCGAACATCTTGCAACGGTTATTCTGCTCGACCGGGAAGAGTTGAAACCGGGCGAGAAGACATTCGCGCAGATAAGGCTGGACCAACCCACCGCCGTTTTGCGCGGAGACCGATTTGTGCTGCGCTCTTATTCACCCGTTCAGACAATCGGAGGCGGGGCCGTTCTCCACCCGCTTCCACGCAAGCACAAAGGCTCGGCTAAACGCGAAGCCGCAAAAGCGCTCGAAGAGCTTTTCACCAGTTCCGAATCCGGCTGGGCAGGAATCGAAGAAACCGAACTCAGGATAAGAGCAAACATCCCCCAAAAATTTTTCGATAAAACACTCCAGCAATTCACGAGTGCAGGCAAGGCAATTATTTTCGACAAAGAAAACAGAAAGCTGATTCACCCGGATGCCCACGAGGAGATGAAATCCTCCATCAGAGCCATTCTAGCCGAATATCACGTGCGTTTTCCATTGAAGGCCGGCATGCCAAAGGAGGAAATCCCGGCACTTCTTCCAAAGCCTGTTGAGGGGAAGCTCTATAACTTCGTTTTGCGGCAGCTTGCCGAAGCAGGTCTGGTGGCCCAGGAGATGGAATGGGTGCGTCTGACCACCCATAAAGTGGCCCTGAGTAAAGACGAGGATACGATCCGGCAAAAAATCGAAACCGCCTTCCGGCAATCGGCTCTTCAGCCGCCATTTTTCCGGGATGTGGCGCCCGGGTTGCCGGGCGGCGCCAAACAACAGCAGGAAGTACTCGATTGGATGCTGGGAAAAGGAATCCTCGTAAAGACAAAAGAGGGAATCTACTTTCATTCCGCAGTAATGGCCGAGCTTCAGAATCGACTGGTTGAATGGCTGAAGGAGCACGGCGAAATCACGACCCCGCAGTTCAAAGAGATGACCGGCGCGAGCCGAAAGTACACAATTCCGCTGCTGGAGTACTTCGACGCCCAGAAAGTCACAATTCGAATCGGTGAAGTGAGAAAGCTAAGAGGCTCCTGATGTCAGGAAGCGTTTAGAAGAGGCTAAAGAGCGGGGGCCTTGCTTCCCCCCCGCTCTTTGTTATTTTGAAGCCGTTCGCAGTTGCCCGCAAGGCCGTGAGCCCTATTTGTTGACCGGCTTAAGGGTTATGCTGACGTTCTTGGTCTTGGCATTCACATTAACCACATTGGACGCCTGACTCGCTTGGCCGCTATTCACCCGCGTTACCACAACTTTTGACTGGCCGCTGGGCATGTTGGCCACACCAAAATCGCCGCTGCTGGTCGTATGAAACGTCATTGGTTTTTTCCCGGCTTCGGTGACCGTCACATCCGCACTGACGTCTTTCACATCTCCATCATCCACATGATGATGATTTTCGTCATACACCTGGAACGTAACCAGGCTGCCCGGGTTCTCAACCTCCACCACCTCCGCGGTGAGCGGAGGGATATTCGAAGCCAGAGTCATCTTGACGTACTGGCCCACCACCAGGTCCTGCAAAGTTATTGGCGCACCCCATCCTGCCACCAGGAACGCATTGGTAATATTAACGTCAAGAGTCCCCAGAACGGTGACGGTGGTCGTGGGAGGGGTGGATGTACCGGTGGTGATGCTCATGAGCGGAGCGCTGACTTCGACATCGGCCCAGCCCCTGTGATCACACCAGCAGCCGCCCTCCATAACGTTCACCTCTGTTGCGGCCAGAGGGGGCGCGGCGCTTGCCAGAATGGCTGTTACCGTCTGGCCGGCCGTCAGATCAGTACAGGTTAAAGTCCCTCCACCCCAACCCTCTTTGTTGAGGGTGGCCTTGCTGATGTCGATAGAAAGCCCGAGCACGCTGATGGTGGGGGGTGTGGCAGTGCAGTCGGGGGCCGAGTCCAAAGGAGCCTCCACGAAGATCTGGATCAGGTGGAAGAACAGGGTGGTCGCGGAGAGCGGGGTTGCGTTCGACGGAAGCGTAAGCAGGACGAACTGACCCACAATCAGTTGGCTCAAAGCAGGCGACTGATCGTTATCGGACTGAAGGGTCGCTTTGCTGACATCTATAGTGAGGCCAAGCACTTCGACTGTGTTTTTGGTAGTATCGACAGCCTGGAGCACGCCGCCGACTATCACCAGGGACTGATTGTGTTCGACCGGCCGTACCGAGGTCGCCGTCAGCGGTGTCGCCTCACTTGCCAAAGTGACATACACCACCTCACCGCTTTGTAAATCGGTGCAGGATGAGGCGGAATTATGCGGGTGCCCCTCCCCGAAATTCGCTTCGCTGACGTCTATTGTCAGTCCCAGCACGCTGATGGTCGCAGGCGTAGCTGTGCACTTCGGGGCCGAATCGAGGGGCGCCTGGATCACGAATCCGCTCAGGCCGCCTTCATCACACGCCATGGCGTCGTAGGCCCGCGACATCACAAAGGCAAGGACCACCGAAATTAGAATCAAAATTGTAAAAACAACGCGCCCGCCGGAAAACCCAGTCAACTTTTTCCTACCGAACATTTCGTCCTCCTAACAGTTGTAGATAAACAGGTAATACTACAGCCCTGTAGAAACCCTCCTCTCTATTCGGAAAACCCGCTGTAGCCATGCTCTCCGGATGACTCCGACAGACTGCTTCTCCAAGCAGGTCGCGAGTTTTGTAAAGGTGAGCCGCGCATTAAGAAGCAGACTCCAAAAAGCGAAATCTCAGCCGATTGACTCAGCGGGGTGCCGTTTCACCGCGGTCCAACTGCAGGCTTTTGGCTTCAGCAGTGTAAGCAAATGACTGCAATCGCGGCCCGAAAAAATCAGCAGACTGGAAGTCTCAAAAGCCGGTTCCTGCGGCTCCCACCGAGCGCCGGAAAGCATCAGCACAACCCAGGTTCCCGGCAGCAATCAATTTCTGGAGAGGTAAGTTGCAAACGGTAAGCCAAGATGTGGGAGGGGGAAAAAGAAGGGGCGAAGGAGTACAGAGAAATAGATTAGCCAATTCCTCCCGAAAAGCTCGCGAGAAATTGAGCTAAAGCACCTTGTTTTTGACAAAGTTTAGTTGCCTATTTCGGAGCTTGAAACGCCGATCAGTGAACAAAAGCTGCCCACCGTGCCGCCGTTGCGCATCGTCGTCAGGGCCGCCTCGGTTATTTCCAGGTCGGAAATCCCTTTGCGTTTGGCCGCAAGGATTGCACGGACAAAACCGCGCCGCTGCCTTTCAAAAAAATTGCGTTCGAGTGCCGTGGAAATAATCCGGTCGGATAATTTCGGGTCGAACCCTGCCTGTTTGAGAGAAGCCTGGACGTCGATCACCCGCTTGAGCGAAAAAAGGGGAACTGCCGGGGCCCGTTCCATCGTAAGGGTCAAGTCCTGGCGGGTCATGCCGCTGTAAAGGCTTTCCGCTATGGCTGACAGATCACCGGACGTCGGTTGCTGACGAATACCGTGCTTTTTCAGGTAGGCAACCGTAATCGACTGAGCGAACTGGTAATCCTGCTGTTTTTGGTTCAACAGGTTTTCGATCGATGCCGCCGGGACCCTTTTGGCCACCCCTTCCGCGATCTTGTCAACGAAAGGCTCCAGTGGCAGACCCTTCTTTCTTATCTCACCGGTGATGCGCACCAGTTCGGCCATGGACGCCGGTTCCACCCCGTTCTCATAACCGAGTGAGAGCAAAGTGATTACAGTCGTATCGGGAACCCCCGCTTTTCTCGCCTCTTCGACGGACTTTGTCAAAGCATTGGTCACAGCCGCCCGATCGGTTTGAGCATTGACCTCTAAGGGAGGGGCCGCGGCTAAAACAAGCGCGAGCAACCCAAGAAAGAGCGCCCTAAACTTCCTCTTCTTTTTCCAGAGCAAGCACCGAGTTTTTGTTTCCAAATCCGTCGTCCTGATTTAATTCCGCATCGGGATGGGGCATGTGTTTCCCGTCAACAACGAAAGCATATTCGTAGCGGCCGGGCTGGAGCTGGAGGGTCAATATCCATCGGCTCGAACCATTATCCCTGTCCAACAGGCAGGGCTGCGGGACCCAACCATTAAACGACCCAACCACCTGGACCGAATGCGCCTCCGGCATATCCAGCGCAAACTTGACCGGAATCGACCCCGGTGCTCCGTTGACGGCAACACTAGTATTTTGCTTCTGATTAACCGGAAAGGCCAGGAAAACCATAAGAGCAAGCGCCGCCATCGCCGGGCCCAAGTGTAAGAAATTGAAGGTGACGGTTCTGGGCGACCTCGCCCATCGATAAACACGAACCCACAGAGGGACACTCTTTGCCTCGACGGCTTCCATCACGGAACGGAGCAATCCGGCCGGGGGCTCGGTCTGAGGCATATTACGGATCATATCCTTGATCCGGTCAGTCGCCTCATCCGTGGCGCATGAATTTGACTGGGAGTCAAAGACAGTTTCGAGAGAAGTATATTCAGGTCTTTTGTTCTTCATTTCGCTTTTTTCTCCAAGATTTCGCGCAATCTTGCGAGACCGCGGTGCACCCGCATTTTCGCAGCGCTTAGTTTCAGAGATAATGCCTCCGCCACATTTTCCATGGACAGCCCTTCCTGATATCTCAATATAATCGCCTCCCGGTAGTCGAACGGAAGCTGATCGAGAGCTGCCTGAAGCTGCTCGTAATCGAGCTTGGCGCAAATTTCGTCCTCCTGCTTGCCTGGATAGTCCAGTCCGCAATCTATCTCGCAATCCTCCAATGGAACGTAACTGGTTAGTTTCTTGTGGCGCAGGAAATTTCTGGCATGGTTCAGACCCATCGTATAGAGCCAGGGGAAAAACTTCTTCCCCTTTTGAAAACGATATAACTGCTCATACGCCTTTATGAAAGTTTCCTGGGTCAGGTCAGTCGCATCTTCGTAAGAGCCGGTCATCCGCGACATGAGATTGAAAATAGCTTTCTGGTATCGCAAAACCAGGATGGAATAGGCGTTAACGTCCCCTTTCGAAATCGAGGATATCACCTGTCCATCATCCGGGTCCGCGTTTCCGTGTGGAGGATTCATATCGCTTATCTTTACACTCCGTTACACCGGAGCGTCACAAACTATTTTTTGCACTCCGGGACCTGACTGAAATCGCC
>Ga0326728_10005887_pt1 | contig 33765 bp, 27 predicted proteins | sample MB3enrmetagenome_FD_207602 | JGI IMG/M metagenome (GOLD analysis project Ga0326728, IMG submission 207602) | Lab enriched peat soil microbial communities from McLean, Ithaca, NY, United States - MB31MN | ecosystem: Environmental > Terrestrial > Soil > Wetlands > Peat | place: USA: New York...
CAAACACATCCCCTCAGGGAGCTGCAAGTATGTCCCCTGCCAAAATAAGGCGGGGACACATCGGGGACACATTAAGTTGTTTCCTGCTGTTCTTGCAACGCTATCCAGTGCGTCTGTCTTCCTCTGATTCCTTGCAGTTCCAGTAAGGCTCCCCGCTTTCACGGCGATAATACACTGACAGTGAAATCTCCAATCAGCTGCGTAGCTCGCGCTCCGACTGCGATCGATCATTTCTTACGTGCCCTATCCTGCACGCAATTGGCACACAATTCCTCCCTGGCCGCGTTGAAGCGGAAAGAAAACACATGGTAGAGAAGCGGGCTACCGCTGATGGGCGAATCAGTGGCCGGCATCCGGCGCCACGCCCATCCGCCTGAGATCACTCGCAAAGTCGATGTATGCCATTAAATTGCCCGCGACCATAGAAAGTTGGCGGTCTCTCTCCACAAAACTCCACCCGCAGCGGTGAGTCGACGCGATCCTTTCCAAATCTCTGCCGGGGGAACTAACGCCGCACACGGGCCACATCATCCCAAAGAGGCCAATAATCCAACACCACATGAGCGTTGAGTACTGAGAGCCAACAACTTGGCAACAATTTGGCAACATTAAGCGCCGAAAACCGTACAAAACCGTGAGGCAGGGTGCGGGAAAGTACATGGCGGTCCAACAGGATAGAATTTTTGGTCCAGACTCTGGATCTGCGTATCGGGGTTCGAATCCCTGCCTCCCAGCCAATGTTTTCAATAAGTTAGCCCTTATTTCATGCAACTGCTTTGGGGTCTGCGTATGGCAGTTCCGTATTCTGAAGGGCACTCGCTCAGGCCAGGCCATAGAACACTTTGAGCCGCTGGATGGTCCCCAAGCGGTCGAAGACGGCCGTACTCGTCGCCCCATCTAACTTGAGTCCATCGACAAGTTGCGATATTCCGTCGGCAAAGGTCACCTCCGGCGCGAGTGCCTGGATCACGTGATGGTGCTGGGAGAGAAGCATCTGCGAGGAATCCTGAAAAGGTATTTCGATTACTATCGGGATTCAGCAATGACAAAACTCAGGTGCTGTCGACCCTTTCAATCCCGATGTCCAACACAGAGGACAATGTGTCCTTTTAGGCTTAACCCTTCCTTAATTCTTCTTTCACTTGGGCTCAACAGGGGCGGCTCATTTTTGGCATCATGGATTGGCTTCTCGAATCGTTGGCAGTTTTGCTAGGGTTGGCGGTTGCCCTCATCACGATTGGTTTTCTCGTTCACATGTCGTTTAGCGGCAGGCCAGATGCGCGGATGGCTTTCCTAACTGGCCTGATGAAAGGCGCCGCCCTTGAAGACGAGAGCCCCAACGCGTGTGCGGCAGACCCATTCGTTCATAGACCCTTTCAGTCCCACTTACCTCGTCACGTATGATTGGGGTTCGTGGCTGCTCGCTAAACCAACCGAGGGTCGGTAGGGTCGAAGAAGGTTTGGTCAGGGCAGGCGTTGTTTCCTGGAAGATGGGGCGTGCGATGCCCCCGGGACATTATGCCCGGGCTGGCTTGCTTCAGGGAGTCATGCGTGATAGCCTGCTCTTTCCGTTCCCTCTCACTAGGAGACATTTTTATGACGAGCAGCTATCCGCTTTCTCGCTGCCCCGCTTGCAAGAAGGCCTTCCGGTTGGAAATCAAGGGTCCCACCACTTTTTCGTTAACCCTGGGACTGATGGCCTGTCCCCACTGCGGCCTAAAGTTCCGGCGCTTCGACCCGTCTTATCTGAAAGGGTCACCCAGCCAGGCTGCCGCCCGGTAGCTTTTCGAACTTATTCTGAGTCATCATTTCCCAATTCCTTGTTCGTGACTCAATCGGGGGGCGACGTGTGTCGAAAGCGCGCTGGTCACGTCGGGACCGGCCCCGGGTGGCGCACCCCCTCCTCTTAACCAGGACTGGGGGGTAGCAGACGTACGCGTTCTCTGCGTTCGTCTGCGGCTCTTCGTCGGTCCATGGAGTTTCATGTTTGGAAGCTAATATCATAGTTGATGTTCCCATGTTAAGAACCGCGGAGGAAGTCAAACGGCGACTACCTCCGCGCTACCCGCTTCTCGCCCCAGACACAATCTTTGCGGACCACACGGGTCGCGGGCGACGAAGAACAAGGGCGCCCCAATATTCATAGGCACTCCTCAAAAGGGAATCCTTCGCCTTTGCGATCAGAGTTCAGATTCATTTAGCCCGGCACGGGTTTATGGCGTATGATAGCAATTTGCCAACGGTAGTGTGGCATAATGTAGGTAGGCGAGCGCTATGAACACGGCCAACCTCCAAATCGGTGACTGGCTCGGGGTCGAGGCTCCGGCAACGGAGACCGAAATTCTCCGGATCGTTGAAGGTCGACTCGCGCCCAGCATCATCAATCGGTTGGTTGGCCTTGGGCTCGAGAGGTCCGAGATTGACGCGATCATCATTCCGCTTCGGACCCTCCAACATCGCAGGTCCCGGCGTGAAAAGTTGACGATCGAGGAATCTGACCGTGTACTGCGGTTGATCCGGGCGCTTTCGCTCGCGGAGTCCGTCTATCGAAGCCGAGACCGAGCTTTAGGCTGGCTGCGCAAGCCTCATCCACGGCTCGATGGCCGCACACCGCTCTCACTTCTGAAGACAGACACGGGCAGCCGGATTGTAGAAGAGCTGCTGATTCAGATTGACGAGGGCATGTTCATCTGATGACCCTGTGGAGAATCAGCCGCCACCGAGACCTCAGGGGAGCGGGTGGCCTGAGGGCTCCGGGTCGCTGGCACCATGCTGGTCAGCCGGTTGTCTATCTCGCCCAAAGTCCGGCGGCAGCCCTACTGGAAGTGTGCGTTCATACGAGCGCGAATGACGTTCCGCCGGAATCGACGCTACTGAAAATCGAAGGTCCGGACCCCAAGGTCTCGGTCATTACACTTGACGACTTATATGAGAATTGGAGATCCCGCCTCGAAGTGACTCGGGATCTGGGTACGGGGTGGCTCCAAAAGAAGGCGTCTGTTTTGCTACAAATCCCCAGTACGATCGTGCCGGAGACGAGGAATTTTCTGTTCAATCCCATCCACCCGGATGCAAAAAAATTCCGCATTGCAGGAGCATTTGCTTATCCCTTTGATGCCCCTCTCAAGAAGTAGCAACCCGCCGGGGCTTCACCACGAAGGGTTGAAGCGCCAGGCAGAAAGCTCGCCCAAGTCGAACCGTCGGGCGGGTTGATATTGAATTTTGGCGACCGACAGCCTTACATCTGATGCTCGGGGTGAGTACAGCCCGGAAATTCACTCAGAAAGGTGAGGCCTTTATATTCAAGGACGTCGATGAGCCCGATGCGCGAAGTGTAGAAGCCCTCGACGGTCATTTCTTTGACCAGACGGTAAAATTCGAATCCAGGATGGCCGGTCGTCGGGTCATGCTCGGGAGCACTCATTTCCGTGAGCAGCCGCTCGCGGTCAGTGGCGGAGATTGCGCGGAATGGCTGGTGGTAATCTTTCTGGCTTAACTGATCGAGCAGCGTGAGACCGGTGGTCCACCCCTTCTGCAATTCGGGCTTGAATTCGGCGGCGGCAAAGACCACGAAGTCGACGTAATTCGCCACCTGAGCCTCTTTGGCCCCGGGTTTGTCGTCGGTGGGAATTATCATCTCCGTCAGAATTTCAACCGTTTGGAACTCCCCCGGCTTGAAGAACTGGGGGACGTAGACCGCGGCGGATTCTTGGGGTGGCGGCCCATGGTGCATGCCGGGCATGGCCGGCGTTGAGGCGGCCTTCGCCGAGGGCAGCCACCCCGCCAGAAACTCCTGGCCCGCCGCGCTGCCGGTGAGAAGTCCAAGATACTTGAGCGCCGTGCGCCGAGCGATAATTTGTTCTTCCATGAGTTCACCTCGCCCTTTGTAATCGGTGACAAGCAGTGATAGCCCGGCCGCCGTTACAGGCAATAACTAGACATTCCCGAGCCGAAACTCCTCTGCCAAGTGGTCACAAGCCCGATAGGAAAGGGCCATGATCGTACCGGTGATCGACTTTTCCGGGTGAGTCACGTAGCACGATGCGTCCACCACCAGCAGGTTCTTGACGTCGTGGCAGCGATTCCACTTGTCGAGCACCGAGGTGTGCGGATCATCTCCCATGCGGCAGCCCCCCGCCTCGTGCGTAATGGCGCCAATGGGATAGGGAGTGACCTTTTTGTAGGGGAGGATTTCCGCTCCCGCGGCGCGAAGGAGTTCCTCGCATTGGCCATAGATCTCGTCCAGCATCGCGAAGGCGTGGTCGTATTCGGCGTTGGTGTGAAAGCGTACCTGGGGAATCCCCAGCCGGTCGGTCAGCCCGGCCGGGTCAATCTCCACATAGTTCGAATAGAACGCCAGGCCCTCGCCTTGGCCCGTCAGGGACATGGAGGCGGGATAGAGCTCCTTGATCCTTTTCTTGTAACTGGAGCCGAAACCCGGCAGTGATGCGCCAGGCCCGGGCCCTTCTCCGCAACCACCGTGGGGGTCGATCTGAAAACCGCGCAGGAACTTCTTCTTGCCCTTGTCGCCAAAGTTGTAGCGCGGAATCAAAATGCTGGATTCGCCCGGTCCGTCGTCGTTGGTGGTGGGGCGCCCGGCAAGCTGCGGGAAGAATCCTCTGACCACAGGGTTAGAGACGTTATCCATCACGTAGTGGCCCAGCATACCGCTGGAATTAGCCAGACCCGTTGGGAATTCACGGTTTTTGGAATTCAATAGGATGCGGATGGATTCGACCATCGAAGCCGCGAGTACCACGACTTTCGAGTAGGCCTCGTATTCCTGCTTGTTCTGCGTGTCGATATAGGTTACACCGCGCGCTCGTCCGGTCTTCCCATCCATCAAAACCGTGTGCACCGCGGCATTCGTGCGCAGGGTAAAATTGTGCAATTCCGTGAGTTTGGGGATAAGGACTTCCGCCGAGCAGTAGCGCGCGCGCACATCGCAACCATGACTGCAAGCGCCGCAATAATGGCAAGCCGGGCGGCCATCGTAAGGTTGGCTCAGGACGGCGAGCGTCTTGGGCACAACTTTCATGCCGAGCTTTTCGGCGCCCTTCTTCAGGAGCATCTCGCCGCAGCGGAGTCGAAACGGTGGCAAAAGGTTTTTGCCCCGGGGGCTGTTCAAGACCTCCTGGTCGTCCTGGCCGGCAACTCCGATCAGCCTATCGACGCGATCATAATACGGCTCCACGTCCTCGTAGCTGATCGGCCAATCCTCGCCCCACCCGTCCTGCAGGCTCTTGGCCTTGAAGTCCAGCGGGCCGTAACGGAGCACTTCCCTTCCCCACAAATTCGTCCTGCCGCCCACAGCCCGCAGCCGCGTCCAGGTGAACTTGGAGCCGGGAGCGACGGCGTAGGGATCTTCCTCTGGGATCGTGTAGAGATGGTCGGTCCATTCCTTGATTTTCCACTCCATGCCCAGAGGAACCTTGCCGTATTGGCCCGGCTTGCCATTACCCCGGTACTGCCACTCGAACGGAAACTTGTGCGGGTGGAAATCCTGGGCGGGGTCGAGCATGCGCCCCGCTTCGAGGCACAGAACGTTCAGTCCCTTCGTCGCCAGGACGTAGGCCGCAATCCCTCCTGCCGCACCAGAACCCACCACGATCGCATCGTAAACTGATTCGGAAGCCATCAGAACCTCTACTAATTGATGTCTCGCTTAACCCCGCGATTGCAGGAGCCGTTGCATATTCCCGCCCAGCGTCTTGGCTTCCTGGTCGGGCGGCAGCTTGAGCAGTTTGAACGCGTAAATTTCCACCCGCGGGTCGTCCTCCGGCGTAAACGAACCGAACACGAGCTTCTCGGCGGGAAGCTCCCGCGCCGCCATTTCGAGGTATTGAATGCCATCGAGTCCGGAAGCTTCGAGATAAATATTCGCATGCCGCCTCGCCAGGTCGATCGCCACAAGATGGTTCGACCAAGGATCCGATCGATAGGCGCCAAGGTGGGGCAGGATGAAATTCACGGACGGATAGGTGGCCGCCATGAGGTGATACAGTCTGACGAGGTCCGCCTCGCGTCCGGGATAATAAATCACCGGGATGTGCAACTCGGCCACCACGTCTAATATCTCGCGCGTGGGATGCCCGTCGGTCTTCAGCCCCTTGAACCCCATCGAATTCACTTCCCCTTTGAGCATGGCCTTCAGGCGCCCCGTCTCGGTTTGTGGATTGTGCACGGCAAATCCGATTAATTTGTCGGGATACTTCTCGCAGATTCGGGCCACCCGCATGTTCGCTTGCTCGTAGGAAGAATTCTGGGGAGCGCTCACGCACGAGCGGTCAATGCCCGCCTCGGCAGCGCGCTCCAGGACCATTTCGACCTTATAATCCACCAACCGCTTCGGCTCCGCCCAGGTTTCTCCCTTTCCCAACTGGGCGTGGCAGTCAATCACCAAAGCTTTGCCGGGATCTCCCATGATTTTTCCCCTTTATATCCGCCCTCCGAGCAGCCGGAGCAGGTTCCCACCCAGAATCAACTCTTCCTTCTCCTTGGGCAGCTTCTGTACCCGAATCTTCTGGATCTCCATGCGGGAATCGCAATCCGCCCCGTCCGATCCGAAGAGTATCTTCTCCGTGGGAAGCTCGCGAATGGCTTTTTCCAGGTAGGCCATGCTAATCACCGTGGAAGTTTCTATGTACACGTTGGGGTAAGTCTTGGTCAATTGGATACCCGCCAAGTGCTCGCGCCAGTCGCCGGAGTCGTCGCTACCCAGGTGGCAAAGGATGCAGGTGACATCCGGATAGTCAGGGACGAAATCCTGATAAAGCGCCACGCGTTCCGGGTGATACAGAAGCGGGATGCCTAACTCCCTGAGGGTGTCCATCACCTCCCGGGTCGGTTCTTCGTGGAGTTCGCCCAGTCCCCTCAATCCCAGTTCATGAACTTCGCGATACAGCAAGGAGCGGATCTGCCCACTTTCGCGCTCGGGATGATGCCGCGCAAAGCCAATGAACTTTCCTGGATAGCGGCGGCAAATCTGGGCGATTTCCTCATTGGCTTCTTTATAAGTCCAGTTCTCGACGGGAAAAATAACACTGATGTCGATGCCCCCTTCTTCCATATGCCGCAAGGTCAGCTCGGGGTCATTGAAGGTGTACCAGGGATCCGTAAGGTCCCGCGCGTTCCCCCCCATCCTTGCCATACCGGCGTGGACATGACAATCGATCACCGGCACTTTATTGGGGCTTGGGGGTGGAGATGCGGCGGAGGGCGCCCCAGACGCCGGCTGAAGCCGAGCGGCGAGGGGGGCGGCGAGAAGGCCGCCACTCGTCTTCATAAATCTTCTTCGCGATGCATCAAAATTCTCAGTCACGTTTTTTCCCCCGGACGAGCAGACATCAGACGTTTCCCAACCGAAACTCCTCCGCTAGGTGATCGCTAGCCCGGCACGCCAGCGACATGATCGTATGGGTGATCGGCTTCTCCGGGTGACTTACGAAGCATGAGGCATCTACCACCAGCAGGTTCTTGATATCATGGCAGCGGTTCCATTTATCCAGCACGGAGGTCTTCGGATCGTCTCCCATGCGGCACCCCCCGGCCTCGTGCGTGACGCCTCCCAAGGGCTTAGGCCCAACCCTTTTATAGGGGAGAATTTCGGCGCCCGAAGCCCGCAGGACCTGTTCACACTGGTTATACATTTCGTCCAATAGCGCCAGCGCATGATCGGACCTGGCATCGGTGTGAAATCGCACTTGCGGGATGCCCCACCGATCGCGTAATCCGCCCGGATCGATTTCGACATAGTTGGAATAGAAGGCCAGCCCTTCGCCGTAAGCATCCATCGACACTCCGGCGGGGTAAAGTTCCTTGATCCTTTTCTTGTAGGCGGACCCGTATCCCGGCATGCCCGCCCCGGCTCCGGGACCCGTGCCGCATCCGCTATAAAGAAGCAGGAGCCAACCGCGCAGATACTTCTTCCGATCCCCATGCCCATAGTTATAGCGAGGAATGTAAAGGACAGCTTCCCCGGGGCCATCGTCATTGGTGGTGGGGCGCCCGGCAAGTTCGGGATGAAATCCCTCAACCCCGTTAAACGCCACGTTATCCATGAGGTAATGGCCCAGCACGCCGCTCGAATTCGCCAGGCCCTGGGGATAATCGCGGTTTCGCGAATTGAACAGGATGCGGATCGACTCAACCATGGAAGGCGCCAGAACCACGGCTTTGGCGTAAGCCTCATACTCCTGCTTATTCTGCGTATCGATATAGGTTACACCGCGCGCCTTGCCGGTCTTGCCGTCCATCAGTACCGTGTGCACCACGGCATTGGGGCGCAGGGTGAAATTGTGCAATTTTATGAGCTTGGGGATAAGGACTTCCGCCGAACAATAACGCGACCGGGTGTCACACCCGTAGTTACAGGCGCCGCAGTAATGACACGCGGGGCGGCCGTCGTAGGGTTGACTCAAGACGGCCAACGGCTTGTGCACTGCCTTGAGGCCCAGTTTAGCCGCGCCCTTTTTGAGCAGCAGTTCACCGCACCGCGGATTGAACGGGGGAAGGAGGTTCTTGCCGATCGGTGAGTTGTAAATATCATCGGAACCATTGGAAACTCCGATCAGCGCCTCAACTTTCTCATAGTACGGAGCGACATCATCATAAGTGATCGGCCAGTCCTCACCCCAACCGTCCTGCAGGCTTTTAGGTTTGAAATCCAGCGGCCCATAACGCAACGTCTCCCGGCCCCACAAGTTCGTCCTCCCACCCACGGCGCGAAGGCGTGTCCAGGTAAAATCCGCGCCGGGAGCAAGCGAGTACGGGTCTTCCGAAGGAATGGTATAGAGATGATCGGTCCAGGCTTTGATTTTCCACTCCATGCCCCAGGGAAGCCAACCATACTGGCCGGGTTTGCCCTGTCCGCGGTAAGGCCACTCGTAGGCGAATTTGTGGGTGTAGAAGTCCTTGGCAGGGTCGAGCATGCGCCCCGCTTCGAGGCACAGCACGTTCAGCCCTTTCGTCGCCAGCACATCGGCAGCAATGCCGCCGGCAGCGCCAGATCCCACCACGATCACGTCGTAAACAGGCTGTGAAGCCATGTTACTTTGCTCCCGGTCGTGAAGAGTGCATGCCCGTATCTCAGAAAAGTAGCTTGAGGGCCACTTGCCCGATGCGGGGATCGCGCGCTCCCGTAACCAAGCCAAAAGCCCCGCTGTTGATGTTGCCGACAGGCGTCATGAACTGAGCGTGGTTGAAGATGTTGAAGAACTCGCCTCGAAACTGCAAAGCGAGTCGCTCATTCAGTTTGAGGTCCTTTAGGAGAGCCGTGTCGAAGTCGTTAAGTCCGGGCCCATGGAAGAATTGGCGATTCGACGTCCCCAAGGAGCCGAGAGGCTCAAGGCTGAAAAGCGCAGTGTTGAAATAAGGCAGCCCCGTGCGCGGATTGGTGAATGCCAGATTGCCCGGCGTATAATTCGGTTCATCGACAGTCTTGCCGACCCCGGCTCCGGAGCTACCCAAAAACGAACGGTCGTCGCCTTCGCTGATCGGCACCGGAAATCCCGTTGCGAAATGGGTTACCCCGGAGAGGCGCCAACCCCCGGCAAGGCGAGACCCGCGGTTACCGGTCAACCGGTCAAAGGGGAGCAAGTAGTTATAACTGATCACAAAGTTGTGGGCTATGTCGAAGCCCGAAAGAGATTTCGAAAGCTCCTGGTTCAACGGATTGATAGCATTGTCGTTAATTGATGAGGCGTTGTCCAACGACTTGCTGTAGGTGTACCCGGCAAGGAAGCTCAGCCTCCCCGTGGTATGTCTCAGGCTGACCTGCAATGAATTGTAATTCGAGTTGGCGATGGTTGTGGCCCAGGCGTCATCGCCGAAGTTAGGTCCAAAGGGGGCGCGGGTGCCGTTGATGATGGTCCCGTTCGGCTCAGTGTAGACTCCGCCTTCTCCATACGGTCCGCAGGTTGGTGTGCCCGGAGCCACCTCCGAAGGCTGGCTTAGGCTCAGGCAAAGTTTTTGGTTTCCAGGGTTCGTCATCTGATTGGTCATCAGCGCATGCGCCTGACTGCCCACGTACGCCAAGGTAAATAGATCGTTATTCTTGATCTGCCGCTGCAACGTAAAGTGGTAGCTTTCCGTATAGGGAGTGCGATTGTTGATCGAGATGCCCGGAATTCCCCCAAAAGGCAAGTTGTTGCTCCAGTCATAATTCTTGCGCCCATCCACCGCCGCCACGAAGGGGTAAATCGGCGGGTGAACTTCACCCGTCGCCCGGGCAATGAGGGGTGACTCCAGCAAAGGAGGAACCGCCGACGTATATGACTCAATAAAGGGGGGTTCAGGATCCACATTGAACACGTCTAGCCCTTCAATGGTTTGATAGAAAATCCCCCAAGACCCGCGAATGCTCGTTTTGCCGGGGCCGCCCAGTATTTTCTCCATCAAGCCGCCGCTACCCGAAGGGGAGTAAGCAATTCCCAGACGCGGCGCAAAATTGTTGCGCGGGGTTCGTCCACTGCCACGGGGTATTGTGCCGAAACCGGGAACATTATCACCGGCAAAAACAATCCCCTCCGGAGCATTCGGAAAAACCGTGGACTGGACGCCTTCTACGAAATTCGTTCTTTGGTTGAACCTCTCGTACCAGGGTTGGATCAACTCCCAGCGCAGGCCGTAGTTCACAGTGAGATCTTTTCGAGCTCGCCAACTGTCCTGGCCATAGAGACCGACGTAACTCTTGCGCTCATCGGTGTCCAACGAGCTCTGCGTACTAAGAGGGTTCATGGCCCCTATCAAAAAGTCGGTAAAGGCATTTCCCGTCTCCGATCCGGAGAACGAAAACCAGCCATTTCCGCCCGCAACAGGGCTCGCTTCCACGAAATTGGTGTAATTGAAATCGCCGCCAAATTTGATCGTGTGTGGACCCTTCAGCTTGGAAAAGTTATCCTGGACCTGAGGAATAGTTTCATAGCGGTTATAAAAAAACTCTGGGGCGCCCATGCTGTAATCGGGGAATCCAATCGAGGGAATCCCGGAGTACTTCTGGTCATTCACTACCCAACCGCCTGGTCCAGTGGTATTGAAACCATAGTCACTTAAATTTACGCCCCATTCTGAGGAGTTAGCCGCGCCTTCGAAGTGGTCCGCAATACGAAGCAGATTGAAGTGGAACTCGTTCACCGTCGAGGGCCCCGAAAGAGTGTCCGATAGCATCAATTGTTGCGTGCGGTCGCTGCTCAACATGGGGAACCCGGGGATGTTATTAGGTCCGAAGGGAACCAGCGTGGAGCTGTCTGAAATAGCATAATAAGCCGACAGCATTCCCCACCGGCTATTGCCGTCCAAGCGCAACCCTCCCTGATCGGCAGATGTGTTTTGAATATTCTGCGAACTCTCAAAGAAGGGACCCACGGTGGCGGTGGGAATGAATTGAAGAAGCTTGGTGGCGGCGGGAGACCATGCATTGGTAGGAATAATACCGCTCGGGAAAATACACTGCGCGGGAGTGGTACATCCCTGCGTCCAATACGGTTCATTCGCGGTGACGGCGTAACCGAGCCTCTGCGATAGCAGGTTAGCAAAATATGTGCCATTAATATTGCCATTGAAGATATTGGGCAGGTCGTCTTGCGAGAAGTTTCCCACCCGTTCTTGAGCCGAAGGAACCGGAATCAGACCCGTGGGCAAGGCTTCCAGTTGTCGCGTCCCTTGGTAATCAGCAAAGAAGAAGACTCGATCGTGGACAATGGGCCCCCCTAAGGTCCCACCAAACTGGTTTTGCCGAAACTCGCTGATCGCCGAACCCGGAATCTCCTGATTGGTGACCGGGTTGACGCTGTTGTACTCATAGAAGTTCCGGGCGTCCAGTTTTTCGTTGCGAAGAAACTCAAAAACGTCCCCATGCCATTGATTGGTGCCGGATTTAGTGACCACATTGATCATTCCACCGCTGTAATGACCATACTCTGCGTCAAAATCGCTGGTGATCAGCCGGAACTCGGCGATCGAATCCAAATTGGGAACGACCGCAGCACCCATGTTGCGCGTCTCCTCGACATTTCCGCCGTTCACTTGGAACCCGTTGTCGGATTCGCGTTGCCCACTGATGGACAGGTTACCAGCCTGGGTGCTTCCGGGCAGGAACCAGTACATTGTTCCTGACTCAACAGGAATGACTCCCGGCTGAAGGCCGAGCAAATTCGTGAACGTACGCCCGTTGAGGGGTAAGCTTTCCATCGTGGTGCTGCCGATCACGTCGCCAAGTTGCGTACTGGTCGTATCGACGTGGGCAGCGCTCGTGGTGACTTCCACACGCTCGGTTACTTGGCCCAGTTTAAGCGTTACATCGATGCGCAAGGCATCGTTGGCGTTCAGGACGATCCCCGTTTCCTCGTAGGTCTCAAAACCCGTGACTGTCACCTGCAGCCGATATCGACCTACCGCCAGCGCCAAAAACGAATAAGCGCCTAGACCGTTGGTGCGCGCGTGCTGGCTGATGTTCGTTGAGACCTCGATTACCACAACCTCGGCGTTCGGCACCGCAGCTCCTGTCGGGTCTGTCACAATGCCTGAAATCGATCCCGCAATACTGGCGTGCGCAACGGAGGGGAAAAGCAGGAAACCGATTAGCAACGCTGATACGAGAAAATCGTATGCTCGACGGAACATTTTGATCACCTCGCAATGGGATTGCGCGACATTTTGTCTCGCTCGTTTTACCTTGTCAAGGAATTTTTGCGGAACTAGTTCTAGCGTCCTCCACCCTATCGATTTCACTCCCAAATGATACACTTCAAGTCGAGATTGTGGGGCGAACACCTCCCGTCCGCCCCAATTGTTGACCCTTACTTTCCACTTCCGTATTGACCACCCGCGTGGGGAACTTGTCCGGAGAAAGCCTTACGACGCCAGGTCCGCAGCGTTCTTCTGCACCTTGGAAAACGCTTCCACGATGTCATTAATATCTTCTTTTGTGCCCATCAGCATGTGATGCCCGAACTCCATGGCCGTGGCGGTCAGCTCGTCGTTGTGCGGACAATGGTTCTGTTCCCGATATCGCGCCAGGCGTTCCTTGGAATAGAGCCGCTGATAACCACGGGAATTGAGGGTTTGTTCCAGGTACGGTTCGCGATTGAGTGCGGGCCCATAAGCCCCGCCTATCGGGATTCCTTCCGCATTCAGTGCCTTAACGACTACGTCGCGGGGCACGTCCTTGAAATGCGCCGCGTCGTAGCGCATGCCAAAGTGGTAATAAGTCTGGTGCGCTGTTTCCGGGTATTGCTCCTGGGGATATATTCCCGCTATCTTTTTCAGTTGCTGCTTGAGATAGGCAGCGTTTTCCTCTTGTATGGCGTGGACCTTCTGGTAGCGAGTGATCTGTGCCATCGCCACGGCGGGTGCGAAGTCGGAGGTTCGGTACTTGGCCCCCCGCACCACGAAGGTTTCGTGGCGGGCGTCGAGCGATAGCCCAAAGTTGCGCCAAGTGTAAGCCTTCTTGATCAGTTCCGGATCATTACTCACCATTGCGCCCAGTTCGCCGCCGGCCAAAACCTTGCTCTCCTGGAAGCTGAAACAGCCGGCCGTCCCCAGTGTTCCCAGCCGCTTGCCCTTCCAGGTCGTGGTGTGCGCCTGGCAGGCGTCCTCGATCACCGGGAGATTATGCTTTTTGGCTATATCCAGGATCTTATCCATATGTGCCGCATTGCTCAGCATGTGGACAGGCAAAATCGCCCGCGTATCCTTGGTGATGCGGTGTTCGATGTCGCCGGGATCCATGGTAAAGGTTTTCAGATCGGTATCCACAAACACCGGCAGCGCAAAATTAAGGAGGATGGCGTCAATCGTGGCGATGTAGGTGTAAGGGGCCACCAGGACTTCGTCACCGGGGCTAACGCCTATTACTTCTAAAGCGGTATGAAGAGCATGCGTGCCGCAAGGAGTCGTCACGCAGCCACCCACCCCCAACTCTTTTGCCCACGCCTTCTCAAACTCGGGAATAAAATTCCCCTTGTCGTAGGTGCACCAACGATGGCTGCGCAGGGATTTGAGAATGTTCGCTTCGTCCAACTCGAACGTCTGGGGCCACGGGGTAAAGGGCTTGGTGCGAACCGGAGTGCCCCCGTTCAAGGCCAGAGCATTGGGATTTCCGGAGACCGCGGCCGCGCGAGGAGCAACGCTTGCCACCGCCAAACCTGCGGAAGTCCTTTCCAGGAACTCACGACGCGTCAAAGAATTCTTTTCCATAATTCACCTCTTTTTTCAGATTCGTCTATCGTCTTTGGATGGAATATGATTATTTTATTGCGCCTTCTTTCTTCGGAACTGGCAGGAGGAATAGGGATGCCCCGGCAGGGCATTTTGAGCACCTCCGGAGTAACTTCGTCTACCCTATATCCTCTTCGTGGCCTATTGTCAAGGCCCATTAATACCCCGTCGCTGCGACGCTGGCGGTTTATAATCACCAACCGGAATGGGATTTGAGGTGCGCGGACATTTCATGCGATGCCGGTCACGCCGTTGCTATGGGAGTCTTATGGGGCTCATTCTCGAAGCCTCTCTCCTAAGCCTCCCCGTTGCTCTTGTATCTCAAGACCACAGCCCGGCTGACCTGCCACACGGAGCGGCGCAGGAGGCGCTGCCCTCTGCATCTCCCGACGCCCGCCGCCATCTCGAACGAGCGGTACAGGCGATCGGGGCGCACGATCTCGTCCAGGGTGAGGCTGAGCTCCGTTTGGCCCTTCAGGCAGACCCGAATTTGGCGGATGCCTACCTGATACTGGCTGACCTCGAACTTCAGGACGGCAAGACCGGGGAAGCCTTCCAGCATTTCCAGCAAGGTCTTAAGCTCAATCCCCGCTCCTTCGAGGGCCACTACAATCTCGCTCTCGCTTACCTGCGTGAAGGCAAGCGAGACGATGGGCGGCGCGAACTCGAACAAGCTACCCGGCTGAATCCCGGAAACGCCGATGCGGCATACAACCTGGGCGTGTTATTGGTCGAGATGGGAAAGCCGCAGGACGCCGTTGGGTATCTGCGCCGGGCGGAAGCAGGGAAACCCGGACGGCCCGATGTGTCGTTTAATCTCGTGCGAGCGTTGTTGGCATCGGGCCGGCGTGCGGACGCCCGGGAGCAGGCTGCCCGGGACTCGAAATTCTTAGGCGGCGATTTCCAATGGAATGCTTCCGTGGGGAATCTATTCATGGAAGCTGGCGACCCGCAGGAAGCCATCCGATATCTCCAAAGGTCCGCCGAGTTGGATCCCCACCGCATTCCGGCTCGTGAACAACTAGGGGCAGCCTACCTGGGCGCCAATCGGCCGGAGGACGCATTGACGGCGCTCGCGAATATCGGCTCCGGAAAGGCTCACTTTCTGCGGGCCAATGCCTTCCTCAGACTGCACCGTTTGTCTCTGGCCAAGCAAGAAGCGGCTGAGGCGATAGGCGAGGAACCTGATAATCCTCGGTACCTGATTTTGGCGGCGCGCCTGGCACAATATGAACGTCCCCAGGCGCACGCCCTCGAGTTGATCGATAAGGCCATCGAAGCTGCGCCCGACTGGTCGGAGGCCTATTACAGCCAGGCCGTGAGCTACTACATCGAGCGACGCTACACCGACGGCCAGCGCAGCCTTGACCGGGCTATCAAGCTGGATCCCCGTTCGGCACGCGCCCTTTTCCTTTACGGTATTATCCAGGTAAATGAGGGCAACAACCAAAAGGCCGAAGAGTATCTTGCGCATGCCATCTCGCTCGATCCGGCCAATGCGACTTTTCGTTTTCACATGGGAGCCGCGTTGCTGAGAGATAACCGGGCGAGCGAAGCTCAGCAGGCATTTGAAAAGGCCATTCAACTACGGCCCCGCTACGCTCTGCCCCACTACCAGCTCGCTAAGTTGTTACTTAAACAGGGAAAAAACGAGCCAGCCGAACAGGAGCTTTTGAAAGCCATCGAGTTCCAGCCCGATTTGAGTCCGGCCTACTACCAGCTATCGCGCCTGTATGCCGAAAACGGGCAGAAGGAGAAAGCCGCCCGGGCTCTCGCCACTTTCAACAAGCTGAAAAAGGAATTTAACGATGAAGACCTGCTGCTCCTCGAAGACGCGACCATGGCAATTCGATAAAAGGCTTCCCGCAGGGCACGGATCTGTAACGGAAGGGTCTGGAAGATTGTAGTCCGCGCTCGAAGTCACGCTTCCGAGGCCGTGGAAACTGAAACGATACATTAGGAACGAAAACGCCCATCACGCGCCGGAACCCAGCCAAACGCCGAGATTGTCAATGGAAAGGCTCAGGCGGAATCCTTTGCGGAGGTGGACGCTCCTGACTGGCTGTAACTTGCAGTGAGAAGTTGGTAGTTGGTAGCCACGGACAGCGTTTTCCTGTCCGTGGGCTTTTCTCTCGATGCGAAACTCCCGATTAATCTGAGTTCAGTGAAAAATGGACGGGCGGCTGGCGCAGGGCGAGCCCAGCTCTGCGAATCACATCATCAATCGCACCAGAATCGGTCGCGGTAGGGACAGCGGTTACCCGCTGCCCCCCGCACAGACCCGTGCTGGCACTGCTAGCGCACACGGTTCCTACCTCGGATCGAGTAAATGCTTGGCGTCGAACCGCACCCTCGGGCGGAGTTGTTCCCCCATCCTTCGGTGCGGCCTGGCGCACACACTCCAGCTCACTTCGCCCGATTTTCCCGGCTCGGTGTTCGGCACGGGTTAGGCTGTAGTGTGTTCTCCTTGGTCAACGGTCTTCCCTCCGCAACCTCCGCCGACGGCTCCCCGCTTTTGTTCGGCTGCTTCGTCGGTACTACACCGTTGTACGACTCCCCCCGTCCGTACATGAGGGGCTTGCCGCTTATCGCATTCTCCCTCCGGCCCGCCATACTTTCTCGACGGGCAGCCACGGGGTCTCCCGGTTCTCGCGCATGGAGTTTCTCCGCATGCCTGGGGTCTTCGACTCCGCCGGGTCGAGTGCGGTCTCGCGACCGCCCTCGCAGGGCTGGGGGCCAGGGTGGCTCGCTACGCCTTCCCTGTACGACTCATTCATTCGCTACTCCATGCCGGTTTATCCCGGCGCTATCCAGAGCTGCGCTCGCCCTGCGCCAGCCTGCCGATGGTCGCTTCCTACTCCCGCTGTTCGAATAACCACCCATTCGGGCTCCATATTCGCTGCAAACACCAGCCGACCTTCTCAACAACGCACTGTCTTGCCCGATCGCGAGTCCTCGTGACAAGTGAGTTGTAGGCTTTCTCTGGGGTCCCGAGGCAATGGCGGATGGACCGTCGCATCCTTACTCATTGTAAAATTAGACGCTTTAAGGTACCTTGAAATTTAATCGCAGTGCTCTTCTCGGAAGTAACGTGGAACAGCAAATTGACCGAACGAAGCGGGTATTCCGGGGTCCAGCCCGTTCCTCTCCAGCTCGCCGCCTCTTAGATCTTCCCGCCAAACTCACATTGCGCGCGAGGCTTTTGCTATCTTTCAGCGGAATCGTGCTCTTTATAGGCATTTCGACCGCCTTGCTCGGGGTGGGACTCATCCATCGGACCTTACCCCAGGTGCAAGACGTCCTGGCGGTCGACTTGAGTGCGGCGCGGGAATTGTACCGGCAATATCTGTCCCACATAGCCGACGCTGCCCGCCTCATGGCGCAGCGGCGCATTCTGAAAGAGGGTATGCAGAGCGGCGACATTGAGAACCTGGCCGCTCCGCTTCAAGCCATCCGCCAGAGTGAAGATTTTGACATCCTGATTCTGACCGACTTGAAAGGCGATGTACTGTTTCCCTTGCAGGACCGAGGCCAGAAAATCGGCGTGTCCGGCATTTCGACCTTGGTGGCCCAAGCCCTGCGCCAGCGCAAAGAGGTCTCGTCGGCTGTGGTGTTTTCGCGGAATGAGCTTGCGGCCGAGGGCCAGGAGTTGCTTGAGCGGGCTCACATCGAACCGATCGCGACCCCGCACGGACCTTATGCGCATCAAACCGAGAGTGATGAAGGACTGGTCGTGGTGTCGGCCATTCCGGTGATGAATGACGACGGAGCGCTGCTGGGCGTGCTTTGCGCTGGTCAGCTTTTGAACAGACGAAACAGCCTCACGGACTGGATCAAAAGCGGTCTCTACCGGGACGACCAATTCAAGGAAAGGGATGTGGCCGTGGTTTCAGTTTTTCTCGGGGAAAAGCGCATCGCCACCACGGCGACCACCTCCTCGGGAGAGCGGGCCATCGGCACGTTGGTTTCAGCGGAAGTGTACAACCAAGTGGTCTTGAAAGGCGATCGTTGGATCAAGCCCGGCTACATTGTGGACGATTGGTATCTGACGGCCTACGAGCCCATTCAAGACCCGCAAGGCAAGGTCATTGGAGTCCTGGGACTGGGGCTCCTCGAGAGGAAATTTGAAGACACGGAGCGGCGCGCCCTGGCATTCCTTATCGTTCTGACCATGGTTGCGGTGGCGCTGGGGATTTTCATCAGCTATGTGCTGTCCGATTCCATTATGAAGCCCGTGAACTCGCTGATTGCCGCCGCCCAAGGGATGGCCGGCGATCGTTTTCAGCATCAGATCGAGCTCCCCCATGCTCCGCCCGAGATCGAAGCGTTGGGGAACGCCTTCAACGACATGGCGGCCGCACTTCACGAACGGGATCAACAACGCCACCGGCAGACGCATGAAAAACTCATGCGCTCGGATCGTTTGGCCATGATCGGCCAACTGGCTGCGGGAGTGGCGCATGAGATTAACAATCCCTTGGGCAGTATTCTCCTCTTCAGCCGCCTCCTCATGCAGCAGGTGCCCGCGGAAGGCCGGATCAGAGAGAATCTGGAGCGCATCGAAAAGGAGACGAAACGCTGCCACACGATTGTCAAAAGCCTGCTGGACTTCGCTCGTGAGCGCAAACCGCTGGTGGAACCCGTAGATGTCAACCCATTGTTGGATGCCACGCTGAAGCTGTTCGAGGGCCAATTTCTATTCCAGAATATCCAAGTGGTCAGGAATTACGACCCGCAACTGGACGCCATTGAAGCTGACCAATCCCAATTGCAGCAGGTCTTCATGAACATCATCCTGAACGCCGCGGATGCCATGAACGGCAAAGGCCGGCTGGTGATTGCCACCCAGGTCAACAATCAGGACGGGTGCATCGAAATCATCATCTCCGATACGGGTTGCGGCATTGCGCCGGCGAACATGGAGCGAATCTTCGATCCGTTTTTCACCACCAAAGGAGTGGGGCACGGAACGGGGCTGGGACTGTCCGTCAGCTATGGCATTATCCAGAGCCATAATGGGGATATCAGCGTGTCCAGCGATCCGGGTAAGGGCGCAAGCTTCACGATCTCCCTGCCGAAGCCCCCAAAGCCGCCAGCCTCCGCGCGCAGCTCGGAACCACGCCCGCCAAGTTCCGAACCATTACCGCGCCGCGACCCGGAGGGAGCGGATGCCGCCGTGCTTCTCCAGCCTTCCACAAAAAGGCCTCGCTAATGGCTACTCGCGGCAAAGTTCTGATCATCGACGATGACGAATCGATACGGATCGGTTGCGCTCAGGCACTGGAAGGAGCCGGATTCGACGTCGCCCTGGCCGCGGACGGGCAGGAGGGAATAGCGAGGGCGGCGCGCGAATCTTTCGATGTGGCTCTGCTGGATCTTATGATGCCAGGCCCCTCGGGCATGGAAGTGTTGCGAAAGCTAAAGCTGGATTCTCCGCATCTCATGGTGATTATTATCACCGGCTACGCAACCATCGAGTCGGCGGTAAGCGCGATCCAACACGGGGCATACAACTACCTGCCAAAACCCTTCACGCCGGAAGCCTTAACGGCGCTGGTCCGCAAAGCCGCCACGGGGGGACGAAGGGCCCTGGAGGAGGCTTGTATCAATCAGGAACTCGAGCGGAAAATGCTTTCCGAGGAACTGATTGGACGATCCGAGGGAATGCGCCAGGTGGGGCGTCTTATCCGCAAAGCCGCCCCCACGGAATCGACGGTGCTCATCACCGGCGAGACCGGTGTGGGCAAGGAGGTGGTGGCACGCGCGATTCACCGCCTCAGCCGGCGTTCCGAAAAGGCCTTTGTTACGCTCGATTGTGGAACGCTGGTGGAAAGCCTCTTCGAGAGCGAGTTGTTTGGCCACGTCAAGGGCGCGTTTTCGGGCGCCGTCGAGACGACGGTCGGGAAAATCGAACTCGCCCATGAGGGAACCCTCTTTCTGGATGAAATTGCCAATATCAGCATCCAGATGCAAGCCCGACTGCTGCGCGCCGTGCAGGAGCGCGAGATCTGCAAAGTGGGAAGTACGCAGAAAAAGAAAGTGGATGTACGCATTCTCTCGGCGACCAACCGCGATCTGCTGCAAACGGTCCGCGACGGGAATTTCCGCGAAGATCTGTACTATCGTCTGAACGTCATCCACATCGATGTGCCCCCGCTCCGCGACCGGGTGGAAGACATACCCGCGCTGGTGGCCTACTACCTCAAGAAGCTCGCCGCGGAGAAGCAACACGGGGTGCGGACCGTGTCGGAAGAGGCCATGCGCTTTCTGAAGCGGCATGAATGGCCTGGCAATGTTCGCGAGCTGATCAATGCTCTTGAGTACGCGGTGGTCACTTGCGAAGGAAACACCATCGGGCTGAAGGACCTGCCCTATGACGCCGACGAAGCCCGCCCCCAGAGCGCCCCGCACATCCCGCCGTCGGAGGAAGGGCAGCTCACCCGCGTCGAACAGAGCGAAATCGCCAGAGCGCTCCAGCAATTCGGTGGGAACCGCACCCGGGCGGCCGAGTACCTGGGAATCAACCGCAAAACACTTCGCGAAAAAATCCGCAAATACGATCTGGAAAGGTGCGACTAAGGGGGGAGTGTGGCGCCCGCCGCACGGCCGACCCTGGTGAACCGCATTGGACCCGGAACAGGGAGGGCCGCGGTCTCGTACCGGGCCGCCACCGTGACCGAGCAGCCAAAGAACCTCGGCAAACGGCTGGCACCTTTCGTACCAGTTTCCGGGCGGGCGCTACAAAAGGTATCAGCGCCGAAGGGCAACGGCTCGCCCCCACCCGATCCGACGCGCCGCTCTAACCCCCTGTGTTGCCTAACGATCCTTCGAAATCGCATGAGCGCCTCCGATATTGGCCGCCGGCTTGCAATTAGAGACGGTGCAAGCAAGAAGCAAACGAGGTTATCTATGCAGACTATGACACAGACAACGACCGAGCGGTTCCCGCTTGACGTGGTGGTCATTGACGACGAAGAGATGTTCACCGAGGGTTGCCGGCAAACGCTGGAGATGGGCGGCTACCGGTCGGCCGTTGCCCGGGACGGCATGCACGGTCTGGATTTGGTGCGCGCCTCGCATCCCAGCGTGGTGCTCGTCGATCTGAAGATGCCGGGCATGGATGGCATGGAAGTGTTGACTCATTTGTCGCAGAGCGAACCCTTCATCGTGCCGATCGTGGTGACCGGCCACGGCACCGTCGACTCGGCTGTCGAATCCATGAAAATCGGAGCTTTCGATTTCCTGACTAAGCCGTTCGAGCCCGAGAAGCTGCTTGAGTCGGTGCGCCGCGGCATGAGCTTGAGCACGCTCCGGAAAACAAAAGAAGCCGTTGAAGAGAAACCCGCGGAAACCGCCCCGCCCACGGTCCAGGACAAGCACGACCTCCTGCTGCGGGGACTGGATGTTTTGGGAGGGGCCTACTCGCTCGGCCTCGACAAACGGCAACTCCTGGAGGAACTTTCATACCTGGAGGCGGAGGCCAAGTACCACGCCGAGAGCCTCGGGCAGATCAAGAAGAAAGAACGGGTGATCCTCGACATCCGCCATGACCTGCTGGCCGTCGACAGCATCATGGAGAAGTACAAATTTCAGAAGGCCGCGTTGATCCAGGTTCTGCTCGATGTGCAAGAGGCGTTCCACTGGCTTCCCCGCCACGTTCTGCACTGGGTTGGCGCCCGGCTCAACGTCCCGGATCGAGAGATCTACACCATCGCCAATTTTTACGAAGCCTTCAGCCTGGAACCGCGCGGTCGCCACTGCATTCAAGTCTGCACCGGTACCGCCTGCCATGTGCGAGGAGCTTCCGAAACGCTTTCGCGCCTTTCGGTCATGCTGGGCCTGAAGGTGGGGCAGACCGATAGCCGCCAGCAGGTCACTCTGGAAACAGTGCATTGTCTGGGCTGTTGCGCGCTGGCGCCCGTGGTGGAGATTGACAACCAGTATTACCACGACCCGAGCAAGAGAAAACTGGAGAAGGTCATCGAGTCCTTCGAGCACGAGGAGAAAAATCCATGCCAAGCTTAACAACTCCCACCCATCTGGAAGACCTGAAGCTCGAGGTCCTGTATGCACGCAAAGCGAAACCGCTTTGGGTTACCGTGTGTACCGGAACCGGCTGCCGCGCCTACGGCGCGGAGGCTCTCGCCGATGGCTTCGAGAAGGAAATCGAAAACCGGGGCCTGGGGCGGCGAGTGGGCGTCCGCCGCACCGGCTGTCACGGCTTTTGCGAACGCGGCCCCCTGGTCATCATACAGCCGAAGGGCATTTGCTACCTGCACGCGCAAGTGAAAGACATTCCCGAGATCGTGGACAAGACCCTCCTCGGCGATAAAGTGATCGACCGTCTTCTCTACCTCGACGAAGAAACCGGCCGGCGCGTGCGCCAGGCGGAAGAAATCCCCTTTTACAAACACCAGAAACGCATCCTGCTCGAAAACAACGTGCTGATCGATGCCACCAGCATTCTCGACTACATTGCGGTGGGCGGCTACTCGGCGCTCGCGAAAGTGCTGACGAAAATGACTCCGGAAGCGGTTATTCAGGAGGTAAAACGAGCCACCTTACGCGGCCGCGGCGGCGCGGGTTTCCCTGCGGGGGTCAAATGGGAAACCACGCGCCAGGCTCCGGGTGTCCCCAAGTACGTGGTGGTCAACGGGGACGAAGGGGACCCAGGCGCCTACATGGATCGCAGTCTGCTCGAAGGTAATCCCCACAGCGTTCTCGAAGGCCTGATCATCGGGGCCTATGCGATCGGCGCCGCGGAAGGGTTTATGTATGTGCGCCAGGAGTACCCGCTGGCCCGCAAGCATGCGCAGCTCGCGATTGACCAGGCCCGTGACTACGGCTTGCTCGGAACCAATATTTTTGGCTCGGGATTCTCCTTTGACGTACAAATTCATCGCGGCGCGGGGGCATTCGTTTCCGGGGAATCGACCGCCCTCATGAACGCGATCGAAGGACATGTGGGTGAGCCGCGGCCCAAGTACATCCACACGTCGGAAAAGGGGTTGTGGGGCAAGCCCACCTGCCTGAATAACGTGGAAACCTGGGCGAATGTCCCGTTCATCATGAATCGGGGCGCCGAGTGGTTCCGCGCGATGGGCACGGAAGGGAGCAAGGGGACGAAGATCTTCTCCCTCGTCGGCAAAGTGAAGAACAGCGGCTTGGTGGAAGTGCCCATGGGCATCACGCTCCGCGACATTGTGTTCAAAATCGGCGGCGGCATGCCCAAGGGGGAAAAATTCAAAGGGGTTCAGACGGGAGGCCCGTCGGGAGGCGTGTTACCCGAGTCGCTGCTGGATCTCAAGGTGGATTTCGACGAGCTGGACAAGGTCGGGTCGATGATGGGTTCGGGCGGCATGATTGTGATGGACGAGAACACCTGCATGGTCGACACCGCCCGTTACTACGTGAACTTCCTCGCGCATGAGTCCTGCGGCAAGTGCGTCCCCTGCCGGGAAGGGCTGCGCCAAATGCTGAAGATACTGGATCGGATCACGGCCGGCGAAGGCCAGGAGGGCGACATCGAGCTGCTTGAAGAATTGGCCGATTTTATGGAGATGGCTTCGCTTTGCGCGCTGGGAAGAAGCGCTCCGAATCCGGTGCGCAGTACCATCCGCTACTTCCGCGCGGAATATGAAGCTCACATCCGTGAGAAACGCTGCCCGGCGGGAGCCTGCGCGGCGCTCATCCAATACGAGATCGACCAGGCCAAATGCTCGCATCCGCCCTGCGGGGCTTGCGCGCGCGCCTGCGCGGTGGAGGCAATTCAAAAGGTCAAAGGCGGCGGGTACTTGATCTTGCAGGAGAAGTGTATCAAATGCGGTTCCTGTTATACCGCATGTCCCGACAGGTTCCACGCCGTGGGTAAGGTGCCCGTGGCGCCGCCCGAATGGAAGATCCCCCTCCCCGGTGTGGAGTCGGAACTCAGAGCATAAACGTGAGGTCCAAATGGCACAGGTAACGCTGGAAATCGACGGTAAATCGGTGGAGGCTCCGCAAGGGGCCACGATTCTGCAGGCCGCGAAATCGGCCGGCATTCAGATTCCGACGCTCTGCGACGACAACCGGCTGGAGCCCTATGGCGCCTGCCGCATGTGCATGGTGGAGATCCAGAAGCGGGGACGCACGCGTTTGGTGGCCTCCTGCCTCTACCCCGTGGAGGAGGGCCTCTCCGTCCAGACGGAATCCGAGAAGGTCAAGCGCATCCGCAAAATGGTTGTCGAACTCCTCTGGCCCGCCGGTCAGAAATATGCCCGCCCGTACGGCGTGACCCGATCGCGCTTCACCACGGGAATGGTGGATTGCAGCCTGTGCGGGCTCTGCGTCCGATATTGCGCAGAGGTCAAGAAAGCCAATGTGCTGTATTTCAAAGGGAGGGGCATCGACCGAAAGCCCGCGCTGGTGGACAGCTCCCCGCTGCCTTGCAATGGCTGCGAAGAGTGCTTCTCGTTGTGCACGGGAGGGTGGGTGGTCGCGTCACGTTTATAGGTAGCACACCTCCGGGGAGGGCTTAGGTAGCAGGCAGAAAGGTTGTAGGGGTACGGCTTGCCGTACCCTTTTCACTTTTAGCGCGCGATTGAACCAAGAGGGTACGGTAAGCCGTACGCCTACAATCCGGCGGCAAGCGTAGCGCGGACCTCCGCTTTTGAGTTGGTAGCCACGGACAGTGCTTTCCTGTCCGTGGGCTTTTCCCTCGATGCGAAATTCCGATTAATCTGAATCCAGTGAAAATCGGTGAACGTCCCGCTCTCCCTAGTTTCCTCCGAGCTCAGCTTGGGAGCCCGATCCGGCCAAGCAGGTTACGAAAGCGCGCCGAGCGCGAGAGGGGTTCAAACCTCGGGTCGGCCTTGAGGAAAACCAGGAACGGATCGTGCTGCTCGTAGGCCTTCTCGAGCCACTGCAAGGTGTGCTCTTTGTTCTCGAGGTCGACCGCCGCCAGCGCCAAAAAGATGTATCGCACGTATTGTTGTTTTGCCATGGTGATCAGCTCTTCGAGAAGGCGCTCGGCGGAAGTTCGTCGACCCGCGCGCGCATAAACAGCACAGAGCGTCGCGGTATAAATGGTCTGGCCCTTGCCGAGCGCTCTGGCCTTCTCGCAATGGGTAAGGGCGCGCGCGTAATCGCCCTTTTGTGCGAGGCAGGCGCCCAGCATCAAATGTATCAGGGCAGCGGAAGCATCTTGGCGAAGGAGCTTGTGGTAACTCTCAATGGCCGTATCGTAACTCCGTGCAAGGAACCTGAGTACTGCCAGCGACGTGCCAATTACCGGAGACAGCGGATCGAGCCGCAGGGCTTGTCTCATTTCCTCGACGGCCTCGTCACATCTGTGGAGAACCAAGTGACATGCGGCCAGGACCATCCGCGCGCGTCCATCGCTGGGATTAAGCTCGACCGCGCGCCGGCTGCTGGCCTCGGCTTCCGGCCAGTTCCAGGCGCCGTACAGGTTCCATGCCGCCATCGCGGCATGGCCGCGGACTAGCTCCGGATCCAACGCCAGGGCCTTCAGGGCAAGTTCCCTCATCACCCATATCGTGGCGGCGGGTGGGTAGTCAAACAAGAAGCCCAGACGAAACCAAGACGTGGCGAGTTCAGCATAGGAGGGAGCACAATTCGGGTCCATTTCGATCGCCCGGCTGAAAAGGTCAAGGCCCTTTTTGATACCAGTCTCAGACCATTGGAGAAGCTGGGTGCCGGAAAGGTAGACATCGTGGGCCGCAGGGATGCAGGTGGTTTCCGGGCGCGGCGTTCGCGTTGCGGGCAAGCCGAGTTTAGCGGACAGGGCGCCCGCCAGTTCCCGTGCCAACCCTTGCTGAAGCGCGAATAACGGTGGGAGCTGGATTTCAAAACTGTCTGCCCAGACTTGCGCTTGGTCGCGCACACAAATCAGCCGTGCGGTCACGCGCACCCGCCGCCCGTACCAGCGAACTCCTCCCTCCATCACATAATCCACGCCCAATTCCTTCCCGATTTGCTGGATGCTCTTCCCCGAGTGCTTGTAGTGTGCCGCCGAGGTGAAGGCAATGACCCGAAGACGTTCCGGACACAGTTGGCCGAGTTCGGAGATGATCTCATCGCTGAGACCGTCCGCGAACAATCCCTTGGCGGAATTATCCGTGAGATTTCTGAGGGGAAGGACGGCTATCAACATTGGCCGCGGGGACGGGGCCTCTCGCTTTGAGATTTCAGCGAGCCCTGGCGGAGGGCCGGAAGTCGGAGGCCCCAGGCCATGGTTCGTACTTTCCGTCTTCACGCGACTCCTTAGCCAAGCGTCAATCTTGTCAGTGAAGGTATACACCGTTTCTTTCTTATGGTGCAGGTGACGATGGACGGGCAACCCCTCCTCCCGCTCCCAGCGGCTAACCGTCCGCGGGCTGCGCTTCAGATAGGCCGCGATTTCCTTCCAGGAATCCAGTCGCAGGCCGGGGGCAAGAGTGACGATTGGCTTCGGGGGCGTTCCCTTGCTGGACATCATGAGACTCCAGGGGGCCCATTGCTCCAACTGTAAACCAATCGGGGGCCAACTTCAAAGCAAAACTACGAATTTACCAAGCGGGCCTTGGCAGGAGCTATGGCCAAACGCGGCCAAACCCGGCCATGAAGGCCTAGGCGCACCTTGTCCGTTGCCGCTCTTGGCATTTACCGCGTAGCTTGGATGGGGAGGCGATAAATCCGTTTGAATCGGGACGGGTCCCCGGGAGCCGGTGAGTGAGTGTGTCTGAGGATTAGGAAAAAATGATGGAGACGACGGAGAAATACCCCGAAGTCTTTGACGTGGATTTGGCATTGAGCAGCGTTGGCGGTGACCGCGAGTTTCTTACCGAGCTTGTTGGTCTCGCACAGGCGGCATGGCCAACCCTGTTGACGGACATTCGGAATGGGATTGCCCAGGGAGACCTCGGTAGCGTCGAAAAGACGGCGCGCTTGGCCAAAGTTGCCGCCCAGAACGTCTCGGCCAAAAGGGCTTATGAGTCCGCGCTGCAACTCGAGGCGATGGCGCACAAAGGAGATTTGCCGGCCGTCCAGAGTGCCAGCGTGGACTTGGAGCGGGAGGTGGAACTGCTCCGCGTCTTCCTCGCAGCGCTCGGCGACAACCAATGTCCTTCCTGAGACCAATCTTCACTCCGACGCCGGTAAGGATTTATTCGCGGTTTGTCCCCCTCAGGAGCGCGGTGGTCAACGAAAAGGGGTAATAAGAACTTGGAAGTGCAGATTCATGCGGAAGGGACCCACTTGTCAATAAAAGCGGTGGGCGAATACAGTCTGGCTGATCTCCAGGATCTTTTCGATAGGGTAAAAAAAGAGAGTGAGATCCGTGCCAAGCAGAAAGTAATCCTTGATGTCTCCGAGGTTGCTGGGACCATTCCAGTTTTGGACATGCTGGTGCTGGGCGAGCATTGTGCCCGATTTTGGAAGCAGGCCTTCAAAGTTGCGATCGTATCCCGAGTGGGGGGGCTCGACCGGTTCTTCGAGAATGTCGCATGGAACCGCGGGGTACCAATAGCGGTTGTTCCGAATCAAGATGCCGCGATTGCGTGGTTAAGGTGATAAGCGAACTTTTTGATGCGACTGTCGGGTGAGGGCCCCTAATGGGAAAGAAGACCAAGCAAAACGCTATTCGAGTGAGCAGCGAGTTGTTCGAGCTGGGAAGAATGATGATGTCCACTCGAGGCGCAGAGAACTTCTCAGAATATGTTCGAGGTTTGATGCTGTTGGACGCCGCTCATTACTCCCCGGAACTGCTGGCCGGGCATGACCTTCCTGGATGGATTACCAGGGATAAGAGATTTGAAAACTATTTTCTGACAGAGATGACAACGCCGATGAAAATGCGCCTGTTGCGATAAATAGTAGCTTACCCCCACCCCTCAGGAATACCGCTCGGACCGCGGTCCTTCCATCCTCCCAGGCGCCCCCTGATTCAACCCCTGCTCCCTTGAGGTCAGGCAGACCTTTCCTTTCGTCCCCCCTTCTCGGACAGAACCTTCCACCATCATAAATCAATGACGCATTACAAACGGATATACGTCAGCACTATAACTGTAATGCACGTTATTTTCAAGCAGCTCCACCCTCCGCCGATAAGAGTCCTGTGAACGGCCAAGTATTACCGAGGATTAAGAGGTCTTCGCTAGCGCAGAGGATTCTCTCGTTTTTACCGGAGGACTTATGCACCAATTACCGACCGCTCGCCCAAGGACCGCACAGGGCCTCACGCTCAGCGCCCTCAACGTCTGCCTACTGGCACTGACATTGTTCGGTGGGGTAAACCTTCGCGCTCAGATTCTGTCCGTGCCAACACGTGTCGCGAACAACACGGACGGCAACCCAGGGGATGCACTCAACAAGGACTTACCCTCCTGGATGCGGTTCACTTTTGAGATTCGTGCCCGCGAAGAAGCCCGCACTTCCCTCGAATACGAGGCGGGCGACAACGATACGTACACACTGACCCGCATGAGAATCGGGCTCGATCTGAAACCCGCCAAGTGGTTTCACTTCTACGTCCAGGGGCAAGACTCCCGCGCCATCGACATAGCTCCAGATCATGTGACCACTGGCCTCAAGAATACCTTTGACCTGCGTCAAGGCTTTGTCGAACTGAAGACTGGGGAGAAAAACTGGGTCAGCCTCCAAGTGGGCCGCAGCGAACTCAACCTGGGGAACCAGCGTGTGGTGGGCGGGGGAGATTGGGGGAACGTCACCCGCACTTTTGACGTTGCCAAGATCGGGCTGGGCACCGGTGGGAATCGTGTCGACATCTTCGCAGCGACCCCGGTAATCATCAATACCAACCGTTTTGATAAGTTCGACGGTGACCCAGGCCACAACCTGTATGGTGTTTACGGCACCTTGAGCAAGCTCGTTCCCAAAGGGACGATTGAACCTTACGTACTCTGGAAGACCCTGCCCTCGGTTGAAAGCGAAACCGGCGTGGTTGGCAATGCCGACATCTACACGGCGGGCGCTCTCTGGTTTGGCAAACTTCCTGCCGGGTTCGACTATACCGTAGAAATGGACCGACAAGCTGGCCACTCCTCGACCGATGATATCAGCGCCTGGGCAGGCTACTGGGTCACCGGGTACACAGTGCCTAAGGTTCCTTTGAAACCTCGTTTCTCCACCGAGTACACCTTCGCGACCGGCGACAACAGCAAAGGGGACGGGAAAGTGAACACCTTTGACCAGGTGTACGGCGCCTTTCATAACATCTACGGCATGTCCGACCTGTTTGGCTGGCGTAACATCCGGCACCTTCGAACGAGTGCTGAGATTAATCCCCGCCGCACCGTAAAGGTGACGTTCGATTACCATTTCCTTTGGCTGGCCAGCGCCCACGACGGCCTCTACAACGCCTCCGGCGTGGAGGTTGTGGATGCGCCGACGGGTGGGGCCCTGAACACCAACATCGGCCACGATGTCGACTCCTACGTCACTTTTAGCCCGCGCCCCTGGCTCACTATGGGCGCCGGGTGGAGCTACTTGTTCTGGGGCCAATTCCTGAAGGAAAACGCCCACGGAATCGGAAGCTCGTATCCCTGGGTTTTCTGCACCTACCGTCTCTAAGGGTGCGGAAAGGCAAGCGGATGAGTGGACATACTCAAGGCGATCCAGAAGCCGAGGACCGATTCTCGCCTCTGCTTATGCACGTATTCGGTTCATACCCGGCAGGCGATATGCCTCGCTCCAGGGCGGGGCTCTCACACTTAGGATTTCTAACCGGAGTCCATCGGACTTCTGAAATAAAGGAGCGAGGTGACAAATGACGAAAGGCAGCGACAAAAAACTGCGAGGTAGTGGGAAAGATAGTGTTTGGGTGGACAAGGCTGAAGTCTATGACCTAATTCCAGGTATGGTGGTCGTTATGGACACCAACCACACGATTCTGGACCTTAATGAGCCCGCAGCGAAGGCAGCGGGCAAACCGAAGGAGGACTGCATCGGAGCAAAGTTTTGGGACCTGTATGACAATCCAGGCTGTAGGGCTGGAACCTGTGCGGCGGCGGAAGCGGCACGGACGGGTAAGGTATGCGAAGGAGAGGCCTTCCCCGTGGTTCAAGGCAAAGAAGTGCCCGTATTGGTTTCGGCAGCTCCACGTTTCGACGTGGCAGGGCGAGTAGTTGGCGTGGTGGAACTCGTTTTTCCTGCCGCCGGTGACGTTGGATTGGCACGCGAAACGGCACGATTGGCCGCTGCCGCCAAGGAAGGGCGGCTCACCGAACGAATCGATGAAGGCAGTTTCCAGGGCCGCCATCTCGAAAGAGCCAAGGCGGTCAACCTGATGCTGGACGCTATTCAGAAGCCGTTGGATGATGTGAGCAAGGTCCTGCAACGGATGGCCGTGAACGATCACACCCTTCAGGTTAAGGGTGATTACCAGGGATCCTTCGCTGAGTTAGCCGAGGCAATAAACATTGTGCAGAGGCGAATCCATCATGTCACCGAAACTGCGAAAAAGGTTTCGGAAGGGAACCTGGAGGATTTGGCGGAATACAAGAAGATCGGGCGCCGCTCCGAACATGACCAACTCGTCCCCTCCCTCACCACGATGATGGAGAGCATTGCTGCAGTGGTGGCGGATGCCAACGCGCTGTCGAAGGCAGCGGTGGAAGGCAAGTTGGCGACCCGCGCCGATACCTCCAAGCATCAGGGGGACTTCCGTAAGACCGTCCAGGGTGTGAACGATACCCTGGATGCGGTGATCGGGCCGCTCAACGTCGCCGCCAAGTACCTGGAGCAGATCTCGAAAGGGGACATCCCGGCCAAAATCACGGAGAGTTACAAGGGGGACTTCAATGCCATAGGGAATAACCTGAATGCCTGCATCGATGGACTGGGAGGGCTTCGAGAGGCCGCCGTCGTACTAAAAAAGATGGCGCTCAACGATTACAGCAAACGAGCTGAGGGAAACTATGTGGGCATATTCGAGGAGGTAGCGAAAGCGGTGAACCAAGTTCAGGAGCGGATTCATCATGTGACGAGTACGGTCAAAAAAGTCTCGCAAGGCGACTTGGGGGACCTTCCGGAATACAAGAAGCTCGGCCGCAGGTCTGAGAACGACGAACTTGTGCCGTCGCTGACCGCCATGATGGAAAACCTGGAGGCGTTGGTGGCGGACACCGAGATGCTTTCGAAAGCGGCAGTAGAAGGCAAGCTCTCTACGCGCGCGGATGTCAGCAAACACCAGGGTGAGTACCGCAATGTCCTGCAGGGTGTGAATGAGACGCTGGACGCCGTCGTGGCGCCGGTGCAAGAAGCCGGGGGGGTTCTCCAGAAGATTGCCGAGGGTGACCTCACAGCACGCGTGACTGGTGAGTACAAAGGCGACCATGCGTCTATCAAAAATGATATCAATACCATGGCGGACACGTTGTCTTCCAGCATGGCCCAAATCGCCCAGAACTCACAGGCCTTGGCGGGCTCGTCGGAAGAGTTGAGTGCGGTAAGTCACCAGATGAGTGCCAACGCGGAAGAGACGGCCTCGCAATCCAACGTGGTTTCGGCAGCCGCGGAACAAGTGACCAAGAACCTGCAAACCGTGGCCACGGCGACTGAAGAGATGAGTGCCTCGATCAAGGAGATTGCCAAGAACGCCAATGAGGCCGCCCGGATCGCCACTTCCGCCGTGAAGACCGCCGAGACCACCAATACCATGGTGGCCAAGCTGGGTGAGTCGAGCGCGGAGGTCGGGCAGGTCGTCAAGGTCATCACTTCCATTGCTCAACAGACCAACCTCCTGGCCCTTAATGCCACGATCGAGGCGGCGCGAGCCGGCGAAGCGGGCAAGGGCTTTGCCGTGGTGGCCAACGAAGTGAAGGAACTGGCCAAGGAAACTGCCAAGGCGACCGAGGATATCAGCCGCAAGATCGAAGCCATTCAAGGTGACACGAAGGGAGCGGTAGAGGCAATCGGCCAAATCAGCGGAGTCATCCTTCAGGTCAACGACATCTCCAACACGATTGCCAGCGCCGTCGAGGAACAGACGGCGACCACCAACGAAATAGCTCGCAACGTGCAAGAAGGAGCCAAAGGGGGTTCGCAAGTTGCCGAGAATATTGTGGCAGTGGCGCAGGCGGCCAAGAGCACGACGCAAGGCGCCAACGACACGCAAACGGCGGCGGGCGAACTGGCGCGCATGGCGGCGGACTTGCAGAAGGTTGTTTCCGGGTTCAGGTTTGACGACGCCTCGGGAGGTGCCGGCGCTGCCGATTCCCGTTCGAAGGCCACACCGACCCGCGATGTGCGTTTGGCGAGCCGGGCGAAGACTCAACCTGCCGCCACCACTCGGGTCCAGTAAAGTGACGGGCTAAGATCCTCAATGGAGCGGCTTTAGTGAAGCCGTTCCGTTTCGGGGCGAGGTTTCAGCTCCCCGCCCCATTTTTTCCTTGCTTCCGGTCCCTCAGGTCTGCCAAGGTGGCCGAACTTGATGCGGCCCGCATGTACCTGCAGGTACTGAAACCATGATGTGGGGTGGCCGGTGGGCAGCCAGCCGTAGCTGGCCCTCCCTCGGCGATGAAAGTGAGGTGAGAGATGCCCAATGCGATCCAGACTATCGTCGAACTTGGTCAACACGCGAGTGCCCTAGCCCGAAGCGCAAGCGTCGAATCGGCGCGCCTGCGCGCCGCACAGGAACGCTTGGCCGGGGTGGCGGCGGGGATGAGCGTCCTCGCGGCCGAAGCCGCGGAGGTCGCCGCCGGCTTCCACGACAAACTGGTCGTGGTCGAAAGCGATCTCCGGCCCCCGGCCCAAATGATTGCATTGATGACAGGGATTCTGAAGTGTATCAAAGACCTTTCCGAGACAGTTCAGGACACACTCCAATCTCAGACGGCGGCCACCCGGGGTTTGGCCACGTCCGTGGGCGAGGCGGTCGGAGGAGGCGCGCGCCTCACCAGCCAGATCGTGGCCCTCGCCGAGGCAATCAAGACGGTCGTGCCGGCGGCACACAACGAGAGCGAGATAGAAGCCGAACTCGCTTCCTTGACCGCCGAGCTTCAGGATTTCGTGGCGCATTTCCGAGGCGGCCGTGGAAATATGGAATCTGCCGTTCCCGAGGCAACCGCCCGTCGGCTCCTCGCGAAAACACCCTCCATAAACTGACCTGTCATGATAGGAGGGAGCAGAAGCCAAGGACCCCGCGACCCGAAGCGGGTAGCTGCCCCTTCCGCGCCGTCGTCAGCCTTCAAAACGGGTGCATCGGCTCCACCTGCACCCAGGCGCAGGAAACCTACGACTACAACAATCGCCTGCAGCCGGTGCGCATGCAGCTTGGCACGTCCAGCAACACCTCGGCGGACTATTGCTTGGTGTACAATTACTACGCGGGAGTGAGTAATCCCGCGAGTTGCGTCAGCAATCCGACCCAGAGCTCGACCGGCAACAATGGGAACGTGGCAGGCTTTTGGTATCAGGACAACGTGAACACCACGTACAATCACATTGCGGCTTATGGGTACGACCATGTTAACCGCCTGACCTCGGCCGTGGCCACGGGCAACTCCACCTACAACCTGACCTTCAGCTACACGGCGGACGGCTCCAACGGTC
>Ga0326728_10005888_pt1 | contig 33758 bp, 32 predicted proteins | sample MB3enrmetagenome_FD_207602 | JGI IMG/M metagenome (GOLD analysis project Ga0326728, IMG submission 207602) | Lab enriched peat soil microbial communities from McLean, Ithaca, NY, United States - MB31MN | ecosystem: Environmental > Terrestrial > Soil > Wetlands > Peat | place: USA: New York...
CCTCCAGTCCTTCGATGAGATGGTGAGGGCCAGGGGTTCCACGTCCCTGCCATAGACGATGGCGGGGATGACGCCTGCCTTCCTCATCTTGCGCGCCTGTCCCTTTCCCCTCTCCTTCCTTACTTCAGCCTGTATGCGCAATTCTTCCATGATGCAAAACCTCCTTGTCGCATTATACGAAGAGCGAGCTCACCGACGTGTCGTTGTGGATGCGCCTGACGGCCTCCGCCAGGATAGGGGAGACATCGAGCACCCTGACCCTCTCCAGGAGCTTCGCCTTCTCCCGCAGCGGGATCGTATTGGTTATCACGAGCTCGTGTATGGGCGATTTGTTGAGCCTCTCCACCGCGGAGCCGGAGAGCACCGCGTGGGTGCAGCAGGCATAGACCCGTACTGCGCCGTCCCTTATCAGGGCCTCGGCGGACTGTACTATCGTGCCCCCCGTGTCGATCATGTCGTCGAGCAGGATGGCGACCTTCCCCCTGACATCCCCGACGATGTGCATCACCTTGGAAACGTTGGCTTTTTCTCTCCGTTTGTCGATGATGGCGATGGACGTCTTTTCCCTCATCCGCTTCGCGAACTCCCGCGCCCTCTCGACGCCGCCCGCGTCCGGAGAGACGATGACGATGTTGTCGTCGATGCCGGAAAGGTAATCGAGCTGAACGGGCATCGCGTAGAGGTGGTCCACCGGTATGTTGAAGAATCCCTGTATCTGGCCCACGTGGAGGTCCATGGCGAGCACCCTCGTCGCGCCCGCCACTTCTATCAGGTCCGCCACGAGCCTGGCGGAGATGGGCGCCCTGGGCGCCACCTTCCTGTCCTGCCTCCCATAGCCGTAGTACGGGATGACGACGTTTATGCGGGCTACCGACGCGCGCTTGAGCGCGTCGAGCATGACGAGGAGCTCCATGATGTTCTCGTTGACCGGCGGGCACGTGGGCTGGATCAGGAAGACGTCCATGCCCCTCACCGACTCCTCGATCTCCACCTGGATCTCGCCGTCGCTGAAGGTCGCCACGCTCGCCCTTCCCAGCTCGATTTCGAGGTACGCGCATATCCTTTGCGAAAGCTCGCTGTTTGCCCTGCCGGTGAATATCCTCAGCTTGTTCACTTTAGCCTGCCCTCCCGAAAAAACCTATTGCACAAAGGGCGCAGCGATGGGAGGATCCGGGCCTCCCGGATGGAGACCTCAGAGTCCTACCCCTCGAAGCCGCCCCTAATGATCGCTTGTTTGCCTTGAGGCCGCCCGTTCCGCCGCCTCTAAGAGCGGCCTTTTGGTCCCACAGGCCCGGCGGCCTCAACGACGGATCGCTTTTACCCTTTACCTCTCTTATTGTACGGCCCCCGTCGGGGCCGTTCCACCTGTCTTTCGCCTTCCCCTCTATCACACGGCGATCTTACCTATCTCTTTCTCATATGCGTCGAGCACCCTCGCCTCGATCCTCTGCCTGGTCTCGCTGTTCAGCGGGTGCACCGTGTCCCTGTAAGAGCCGTCCTTCATCTTCTTGCTAGGCATAGCCACAAAAAGCTTGCTGTCCCCATCGATCACTTTGAGGTCCCTGATTATGAAACATTCATCGAATATAACAGATGCATACGCCTTCACTTTCTTTTCATTAACCGGGTAGATTTTGACATCGGTGATATCCATATCCGTCTCCTCCTAAACGCTGTGAGCTATGAAGACACTGCCTAGACTTCCCACCTCCTCTGAAGCTTTCCGAGCACCCGTTTCGTCCTCGAAGACCCCAAAAACGGCTGACCCGCTCCCGCTCATAAGCGAGCCGAGTGCGCCGCTCCCCCTAAGCTGCTCCTTTATTGTCTTTATTTCAGGACATATGGAGATTGCAACCGCTTCCAGGTCATTCTCCAGTATATCCGCAACGTCGGCAACTTTTGAGAATTTCCCCGAAAATTTAACGTCATTTTCACTATTTGTCAACACGATTCTTAATCCCCGGTAGACCTCGGCCGTGCTTATCGCCACCCCGGGATAGACCACTACGTACCAGATTTCCGGCAAATCTATGGGCGTTATGCGCTCTCCCACGCCCCGCATGATGCACGACTTTCCGTACAGGAAGAGGGGCACGTCGGCCCCGACCTGCCTGCCCAGCCCTGAAAGCTCATCCGGCGTCAGGGAGAGTCCCCAGGCGCGGGCAAGGTCTTTCATCACCGTCGCCGCGTTCCCGCTGCCTCCCCCGAGGCCGCTCCCGAGGGGGATGCGCTTCTCCACCTCCACGGAGACCCCGTCGGGCCTGCCGCAGCGCTCCCTGAGGAGCATGATCGCCCTGTAGATCGTGTTGGCCTGCCCGCCCGGAAGTAAGCCCTTGTCGTCCCTTACCGCCACCTCCCCGTCCCCGCCCGAACTGACGCGCAAGACATCGTACAAGGAGATGACATCGACGACACTCACCAGTTCGTGGTAGCCGTCAGGCCTCTTCCCCACCACCTTGAGGTAGAGGTTCACTTTTGCAGGCGAAAGCAGCACGCGCTCGTCGGCCACGTCTTTACGTCCCTTTCTCGCTTCGCGCCCGAACCGGCCGCATCGCGCGCTCGCGAGCGGCCTGAAAGGGCCTTCTTTCCTTCGTCCCCTTGCTCCCCTGTCTTGCCTTAAGCCTACGCCACGGCCTTTATCTCGAAGCTGTCCGCAGCCGGCATCGCCCTGGCAACGATGTTGATCTTGACGCCGAAGCTGCTCTCCAGGTACTCGATAGAGCCTTTCTCCTCCTCGACAAGGAGGCGCGCCGCCTCAGGCGCGAGAAAGACATCGAAGCGCTTGCCCTCGCCCCTCCTGCACAGGACGCGCAGCCTCCTCAGCACCTCGTAGCAGAGCGTGTACCTCGACTTCACGTAGCCCGAGCCTTCGCAGACGGTGCACGGCTCGGTCAGCATAGTCACGACGTTCTCCCGCGTCCTCTTTCTGGTGAGCTGGACAAGCCCGAGTTCGCTGATCGGGTAAGCAAACGTCTTTACCCTGTCTTTTTTCAGCGCGTCCAGGAGCGCCTTGAATACGGTCTCCCTCGAATCCCTCCGCTCCATGTCGATGAAATCTACGACGATGATGCCGCCCATGTTCCGCAGGCGTATCTGGTAGGCGATCTCCTTGACCGCCTCGAGGTTGGTCTTCAGGATGGTGTCCTCCAGCCCCCTCCTGCCGAGGTAGCGCCCCGTATTGACATCGATCACGGCAAGGGCCTCCGTGTAATCGAAGACGATGTAGCCGCCCGATTTCAGCCAGATCTTCTTCTGCGTCAGCTTGGAGATATCGACCTCGATCCGGTAGAAGTCGAAGATGTCCTCATCCTCGTCGAACAGTTCTATCTCGGTGCGGTCCTCCGGGAGATACTCCTTCACGAACTCCTCGATCCTCTTGTAGAGCACGGGGTCGTCCACGATGATCCGCTTGAGGCCGTGGGCGTGCAGGTCCCGCACTACGCGGAATATCAGCCTGAGGTCCCGATGGAGCAGGGCGGGCGCCCTCGCCTGCCTCGCCTTGTCCTGTATGCCCTCCCACATGCGCATCAGGAAGTCGAGGTCGGCCTTGAGCTCCTCTTCCCTTTTGCCCTCGCAGGCGGTCCTGCCGATGAGGCCGAAGCCCTTGGGTGCTATGGCCTTAAGTATCGACGTAAGCCTCTTGCGCTCGTCGTCGTCCTCTATCCTGCGGGAGACACCTATATGCTCGCTGGCCGACATGAGTACGAGGAGCCTGCCCGGCAGGGTAATCCGCGATGTCGCCCTGGTGCCTTTCTGGCCGATGGGCTCCCTCGACACCTGCACGATGATCTCCTGGCCTTCCTCAAGCACCCCCTCGATGCGCTCGCTCACTTCCAGCGCGGCGCCCGTCTCCTCGAACTCCTCGAACATCATCATGTCCGCGACGATGTCCCCCACGTAGAGGAAGGCCGATTTTTCGAGGCCGATATCGACAAAGGCCGCGTCCATGCCGGGCAGTATCCTGACCACCCTGCCCTTGTAGATGTTGCCTACGATGCTCCGCTCGTTCTTCCACTCCACGAAGAACTCGGTGAGGACGCCGTTCTCCAAGAAAGCGATCCTGATCTCACTGAAGGTCGAGTTGATGATAAGCTCGGATGCCATCGATTCTCCTGTTCTCCGCCTTCACGATCCGTACGAAATCCCCGGAAAGCCACATCTCCTTGATGGGCGCGCCCGGGGCAGACCGGTAGAACGCCTTTCCCGCGCCGTCTTTCACCCGGACCACCTCCCCGTCGAGGCCCTTCCTGCCGACCAGGAGGTAGCCGAAGTCTGCGACCCGCACGTTCATGGGGCCTGGCATTGCGGCCATGACCCTCATGCCCGCAGGGAGGTGGGCGTTGATGCGGGCGGCAAGGCCGCCGCCGAGGCCATCGCCTGCGTCCTGCGGTCCCGGCCCTTCCGCCTCCATCTCGATCCACTCGCAGGTCGATTCGATGCCCACCGGCAGGGCGGCGGACAGGGAGATCCGCGGCTTGGGGTGGTATTTCCCGTGCATGCGCAGCGATACGCCGGCAGAGCGGATCGCCCGCAGGAGGATGTCTACGGTGTCCAGATGGCCGATGTAGCGCGCCTCGCCGCGCTTCGCGTACCTGATCGTCATAGTATTGAAGGAAGGGGGGCAGGCAGAAACGCCGCCTTCCTGCACGGCACTGGTGGCTGGCGGCCGATTCCCAACCTCCGGCATTTGCCGCGCCCCGGCCGCGGCCTTCCCGGCCGGGCAGCCGAGGCCGCACCCCGCGCACGAGGAGTAGCAGTCGGCCGTCTTGGCGCCGGCCTGGGCTGCTTCAAGCTCGCGCAGGAGAAAAGCCTTTTCGACGCCCGTTGAGACGAAGTCCCAGGGGAGCTCGCCACCCGTCTCCCTCGCGCCGAGGAGGGCCGCGCCGAGACCGTCCCTTTCCGCCAGCCATTCCGCGTAGAGGGACGGGTCGAAGAACTCGGTCCACGCCTCCAGGCGGACGCCTTTCCCACGAAGCGCCTCGAAAAGCGGGACGAGCCTCCCGTCTCCCCGCGATATGATCGCCTCCACCAGGGCGGTCTTTACGTCCCTCACCTTTATCTTGACGCCCCTGCCGGCGGCGGCCCTTCTGACGATCTGCGCCTTTTCGCGCAGGGCCTCCTCCGTATCCATGGGGAGCCACTGGAAGGGTGTATGGGGCTTCGGGGTAAAAGGGGAGACGGAGAGGTTGACCTCGATGCCGTTCTTCACGAAGGGCCTGATAAGGTCGCGGACGGCCGTAAGGTCCTCTTCACGCTCCCATGGGAAGCCGATCATGAAGTAGAGCTTGACCTTCCTCCACCCGTGCCGCCTCAAAAGGGGAAGGCGGTCCGTCAAGAGGTCTACGTCGATGTTCTTGTTGAGCCTGTCCCGCAGGCCGGCCGTCGATGTCTCAAGGGCGAAGGTAAACCCGCCCCTCGCGCCCTTCGCCAGCAGGTCGATCTCCTCTTCGGTGATGCTCCCTATCTTGAGCGAAGGGAGGGAGACGGAGACGTCCGCGTGTCTGCGCCTTATGTACTCGATGAGGGCGGGAAGCGCGCTGTAGTCGCCCGCGCTTAAGGAGAGGAGGCTAATCTCCTCGTAGCCCGTAGAGGCAAGGGCCTGCTCGATGATCTCTCCTATCCTGGCCGGCGTCCGCTCCCTGTACGGCCTGTACCCGTAGCCCGCGACGCAAAACCTGCACCCGTTTCCGCAGCCCCTCGATATCTCGATATTGAGCCTGTTGTGGACGCTCCCGACGATGGGGATGGGCGGCCTGACGGGATGGTACGAGGCGTTCAGGTCCTCTACATAGAGCCTTTTGACGGACTTTTTGAAGAGCGGGGAGTAGACGCCGTCGAGGCGGGCGATCTCTTCAATAAGGCGCTCCCTGGGCCGGCCTTTCAGCCCCCTGACGGTGCGGACGATCTCCGGGAGCACCCCTTCAGCCTCCCCCACCACGATGAGGTCGAAGAAGCGCTCGAAAGGCGCAGGGTTGAGCATGAGGGGGCCTCCGCCGATGACGAGGGGGCCGGCTGTCCTTTCTTCCGCCCGGAGCGGTATGGACGAGAGGGAGAGCATCTTGAGAACGTTTGTCACGTTCAGCTCGTATGTCAGCGAAAATCCTACGATATCCATCCGCGAAAGGGGCGTCCGGGACTCAAGGGTGGAGAGGGGGGCGCCGCTGCCCCTCAGGTGCTCCTCCATGTCGCGCCACGGGGCGAAGCAGCGTTCGCACCAGACGCCGTCCATATTGTTGAGCAGCTCGTAGAGGAGGAAAAAACCGAGGTAGGACATGCCGATCTCGTACACGTCGGGGTAGCAGAGGGCGAACCGCACGTCCCCTTCGCGCACGTCTTTCACGACCCTGTTCGGCTCTATGCCCAGATACCGCGCGGGCCGCGCAATACTTTTCGGAAAAACAAGCATACGAACCCTGGTGGACCTCTCTGTTCAGTATTATACATGATCGGGATAGATTCGTGAAGCCTGGGCTATGGTTTTGGGGCCTGGCTCTTTGCCCCGCGGCCTATACAAAAGCTAACCGCGGGGTAGGGCGTTACGCGTCCGACCCACGCACTCGCTCGTGCGTGGGTACCCCGGCCTGTCTCGACGGGGCCGCACCTCCTCGATGTACTTCCATGTACTATCTCGTCGGGCGGCCCGTCGATCACGTGGAAATCCATCGAAATTTCCTCCGGCCCCCTCAATCGATTATCGGCTACAATTCTGGATTGTGGGCTGTCTCCCAGACGCTTGCCTGCTTTCTGAAATCGGCGATCCTCCGTTTTCGTAGAAGATGCATGTTTTCAGTTGGAAATGCATGTTCATAGTATTATCCTCTTATTGCGTTATGTGATCCTCGTCAGGTTGCCTGATCGCTCAGGAGCAGTTGATTTAAGCAGCGGGCATAAAGGAGGCATTGCATGGGCAATTTAGGAAGCATGCTCAATCCCAAGACCGTGGCCCTCGTAGGTGCGACCGAAAGAGAGGGCGTTGTCGGACGCATAATCCTGGAGAACCTGCTCCGCTCGAAACTGAGTAAGGTATTCCCCGTAAACCCGAACAGAAGAAAGGTCCTGGAGGTTGATGCCTATCCTGACATAGCCAGCGTCCCCGAACACTCGGACCTCGCGGTCATCGCAACGCCTGCCCGCTCCGTGCCTCACGTTGTCGAGCAATGCGGGGCCGCCGGCGTGGACGGGGTGGTGATCCTTTCCGCAGGGTTCAAAGAAATCGGTGAAGAGGGAAGAAGGCTGGAGGCCGAGATAGAAGGCGCCAGGAAAAAATACGGCATGCGCATCCTCGGGCCGAACTGTCTGGGATTCGTGAGGCCCCCCATCGGATTGAATGCCACGTTTCTCAAAGGCGACCCGCCCTCAGGGAACATCGCCTTCATCTCACAGAGCGGCGCCCTGGGCAGTGCTATCCTGGACTGGGCGGCCAGCGCAGGCATAGGCTTCAGCCTCTTTGCTTCCGTGGGTTCCATGCTCGACCTGGACTTCGGGGATCTCATCGATTTCCTGGGCGACGACCATGACACGAGAAGTATTCTCCTTTACATGGAAAGCGTGGGGAATGCAAAGAAATTCATGAGTGCTGCGCGGGCCTTCGCACGCCGAAAGCCCATCATCATCCTGAAACCCGGCAGGCACGCCGAAAGCGCAAAAGCGGCACAATCACACACGGGTGCCATGGCAGGGGATGACGCGGTATACGATGCAGCCTTCAGGAGGGCCGGCGCCGTGCGCGTCGGTGAGATAGCTGAACTCTTTGACGCTGCCGCTGTGCTCGATTCGGGGAGACTGCCGAGAGGGCCCAGACTCGCCATCATCACGAACGCGGGCGGCCCTGGAGTACTGGCTACGGACGCGCTCCTCGACCGCGGGGGCAAGCTTGCAACGCTCTCCGACGACAGCATGAGAGAGATCAACGGGTTCCTGCCTGTATACTGGAGCCATGCCAATCCCATCGATATACTGGGGGATGCCCTTGTGGAAAGCTACGCCAGAGCACTCAGCGTCGCCTTGCGCGACTCGATGAACCATGGGGTACTCATCATTTACGCACCTCTGGAATCGGCTCCGTCCGACCAGGTTGCGGCGGCGGTCGTCGAGACGGCTAAGGGCTGGTTCAAGCCCGTCATCACAACCTGGATGGGCGCGAAAGAAGTTGAGAACGCGAGAAGGATCTGCGTAGAGAATGATCTTCCGACGTATGAAACGCCGGAAGAGGCGGTCAAGGCTTATGTGAACATGTACAGGTACAGACGGAATCTGAACCATCTCTATGAAACGCCGGCCGAACTGTCCGTCGCCGAGCCGCGGGACAAGGAACAGACCAAAGCCAGGATCCGGGATATACTGAGCAAAGGCAGAACCCTTCTCAGCGAGGAGGAGTCCAAGAATCTTCTCCTGGGCTACGGGATCCCGGCCACGGTGCCTCACTTTGCACAAGACGGTGACACTGCAGTGAGCATAGCCGAGAAGCTGGGCTATCCCGTGGCCGTCAAGGTCGTGTCGCCCGACATCTCCCATAAGAGCGATGTAGGCGGCGTCCTGCTTGGGCTCGCCTCCGGTCCCGCGGTGAAACAGGCATATGAGACGATGCTGCGAACAGTAGGGGAGCGGGCTCCGCACGCCGTGGTACAGGGTGTCTCCGTCCAGCGCATGATCGAGAACGTGGACTACGAACTCATCCTGGGTTCCAAGAAAGACAAGGATTTTGGTGCAATCATCCTCTTCGGCATGGGAGGGACGGCCGCAGAGATTATCAAGGATTTCTCCATCGGGCTTCCGCCGCTGAATCAGACACTGGCGAAGATGTTGATGGAGGAGACGAAAGTTTATAAGATGCTCCAGGGTTTCAGGGGCAGGCCTCCGGCGCATCGCAAAGAACTGGAAAAGATCCTCGTGGGCTTCTCTAATCTAATCGTCGATTTCCCGGAAATAGCCGAGATCGATATCAACCCTCTGGCTGTAGCCCAGGGCAAGGCATACGCCCTGGATGCACGAGTGGTGCTGGACAGGGAGCATGCGGAGCATGGATCGAGGTACCCGCACCTGGTCATCACGCCGTATCCGACAAGATATACCACGACCTGGAAGCTGGCGGACGGCACGGAGGCGCTGCTGAGGCCGATAAAGCCCGAAGATGAATCCCTGCTACACGAAATGGCCACCACTGTGTCTCAAGAGAGCATCAGAACGAGATTTTTCTCGTCCGTCAAGGATTGGTCCCACGAATGGCTTATCATGTTCTGCAACATAGACTACGACCGGCACGTGGCGATCGTTGCAGAGGTTACGGAAAACCGTAAGAGAAAGATAATCGGGGTGGCGAGGATAGTCATGGAGCCCGACTTCAGCTCCGGCGAGTTCGCAATTTTCACCCATGATGCCTATCAGCATAAGGGACTCGGGTACAAGCTGGTGAGCATGCTCATAGAGATAGGGCGGGAAAGAGGGCTTGAAGAAATTTTCGGTGACGTGCTCACGGATAACGATAAGATGCTCAACCTTGCCAAAAAGCTGGGATTCACTTCACGGTGGGTCCCCGGCGGGGTCAGCAGGATCATAAAGAAGCTGAAAACCCCATAATCGTTTTTGATTTGAAAGGAGAAAACCATGTCAAAAGTAATTAGCGCCCGGCAGGCAGCGGAGTTGATCAAAGACGGGGCGACGATAGCCTGGACCACGGCGAGCATGTGTGGTTTTGCGGAGGAGGTGGCGTTGGCGATTGAAAAACGCTTCTTGGAAACGGGGGCTCCCCGCAACCTCACTCTCACCCATAGTTGCGGCTGCGGCGACTATCCCTTTGGAGACGTCAAAGGGATGAACCATTTCGGCCACGAGGGTCTTGTCAGAAAAGTAATCGCCGGCCATATCGGCCAGGCTCCCCGCCTGGGCAAACTGGTCAGCGAGAATAAAATAGAAACCCATCTCTTGCCCCAGGGCGTCATGACCCATCTATGGCGGCAGATGGCCGGCAAGAAAATAGGGGTAATCACCAAGGTGGGCCTGGGCACGTATGTCGACCCCCGTTTGCAGGGCGGCAAGATATCGGAGATCACCAAGGACGAACTCGTGAAACTGATCGAGTTCGAGGGGGAAGAATACCTCTACTACAAGCCCTTTCCCATCGATGTGGCGATCATTCGCGGCACCGCCGCGGATGAAAAGGGCAACATGGCGATGACGCACGAGGCGCTGAACCTCGAAGCGATGTCCCTGACCACCGCCGTCAAGAACAGCGGCGGAATGGTAATAGCCCAGGTACGATTCATTGCCAAAGCCGGCACCCTTAATAGCAGGAGAGTGAAGGTGCCGGGTGTGCTTGTCGACTACGTCGTCGTTGCCAGCCCGGAAAATCATCTCCAAACGACGGCCACTTACTTCGAGCCCGACCTGTGCGGCGATACGGTGGCGCCCCTTGCAGCCATACCCCCACTGCCTCTTGACGAGCGTAAGGTAATCCTGCGCCGGGCGGCGATGGAAATGTGGCCCGATTCCACCCTCAACCTCGGCCTCGGCATGCCGGAAGGCACGGCAAGCGTGGCCGTCGAGGAAGGCGTAATCGACATGGTGACCCTTACCACCGAGGCGGGCAACTTTGGCGGCATTCCGGCGAGCGGCCCCGATTTCCCAGCGACCCACAACTCGGAGTGTACCGCAGACCACGCCTATATGTTCGATTTTTATGACGGCGGCCTTGATACCTGCATCTTGGGCCTGGCGCAAATCGACCCTGACGGAAGCGTCAATGTCAGCAAGTTCGGCGATCGGATAGTCGGACCGGGCGGCTTCATCAACATCTCATCGGCCGCCAAGAAAGTAGTTTTCGTCGGCACCATGACGGTAGGGGCAGAATGCGCGGTCCGGGACGGCGAGATCGTTATAGTCAAAGAGGGGCACGGAAAGAAATTCGTCAAGCAGCTGGATCATGTCACATTCAGCGGCAAATACGCCCGGAAAAGCGGTAAGCCGGTCTTCTATGTCACCGAGAGGGCGGTCTTCTCCCTGGAAGCGGGCGGGTTAACGTTGATCGAAGTCGCGCCCGGCCTTGACGTGGAAAGAGACGTCATTTCCGCAATGGAGTTCAGGCCGAGGCTCTCTTCTGGATTAAAGGAAATGCCGCGGGGATTGTTCGCGCCACAGTGGGGCAAGCTCCGACAAATCATGGGGAACCTATAAGGCTTAGCGAGGCCTTTGACTGGATGCCAAGATAGTAGTTGATGAAGCTCACGGAGACGTTTTTCGCGCAATGCTACTGAAAGGTTAAAGGCACATGTCCCTTGAGGGAGGCAATGACGTAGTTTCCGCCGATTATAGCAATGAAATGACTGCCAGAAGAAAGGCCGTCTTACAATCTTTGAAGTGGTAACCTTCACATTTACCACGGTGGTTGAATAGCAGCAGTAGGTGAACTCGTGACTAGGTAATGATCATAAATAGTTGCAGAGTACACCTACAGTTGGCGCGCTCCGACCATTGGGTTTAAGATAGCCTTTACCGCCGCCTTATGGATGCGCTTTATACGACTGCGGCGGCAGGGGCCCGACAGGCTTGCCCCGCAGCATATACAAGAGGTAACTACGGGGTGATGCGTTACGCGTAGCGCGCGAAGCGTGTTTTTCTCGCGCTTCGGCGCCCCGCCCTATCAGTTCAAAGTCGGTTTGCCGGGAACCCGCACGGTAAAGCGCGTGCTGAGAAGGTTCCACCGTCCATGTGGGTGGTCCGCGCAGCGTCGCGAGGCCAGCCGCCGAGAGAAGCAGATTCCCGCTAACAGGTGCTCGCCCAGTCGGCCCCGCTTTACAGCGAGGGGCCTGACCAGGTCCGGTCAGGCCCCTCGCACGGCTTTGATAAGTCCCGTTCTTTTCGCTCTATTTGTATACCCCATACTCCTTTGTAAAATCTACCATCGCGTGCACCGTATCCGCCTTCCCCTCATCCATTGCCGTTCCCGTGCACATCAGGTATCCCCCGCCCTTCCCCGCTACGTCGATAAGCTCTTTGCAACATGCTTTGATGTCCTGCGGGGTGCCTGTAAGCAACAGCCCTGAGGGCACGTTGCCGCCGATGCACAGCTTTTTCCCAATGGTATCCTTCACCTTCTTCATGTCGGTACGGTCGAATACCCACATGCACGAAGCGTCGGGGAGCTCTGCGACGTGTTGAAGCCTTGTGTTGTAGGACCCTTCGCAGAACAGGAAAGGCACGCACCCCTCTTCTGCCAGTCCAAGGATGACCGCCTTAAGGGTGGGCCAGTAAAACTCTCTGAACTGTTTGTCGGACATGAACCCGTCGGCGCCCTTGTGGAGGGGAATAAATACGACGGGGCAGCCCTGCATGGTGGCGCCCCTGACGCCCTGGCTGATCGCAAGGGGAGTAAGTCTCTCCACGGCTTTCAGGACCATCTTGGGCTGCCGGTACAGGTCGAGCATTGTGGCCCTGGTGCCCCTCAATGTATCGCCAAGAAGGTCGAACGGGGCTTTTGTGGCGCCCCCGAAACAACCGGGGTAACCCAAGCCCCTCGCCTGCATCTCAAAGCCCATCACCTTCTGTATCCATCCCATCGCTTCGTTTCCGGCGTCCAGCAAGGCTTTCAGCGCGCTCTGCACCGGCGGAATACCGAAAGGTATCATTTGCGTGGTAACAGTCACCACTTCCCACATATCGGTAAAGGGAGCGATCATCTTCAAGGGATCGAGTGCTCCATAGGCGCGGGGCATCAAGGTCCTCAGCCAGAAATCCGTTGGGTCCTGGATGAGGGCGGGGTACTCATCCGCCAGCATGTACTCGCCTTCCATATACTGATAAACCGATTTCTCGGATATCCCGTGGCCGGGCAGCTTGTATTGCTTATAGTCCAGAATATCGAAAACCTTCCCATAACCCACAAGCGCCGGCGTTACGTAATAATCGGGCTGGTACTCCTGAATAAAGCGTAATTGCGATCCAAGCATTTTGTCCGGATCGTACATCGCTTCATATGGCGTGATGCCGTACAGGTGAGGCTGCATGAATATTCCAAAGGGCAGCACGGGCACCCTGTCGGGGACCTTTTTCATCTCCACGATGTCCCTAAATCGCTTTGTGGCTGCCTTATATTTGGCTTCGGCTTCGGCATTCCGAAATTGTACGCCCGGTGCGGACATCCACGTTTCAAATCTGGCATCCCGTCTTTCTATTGGCGTCATCTCCGCCCACTTCTTTTCCATGGTCTCACCCCCCTATCCAGGATTTTGCCAGCTTGACGGCGTCCATTGCATCCTTCCCAAAGGCGTCCGCCCCGGCAAATCCTCGCACCTGTTCGTCAATCTGACCGCCGCCGACCATGATTTTCACTTTATCCCTCAGACCCGCATCCTTTATAGCCTGCACCGTCTGTCTCATCGAGTCGAAGGCAAGCGTCAGGAACCCGCTCAATCCCACGATGCCCGAGCCCGTCTCCCGTATCTTTTCCACAAAGCTCTGCGCCGGAACGTCCACGCCGAGGTCATAGACCTCAAAGCCGTTGACATCGAGCATGAAGACTACTATGTCCTTGCCGATATCGTGTATGTCGCCCGCGACAGTGCCGAAAACGACCTTGCCCACCTTCTTCGCCGCAGGGCCTGTGGACAGCTTGGGCTTCACCTCGGCAGTGATCTCCTTCAGTATCTCGCCCGAGTAAAGCAAATCGGGGATGAAATACTCACTTGCGGCAAAGCGCTCGCCCACGATCTCCAGGCCGCGCCTGGCATCGTCCAAGATCTTAAGAGGATCATCACCGGCACTCAGTCTGCCCCGCACAATCTTGATCGCCTCTTCCTCCTTTAAATCAGCCAATGCGCTCATTAGATCCGAAGCCATATTTTTGTACCTCCTTCCAGTATGTTTGCGTGCAAAACTTCTGTTAATGATTCGACCCGTCCGGCGCCCGTAACTATCTCTTTGCTCCCCCTTGAATAGCGTTCCCTAGTCATTGTATATTATATATATAAATTGTCAAGGAAATATATATTTATATAGGGAAAGTCTTCTAAAGCGGTGCCTCAGTGAGCGAAGGAGAAAAAAAGATTATAGATCGCAGGTCCTACGAACCTGCATATATGCAGCTCGTTCGGATTGTCAGCGAGCAGATAGCCACGGGCATTCTCCGTCCCGGCGACCAACTGCCTACGGAGGGTCAGTTCTGCTCGCAGTTTGACGTGAGCCCCATGACGGTGCGGCGCGCCATCAACATCCTTGCCGAAAGGGGACTGGTGAGTGCCACCCAGGGCAGGGGCACCTTTGTCAAATCCCTCGACATCGGTGGGGCCATCTTCCGGCTGCAGGAATTGAATGAGTATTGGGTCAAGGGAAGCCCGGCAACCGTTCGACTCCTGGAGGCGCGCATCGTGTCGGCCGACGAGCGTGTGGCCGGCAAGCTGGCGATCTCGCCAGGCGAGCGAACCGTCTACATAAGGCGCCTCGTGCTTCAGGAAGACGTGCCCACCATGTATCACCGTGAGTACCTGATCTACGACCCCAGGCGACCTCTGGTGGAGGCGCAACTGCAAATGACCCTGATGGAAGGGCTCCTCCAGGGGGACAACGGCGGGGGCCTAAGGCGAGGCCAACTGACTATAGAGGCTGTAAACCTCGGAGAAGAAGAGGCTGCGGCCCTCAAGGTTCCCCCACGGTCGGCTGCTTTCTACCTTGAGTACGTTTTCTACGACTTTCACGATCATCCGGTGAGCTGGGGAGGGTTTGCCTGCAGAGCGGATCACTTCAAGCTCACAACGTATATCGGCGCCGGCGCCGACCTGCAAGGAGAAGCATGGCAAAAGAGAAAACACGTCAAGCGCTGATCGCACACCTTGCCGATCTGGATGAAGGATACGTGCTCAAGACCGTTCGTCGCCTGCTGGATAGAGGGGATGACCCGCTTACCATCATCAGCGACTGCGAGCACGCCATGCGTCTGGTAGGCGAACGGTACGAGAGGCAGGAGTATTACCTCTCGGGCCTGCTTATGGCCGGAGAGATCTTTCGCGAGGTGATAGTGATGAGCCAACCTTCAATGGAAGAGCGCATCACGGGCAACGCCTCCGGCAGGGTCCTTCTGGGAACGGTGCAGGGAGATATTCACGACATCGGCAAGGATATCGCCGCGTTGGCCCTTCGCTGTTACGGGTTCACCGTTGAAGACCTGGGCGTCGATGTGCCGCCGCAGCGCTTCCTTGCAAGCGTGCAGAACAATCCGCCTGATATTATCGGACTCTCGGGGTTGTTGATCGCTGCATATGAGAGCATGAGGGAAACCGTCCAACTAGTACGCAGCCACACTGCGCCGGGCCAACCGGCAATTCCTTTCATCATAGGCGGGAGCACTTTGAGCGAGCCCATAGCCCGGTTTGTAGGAGCCGATTTCTGGGTGACCGACGCGCTGGAGGGGGTACGGATCTGCCAACGGATAACGCAGAAAAAGAGCCCGACGTGAAGGCAGCCCGAAGGCTCGTCATCGCCTGTGCAACCGTCATAGAAGAGGTGTCGCACTTGCTCCCGCCCGGGATGGAGTGCAGGACGCTCGACTTCGGCCTACACAGCGACCCCGGCAGGCTTCGTCGAGCTCTTCAAGACGCCATCGACGCATCGAGAGACGAGGCGGATGAGATCATCCTGGGCTACGGCTTTTGCTCCCAGGGTATAATCGGGATAAAGGCCGCCGGATCTACTCTCGTCGTCCCGCGCGTCGATGACTGTATCGCGATTTTTCTCGGCTCAAGCTCCGCTTACCGCCGGCAGTCCCGGTCCGAGCCGGGCACCTATTACCTGACCAAGGGATGGATTGAGGCGGGTGACGGCGGTCCCTTCGCCGAGTTCACGCGGATGGCGGCGCGCCATGGCAAGAAAAATGCGGAGCGGTTGGTCCGCCTAATGCTTCGAAATTATAAGCGTCTGGCGCTCATCGATACGGGACAGTACACACTGGAGCGTTACCGTGATTATGCCCGGCGCATGGCGGAGCAGTTCGGGCTGAGGTACGAAGAGATCGAAGGATCGACAAACCTGGTGAAGAAGATGCTCAACGGCCCCTGGGACGACGAATTCATCGTCGTGCAACCCGGTCGGGCAATCGAGTTTGAAGACTTCTTTCGCAACCGCTCCAGCGCAAGTTGACCCGGCCGCCGTGCCCTGCTCATGTTCATGCGGGCCGGGCTTTGCGATCGGGCGCGAGGAGCGCCCGATCGCATCATGTCCATGACGGGGCCTCGCCCCCCTTGCAATCCCGACCCTTGACCGCCACCTTGATAACGCGCCGGCCGGTGTGTTATCTTAGGGCAACGGGGCGTGGCGCAGCATGGCTAGCGCGCTTGCCTTGGGAGCAAGAGGTCACCGGTTCAAATCCGGTCGCCCCGACCAGCGTTCTTATTTTGCGCCCGTGCACCTCCCCCAAGAGTTGAAGAACCGGCCCTTCGCCCTCCTCCCGATAGTCGCCCGCGCAAGCGGCACACGTTCCGGGCCGCCTGAAGCGAGCGGACAGGCTTGTCGGCCCTGCCCGCCGGTCCTCGACGTAAATGTCGAAACATCCGGCCTCCAGGCTCCAGACATCACAATTCCCATAATAATTACAGTCAGTTATAAAAGCAAAGGCGCGTGGCATTTTCTATGCATCAACGGGCATAGTCGATGGCAGAATCTGGCCAAAGGCCCGAAGGAGGTGCACGATGAGATACTTAAGAATGGCAGTGGTCGCAGGGATCATCGTCGCAGCGGCGGCGTCGGCGCTGCCCCTCGCGGCGTCGGCTGCGCCCGTCTCCGTAGGGGTGGCAATCGGCGTGCCCGCCCCTGTAGCCGGCTACCCGCCGCCCGCATACTACGGACCCGGCTATTACTATCCCCCGCCCGCGTATGGGCCGGGCATTGTCGTCGGCCCCGGTTACGGCCGGTACGGCCGTTGGCGCCCCGGATACTACCGTCCTTACTACCACGGGTACTATCGCGGCTACCACGGCCGCAGGTGGTAGCAGACGCCCGCGCCGGAGGCACGCTTGAGGGTACGGCCGGCAATTGGGTATACTGTCGGTTGGGCCGCGTCAGACCCCGGAAGCCGCCGCAGCCACAGCCGCAGTCACAACAGCAGAAAAGGCCGCCTGAGCCGAAACAGGCGCCTGGCCAGAAGAAACCTCAAGGGGAGCACAAGGAGCAGGAAAAACCGCGCTGACAGGGCGTAAAAAGAGGGGGCGGAAAGGCGAAAAAAGGCTAGACCTGCCTGCCTTCCGCCTCCGACAGCGCCGCTCTCGCAGCAGACAGCTTCCTGTAATACTTTTTGGTCTTTTCCACGTTTCCGGACGCCACGGCCTTGGTAAGGTCGCCTTCGGCCTCCGCTACGTCGAGGAGCAGGTAGTAGTCGAGGGACTCCTTCATGTGCGCGAGGACGATCATGCCCGTTATTATCGGATGGTTGTTGGTCACGTTTGCGTCTTTGAACCGCGTCCCGTGCTCCAGCTCGACGCCGAGGCCGACCCTGAACTGTTCCGGGTCGATGGCCATCTTTCCCGTGTTGACCTCGGCAAGGATGCGCTTCGCTTCGTCGGCGGTGGCCTCCGGTCTCTTGAGGGCCGTCCAGTCCCTGATGCCCAGCTCCCTGCATACCCTCCGCACCTCTTCGGCGGTTATATAATCGGGAAGTTTCATTCGGTCCCTCCTTTTCTCTTCAACTTGTTGATTCCCTGTAGCCTGCTACAGGGATAATATCGTCTTCCCCTTTAACTCCACTCCCATCATAAGAGCTCCTTTACTCGCCCTTTCGTTCCCGTGCTTTCTGTATCCGACTATCATCCTCGGAGCACGGGCACACCTTACGGCAAGCAATTATTGGGGCTCAGCGCCCCCTCGCCGGGCTTTGCCTGGCGAGCCTCCCCCCTCAGCAAGTACCCTGCTGCTCGCAGCAGGGTACTTATTTTCCGGCCGCGTCGCGTGACCCTTCGGCCGGGGCAAGGGCCGCCCAAGCCTCCGGCGCGAGGGCGCCTCCCCTATATGACCACAAGGGAGCTATTTAATCTTCTTGACCTGCACGTCATCCGCCACGCTCAGGACGTCAGGCGTGCTCCTGGCGATGGCGAGGACCCCCTCTTTTGTCTCACTATTGGGCACGAAGCCGGAAAGCACCACCCTTTTCTGCATCACGAAGACCCTAACGGGCGGCATCCCGGCCTCGGCTATCCTCGACCTGATGTCGGCCTCGATCTCGCTGTCGGAAGGGGCTGCGCCCCTCACCAGAGCGGCTTTGCTCTTGCAGCCTTGAAGGCTGAAGAGCACAAGCGCCAGGCAGAGCAGGCAGACAATCGAGTTTTTCACCATATCCCCTTGATCGAAGACATTTACGGGCGCGGCCGCGCGGTGGAAGCCCTCACGCCCTCAAGGCGCTCCCTTAAACCAGGTAAAAGGGGTTACACGCGCCGGAAGACCGGTCCCGGCAAAGACCCTGTAAAAACTGCGCGCCGCCGCAACCGCTGCGATATGCACGTAACAAATCTATTATGCATTCCCGGAACGGTCAACCCTATCCCTGATAGAGGCGACCAGCTTCTCCAGGTCTTCCCTTCTCAGCTTCTTCAGAAAATCCAGGTCGTCGCCGGTCTCGAGCAGGTCTTCTATGATTTTTACGAGCTTCTCGCTGTCCATGCTTGCTTCACCCGCTGCCATGAGTATAGATAGATAATCTAAAAGCGGCCCCGCCGTCAAGAGTTTCCTTTAAATAGGCGGTAATATTAATATATGGAAACCGTGCATATATTTTAGTAGTTGAGAAAAACACCGGGATGACCCGCGATGGCAATGCCGGAGTCTCCCCTGGCACTCGCCCCATACGCCCCCGTTGTGACGCAGACCGATGAGGTCCTCGCCGGGCGCCGTCTCTTTTAGCGCGTTCCTTCCGCTTCCGGGAGCACCGAGATATTGTTCTGATATTCTTTCAGGACGCGCCTCGTGAAGGCGGTCTTCGGCTGGCCTTTGCCCTTCCGCGCCCTCGTCTCCCCGACATTGTACGCGTTGAGCGCAGTGGGCAGGCTGCGGAAGTCTTCTACGAGACGCGAAAGGTGGTAGATGCCGAGCTTTATATTCTTATCGGGCTCCTTGAGGCATTCGGCGCCCTCAAAGGTCACCCCTGCATCCTTGGCGATGTACCTGGCAAGGGAGGGCTTGATCTGGAAAAGGCCCCTCGCCCCCTTGTTCGACACTACCCCGGGCTTGAAGTTGCTCTCCACCGTGATTACCGCCAGGGCGAGCCGGTAATCGATATCACGGCTGAGCGACTCCTCGTACACCGTATCGACCACCGCCCTCAGCTTCTCGCCGTGCATCCGTACTTCCTTCCCCTTGAGGTGCGCGACAACCCTCTCGAGGACGGCGGTTTTCTCCAGCGGGTCCTCTGCGGAGGCGTGCCTCATCGTGAGCGCAGTAGCGGAAACGCCCGCGAAAAAGAATAGGGAGACAATCATCGAGACTGTTCGTCGCTGCCTTGTCATAATAGTTCCTTGTCATTTTGTTGATCAGAGCTGCAGAATCAGAGGTGTGTTGCAGGGAAGTATACACCAGTTTGAGGCCGGATACAAGAACAAAGTTGCCGGGAGTCTTCCCGGCCCTCCATCCTGTCTGTGTAAGGGTCTGAAATCACTCGTGATAAGGGTCGGTTAGAAGCGCGCGGGGAGGCCTCGGGGGAAGGACTATTCCCCCTCGGAATTGCCCGCCTTCTGCGTCCTGTCGAGGATCGCCTTGAAGGTCTTCATGTCGTAATTGGCCCCGGTGATGAACTCCTCATCCGACTCGAAGCACCGGATAAGCATCTTCTTCGGCTTGTCGAGAGGGTACATCCTGACCAGCTCGCCCGCGATCTTGCCTTCGTTCTCATCCCCGGCCGCCGCCCCAAGAACCCGCCTCCGGTTCCGTTTGCACGCGAAACATGATATACAGTAGTGGAAGCGGCAAGGCGTGAGGAACGCATCCGCCGCCTTTGCGGCCTCAAGAGAGGAGAGAAAAGGGCATGGGGAACCTTGACCAACTGCTCCGGCTGCTCGAAGGGAAGCTCGAGACGACCCGCAAGATGATCGACGAATACGATGAGCGGATGGACTATGCGACCCATTGTAGTCTCCAGGGCTTTGCGGAGGGGGTCGCCTACGCCATCGAAGAGATAAGAGAGCTGGCGCCAAAAGGCGGGAAAAAGCGGACCTGAATAAACATGCCGGATAAGGAAGACGCAGGCGGGTCGATATCGATCTCTACCGGGGAGAAGGGAGAGGCCCGCCTTACGCTGGCCGGCCGCATCTGCCTCGACGACGTCGCGTCGCTCACGCAGCAGGTGGACGCCCTTTTCGCAAGAAACCCCAGGCGTCTCACCGTAGACTTGAGCCGCCTCGAAGAGGCGGACACCAGCGGCGGCATTTTTCTGCTCACCATGGAGGACGATGCCCGCCGGCGATCCATACCCTTCGAGTTCGTCGATATGCCGCAGCAGGTCAGGGGCATAATCGACCTCCTCGACCGGGACGCCCTGCGGCCCGCGCTGCCCCCGGCCGTAAAGTCGGAAAACTTCTTCGAGGCGGTGGGAAAGGCGACCGCCCATTTCTTCAGGGACATCGGCCAGACCATCACCTTCGGCGGCACGCTCATCTCCGAGTTCGTGCTGGCGGTCCTGCACCCATCGTCCGTGCGGTGGAAGGACGTCATCGTCTACATGAAAAAGGTGGGCGTGGACGGCTTGCCGATACTGGTCCTCATCAGCTTCCTCATGGGGCTGATAATGGCGTTCATGTCTTCCCTTCAGTTGAAGCAGTTCGGGGCGAACTCGTACGTCGCCTCCCTGGTCGCCATTGCGATGGTGCGGGAGCTCGGCCCCATCATCACGGCGATCCTGGTCGCCGGTAGGTCCGGCTCGGCCTTCGCGGCGGAGATAGGCACGATGGTCGTCAATGAAGAGGTCGATTCGCTGACGACCATGGGGTTCAGCCCCATCAGGTTCCTCGCCGTCCCGAAGGTCCTCGCCGCGGCCGTCATGGTGCCCCTCCTCACCTTTTTCTCTGACCTCTTCGCCATCATCGGCGGCATGTGCGTCGGCATCTTAGGCCTCGGCCTCACCTTCCACACATACGAGCAGTACACGTCATGGGCGATCACCATAACCGACGTGATGAACGGAGTCATCAAGTCGTTCGTCTTCGCAGTCCTCATAGCGGGCATAGGGTGCCAGAGGGGGTTCGCAGTAAGGGGAGGGGCGCAGGCTGTGGGCGACGCCACGACTTCGGCCGTCGTATCGGGACTCTTTCTTATCATATTGACCGACTCGACGTTTGCCGTCGTATTCAATTACGTGAAGTGGTGAGCGCATAAATGAGCGAGCAGCTCGACAGGGTGATCGAGGTCGAGGGCCTTTCCGTCCGTTACGGGGACGAGGTAGTCCTCGAAGACGTGACGTTCAACGTCGCAAGGGGCGAGATCGTCATCATCGCGGGGGTGAGCGGCTCCGGCAAATCGACGCTGCTGCGCCACATGATCGGTCTTGCCAGGCCCGCTTCGGGCCGCGTGCTGATCGGCGGCGTCGATATAGCGAGCGCTTCCGATGCACAGATGCGGTCCGTCAGAAGGGGGATTGGCATGCTCTTCCAGTCGAGCGGCCTCCTTGGGTCGATGACCCTGGGGGAGAATATCGACCTGCCCTTATCCGGGTTCACGGACCTGGCGCAGGAGATGCGCGAGACGATTGTGCGCGTCAAGCTCGCCATGGTGGGGCTTTCCGGCTACGAGGGCCATCTGCCGAGCGAGCTTTCGGGCGGCATGAGGAAAAGGGCGGGGATCGCAAGGGCCATGGCCCTCGACCCGGAGATGCTCTTTCTCGACGAGCCCTTCGCCGGACTGGACCCCATAACCTCGGCGGGGATCGAGCTATTGGTCCAGAAAATAAACAGGGGGATGGGGACCACGATAGTGATCGTCAGCCACGAGTTGGAAGCCATCTTCCACCTGGCCGAAAGAATAGTTATGCTAGATAAGGGCAAAAAGGGTATAATTGCCGAAGGCGACCCCAGGGCGCTCAAGGAGAGGCCGCCGAACCCGTATGTAAGGCATTTTTTTAACCGCGAGATAGAGGAAAAGGAAGAGACGGAAAGGGAGCGGACTTAGATGGTGCAGCGCAGGATCTATTTTCTGGTCGGCCTTTTCGTGATCCTCGGCCTCGCGCTCGGGACTGCGGCCGTCGTATGGCTCGGCGCCAGCAAGTATTTCCAGAAGGGGTCGATGTACGTGACGTACTTCGACGAGTCCGTCCAGGGGCTTCAGGTCGATTCGATAGTCAAGTTCAGGGGCGTCGATATCGGCACGGTGCGGAAGATAGGCGTCGCCCCCGACCAGCGGCTGGTCGAGGTAGTCATGAAGATCGACGTGAAGGACTTCAACGTGAAGGGCGTGGTGGCAAAGCTGAGCCTCGCCGGTATAACGGGCATCGTCTACGTGGAGCTGGACCGGAGGCAACAGGGAGAGCAGGGAGTAGCGCCGACGACCTTCCATCCCCCCTACCCTGTCATACCATCGGTCCCTTCGAACATCAAGCAGATCGAGAGCGCGCTCACCGACATAATGGACCACATAAGGCAGATCGACTTCACCGCCATAGCGCGCCAGATCACGAGGGCAGCCGCCTCCCTCGACGGCTTCATCAAGAGCGACCAGGTCAAGCAGATCATGCGGGACGCCGGGACGGCCACGGAAAAGCTGGCGGACGCGGCCCGGAAGATGGACAACTTCCTTTCCGGAGGGTCCCTCGATGAGGCCGTCGCCACGGCCAGGGATGCAATGAAGGAGGCAAGGGTCGTCATAGAGCGGGCCAGGGTCGAGCTCGAGCACGCCGATATCGGGAAGACGGCCGGCAAGGTGGACAGGCTCGTGGAAGGCACGTCCGTAAGGGTGGATTCTGCCCTGACGGAAATCGAGATAACGGCCGAGACGCTCCGGCGCACCGCCGACTCGGTGGAAGAGCTGGCCGACCGGCTGAAGACCGACCCCTCGGCGCTCATTTTCAGCCGCCCGCCCAAAGGAGAATAGTATGCGCGCGAAAGCCGCCGCCCCCTATGCCGCTGCACTATGCGCCGCCGTCTCCCTTGCGTCCCTTCTGCTTCCGGCGGGCTGCTTCCCGGGAGCCGGGCCTGCATACAAGGTAGAGCTTTTCACCCTCGACTACCCGCCCCCGCCCGTCAAAGGCGCCCCCGCCCCGACGGACCAGGTGGTGCGCATCTCCAGGCCCACCGTCGCCCAGGGCTTCAACAGCACCAGCATGGTCTACAGCACGGAGCCTTACAGGCTGGCCGTTTACCAGTACCACAGGTGGAGGGTCAACCCGGCCGACATGGTGGGGGACTACCTTGCCCGCGACTTCCGAGCGTCCGGCCTGTTCAAGGCGGTCTTCTCAGGCCCGAGGCAGCCGGCCGCCCGGTTCGAGGTCGAAGGGATAGTCGATCGGTATCTCCAGTCGAAAGAGGCGGGCGGATGGAAGGCCGTCCTCGTCCTTGAGATCACGCTCCTCGACACGAGCCGGCCCTCCGTTGTCGAGAGGGTCGTCTTTCAGAAGCGGTACAACGCTGCCGAGCCGCTGGCCGAGCAGTCGCCCGACGCATTTGCGAAGGGGATGAGCGCGGCCATGGCCCATGTGTCGGGGGAGATCGTAGCCGACGTGGCGGCGGCGATCTCCGCGCGATAGGCGGCCGGGATCTTTTCGTGCCATGCACCTGTCTCGCCGGACCGCACCTCCTCGATGTACTTCAACTGTACTATCTCGTCGGGCGGCCCGCCGATCACGGCGCATATCATCGAAAACCTCTCCGGCCGCAGGACAAAAAAACCGGCGCTACACTGGATGCGCACTATTATAAGGATGGAAGTGCTTGACGGGGCACTGAAACGATAGTTAGAATTAGTAAGAATGAGCGAACATAACTGGCTGAAAAAAACGATTGACAATATACTCTACCGCAAGGACGACGGAGAGGCCTCCGGCACGCCGGACCAGATGATCGATGAGGCGGCAAAGAAGGCCTTCAGGGTCAGCACCGCCTTGGGCCTCATCCCCGGCCCCATCGGGATGGCAACGATCATCCCGGAGGTCGCTGCCCTGACAGGCATCCAGATCGGCCTCATCCGCCGCATCGCGGGGTATCACCACAAGCGGGAAAAGCTCTCGGCGGAGATCGTCCTGCTCATCCTCGGCAACGCCACGGGCGTGGCCGCCGGCGAGGCGCTCGTCAGAAAGATGGGTGCCGCCCTCGTCATGAAGTCGGTCAACACGGGGGTCATCAAGGGCATATCGAGGACCGTCGGCAGCCGCATCGTCGAGAGGGCGGCGGAAAAGGCGGCCGGGCGCTGGATACCGGCAGTGACCGCCCCTGTCTTCGGCTATATGTCCAGGTCCCTCACGCGGAAGATCGGCAGGGAGGCGAACAGGCTCTTCGCCCTGGAGATCGTCGCAGAGCGGGCCACCCAGGTCGCGCCGGTACCGCAAGCTTAATCGGATTTTCGTTTCCGCGCCGCCGGAAGCCGCCCGCGTAAGGCCCTGCACCTGCGCCGAAAGGCGGCGCCTCGCGGCATCCTTCCGCGAAAGGTCAAAGCAGACAAAAAAGCCCCGGCGTCGCGGGGCGCCGGGGCTTTCGCAAAGCGTCTTTCGGATCAGGCAACCGAGATGGGGACCTTCCTGGCCTCCTTCATCGCCTTCTCGGTCTTGGGCAGCGTCACGCTGAGGACGCCGTTCTTGTACGTGGCCGCGACCTTCTCGCTCTCCACCGTATCGGGCAACACGATCTGCCTGGAGAAGCACCCGTATGAACGCTCGACATGGTGATAGTCCGTCTCCTTCTCTTCCTTTTCGACCTTCTTCTCACCGCTGATGGTGAGCATACCGTCGTGGAAGGAGACGTCTATGTTTTCCGGGTTTATGCCCGGCATTTCGGCGCTTATCTCGATGCTATTGCCTGTCTCCTTGATGTCGATGCTCGGAGAGAACATGCCCCTTACTTCGGGGGCGACATAGCTTACAAGCGAGCCGCCGAAGACTTCGTCGAAGAGGCTGTCCATCGTCCTCTCGAAGTCCGTGAAGAAGCGGTTTTCTCTCCGCCGCTCCAAAGGCGTTTCATTATATCGTCTGAGTGAGAGTTCCATACTGCACCTCCGTAGTCCGTTATGTCAGGCGGTCCGCCTGACACCCTTCTCCAACTTCTACTTCCGTTGGAGGCGACTTAAACCTTATGTTTAAGTCTAAGGGACTATAATCCGTCCTTTAGGTTTTGTCAATATCACCAAAAGTGGTGTCAATAGCCACTTTTGGTGATATTGACCATGAGGTGAGGGCCGGAATCTTTCCGCCTCCTTGACGTATCAGATATATTCGTATATAATCGTACATAGTTAACTATATATCATGTCTGCAATGAGCCGTTTTGATAAAAGACTGCACAGTATCCCTTCGGACATCTTATCGAAAATAGTCAGGATCGATGAGATTAAGGGGCGCTGGACCGGGGGGCTTCAGATCAACCCTCAAGCCCTCGGCCGCTTAAAACGATCCGTTTTGATTACCTCTACGGGGGCGTCAACCCGCATCGAAGGGGCAAGGCTTACCGACAAGGAAATCGAAAGGCTGATACGGGGCGTGGCTGCGAAGAAGCTTACCGATAGGGACTCCCAGGAAGTTCAAGGGTACTACGAGTTGCTCGATAACGTGTTCGATGCCTGGAAATATATCAAAATAAGCGAAAGCACGGTCAAGCATTTCCATAAGCAGTTGCTCAAATACGTTGAAAAAGATGAGAGGCATAGAGGGGATTACAAGAAGACAGAGAACACGGTCGAGGTGTTCGAAAAAGACGGCAAGAGTATCGGCATCGTATTCGAGCCCACAAAGGCATATCTCACGCCTAAGGAAATGCAGGAATTGATGGATTGGACGGTACAGGCGCTCGAAGAAAAGAGGTATCATCCGCTTCTTATCATAGGCAACTTTCTGGTGGAGTTCCTCAAGATCCATCCTTTCCAGGACGGCAATGGAAGAGTTTCCCGTATTCTCACGAACTTGCTGCTCCTCAAGGCAGGGTATCTTTACATGCCATACGCTTCCCACGAGAAGTTAATGGAGGATAATAAGAACGGCTACTATCTGGCGCTGATGAAAACTCAGAGAACCTTTGGGAAAAAGCGGGAGACTGTCTTCCCCTGGCTCGACTTCTTTCTGGACATTCTTCTGAGACAGTCCGAGACGGCGATTAAGCTTCTCGAAATCGAGGATATCGAAAAGCTGCTTTCCCCGAAACAATTAGAGATATGGAATTACTTAGAGAAGGTCCCCGAGGCGACGACCCTTGAGGTTTCCCGCCAAACTAAAATAGTGAAGCCTACGGTGGTCCAGGCCCTCAATCGGCTGATTACTCTGAAAAAGATTGAGCGGATCGGGATGGGAAGGGGAACACGATATCGAAAGTTATAGCGTCTCCCTGACAGGCGGATACTATTGCATATAATCGTACATATCTGGAAATGTACGGGAAGGCTCCCGGCTGCCTTTTTATGCACGCTCCGCCGCGCGCCTTCGAAAATTGTCATGCTATTGCAATCACCCCCAATCTGCTATAATTGAGCGGTAAGGAGCGAGAGTTGTCGAAAACGATTACGACGAAGAGAGAGATCACAAGCTTGTTAAGCAAGAATGCGGGACGTTTGGAAGAGCTTGGCGCAAAGCGCATCGGCCTTTTCGGGTCGTTCGTTCGGGGAGAGCAGCGGCCTCACAGCGATATTGATTTTTTCGTAGAATTCCAGCCCAGGAAGAAAACATTCAGTAACTTCATGGGGCTATGTTTCTTTCTTGAGGAGTTGTTGGGAAGAAAGGTTGAGGTCGTCACAAAGGAGTCTTTAAGCCCTTATATCGGTCCGCACATACTTGCAGAGGTCGAATATGTCCGGCTCGTCGCCTGAGTATCTTCGTCACATACTTGACGAGACAGTTTTCCTCACAAACAAGACTAAACACCTGCTCCCGGCTTGATGGGCCGGGAGATTTTCGATGGATTTCCTGTTGTTTTTCGACGGCGCGCGACGCAGCATACTTCTTGTGTATGTGAGGAGCCGCGCCTAGAAAAACGACGGGAAAGGCGCGGAAAGATCACGGCCCCTAGATAAATACCGTGATATAATGGCGAATGCCCTTCATCGCTGATTTACACATTCACTCACACTACTCGATTGCCACCAGTGCCGACATGGTCCCCGAGGAAATCTGGCGCTGGGCGCAGTTGAAGGGTCTCACGGTTGTCGCGACGGGGGATGCAACGCATCCAGGCTGGCTGGCAGAGCTTGAGGAGAAGCTGGAGCCTGCCGGGAACGGGCTGTTTGTCCTGAAGGCCGCATGGCGGCGGCCTGAAGAAGTGCCGGATGCGTGCAGGGCGGATGTCTTCTTCATGCTGTCGGCGGAGATAAGCTGCGTCTACCGCAAAAACGGCGGGACGCGCAAGGTCCATTGCCTCGTCTTCTTCCCCGACATGGCGGGCGCCCGGCGCCTGAGCAACGCCCTGTCGAAGGTCGGCAGCGTCGCGTCCGACGGCAGGCCCATCCTGAAGCTAGACGCGGCCGACCTCCTGCGCATGGTCCTCGACATCTCCGACGATGCCTTGTTCGTCCCTGCCCACGCGTGGACGCCCCATTACTCCGTATTCGGCGCGGTCTCCGGGTTCGACTCCCTGGAAGAGTCCTTTGGCGACCTCGCGCCCTACGTCTCCGCGATAGAAACGGGCCTTTCCTCGGACCCTGCCATGAACCGGCGGGTGAGCGGCCTCGACAGGCTCACCCTCATCTCCAACTCCGACGCCCATTCGCCGTCCCGGATGGGGAGGGAGGCGAACGTCTTTACCGCCGAGCCTTCGTATGGCGCGATCCGGCAGGCCATCGCGGCGGGCGGCGGCGGCGCGCCTGCCACTATCGAGTTCTTCCCGGAGGAAGGAAAGTACCACTACGACGGCCACGCGGCCTGCGGCGTCCGCTTCGCCCCCGCCGAGACGATGGCCCACGCTTACCGCTGCCCGGTCTGCGGCAGGAGGCTCACCGTCGGCGTCGCCCACAGGGTCGAGCTCCTGGCCGACAGGCCGGCGGACGCAGCCCCCAGGCCCGGCGAGGGCTTCCGGGCGGTCATCCCCCTCGCCGAGATACTGGCGGAGGTTGCCCACACGGGCGCTGCATCGAAGGGCGTCAGGAACGCATATATGCGACTCCTTTCCGCCCTCGGGGGCGAGCTTACGGTCCTTCTCGACGCACCCCTCGACGACATCGCCGCCGCCTCGACACCCCTCACCGCCGAGGCGATAGACCGCGTGCGCCGGGGCAGGGTCCACATCTCCCCAGGCTACGACGGACGATACGGCAGTATTAAGATATTCGACGACGATACGCTGTAGACGTCCCTCGGCCGCACACGCGCCATCGCTTTAATTTGCGCGGCGGATGCGGTAACATACCTTCCATGCATCGCATCACCAAGAACAACATCGCCTGGTTCCTCGAGGCCGACGCCCCTGACGGGCTTGACCGGGCCGTCTCCGGCATCGTTGAAGAGGCGGACGTGCGCCGGGGCTATGCCTCCAGGCCGCTGGGCGACAAAAAAATCTTCGTCAAGTTTTTCCTGGAGCGGGGCCTCTGGGGCGCCTTGCGCAACAGGCTCATGCCCAGGGGCAGGAAGGAATACGACCTCGCCAAGCGCATCCTGGCGCACGCCATAGCCACACCCCGCCCCCTGGGTTACGGTATAGGAGCGGGCGGCTCCTTCATCGTCCAGGAATGGGTCGATGGCCGGACGCTCCGCTCGGCCCTCGCGGAAGGTCCCGCAGCCGCCGCGAAAGGCGCCCTCCTCGACGCCCTCGCCCGCCTCTTGAGGCAGCTTGCGGACGCGCGGATCAGGCACAACGACCTCCACCTCGACAACGTATTATTGTGCGACGGCAGGCTCTACCTGATCGACCTCCACAAGGCAAGGGTAGTGCGCTCCTTCGGCCGCGAGGATGCCGCGTCGAACCTGGCCCAGGCGCTCAGCATGGTCCACAAGCAGATGACGGAAGACCAGCGGGCGCGCTTCTTCGAGGCCGCCGGCCGGCCCGACCTGCGCACTCCCGTCGAGGCGGCGTTGAAGGCTCAGTGGGGCGCGTGGATCGAGAGCAAGAAGCGGAGGGCCTTCTCGGATACCTCTAAGCTCGCAGTCAGGGGCCGCAGGGTCTACGTCAGGGGCAGCGAGGAAGAGGGCCGGGGCGCCTTTGCGGGTTTCCTCAAGGAAGACAGGAAAGTGCGCGTCGAGCGATACGCCGACCACGTAAGGAAGGTTTACCTCCGCAGGCGCAGGCTGAAGCGCGCGTGGGAGAACTGGGCGGCCCTGGAGTACGTGACGGGAGACATCGTGCCCCGCCCGTTTTACGTCGAGAGGCCGTCGCTCTTCAGGGACGGCTTCGTGGCGATGGAAGACCTCGGCGGCCGGGGAGAGGAGCTCGACAGGTTCCTCGACAGGCGCTACGACGCGATGGAGACGGCCCGCAGGCGCGCTTTTATCGGCTCGCTGGCCCGCTTCCTGGGACGCCTCCTCGATATGGGCATCGTCCACAAGGACATGAAGGCGTGCAATATTTTCGTGCTGGATGACGGCTTCCGCCTCCTCGACGTCGAAGACACGGACTTTCACGCCCCGGAGGAAGAGGACCTCCTTGCCATGCTCGTGCAGCTCAACACGTCTGTCCCCCGCCGCATAAAGGCCCCGGACCGGATGAGGTTCCTCCTGGGCCTCGCCCGCGTCTTCCCCTTCGACAAAAAGCGCACCCTCCGCCGCGTATCCGAGGCCTGCGCAGGGGCGGATATCATCTACGAGGGCGTCTCAGGGCTCAAGAGGGAATAAAGGGCGTCCGCGAGGCTGCCCGCCGCCGTTTTTCCGCCTGACTCGATCACGAAACGGCCCTCTTCGATGCCCACTGCCTCCCTCCACTCAGGCGCGATCCCTGCTTCGGTAAGCCTCCCGACATTGGCCCGCCTGTAGCCCGTGATATGGGCGATGTCCCGCCGGTTGACCGAGAGGCGCACATCCCCCGCAAAACCCGCCGAGGCGGCCTGCGCAAGGACCGCGCGGCAGAAGGCCTCCGATTTGACGAGGTAGCCGAAGGCCGGATGGAAGGGACCGGCGGCAGTCTTTTCCCGGAGCGCCTCGTTCGCCGTGAGGCCCATCTTTATGGTCCTTATGCCGCGCGTCCAGGCGCTCACGTAGATAAAGGCCGACTTTTCGACGGCCGTCTCAAGGGCATCGGGCGCGAAGCGGCCCGCCCGGAACTCCCCACACAGGGGCGTGTCCTCGACGACGACGAGGGGGTATATCCGAATGAATGCGGGAGCCAGGTCGATAATGTTGGCCGCCGTGTGCCGCACGTCGTCCGCCGTCTCGCCTGGAAGGCCCACCATCACCTGCAGGCCCGTCTCGAACCCCGCGTCGCGCCAGAAAGAGCAGGCCCGCCGCGCGTCTTCCGCAGTGTGCCCCCTATTTAGGCGGGCAAGGACGGCGTCGTTGAAGGTCGGAGCGCCTATCTCTATCGTCCGCACGCCGTATCTCCTGAGGAGTGACACGACGCCGGGCGCGACTGCCCGCGGCCTGACCGATATGCGCACGGCGGCGATCTTGTCCCGGTACGGGTCGAGAAGACGAAAGAGGACCTCGATCTCCCCCGGCGGCAGCCCCAGTATATCCCCGCCGTATAAGGCGACCTCGGCGGGGCGCGAGAGCGTGGCGAAAAGCCCGGCGATCCGCTCTTCGAGCGGCGCCGACTGCCCCCCCGTTATGTGGTCCTGGTTGCAGTACGAGCATCGCTGCCCGCAGCCCAGGTGCGGCAAAAAAATGGGCGCGATCATTGCGCTTCGATTTGCTTCAGGAGGAGGCTTGCCGCGTTCTGCTCGGCCCGCCGCTTGCTCTTGCCGACGCCCTTCGCCTTCAGCTCCTTGCCGACGTAGACGTAAACGCTGAAGCCTTCCCGCGTCTTTTTGGTCAGCCGGTATCTCGGCAGGATGCCCCATTTCTTCTGGGAATACTCCTGGAGCGCGTTCTTCGGGCTTTTCTCCTGGAGCCTCGTCTCGTCGAAATACGGCCAGAAGAGCCGCCTTACGACGCGCGTTGCGACCCGGAAGCCCCCGTCGAGATAGACTGCGCCGATGAGTGCCTCGAGCATGTTCGAGAGGACTTTCGAGTCGTCGGGCAGACCGCCCTTCCCGTTCCCGTAGGACATGTGCTCGTCGAGGCTGATGAGGCGGGCGACCTCGGTGAGCGTCCCCCTCCTGACCAGGCAGGAGCGGGCGTTGCTCAGGAAGCCCTCGTTCTGCTCTCCGTACCTGCGAAAGAGAAGGATGCTAATGACGGAGTTGAGGATGGCGTCGCCCAGGTATTCGAGCTTCTCGTTTTCCGACTTGGCCAGGGATCTTCTGTCGTTGACGAACGAGGCGTGGGTGATCGCCTGGGCAAGGAGGTCCCGGTCTTTGAAGCGGTACTTGATCGTCTCTTCGAGTGCTGAAGGATACTCAGTCAAATCAGATTTTGAACGCCTCTTCCTTCCCGCCGAATTTTTTACGGAGCTTCGGCTTCTCGATCTTCCCCGTAGGGTTCCTGGGTACCTGGTCCAGGAAGACCTTCCTGGGCCTCTTGTACTTAGGCAGGGGCTCGCAAAATGCGAGCACCTCCGCCTCGGTGATCTCCTTGCCCGGCACGACGTCGACAATGGCTACCACGATCTCCCCCAGCCGCTCGTCGGGCAGGCCGATGACGGCCGCGTCCCTTATTTTCGGGTTCGTATGGAGGAAGTCCTCGACTTCCACGGGGAAGACGTTCTCCCCGCCGGTAATGATGACGTCCTTCTTCCTGTCCACGATCCAGATAAAGCCGTCCTCGTCGTACCGCGTCATGTCGCCCGTGTAGAGCCAGCCGTCGCGCAGGGCCTTCGCCGTGGCCTCCGGGTTGCCGTAATACTCCCGCATGACGCCGTCGCCCCTGACGATCAGCTCGCCCGGCTCGCCCCTCGGCACGTCCCTGCCCTCCTCGTCAACGATGCGGGCCTCCCAGTTGAAGCCCGGCACCCCTATGGCGCCGACCTTGTGGGTGTTCTCCATGCCGAGGTGGACGCACCCCGGCCCCGTCGATTCGGAGAGGCCGAAGTTCGTGTCATAGTCCATCTTCGGAAAATATTTCCGCCAGTGCATAATCAGGCTCGCCGGGACGGGCTGCGCGCCTATGTGCATGAGCCGCCACTGGTCGAGCTTATAGTCGGACTGCTTAAGCTCCCCGCTGTCGAGCTTCAACAGGATGTCCTGCGCCCACGGCACGAGGAGCCAAACGATGGTCCCGCCCTCCTCGCTCACCGCCTCAAGCACCCACTCCGGCGAGGCGCCCTTCAGTATGACGGCGGGTGCGCCCACGATGAAGCTGCCGAACCAGTGCATCTTCGCCCCCGTATGGTAGAGCGGAGGTATGAGGATGAACATGTCCTTCTTCGTCTGGCGGTGGTGGGCGTTCTCCGTGATGCAGGCGGACGCCATGTTCTTATGCGTAAGGAGTATGGGCTTGGGCTGTCCCGTCGTCCCCGACGTGAAATAGAGGCCGCAGGGGTCGTCGAAAGCGATCTCCGTTGCCAGGGGCTTTGCCGGCGCCCCATCGACGAGCTTCGTGAAGTCCTCCGCGTAGGATGGGATTTTCTTGCCGAAGCAGATGTAGTCCCGCGCCGGGAGCTGGTCCTTAACTGCGTCGATCCTCGGCACGAACTCCTCGTCGAAGACCATCGCCTTCGGCTGCGCCACGTCCGAGCAATACTTCAGGTCCTCCGCGGTAAAGCGGAAGTTGAGGGGCACGACCCACGCGCCCGTCCTGACGATCCCGAAATAGGCTATGAGCCAGTCGATCGAGTTGTTCATGAAATGGACGACCTTGTCGCCCTTCTCGATGCCCTTTGCCCGCAGCACGTTCGAGAACTTGTCCGCCCTGTCGCTGAACTCCTTCCAGGTGATCCGGCTGCGCTTACCCGCGGCCGGCGCCCTCTCCACGAGCGCCAGGTCGTCCGGATACATCCGCGCGTTCCTGGCCAGCATTTCCCCAATATGCACGTCCATTTTCCCCATCTGCAACCCCCTTACAGATAACCTGAGCACATTTTTTCACGCATCTCTCCCACTCTATCACGCCATAAAATTCGTAGTCAATAAGAATTGAACCTCGCGGCTCAGGTTTCGTTTCGACGACTGCAATCCGGGTTTTGCGGGGGCCTGAGCTATTTTGGTAGACGGCGCGAAGTCGTGGAGGCGCGAGCCGGAGCGCATGTCTTCCGCAAGTGAGGATCCGCAACGAACACGATGACAAAGCAAGCCGCGTAACGCTCTCCCCGCGGTTAGCTTTTGTATAGGCCTAGGGGCAAAGAACCGGGCCCCTCAACCGAATAGCCGCTTGGCGATGCGCACGAGCAGGCTGTTTTGAAGCTTGTCGATATGGGCCAGCTTGGCGGGCTGGCGCACCACATCGGTCAGCGTCGGGTAGACGTGGATGACGGAGTCGAGCTTGTGGAAGGGTATGCCGAGGGTCCTCACGATCTGCGCCTCGTGGATAAGCTCACCGGCCCGTTCTCCGAGGATATGGGCGCCCAGCAGCCTGCCCTTGCGGTCGCAGATGAACTTGGCCATCCCGAACTCCTCGGCTTCCGTCCGCCCCCGGTCCGTATCCGCGTAGCGCCACCTGTAGA
>Ga0326728_10005889_pt1 | contig 33754 bp, 30 predicted proteins | sample MB3enrmetagenome_FD_207602 | JGI IMG/M metagenome (GOLD analysis project Ga0326728, IMG submission 207602) | Lab enriched peat soil microbial communities from McLean, Ithaca, NY, United States - MB31MN | ecosystem: Environmental > Terrestrial > Soil > Wetlands > Peat | place: USA: New York...
TTTCTCTTAGCTCTCTGTTATTGTTTTCCACTTTAGTTGTGCACCCACATTATAATGGAAAGCTAATCTAAAATCTCGTTTTTCTCTTAGCTCTCTGTTATTGTTTTCCACTTTAGTTGTGCACCCACATTATAATGGAAAGCTAATCTAAAATCTCGTTTTTCTCTTAGCTCTCTGTTATTGTTTTCCACTTTAGTTGTGCACCCATATTATAATGGAAAGTTCCGTTGCAAAAAACCTTTCTAATGATACAATAGAATAAAAATAAAACCAAAGATAGTAATATGCTATCTAATTCCTTTAAATGGAAGCATTATGAAGGAGAAATTATCCTATTGAATGTAAGATGGTACTTAAAATATCCATTGAGCTATAGAAATTTAAAGGAAATGATGATAGAAAGAGGAATTCAAGTTGATCACAGTACTATAATGAGATGGGTGCATCAATATTCCCCTGAAATAGAAAAGAAGATCAGAAGACATTTAAAACCAGCAAATAATTAGTGGAGAGTTGATGAAACCTATATCAAAGTAAAAGGTAAATGGAAATATTTTTACCGAGCAGTTGACTCAGATGGAGACACAATTGATTTCATGTTAAGTTCGAAACGAAATAGAAAAGCAGCGAAGAGATTCTTTAAGAAAGCTTTGAGTTCTAATCATAATCAAATTCCAAGAGAAATAACCGTTGATAAGAATCCGGCTTATCCCCCTGCTATAGATGAACTGAAAAATGATAAAATATTACATAAAGACGTAGGAATTAGACAAATCAAGTATTTGAATAACATTATAGAACAAGATCATAGATCTATAAAGCGAATCGTTAATTCAATGTTAGGATTTCAGTCTTTTCGATCTGCTAATCAGACTTTAAAAGGAATTGAAGCTATGAATATGATCAAAAAAGGACAACTAAATGATTTAAATCACTCTGTTTTTAATGAAGTCAAATACATTAATCAATTGTTTGGTATAGTTTTATAATGTTAGTACATTTTCCTCGAATATTTTGATTTTTATTCATTACTTATAGATTTACATATTTTTTTGAATTTTTTGTAACGGAACCATATGTTATTGTTTTCCACTTTAGCTGTGCACCCACATTATAATAGAGGGATAAACTCAAAAGATATACTCCTAGGTCAATCTTAAGTTTTTTCTATGTTAGATTTCGCCTTTCGGAATTTCAATAATTTTTCAGCTAAGAGCTCAATTACCGACTGATTTTAAAAATTAACGAATGAGTGGATTTTAATAAACGTTCAAATTGTGTTTATTATTTTTTTGTTGTTTTATTCTTATATTTTAACTCTTATGTAAGTACCTAAATGAGTTCATTATACTAGGAGCAATAGTTACATTCGATGAATAATATGTAGCGAGCCCCGCCGCTGCACACTTGGTGAATAAACTTAAGTTCTCTGTCGCTGTTGTTAATAATAATACAAATAAAGATGCAAGCAAAATAGTTAATAACTTTTTTATTTTACTGACTGGTTGTTTCAACATTCTCTTTTCCTTTTTTTCATTAGTGATTAATAGAATTTTTCAAAAATAATTTCTTTAGCATCATGTTATCATTAAACCAACATATAATTTATTAACATTTATATATAACTATTTTTAAAGTAATTTTATACTTAAGAGCTATGTGACTCATATTAATTTCTTTGCATTTGAGTGTTTTGAGAGTTTTAATCTTTTAACAATAATTTTATCCATGAAAAATCTTATTGATTTTACTCTTTGATATATACAAACTTCTTCGCTTAGTTTGAGATAAACTTGCTGAAATGGATTGCTTAATTGATTAGAACTCTTTTTGTATCATTTTTGAGTTAATATAATTTAACAAAACGTTTTCAAAAGCAGATAAGAAACTTAAGTAATCATTATGTTTAAAACACCTGTTTTAAAGCACTGGTGTGGTCTTTTAGGCTTTTAACTTGATAAACAATATTTTAACCCAAGTTTTTAAGGAGATTTACTAAGTCTAGGAGGTATATTGTAGTTTAAAACTAACAGATAAAAATATTTAGTGATTATAAGTAAGATTTTATGCAAAATTATTTTTTAATTAGAATATATTTTTATACAAAATTTTTAAATAAATATGGAGATTATTGAATATTGTATCTACTAGGAACAGACCTAAAAGTGAGATAAATAATCGACATAATGGGATAAAGTAGCATAGTAGGATTACTTGGAAAATGTTGGTTTCCTTCCGAATTAAATATACTTGTGCCAGTATATATTCAAATTAACTGTATTTGGGTATATAGTATACACAATTCTTCTCAGCCCCTCTTCCATTATTTTTCAAATTCTTCATTTATTTTTAATTCTTTATCTATTTTTTAGCTACGAGTGCAAGTATAAACAAATCATAGGCTACTGATAGGCACAAGGTAACGTTTTCATTCGATAACAATAGAATTACTAGCCCCTAAAAATTTATCATCGAGATTCTAAATTGGTTTATGTGGGCTAAGTGGTTTTTAACTACATATTTTGGAGATAGTTTTGGTGTTTACTCTAAATATGGCCGAGATCGTGATAGAGACCATGGCCATTTTCATGGATTAGTAGGCCGTAGTGATTCATTTAATGATTTTTCGCTCATTATAGCTTTTTTATGCTAATTAATAGATTTAATTCGGTATTATTTGGTATTTTTACTGACTAAATTGAATTAATTTTGATATTTGTTTGTCAATTAAGTGAATTTGCTTGACATTAATTATCTAGATCTTAAAATATTTTTTTGAATTGGATGTTTGATGGCCTATAGCAATAGAGATCTGCTTGGCAAATTTTAATTGACTATGTATTTCAAGATTATAAGAAAAGACGTCCAACGCTTTAAATATGGATACCTATCTCATAATCGTGATATACAATAGAGCTAATCACTTTGTATCGATTTCATGAAATTTTCACAACTTCAATACATTTGACAATATTCTGTTTCAAAATTTCCACATCATTGAAAGCAAAAATCTAAGTCTGCCGTTGCAGTCGCTACTTTCATTTAATGAAACAGAATCTAACTATTTTTTATCTAATTTGCACTTAGCAATATTTTTCTGTTTTGTGCTTATTTGACTCATTTTTATGTTTATGTTTATGTTTGCTCAAATGAGCTTTAGCCTTGTGGTTATTAGATTCCGAATTTAGTGTTTCTGTTGTTCCATAAGGTTCACTGCCATACATGGGAGTGCCATACATGGGTGTGCCATACATGGGAGTGCCATACATGGGAATGCCATACATAGGCATAGGGACTACAGCACCGCCATAGTTATCATCTCTGTCATCGTTGTGCTCTTTCTCATTGGTTGGCTGTTCATAGCGAACTATCGCAATAGCACTGGGTGAAATTACTGGTATGCTGTTGAATGAGCCTGTTGCATACGCTAAATTGGTCACATGACCTGCATTAATGTCGGTATCCGTTATTCTGTAGGTAGCTGTTCCTGTAACGCTTGAACCTTCACCAAGGGTATCACTGTTTGGTATAGTTATTGTTCCAAACTTGTCGTCTGTAACAGTGATAGGTCCTTTAATCTCCACATTTCCTGTGTTCTTTACAGTGTATGTGTATGTGAGAGTCTGCCCTGAAGAACTATAATTTAGTGGATTTGGTGTTTTTGTTATTATCAAAGCTGGATTTTGACTCAGTTTTAGATTTAGTGTTACTGTGGCTTGATCTTGTGCTGTTGCTCCTTCTTTACTTTTTACAATTCCTATATTGGTCACAGAACCAGCAGTGATGTCTGCCTGCGATATTGTGTGTATAGCTGTTGCTGTTTCTTGAGCACCTACGACAAGATTAGTTGCTGGAATCATGATCGAGTTTGTATCAGCTTTTGGATCTGTAAGCTGAATCTCGCTGAGCGGCACAGTTCCTGTATTGGTGATAAGGTAGGTATATCTGATTTTATCTCCCACAGCAGTATAAGTTGTTGGTGATGCTGATTTTTTTATTGTCAGAGCTGGATTACACGAACAATGACTTATAAACTGCCCAAAGGCAATTGGACCAGATCCTACATTTAAGGTAGCTGTGACAGTATTGTTTATTGTGTCGATTACAGAGATAGTGTCGCTACCAGAGTTCGCAACATATACCTTTTTTCCATCAGGTGTGACTGCGATTCCTAGAGGAATGTTTCCTACAGTCACCGTTGCTATAACAGCATTGTTTATTGTGTCAATTACATAGACATCGTCACTGACCATGTTCGCCACATATACCCTTGTTCCTGCCCGGTTAACTGCAACTCCAAAAGGCCCCTTTCCTACTTTTACTTTGGATATTACCTTGTTTGTAGTAGTGTCAATTACAGAAACAATATCTCTACCGTGGTTTGTTACATATAATTCTGTTCCTGCACAGTTGACTGTAACTTCAGAAGGAATACTTCCTACATTAATAGTGGCTGTAACAACGTTTGTTATTGTGTCAATCACAGAAACATTACTACTTAGATAGTTTGCTATATATGCCTTCGTTCCATCTGGGCTGATTGCAACTCCTAAAGGATGAATTCCTACATTTATATTGGATATTACCGTGTCTGTAGCTGTATCAATTACAGAAACAGTGTTGCTGTTGGTGTTTGTGACATATATTTTTGTTCCTGCCGAGTTGATTGCAATTCCCATAGGACTGTTTCCTACATTTACCGTGGCTGTAACAGTGTTTGTGGTTGTGTTAATTACAGAGATAGTTCCATCGCCTTTATTTGCTACGTATACTTTTTTTCCATCCGGGGCGACTGCAACTCCAAAGGGACCACTTCCTACATTCACAGTGGCTGTAACAGTATTTGTTTCTGTGTTAATTATAGAAATAGTGCCATTGGCATAGTTTGTAATATATGCAAATTGCACAGCGTCTGCTGGTGGAATATAAGTAACTGCTCCATTTACTGAAGCAGTTGTATCTAGCTGAGTACTGCTCAATGGTGTTCTATCTACTATATCAGTAGGATTATTCCAGGTGATTGTAGGAGCTGGTTTTCCTATAAACTGTCCAAAGGCAGTAGGAATAGATCCTACATTTATAGTGGCTGTGATAGTTTCTGTTGCTATGTCGACTACAGATACAGTGTTGTTACCAGTGTTCGTCACATATAACTTTGTTCCATCTGGGGTAATTGAAATTCCAAAGGGACCTTTTCCTGCAGGTATATTTGTAATAAAGTAGTTTGTTGTATTAATTACAGAGATATTGTTGTTGCCTTTGTTCGCCACATATACTTTTCTTCCATCCGGTGTGACTGCAACCCCACCGGGCTGTTTTCCTACCTGCACTGTGGCTGTAACAGTGTTTGTGGTTGTGTCAATCACATGGGTAGTTCTATCGCCTTTATTTGCCACGTATACTTCTTTTCCATTTGGGGTGACTGCAATTCCAAGAGGACTGTGGAATCCTTCTATGGTTGTCACACTATTTGGTGTGGTCGTTGTGTTAATTACAGATACATTGTTGCTGCCGTAGTTTGTCACATATACTTGTGTTCCATCAGGTGTGACTGCAACTCCAAGAGGATAGTTTCCGACATTAACAGTAGTTGTAACAGTGTTTGTTGTTGTGTCAATTATAGAGACCTTACCGAAGCGAAAGCCAGTCGTCACATATACTTTTTTTCCGTCCGGGGAGACTGTAACTCCGTGAGGACCGTTGAACTTTTTTATAGTTGTAACAGTGTTTGTTGCTGTGTCAATTACAGATACATTGTTACTGCCCGAGTTAGTCACATATACTTTTGTTCCATCTGGCGTAACTGCTACTCCATAAGGATCAGTTCCTACATTCACAGTAGCTGAAATACAGTTTGTGGCAGTGTCAACTATAGAGACACTGTTGTTGCCTTCATTTGTAATATATGCAAATGGTGCTGCGCCTGCTATACTTACCAACATTAAAATCATAGCTGCTGACACTAAGGCTATCGAATACAACTTTTGTTTATTGATCATTGATATCACCTGTCCGTTAATAGCTCCATATGGATAACTAATTGAAAACAAACTAATAAATATTTAAATTAGTCAACAAATGAAAAAACATGTTAATAAATAGTTATATATAACTATAAAAACTTATTTACCAATAAGGAAGCAAATATTAAATTTAAAATAGTATTTGTAGAAAATCAGTTCATTGATGCAGCTATTTCGATAAAATCTATTCATTGTCTTCGAAATTTGACTAAAAAGAGTATATAATTCAGGTTGAAGCTGAGAAAATGCGTAGATTTAGTCACAAAAGCTCTGTATTAGGATAAGGTACAACAGTCTTTTAACAGGAGAACTTATATATTTATACTTTTGTTCTATGATAATTGCACTTAGCAATTTTTTCTGCTTTATGGTGTTTGTTAATATGAAATAAACAAAAAAACAATTTAAGCTTTAAATTCAATAATACGCAATTTAATAGCAAGAATTCCATATTGATTGGAGTAAAAAAGTATTTTTGACCAGATATTTTGTTAAAAGTGACAAACTTGTTTAATTTTGGATACATAATTTGAATTTTATTAAAAAAATAGTAGTGTCGCTAGTCACTGTCATACCATTTATTGGACCTTGCCATGTGGCACCGGTTGAAGCAAGAGTCATCTTAATATTTCCAGTTAAATACCCATTTCGCACAACCGTAATTGGAAACTGCTGGCCAGCTGATACTGTACATGGAATTGTATTTATAACTACTATTCCAGTCTGACCATTAAATGGTGCAATGTTTAGGGGAACTGTAATTCCATTAGGATCATTTCCTACAGGCACTGCAACTGTAACAGTGTTTATTGCTGTGTCAATTACAGAAATACTATTGTTAACAGAAAGCCACATATACTTTTTTCCATCTTCACTGACTGCAATAACATAAGGATAGTTGAATCTATTGTAGCTGTAACAGCGTTAGTTGCCGTATCAATTATAGAAACAGTACTGCTGCCTCAATTTGCTACATATACATCTGTTCTCACTGGGTTTACTACAATTCCTAAAGGATAACTTCCTACAGGCACGGTAGCTGTAACAGTATTGTTTATTGTGTCGATTACAGAGCCATTGTTACTGACTTCATTAGTTACATATACATTTCTTCCATCTGGCGTAACTACAACTTCCCAAGGCAAGCTCCCTACATCCACAGTTGCTATAACAACGTCTTTTATTTTATTCTCCGTTATATAACTCAATATTTTTAAATAATATAAAAAAAGTGCATTTAGATCTAAATTTTATTAATTATATATTTAAGCTAATTATAAATACTATAGTATATCTATAAATATTCTTATTTTACTACAAATAAGTAAAGTTTAAATTTAAACACGTAGATGCAGAAAATTAAATTTGACTTCAAAAATCAATTTTGTTTAAACTTAAATTGGTATAAGTTTCTCTATATTCTTAAGTTTGTGAATAGTACTAGTGAATAAAATAGTAATGGAGAGTTTACGTTAAGAATATACCAATGTTTTACATTAAAATCTCTATATCAATGGAAAAATAAGAAAGAGAATAGTTTCAGTAAGTCGATTGACTTTCCATTAGTTATAATTAAGTGCAAAATTATAATTACTGCGGAAGGCTCAAAAAGAAAATAGGACAATATTGATTACCTTGAAGAATGTCATTATTTCCCTGAAATTAGGTGACCAACCATTTTAAATTATGTATGGAGAATACATCTATCAACATGAAATTAGCAACAATATAATATTGCTTGTGTAGTTAGTGGGACGATCACCTCGATGCTTTAATGCTTATTTTCCATAACTGTTTAACTTGTTCTGCTAACAGACTAAGCAATTCTTATTTTTCATTTGGACGAAAAAGATACAGAATCAACTACAGTTTATATAACTTTTGGTACACTGCCATAATTATATAATTATTATTTCCTTATTTTTCTATTTAAGATGATTGTTTGGGTTAATTAGTTTCAAGTGTTCCTGGAGCTCCAGATGTTCTAGGAGTTCCATAAGCTCCAGGAGTCATAGATTAGTAACCTTTTCTTATTTCGTATGGAACTTAGGAAATGCATAGATTTAATAACAAAAACTGTGTGCATTTGCATTGATTCGTGATTAACATCAAAGAGCTTTGGCAAAATCCAAATTATTTGTATACCATTTGTTTCTGTAGATTAATATACATCTTGATTTTGTTATATATTATCCTTCGATTATAGATACCGTTTTCGACTGTGTAAAATATATATCCAACAATAATACAGGCCGTTATATTAATTATAATTGCATAAATACTATTTTGTTGAAGCTTAAGACTGGGGGATATGACACCGGGCCAAATCGCCCAGAAATACAACATCTGGATTAAAAATATGTGCCAAGATGCTTTTCCGAATTCCGCAATAGTTGTGAATATAAAGCCTGGTTTTTTTGGAAGAACATTTATCCCAATCGTAAATAAAAAAGCTGTATAAAAATAAGCAGGTGCCTGTTCGGGTAACCAGTAGGTGTGTCCAAATATGTGATAATCATGATATATGGAAGCATACATATATACTACACTGAATATCGAGCCAACATATAATAATATTTTATTCATTTTATTTTGATTTAGAGCAAGGTAACTACCAAGAGCAATGGCAAATATGTAACGGCCTATTAAAAGCCTATATAGTCCTTCATTCATTCCAGATAAATATATATAAATCTCAAAAAATATACCAATAGCAAAGAAAATTGGGAGAGAATAATTCAAATGTTTATATGAGATTACGTAAATTATCGGGATAATGAATAAAAATTGAAGCATAATAAAAGGGTAATATGACCCTGGGCCAAATCCTCCAAAGATCAGGTTTACTAAAAGGAAATGTGCATCAACACTTTTTGATAAAAATATATTAGATAATAATACTTCTAAAAAATAAATTACTAGAAAAGGAGCATAGAGCCGTTTAATTTTTCCCTTTAAAATGTTTAAATTATAACAATTTTTAAGATCAGTAATCCCTTTATTATTATATGAAAGTGTAAATACATATCCTGAAATCAGCATGAAAAGGGGTACTGCTTGTTCGAAATGAAAGATTCTATATATTGAAGTAAGGTAAATGGGCGACAGTGTATGCTGAAATATGACTGAAATAATTGCCAGTCCTTTTATTATATCAATTACTTTATTTCTAGTAGACACATTGGATTATAAATCCACATATATTATGAAACTTTGCTTTTAGGAGTCCTTATTCTACTGATCATGAAAACCGTTTTTAAGAGTGAAGGTTGCTGTTGCCTCTGATTAATATATTTCGGTATTCAAAAGAAAATAGTGATCTATAGCCTCGTATTTTTTTGTTATCTCTTGATTGCTAGGAGTTTGCCTTAAAGTTGAATATAAGGCAAAGATAGTGTATTTTTTAGGTTATTTGTGAAAGTGTACCAAAAGTTCTATAGAATCTGATTGACTCTATGTCCTTTTATTCAGTTGAATACCCCGCAGCTTGCTGCGGGGATGGAAAACTTCCCCGATAACCGTTGTTAAATAATAAATTTATATTTTTTGCTACATTTGTACTGTAAATGGAACAAAGACCTGCAAATCATTGTGTATATAAAATAAGATACCACATAGTTTTTTGTGTGAAGTACCGTAAAAATCTTTTTTTAGGGACAGAACTCATCAACTTTTTGAAAAACTTATGCTTTGAAATTAGTAAAAGATACTGTTTTGAGTTTGATGCAATTGGTAGTGATGGTGATCATGTACATCTTTTTGTTGGAGCTGAACCAAAGTATTCTCCTTCAAAAGTCATGCAAATTATAAAAAGTATTACAGCAAGACAAATCTTTAAACAATACCCTGAAATCAAAAAACAGCTTTGGGGTGGTGAACTGTGGAGTGATGGAGGCTACATTGGAACTATAGGTGATGGAACAACTTCAGATGTTATCAAAAACTATGTTGAAAATCAGGGAAACAAGGAAGAAAAAGAAGCATATCAGCAAATGAAAATACTCGATTTTTAATAGCCATTACAACCAGAGCGGGGTGCGCCAGCGCAACTTTGATTATATAGTTTAATATGTTTTTTTGTTTAAATTCCGGTTCTTATAATACAGAACATTTTAAAAATATAGGACGGTATCAAAAGTACCATATACTAGATTGTTATGAAATCTTTATTAGGTTATTGTTTGATTACATATAGGGGGTTTTATTGATAATAGATACAATATTTTTTAGATTTATATATTCCGTTTTTATTTCAAATAGTATTATAGTAGCTATTGGGCTCATCATACTCATTTCTTTAAAATGGATTTTTTGTAAAACTGAACGATGGAACAAATTTCTTGACATTTTTTTCAATATGTCAATAGCACCTTTACTAATATGTTTTGCAGCGATCATCATTTTCAAACTTAAGGCTATTATTTAATTCAAAATTAATTTTGGATCAAAATCAAGCACATGCGGATTTGTGATATGTATCATATTTAGATATGTAAATATTTTATGCTATTTATTTTGTAGTTCAGCTGTGTGTTTTGCTAGCGTATCCGACTATAAGCAACCAATTCTATTTACAGTAGATACACAATTCCTAAAAAATAAAAATTAATATGTTTCAGCAGAATTTCACAAACAAATGAGTGATAAATATCACTTATTTTATTATTTGATTAGAGGAGAAAAAAGCGACTCTATTACAAAAAGTGAATTAACAGATGTAAACACTGTACGTATAATAAAATAAGTAAAATTAAAAAATAAAAGGTTTGTATTTTATTTACTATCTATATTTTTCTTATTTGCATTGCTTATTTATTCGTTAGGATTTGAGGTATTTGAATGTAATATTTTGTCATATGAACTTGTAATAGGAGGCTTAGTCACACTCAAAAGTACGGCTTCCCTGGGTTAGACCATACTAATCTATTATTACTCTTATAAAAGGATCTAAATTTTAAGAGGCAGATATCAATTCTTTGTTGATGGTTGATTGTATAAATGCCTATGAAGATACAGATCAGTTTACTATTATAGGAGTACAGGACTTGCACGTAGCGGTAAAAAATTATGTGGTTCAACTTCCTATCAGAAGGCTCTGGAGAAATTGCAAGCATAACTAAAATATGTATCCTACCCTAGACTTACGATTTCATGTTGCTGGCAATGACAATAAAATGTTTCCTGCTGTGTAATGATTTTTGAACCTAAATATTGTAACAAAACAGTTATAGAAGCAGACCTGAAGCTAATGTCATTATTATGTTTAAAATACCTGTTTTAAAGCAATGGCATTGTTTTTCAGACTTTAAAATTGAGAAACAATATATTGTTGAATTTCTTTCAGGAAATTTCTTGGTTTTCCTTAGTACATACCAGATAGTACCATAGTTTGGTCATTTAGAACGAGAATTATTGATAACTGCAATGGGAACAGTTGCAAAATCAACTTCATTGCCCTTGTTTGAAGATAAAAAAGGAAATGACTTCGGATGCTACTTTTATTCATTCAGATCCTGGGCATATAAAAGTGGATAATTTCGCGGAAATGAAGTAAAAATCAGGAAAATCAGAGATGAAACATGAACAAAAAAGGATAGTAAGTTACATTTTGGATCTAAATAATAAACAGGGGTTATGAGCTAATCAGAAGGCTCGAGATAAAGACTACCTTATTTCATATTCTCAGTTAGATTTATCTGAAATAAATAAAGTGGTTTACCTAGAAGATGATACTTTGAGGCAAAATCAAAAGGTTATACTGCAATAATGAAAAGAGCAGTAAAAGAACATTCTCTGGAAATAAGGGGTATATTTAGAAACAGAAAATTAGCTCAAAAAGAGTTACATGGGAACAAGTTTATTCAGTGGCTACTGCTTCATTCTCGTTGAACGTTTTATAGAATGACTTATCTTTATGAATATTGGAATTATTCACAACTAATAATGGGAGCTCAGCTTTTGTATCTTTTTGGAGATATTCTTTGAAGTATCTTTTATCTATACTCAAAACGATATTTTTTACAACCACCGAATGTTTTTACTAGATCTGTACTTTTTTTGCTGGTTTGCTAGGAGTAGGGGCCCTATGATGTCTATTCATCAAATACTGTTATTGTTTTTTTCATGAAGTATATAAGAGAATTTAGAGATTAATAATAGATTATGAATAATTAAATGGTTGATACACTAGGCTTATCAACTTAATTAACTCTAAAAGAATTAAATAAATAATTTTTAAATTTTATTATGGCGCATTTCTGTGAAATGTGCAACTGCTATATCTATAGCATTTGATATAATAATCCAGACTATAAATTCTGATAAAAAATTCTAAAAAAATTATTTGAAATTATATCCTGTTAAATTTAATTTCTCAAAAGTGCTGTATGTTATGACTAAACCACTTAGTCAAAAGAAAATCAATACAGCTATTTCTGAAATCCATGGAAAGTTTGGTGGATGGAGCCACATTAAAATGCTCAAAAAACTAATCCCATGACCAATTATCACCATTTGAGCAGACAAAGCACGAATTAAGTCAAGACTTACATAGGCATTTTCAGAAAATTTAAAATTTTCATTATTCATAGAATGTCATCAATACTTCAATCACTGGGGGTTTACAAGAAGATCATGAATTTAATCATCCATAGACTTCAGTCGACAATAAAACTAACCATATACATATAAGGTTATACTTGCTTATATAGGTTAAAGATTCCATTTGAATATATATACTCATGATCTATTGAACTATTGAGATTATTAAAAAATGTTCCGAGGAAATCACTATCCTGTTTATCTATTAAATAGTTAATTGTATGAGTATTGCACCAAGTTACCCAAATATACGGAGACTTGTTGCTTTTCCACATAGATTTCGTAGGGTAAGACAAAGAATGATGATATTTTTCAATATATTTAATCATCTGAAGTGTATCATAAAAGTCTAAAATGGTACTATTAAATTTTACATAATCAAAAAAGAAATCTGAACCTTTTATGTCAGAGGGGGCAATATAATCGATTCTTTCGTTTCCATAATGTGCAATTACGTGAAGCAAAGGGCAGGTCAATATAAAAAGAACCAAAAATAAATTAAAGTTTTTTATATTTATATTTTGAGCAATAAAAAATGATAGTGGCAATAAAGAAAATAACATTATACGGATCAAAATTTCACCACCATATCCACCAGTAAATGTTAATCCTAAATTAGTGCACATAATAGCAAGCATTGTGATTGAAAATAAAGTTCTTTTTTTTTCAATGAAAAATAAGTGAAAAGCACCTATAGATGCTATAAAAACAATCAAAACGGCAAAATTCATTCGAATTCTTGTGGTCAGTTCATGATTTGGGGATCCTCTTGTCATAAGAGATTCAGTAGAAGATACTACATTATTTGAATGTAAAAAGTTTTTTAACAAATGAATAATTGTTGAAAACATAGAAGTTGCTCCGTACATTTCCCATGAAAGAAACACTACTATTAACAATAAAAAAAGTAAATTTATGTTTGGAAATTTTTTAATATCTTGAATGAATGAAGATAAAGAAGGAAATTGTTTAATTCCATTGATCAAAACAAAAGAAAGTAGGTTCAATATTAGAACAAATGGTGTTAATAAATGATAAGTTACCAAAGAAATAATTAAAATTGGAGATAATATTCGGATAGAAACATCATTTATTTTATTAATTGATAAATAAAATATTAATATAATTAGTAGATAAATAATATATGCACCATTTTGTGGTGAAAAATAATCTTGATTTAACCAATTTAAAAGAACATATATCCAAGAAGCAAGCCAAACCTTTAAATCATCATCCAAGGTTTTGCTAAACAAAGTGAAAACAATAAGTAAATAGAGTAGATTAGAAAATAAAGGTGAAAATAGTAGAAATTTTGTGACATCAATATCAGTAATGACAGCTAGTGAGGTCCCAAGTATATCTATAGAAGGCCAATTGTTGTATCTTATACCCGTAGGATTCAAAAAAGCATGTCGAACTAAGTAATCGATCTCCCCTGCAGTTTTGAGAGATGGATGAAATCTTGGAGAGCCTTCCAATAATATTGGTGTACAGGATAATATTATAGTAAGCATTATAGTTTGAACAGCTAGCATTTTTTTATTTCTTTCAGACTTACGTAAAGAAAGGAAAAAAGAAAATGTTAATAAGCAAATAGATATAAAATATTCAGGAGGCAATACTGAAAAAAGACCCAAATCCCCGAAAATCGACCCACTGGATTTTGCTCGAATAATTGAAAATAGAAATAACCAAAATGATAAAGTGGTAACCAGGAAATTTGCTTTACTGTTCACTTCAAAGTGTTTATAAAATTGAATATTTTTTACAGTTGCCTTCATCTCAAATTCCTTTTAATATCTTGTAGAATATTATTCTCCTATTTCAATGTATAATTGAATGATTATAATATTCAATAGCATATTCTTTGTAAATAAGTAAATAAATCTGTAGATGTTTCAGGCATCTCAATATCGAGCTTTTCAAAGATATGATAAAATTGGCTATAGCTTTCAGGCAAACCTAATATTTTTACAGTGGATATTATTTGGGTTTTTTCTTGAATAATGAGACTACAAGTAAGCAGAGCGGTAGAAATATCTCCAATAATTACTTTCGGTGGATTTTTCTTAAGAGCTAGCCAAAATATTTCCAATGGCAATGAATTTGGTATATCTTTATTTTTTTTGTTATTAATGTTCTCTAAAATATTTTTATTCATTTCTAGAGGATGATATTTTATACCGATAAATTTGAAGTTTTCTTTTAGTAATGAGTATAGCTTATTATAAGTATTTTTAAAAATTTGAATATCCAATTGAGTTATAAATTCAGAATGAGGAAGTATAACAATACAATCAAACTTTAGTTCTTCTGAATTAATATCATAATTTTCTAATAAAATATTTATAAAGTTAACGTCAATTTCGTTAAATATAAAATCTGGTATCTTCTCTATTTTTTTACATCTTAACTCTTCTCTAATAATTTCCGGTCTAAACACCATTATTTGATTTATGCACTTATAGGTTCCAAGAATTCTAGTTTGCTCATACCAGCGACCTAACAGACACTTTGCTAATATTTTTTCATTGTTGCTTATACTTGGAATTATATAGCTTACATAAGCAGCAGACCCATCTTCAACATAGATGTTGATACCATCTTGTTTAGAGTTCATGAATGAAATAACTTGACCTTCAGGTCTATTATCATTAAAGATAAAGGCCCTGCATAATTTGAAAGCCAGTTTATTCTTAAAAAAACGTTTTAGTGTTATTACATTATTAATCAAAAATTTTGCTTTTCCCATATTAGTCTCAACTTTAGAATTAAATCTACCAGGAAGTAACTTAATTTCAGTGAAAGGATTTTTTTCCCAATTTGATATTGCTTGATAATAAAAGTGAGAGTTTTCAAAATCAGAAATAATTATAAGATATTTGCCTTCGGAATTGTCATTTGAAATGGCTAATCCACATGAAATTAAAATATGATAAGGAGTATGAGCAATATATATACTATTCATTTTTGCGTCTCCTATTTAGTATAATATATATTTTTTGAAATCTGTATGCGAATAGTAAACTATTTTAAAAAATTATATATAAATGTGTTTGGTTAATTAGAAAATAATTTTGATATAATAAAGCCAATTAATACTCTATGATATGGATCTGAATTGGGAAAATTTGAATAATAATGAATTTTAAAAGTCTTAAAGAAATACGAGTTTTTAATATTTTTTTAAATATAAAATGGGGTATAAATATTTTGAAAGTATTTTTTTGTTTAGACTCTAATCTTTTTTGCAGTATTTATTTTTTTTCGAAATTGATATCTTTTATGATTATGATATATTAGTGATTTTTTGGATTATAGATCGTTTTTGAATTTTCTAAGCAATTTAAGGCTTTAATACTAAATTCAGTCTCTTTGGCGGTTCACAGCTTATTTCCAACCAACTTAACTTTATCAGCAAAATTACTCCCCCTTTTTGAATACCATAAATTTGAATGGTCTATTTGTACAAAAATAATTTTTTACAGAATGTAATACATTTTTTGACTTTTGTGAAGACATTCTATTGTCCAATAATATTCTTTCGGAATCTATTTAATAGGTCCACCAACTCTAATTATTCAAAAATTATTTTAGCATACTATCAATTTGTAAACCACTCTTTATTAGCGATGACATCATCATCAATAAACACAATAATATTTCTACATGTCAGTTTACTCATTTATTTCTTACATTTGATAAGCCAGAGAATCAGATAATAATATTTAGAATTATTTAACTATATTGCATGATCACTAAGGTTTAAATAGTTATATAGTTACCGGATAAATATTTATACAGTATTTAATTAAAATATTTATACATCTTTTAATTAAAATGATTATATAGATATTAATTTAAAGATTCATATAGTTCTTGGTTTTTCTGTCAACAGCTAAAATAACCTCTAAATTTACATAAGACTACCTAACTAATGAGTCAATATTTTCAATCATATATTCAAAATATTTCAAAAGGATGCGTACAAATAATTGTATAGGATTCTGCTTTACCTCTAATTTTTTTTCATGAAAATCCTGTTTAAATCTTTCTAGTGAATTTCTGCATTTGACTCGATTTATTCCTTTTCTGTTGTGCTATGAAGTTTATATCCAAAATGTAACTTATCAACCTTTTTTATTACAGTTACATTTTTGCTTCTCCATATTTTTGCTTCATTTTCTCGAGGTTTATCCATTTTTGCATGGTCAAGATCTGAATGGATAAAAGTAGCATCCGAAGTTATTTCTTTTTTTATTTTCAAACCAAGGCAATCACGTTGGCTTTACAACTGTTCATATTGTAGTTATCATTACTTCTCTTTCTGAACGACCGAACTCTGGTACTATCTAATGTATACTCAAGAAAACCAAGAAATTTCCTGAAAGAAATTCAATCAAAACATTGTACCTCAAGTTCAAATCCTGAAAGACCATGCCATTGCTGTAAAACAGGCATTTTAAAAATAAAGACGAATAAACTTAAGATCGGCTTATTGGAACTATTTTGTTGAAAATACATGGATTCCAAAATAATACTAAAATATTTTAAAATGAATATGGAATAAATTTAAGTAAGTTTGTCTCCAACCTACTGAAAAAAATTATATTTATTTTCAAGAACAAAATCAGTAAAAGTTTTCATGAATAAAAATTAATGTTGAAAGATTTAAACTCATCAATAATCAAACAGATCAGATCTTTCTTCTTCCATATTTTTGTCTACTGGATTCAGCTTGTTATATGAACATAGAAACGCAGGAAAAAAAAACATATTTGAGATAATGTCATGAAAACGTTAGTCATGTATTAGTGGATAATTTATAATTTCGGGTGAAGTTATAGTAAACTACATTAGAGAAATGAGAAACTAAGCACGCAGTAATGTATAGACATATTGGAGATATTTTATGAAAGTTTGTTTTTTTGGTCTTGGTTCAATAGGTGAAAGACATTTAATCAATTTAAAAAAAATGTCTAAACTCTTTGATTTAGAATTGACTATCCATTCATTCAGGAGTTCTGAACGAAAGATAGCTGCAACTATAGAATCGTTGATTAATAAGCAAATCTATGATAGAAATGACCTGGAATTTTATGATTTGATTTTTATAACTAACCCGACTGCTTTTCACTATGAAGAGATCAAAAGTAATATCAAAAATTGTCATAGCATGTTTATAGAAAAACCTCTATTTAACTCCACAAAATACGATTTAAGTGGACTGAACTTGAAACAGAATTCTATTTACTATGTTGCTTGTCCATTGAGATACAATCCTGTAGTTGAGTATTTAAAAACATTTGTGAATAATCAGAAAATATTCTCTGGAAGATGTATATGTTCATCTTATCTTCCAGAATGGAGAAACGGTACAGATTATAGAAATACATATAGCGCGAAGAGAGAACTTGGCGGCGGAGTTTCACTGGATTTGATTCATGAAATAGATTATATTACATATTTATTTGGGTTTCCAGTGAAATTGAATGTTGTATCGAAAAGATATTCAAACTTAGAAATTGATTCAGATGATTTGTCAGTTTATTTTATAGAATATCAAGACAAATTAATAGAATTACATCTTGATTATTTCGGAAGATTTAAACAGAGAAAAATTGAAATTTATACAGAAAATGATGTTATTATTGGTGATTTAATCACAAACAGAATAACATTCCTAAAGTCGGGAAATGAGTTAATTTTTAACGATAATGATATGTACATCAATGAAATGAAATATTTTTTAGAATATTTTCTAAATGGCAAAAAGACATTTAATGAAATAGATTATGCCTTCAGAATTTTAAAAATGAGTCAGGGAGAAATGATATGAATATTTTGATAACGATTTGTGGTAGGGCAGGCTCAGAGTGCCTTAAAGGTAAGAATTTAAAAGAATTTATAGGTTATCCACTAATATTATATACTCTCTCTGCTTCGTTTCTTTTTAGAAAATATCTATCTCACTATAATATAGACATAGTTGTAAACAGTGATTCCTTGAAGCTACTCGAGATTGTAAAAAAAACTGAAATTTGTAATATAATTGAGAGGCCAACTGAACTTGCACAGAGTACAACTCCTAAAATAAATGTCATAAAACATTCACTTAATTTTATGGAGAAAAAATACAATAAAAAATACAACTTTATTATAGATCTTGATATTACATCTCCTTTAAGAACTATTGAAGATATTATATCTTCTTTGGATAAAATTGTCTCAAATGAAGGTTGTGATGTGCTATTTTCGGTGGTTCATTCCAGAAGAAACCCTTATTTTAATATGGTTGAAATTAAAAATGGTTTTGTTTATAGAAGCAAAGTATCAAGTTATGTTGCAAGACAACAAGCACCTCAAGTTTTAGATATGAACGCATCGATTTATGTTTTTAGAAGAGACTCTCTAATTAATAAATTAAAGACTACAGTTTTTGATGGAAACTGTTGCATATATTGTATGAGAGAGACTTATGTCCTAGATATCGACTCTGAGGAGGATTTTAAAATAATGGAACTATTGGCGAAAGAGTATTTTTTCAAATTTGATGCATATAATTTGGTAAGAGAAACCATCCCACAAATATATAATAATGCATGATTATATATTTTCTCCCATTCTATGTTCATAAAAAAATTATTTCTAGCAAAATGTGAGAGATCCAAGATTAATTATTCACCTTGAGCTTGTTTTACAACTACCTTTAACTTCTCTTTAACCAAGTTTTATAGAAGGTAAATTAAGATTGATAAAAATTAAGATTAATAAGAACTAAGCTGAATACAGTTTCGTAACCAAGAACAAAGAAATCGAGAGGTTCCAAATGAGTTATAGGATTTACGCAGTCAAACTGAAAAATCAATATTATTAAACTTTCAATTGCCTAAAATATAAATTAAACCAATGTGTTTGTTATACTTGATTTTGCTTCTCAAGTGTATAAGTCCTAAAGTTACTTAATAAATCAAATAAATTGAATTAAATCCATTCTTTATCGAAAAATAGTAAGACTATTTTAGGTGATATGCTAAATGTTCAATTTTCAATCCAAGACTATTATAATTACAGGAGGCACTGGTCTTATTGGAAGTGCCTATTCAGAAGAATGCACAATGGCAGGAGCTAACGTGGTAATAGTAGATATCAATAAAGATAAAGGAGAAGAATTAGCTAATAGTTTAAAAGAGAAAACTGGAAATAATAATGTTATTTTCCAAAATTGCGATATTACAAGTATTGCGGATACTCAATCCTTAATTAACACTACACTAAGAAAATTTAATAAGATAGATGCGCTTGTAAATAGTGCTTATCCACGAAACAATAACTATGGAAGAATCTATGAAGAGGTCGATTTCAAAGATTTCTGTGAAAATGTAAATCTGCACCTTGGAGGATATTTTTTGATGACGCAACAAATATCAAAAGTAATGATGAAACAAAAAGAAGGAAATATTATAAATATGAATTCAATTTACAGTTTTAAAGCTCCGAAATTTGAGATTTATGATGGAACTAATATGACTATGCCTGTAGAATACGCCGCTATCAAAGGAGCTATATTAAATCTAACCCGTTACCTTGCCTCTTATCTTGGCAAATACGGTATAAGAGTTAATGCCATCTCTCCAGGGGGTATTTATGACAATCAACCCAAGAGTTTTGTAACAAAATATTGCAGTCACGTTGTCTTAGGATCTAGAATGACAACTCTCAGTGATATAATAGGGCTTCTTTTATTTCTGCTTGACGATTCTTCGAAACATATCACAGGCCAAAATATTGTGGTTGATGGGGGTTGGAGCCTTTAATCTCAGAATTTAGTTTAGTTTTATTTTTATCTTTAATTTGATTAAGAAAGAGTTGTTACATATGAAAGATATTAACGTAGGCTCAAGAGTTATAGGTGAATGCAAACCCTGTTTTATTATCGCAGAAGCGGGTGTCAATCACAATGGAGATCTTAAAATTGCCAAAAAATTGATTGATATTGCAGCTGATGCAAGAGCTGACGCAGTTAAATTTCAAACATTTAAAGCTAAGAATCTTGTGCTTCAGGGCGCCAATAAAGCAGAATATCAGATTAGCAACACATGTTCAAAGGAATCTCAGTATCAGATGCTTAAAAAGCTAGAACTGACTGAATCTAATTTTGCAGAGCTTAAAGCTTACGCAGGAAAAAATAATATTATGTTTCTTTCCACTCCTTTTGATAATGAGAGCGTAGATTTTTTGGACATGATAGGCGTGCCCATTTTCAAGATAGCTTCCGGAGAAATAACCAATCTTCCTCTTCTTAATCATATAGCTATAAAGAATAAGCCTGTGATATTATCAACTGGCATGGCTACCCTTGGAGAAATAGAAGAGGCTCTCAGAACTTTAATGGACAATGAGTTAAGGGACATTATCCTCCTACATTGCATAACAAGTTACCCTGCGAAAGCTGAGGAAGTAAATTTGAATGTTATCCAAACTCTCAGCTCATGCTTTAAACTACCAGTCGGCTTGTCGGATCATACATTGGGTATTAATATATCTCTCGCTGCGAGAGTACTTGGAGCCTGTGTAATTGAGAAACATTTTACAGTGAATAAAAAATTACCTGGACCAGATCATGGTGCCTCTCTTGACCCTGATGAGCTAAGGGCTCTTGTAACAGGTATCAGAGAGGTGGAAAGTGCACTTGGAGATGGTATTAAAAAGCCAACAAAAGAGGAAGAAAACATAAAAAAATTTGTACGCAAAAAGCTTGTTGCAGGTATTGATATTTCTAAAAACATGACCATCGTAAATGAAATGTTAACAATAACAAGAGTTGGGACTGATGGAGGAATTTCACCTAAATTCCTTAATGATGTTATAGGGAAAAAAGCATGCCAAGAAATAAAAAATAACTCTATAATTAACTGGAATATGCTTAAATGAGAAAAATTCTATATATATCAGGGACTCGAGCTGATTATGGTTTAATGCAATCAACTCTTCGAAGTATAGATAATAATCCTAAGCTAAAATTAGAAATAGTTGTTACAGGCATGCATTTGATGAAAGAGTTTGGAATGACTCTAAAAGAAATCAAGAAAGATGGATTTATATATCACATTGTTGAGGCAAAGTACGAAAAAGATGATCGAAGTTCAATGGTAAAATTTATTGGAGTGCTTCTCCAAAAATTGCCAAGTAAGATTAAAGAGATAAATCCAGATATGATCCTGCTTTTGGGAGATCGTGGAGAAATGTTAGCAGGTGCCATTACAGGGACATATCTTGGACTTCCAATAGCACACATTCATGGAGGGGAGATAAGTTCAACAGTTGATGATTTAACCCGCCATGCAATTACAAAACTAGCCCATATACATTTCCCAGCTACAGAATTAAGTGCCCAGAGAATTCTTAAGATGGGAGAACCTCAAGAAACTATTTTTGTTACTGGGGCACCTGGTTTGGATTCAATATTACATGAAGAATTAATGGAACCAGAAAACATAGCATGTAACTACGGGTTGGATTTATCCCAGCCTATAATCATAGTTATTCAGCATCCTGTTTCAATGGAAGTTGAAAATGCTCAAAATCAAATAAGACAAACTTTAGAAGCAATAGTTGATCTAAATTTTCAAACCGTTATCGTTTATCCTAATTCTGATGCAGGTGGTAGGAAAATAATTGAGGTTATAAAAAGTTATGAATTATACCAAAATATTAAGGCTTATAGAAGTATCCAAAGAAAGGAATATTTGAGTTTGCTTAATATCGCCAGTGTACTTGTAGGAAATTCCAGTAGTGGAATTATAGAAGCATCTTCTTTCAGATTGCCGGTAATCAACATAGGAACCAGACAAGAAGGAAGGGAAAGAGCAGATAATGTGATTGATGCTGCTTATGAAAAAACAGATATTCAGTCAAAAATATTGTTGTGTCTCTTTGATGAAAATTTTAAACAAAAAGTGAAAAGTTGCAATAACCCTTATGGTAACGGGAAAACAGGAGAGAAAATTACAGCAATATTAGCTAATATCAATATCACTGAAAAATTATTACAAAAAAAATCGAGTCATTAATATGAGATTTGAGAATTGGAGTAGGCCAGAAATTAAAGATGGGGAGTTAACTCAATACAATTGGATGGTTCAGCACAAAGATAGACTTAAACTTGGGTATAGGACTGATATTGGTGCCTTCACATATATAAATGCTAAAGCTGGGGTAATAATAGAGGAGTATGTTCAAATAGGTTCACATTGTTCTATATATTCAGTATCAACTATTGACAATAAAGAAGGAAAAATCCACATGAAGAAAAATTGTAAAATTGGAAGTCACTCTATAGTTATGCCTGGCGTAACAATTGGTGAAAATTCAATAATAGGGGCTTTTAGTTTCGTAAATCGAGATATACCTTCTAATGTTTTAGCTTTTGGGGTTCCAGCAAAAGTTATTAAGAAAATAGATTAGATCAAACTGTGATTTTTGAGACACAATACAAATAAATGGCGACCGAATAAGTTAAATGGAGTGGAGTTTATTGGCATGGAAAATCCCTCTTTTCAAAATATATTGGGATGAATCAGACATTGAAAATGTAAACAACTGCATAAGAAGCGGAATGTACTGGGCTGAAGGTCCAGTTATTCAGGAATTTGAAGACTTGATTGCAGATTATATTGGGACAAACTATTGTGTTACATTTAATTCAGGAACATCCGCTCAGCATTCAGCACTACTCGCTTATGGAATAAAAAAAGGAGATGAGGTAATAGTTCCTTCATTTACCTTTATCTCCACTGCAAATTCTGTTCTATTTGTCGGTGCAAAGCCTGTTTTTGCGGATATCGAAGAGGAAACATTCGGCTTGAATCCGGATTCTGTTATAGAAAATATCTCCAGTAAAACTCGGGCTATTATGCCTGTTCACTATGGAGGGTGCCCTTGCAAAATCCAGGAATTGCGTGAAATTGCTGACGACTATAACTTAGTTTTAATAGAAGATGCTGCTGAATCATTTGGAGCAGAAATCAATGGAAAAAAGATTGGATGCTTTGGGGACACTTCAATGCTTAGTTTCTGCCAGAATAAAGTCATAACAACCGGGGAAGGAGGAGCACTTGTAACAGGCTCTAATAAAATTTATGAAAAGTTGAAATTACTAAGATCTCATGGAAGGACGGATGACACTCAATATTTTTCCTCAACCCAAGCTGCAGATTATGTAACATTAGGATATAATTTTAGGATGTCAAGTTTAACAGCTGCTCTTGGAATTTCTCAAATTCGAAAAACGGTTGAAATTATTGAAAAGAGGCGAGAAAGATCTTCTTACTTCACATCTCGATTGAAGGCAGAAGTTAGAGATAAAGTACATTTTCCAAAAATTTCTAATTCTTATTTTCATGTTTATCAGCTTTACACAATCATCTTAGACAAAAGAGATGAATTAAAAAATTATTTGGCTAGTAAAGGAATCATGACAAAGATTTATTTTTTTCCCGTTCATCTTACACATTTTTATCACAATGTAATGGGATACGAGTGCAAACTACCTGTTACAGAAGAGCTTGCTCAGAATGTACTAACTCTGCCTATGTATCCCGGCCTGAATTTGGATGAAATTGATTATATCGTTAACGAAATAAAAAATTTTTATGGAGAAAATCCTTATGTACAGTAAACCGTTCTTTCAGGATAAATCTATTCTTGTCACTGGCGGTGTGGGATCCATTGGAAGGATATTAGTGGAGAAAATTAATGAAGAAGATCCACATGTTATAAGGATCTTTGATAATAATGAAACAGGGCTTTATGATCTTTATAATAAACTCAATTCAAATAAAATAAGACCTTTAATTGGAGATATAAGGGATAAAGAACGAATAAGCAGAGCTCTTGAAGGAATTGATATTGTATTTCATGCTTCTGCTCTAAAGCATGTTCCCCTTTGCGAATATAATCCTTTCGATGCAATTAAAACAAATATTCTTGGCACCCAAAATATTATGGATGCCGCACTTGATCATGATATCGATAAAGTAATTTTAATTAGTACTGATAAAGCTGCCAACCCTACAAATGTAATGGGAGCAACAAAATTGCTGGCTGAAAGGCTCACTGTTTCCATGAACTATTTTCGTGGGAAACGTAGTACAGCTTTTTCATGTGTCCGTTTTGGAAATGTACTTAATACTCGCGGATCGGTTATCCCCCTCTTTAAAAATCAGATTGCAGCTGGTGGGCCTGTTACACTTACAGATCCCTCGATGACTCGATTTATGATGACAATCTCAAAATCCATAGACCTAGTATTCAAAGCCACAAGTCTTGCTAAAGGGGGGGAAATATTTATACTCAAAATGCCTTCATTGAAAGTTAAAGATTTAGCAGAAGTGATGATTGAAGAACTGGCCCCTACTTTTGGTTATAAGCCGGAAAATGTAGAAATAAAGAATGTCGGTAAAAGACCTGGTGAAAAAATATATGAAGATTTGATGACGGCTTATGAAGCAGAATATGCTTACGAAAGTGAGGATATGTTTATGATATTACCAGAAAGTTTTGAACAAATATTGTCTTTATCTTACGATCTTCCTAACGGCTTCAAAAAAACAGATAAAAAAATATACTCATCTAATGATGTCAATTCATATATTCTTAATAAAGAAGAGATTAAAAATCTGTTATCAGAAATATAAATTTCTAATATCAATAATTTTAATTTTTTTATTGTCTGTTTTATAAAATACCTCTTTCATTATTGAAGTGAAAAAGTTAAGTTCCTTTTTTTCGAATCCTTTTAGTAAAATCATTATTACTCCATAAAATATAGTACACATCCCTATTTTTAGTAAAATACTATATAATCCTTCAGGTTTTGTTTCAACAATTATGAGGCTCATCAAAACTGAAGAGAAAATAGTTTTCATAACGAACTTAACTTTTATATCAAATATAAATAGCTTAATTGAATACTGCCGCGTAACTATAAAGCTAAGTGTATATGCAATAAGTATCATAATAGCTACTCTTAATATACCTATGCGTGGAATGAGTAAAAAAATTAATAGAAGATTTAGTATCGCTGAAATTACTCAAATTTTGCCTAATATTTTTGTCTTTTTTGTTATTGTCATAAAATCTGTAAATTGCTAGAGAAAGAAGGAAAGAAAGAAGGCCTATGCCATTGATGGTAAAAAAAATTATAAATGCTACATTAGACAAGGTTTGCATCTAAAACAATTCTGAAAAATCTATTGCCTCTGCATCCGTTTTCTTTCACCACAAAAAAGATGCAGAGCCAATAGTTAATATATTCTCACTTATAGAAAATTATTTTTTTTGATCGGGAAGATAGAATTCGTCATCTAATTACTTGGTTTTTAAACATTATAATGAAAGAGGAAGCACTTTTTCAATTTGGTGCTAAACGCTATGAGAAAACCAATTCCAGTATGGAGAACTTGAATTATCAAAGCTTCAATTTCCTGAGTTTTCCTTCGAAATATATATTTTTGAGAAGTATTCGAAAGTTGAAAAGTCATCCGAACTACTGTAACTGAATCTTACCTGCAAGTTGTCCTCACTCAAAGGATGGGAAAACTCATAACTTCTTTAGAAGTAGATAAAATCTCAGCTTTTTCTGTTTTCAGGATCACTAAAGAACTGGATGAAAAAGTTATAGCATTCATCTCTAAACTAATAGAATTAAAATCCCTTACTTTCTTGTTGATGTGCTATCTATTCTAAAGCAAGAGATAGCCTTCACTACGGTAACAAGGCTCTATTTGTAGTTGCTTGAATGAAGGAGGATAGTTATTACAAGATCCTTGGAATAAGACTAGAGACAATGAAGACTTTTTTCTGGGAAGGTCTTTTCTATAACATGAAAGAAAGAGATTTAAGAGGTATCAAGTTAATCGCTTCTTGTGGCCACAAGGAGATACAGAAAGCGGTCAGATAATTCTTTCTTGGATCAAGCTTGCAGATTTGTCATATACATCTAATAAAAGAAGAAGGGTAATATAGGCATCCTTAACCAGGAATTAGTACTGAAATTACCAATTTGAATACAAAACTTAATCCAAATTTGTCTTTAATAAGGAAATTGATTCCATTAGAAAGTATTTGGATGTCTTCGAAAAAATATCGATTAAAAACAATCATTAATGAAATTTCTACTGCATTGATACTATCAAAAAATGTTTTAAGATAATGCTAAAGTAATAATTCTGGGAGAACTTATGATATAAGCAAAGCAATTTATATATATATAGAAAAAATTAAAATTTTCATACCTAATTCATTCGAATAATTGACATCACATTTTAAGGAGATTAATTTTTTCCTGAATTTTTGATATTATTTACTTCAAATGAAAATTATTATAAGACTCATATCTAAATTATCCTATCTAAGCTATCTCAGAAAAATTCCTGAAAGACCATGCCATTGCTGTAAAACAGGCATTTTAAAAATCAAAGTTGCGCTGGCGCACCCCGCTCTGGTTGTAATGGCTATTAAAAATCGAGTATTTTCATTTGCTGATATGCTTCTTTTTCTTCCTTGTTTCCCTGATTTCCAACATAGTTTTTGATAACATCTGAAGTTGTTCCATCACCTATAGTTCCAATGTAGCCTCCATCACTCCACAGTTCACCACCCCAAAGCTGTTTTTTGATTTCAGGGAATTGCATCAAACTCAAAACAGTATCTTTCACTAATTTCAAAGCATAAGTTTTTCAAAAAGTTGATGAGTTCTGTCCCTAAAAAAAGATTTTTACGGTACTTCACACAAAAAACTATGTGGTATCTTATTTTATATACACAATGATTTGCAGGTCTTAGTTCCATTTACAGTACAAATGTAGCAAAAAATATAAATTTATTATTTAACAACGGTTATCGGGGAAGTTTTCCATCCCCGCAGCAAGCTGCGGGGTATTCGACTGAATAAAGACGAATAAACTTAAGATCGGCTTATTGGAACTATTTTGTTGAAAATACATGGATTCCAAAATAATACTAAAAGATTTTAAAATGATTAAGGAATAAATTTAAATAAATTTGTCTCCAGCTTACTGAAAAAAATTATATTTATTTTCAAGAACAAAATCAAACAAAGCCACAGAAGGTAAACCAAAAAAGGGTAAACAAGAAAAAAGAGACGTTCCATTTGACGTGGTCTCAGACCGAATACTACCCCAGCTACATATTTTCACAATGAAATCCCAATACTCGTGATGTATTTCATTATATGCAACCCTCGCTTGTTTGTATAAAAATAACATATGAGCTTTCGCTTTTGTAAGCACCATTGGAGTAAATAGTTACATCAGAAAAATCCAACTTATGAGCCGATACAAACACCAAAAGCAACAGCTGGTATGTCGCTGAGATTATGGCATATATTCAGTTATATTATTTGTAACATTGATATTTCCTGTGAGATCCATATTTCCTGAGTTAATTACAATGTAGAGTTATGTGCCATTTTGTCCTATAGCATTATAACTTGTTTGAGATGCTAATTCTGCTGCTTCAGAGCTGAATTATAGATATTTCATACCAGTGGATATGATTATTATTGGTCGATCCCACGGAATGATCATAAAAACAATATACAGTACATCAGAAGAGGATACTTTTTTAATCCACATATATCTAAAAAAAGACAGGATCTTATTCATAATTATTCCATTTGCATTCTATTAAAAATTGAAGGAATGAAAATTATTCCTTACTTAATATTCTAGTGTGATTTTCATGGATCTCTATATATGACAAAAGGCCCAGGCCATGGGCAACTAGTAAGCGGGTAGTAGTGTATTGACATTAAGGTTTGAGACGCATCTCTAAGAGTCACTGTCATCGTGTCTGCAGCTGGGAATAGGCTAGATAAATCTCCAGTGGTCACTGAAGTGCCACTTATCGGACCACTCCATGTAGCACCACTACCAAGAGTTACGATAATAGTTCCAGTTACAGCCTGATTTAGTTCAATAACTGCATGAAAATTTTCTCCAATTATTATTGGACATTGATCAGGTGTTGCAGTTATTACTAGAGTCTTAACATCAATTGCGCTTGCTGTGCTCGATAGCATAACAAGTAACAGAGTTGTTACTGCTAAAAATCTAAGTTTCCATAATATTTTCATTTAATACCCCCCTAATATTCAATAAGTTAGGTTAAATATAATAAGGTTTTATAGTATTTAATAGAATCTATGTTTTTTTATATTATATGTGCAAATGTAAACTCACAAATATCAGTTTTTTATAAATGACATATTATATTAATATTATACTATTTAAATATACACTTGGCTGTAATTATAGTATACATAACTATTTACTGACGGACAATTTAAATGAGTTGCAGTGAAAAAATTCCGGCATTAGTACGCTTATTTAATATTATTTTGAAAAAAATAAAACGTACTGTAACAAATCTAGAGCTTTTACCTACGGATACTACAGCAGATAAGTAATAGTGTGGCTCTAAAGTCGTCTTACGTTCGTTTGTCAGCATCAATCGCAAATTTTTGAGGGGTTTCTTGATGAAACAAATGATTAATGTTAACGTCTTTTAGGGCTTTATTCACAAACATTTGTGTGGCTTGTAGGCAATCATACCAACATCATAAATTCATGGAGTTTAAATTACACAATTGCAAATACATTCCCCGAGTTTTAATACAATGTGAGCAAAATGATAAACTGGTTTAAATTTATACATAAGTAGTTGGATTAGTAACCATATATTTAATTTAGATACGAGATCCTTAACATATTCAATAAATCCTATTCTCAGAGGAGTAGCTCCTGTTACTATATTCAATTTGAATCCTGTAATCGATACTTTGTTATAGTGTACACAGTTATTATGAGAACTGATTGCTCCCACCCGAGAGATTATAAAAATAATACATAATAACATCAAAAAAGAAAATATATTTAGTTACATTTATTTAAAAAATAAACTTATTTAAATATTATCGAATAATTTGCATTTTATTAAAGAAATAGTATGGGAATTTGAATTACCCCTACTTCTTTCATATTCTATTGCAATTTTCGTGGATCTCTATCTATGTGTTATACCAATCGGAAATGCCTGATTGACTGGAGTTACTGGCGTAGTTCCTGCTATCAATTTATCGCCATACACGTCGTTAATACACACTGATATGTAGTCTGTAGTCGGATTTGCACTCTTAAAAACCGGCTCAGTAGTTGCTGTAGTACCATTTATTGGACCAGTCCATTTTTTATCAGTTGACCCAAGAATAACGCTAATATTCCCATTTACAGGCTTGTTTACTGTAACAGTAACTGGAAAGGTCACTCCTGCACCAACTGGAAATGGATTTGTATTCACACTTATTGCTAGATCCTTAACATTAAATGTTTGTGCTGGTTGTGCTGCAATTGCTGTATTCGATAGCATAGCAAGTAACAGAGTCATTGTTGCTAAAACTCTAAAATTCCATAATATTTTCATATAACCCCCTCAAATAAAACTAAAGATGTACTGAATTTTTGGATATAGCCTATTAATAAAACTAAAACTAGGCGATAATAAATTAAATCTGATTGTATTTAAGTATACCTATGATATTTTGTAGAATACATTATGGTATATATATAAGTATTAATATTATCCAAACAATTGGTATGTAAGATATAATAAAATAATATCTTATTTTTTATTGGATTAAAATAATTTTATACACGACTATTTGCTGACAAACTACTCATTAAATTACGCAAATTCGCTATACAATTATAATTGAGTAAATTGAGTAAAAAATTGCAAGATTAATTGAAGAGTTTTATACTAAATTATTCTGGTATATACACAAACTTGGTTTACAGGTGGTACCAAACACTGTTGAATGGGAAATTTTTTAATGATCTTGCTTGAGACTAACTTTTTCTTTTTATTGGTTGATTGGTCCTGCTGATCTTAGATGAAAAAACTAGATATTGTGAGCTCAGGTGAGGCTAAATACCTACAGCTTGATCGAATATCTAAGTCATATACGGAGGAATTTATCAATTATAAATAAATCTACTTTATTATATACTTATATATATTATATTTACTCAAACTAATTAGTATTACCATTACATTGGCCTTATATCATGAATTATAACAGACGACAGCCGCTTTCCATTCCAGTCAATAAATGGCTTCATCAAATCCCTCCTACACCATGTTATAATTTATCCGATGTTATCGCCCTAACATTCTTAAAAAAATATCTTAAAAAACCCTATAATTGTTTATTTTTGTTTAACAAGTCGAAACTATGACTTACTGTCTAATAAAATAAGAAAACTAACAAAACATTTAATATAAAACTCACTTATAATATTTAAACGAAGCGAAAAACTGTGCGGCCATGGCTAAACACACGAAACTCATATCTGAAATACAATAGATAATTGGTGACAATATTACTTTAGGACTTCACTATACTCTTGCTGCCGAAGCAGTCAGCAGATCTTATCAAATTTTTAATGAATGAATTGAAAAAGACAAGACAGTTAATCCAAAAATATAGTTGGTAGCGTGGGTATTTAATTCAAAATAAGGCCAACTCTTCCAAGTGATTATTTATTTACATATCGTAGTGAATCCTGAGTGATGTTTACACTACAATACGCAATTATATTTGTCTTCATTTTAAATTAATTATATGAAAAATAGTTTCTAAACAAAATATAATCTCATTGAAGATTTTTTGCAATCAAAAAACAAAATAATAAGTACTGCAGAAGACTCAAAAACAGGTGGATTGCCATTTCCATTAAATGAAGTACTGACCGCGATTCCGTTGCAAAAAATCTGGCTCTATTGCAAAATCTATATAAACCATCACAATTGGGAAGGTTAATTAATCTCATTTCTTGGAAAATTAATACATAAAGGTAAGAATTATAGTCTCAAGCTATGAAAATATTTTTTTTGAAACGGAACTAAATAAGTCATGGGTGATTTTAATTCTCACATTATTTTTTGAATGAAATGCAAATTACGTATCAATACTTAAACTATCTTGCCGTTTTTAAGACGTGGCTTAATAATAATTCAATTTTTTTTGATGTTATTATGTGTTATTTCCATGATTATTCCAGCGTGCGTTATCAATAATAATAACAAATGTGTACACTATAACAAAGTACCGATTACAGGATTCAAATTGAATATAGTAACAGGAGCTACTTCAGCAAGAATAAAATTTCTTGAATCTTTTATAGGTAGAAAATCTGATCGTCTCCATGCCCTTTTCTGTCACTATAAAAAATAGAATTTGTCGTTTTTACTTATGTAGATGTTTTCATACAAAACCTAACAATCTTCGGGTTAAAGATAATTCAAACTTTTTGACCAAAACTATGCCGCAGTCCAATTATTTTATCATGAAATCAAAGTATCCATAGCACTTATGACAGGTTATGAATTTTCACTGCCCCTACGTTTTTCTGTCCCCTTCATGATCTGCTTCTCTCTGACAAACATAAGCGCCTTTCGTGATATTCCCGTAAAAACATTGACCTTTGAAATGATAACGCATTTTCTAAGATTAAGCCAAACAACAGTATCTGTTGGACAATGCTGTTTGGCTAATTGCTCTGTGCTGAATGATTGCCGTTAGATGGTACTGTTATTGGGTTTTATCCGCGCTTATTGCCGGAGCTGTTACTGTTGCTACAAAAAAACAATTAGTAAAATCCCTATTATCTTTTTTGTTTGCTTTACTGTTTATTTTCCCATTTGTCTAGACTCCAAACTTTTGTTCAATATTATCATTAGTTTCGATAAACGCCATTTTTTAGTATATCAAAAGTTACTGCCAAATAGTGTATATTCATTTTGATTTCACGAAAGAAAAGTATATACAAACGCATTGATAAAAATATTAATATCATAATACAGGACAATGTTAACCTAATTTTTTGGATCACCTTGTTTTTCGAACAACCATATCTATATCATCAGTTATTATATGTTAAAACTAACTAATATCTTTTGTTGGAGCAGATATCCAAAAGTATCCATATATATCCAAATATCCATTATATCCAAAATACTCATAAGTATTAATATTTTGGACTCCATTTAGCATCCATGATTGAAGAAGAAAAAAGAAATCAAAAGAAGGTGCAAGCTTGGGTGCCAATGCAGCTGTGGGAAGAGGTGTCAGCTCTTGGATACAAAAATACTACTGAGGCTGTAATTAAGGGATTTGAAAAGTTACTAGTGGATACAAATAGGAATCCAAATGAATCCACTGAGATACATGAAGCTAGAGCACGAATTGAGGGATTAGAAGTCCTTAATGATACCTTGAAAAGGGATTTAAACCAAGCACGTCAGGATAAAGATGATCTTAAAAAAACTTTCGATAATTACATGGTTCAAGTTCAAACTCTAATTAATCAAAAAGCAGTTGAAGCTCCCGGAACAAAAAAGCCATGGTGGAGATTCTGGTAATCCAGCTGCAATTCTCAAAAACTATCAGACTTCTCTAGAACTTGTTTTCGAAGTCTATTTTCTTATTTATATAAATTTAACCTGTCTTGCAAGAAGGAAAGTACATGATAGTAAACAAAATTTATATAATATATTTTTAGTTTTATTTAGTTTTAATAACTATGGTTTTAACGTTGGTAAATATCGTGGGCACAGCGTCATTTGTATATTACGAACATGAACAGCAACAGTGTTACAGCCACAGTGAATGTAAGACTATACCCTATTGCCTTTGTTATCGAAACATTCGATGATGCAGTGGTATAGTTTGCGGTATCAGTTGATGTGAAAGAAACATTTAATGTATGTGTACCTATTTATAAATAACGTTCCTGATGATAATTTTTATATTACATTTACGGAAGCATGTGCATTTAGCTGAGTGCTACTCAATGATGTTCCATAGGTTATGTCAGCAGGATTACTCCATGTAATTGTAGGAGTTACCAGTGTTGTATTGATCACGTTTATCGAAACATTCGATGGTGCAGTGGTATAGTTTGCGGTATCAGTTGGTGTGAAATAAGCATTTAATGTTTGATTTAGACCTACATTCAATATAGTTCCTGATGGTGGAGTGTAGACAA
>Ga0326728_10005890_pt1 | contig 33751 bp, 31 predicted proteins | sample MB3enrmetagenome_FD_207602 | JGI IMG/M metagenome (GOLD analysis project Ga0326728, IMG submission 207602) | Lab enriched peat soil microbial communities from McLean, Ithaca, NY, United States - MB31MN | ecosystem: Environmental > Terrestrial > Soil > Wetlands > Peat | place: USA: New York...
CGCCCGATCAGGTATACTTCAACCGCCTGCCAGTACCCATGGCAGCCTAAAAGCAAAAGCAAGAACTTCCACTTAAGGAAAAAGCAAAAACTGCCCGAACTACCGGGACCACCTCATGCGGAGGCTGATTGCACTTCGAGCCTGTATCATGGGATCTCATCTTGGCAAACCGCCTTTTCCGTCGATCATCCGGAGGTCTCTCTCTCCTTGATTGACGACAACAAGGAGGGCCATTGGGCATTTGCGGAATTCACTCCGTTCACCGACAAGGACACGCTGAATGCGCTGCTGGATTTCAATCTCGATTGCCTTTCGCGCTGGAAGGGATGTCGCACGGCAAGCGAGCTAATGCCCAAAGAGGTTGCTCTCTATAAGGCCAACAGTCTGCACGGAAATGCGCTTGAAAACGGCAATTTTCTTGAGCATCTTCCAATTTGGATCGCTGCCCGGGATGCGGAGTTCGTAGCAATTTCCGAGGTTGTTAGAACACCCCGAGGAACGATCGAAGATAACCACGGGCTCCTGCCTTTTAGAGTAAGAAAGCTTCTGAAGGGCCCTCCGCACATTAGCGTTAGCAATAGCATCTACATGACCAACACAATAGATTCAGAAGGACAGTGTTCCATCTCAACCGACAACGCTCATCGCCTTCAGCGAGGGATGAAGATCCTCGCGGTTTTCAACGAGCCCCTGAATCAGGAGACAACACTTAATTCCTACCATTCGGCCTGTGTCATTTGGCCTCTGACCGACGAGAACCTAGCGCGTGCCCAGTTCGGAGTCGCCCGAGACTCCATTCTCCGTCCCGCGATTGTGGATTTCTAAATCGCCTGAAGCTAGAGCTGATCGAAGATCTCGCGGAACTCCCAGGCGCCGGATTTGCCGCCCTTTTCTATAAGCCATTCGGCGGCGCGGACTGCGCCTATGGCGAAGCCGCGGCGGCTGAAGGCGTTGTGGCGGATCTCAAGCTCGTCCACATCGCTGGCTGCTTTCACGATGTGTTCGCCCTTGGCGTCGGCGATGCGGTGGGCCTCGATCTTTACCTCCGCGCCGGGCTGGACGGACTGGATGATCTGCTTGAGGGTGAGAGCGGTGCCGGAGGGGGCGTCGAGTTTGGTGACGTGGTGGGTCTCGTTGATCGAAAAGGTGTAGCCCTCGATGCGCGCCAGCTCGGCAGTGAGGCGGAAGAGCTTCTGGACGCCGATGGAGAAGTTGGTGCCGTAAAGAAGCGCACCGTTGGTTTTGAGAGCGAGGGCTTTCAACTGGTCTAAATGCGCGTACCAACCGGTGGTGCCTACGACGATGCGGGAGCCGGCAGAGAGCACGGCGGTGATGTTTTCTACAGCGGCCTCGGGGGCGGTGAAGTCGATGACGGCGTCGACATTGGCGAGAGTTGCGGCGGTGAGGGCCGAGGCGTGGGGATTGTCGTCGATGTCGAGGGCGCGGACGGTGTGGCCGCGCTGGGCGGCGATCTCGGCGACGAGGGAGCCAGTCTTGCCTTTGCCTAGTACGAGGATGTTCATGAATCAGCTCCTAGCTTCTAGCTTCTAGCTAAAAGCCCGAAATACCGCGCGTTGGCTTCTGTGGTTTCCCAGGTCTCAAAATCGAGACCTGGGGCACCCAGTGTGTTGGTAGTTCGGCATCCTGAAACGCAGATCCTTCGACTCGCTTCGCTCGCTCAGGATGACAACTTGAGAAAAGAGCAGCTAACAGCTAGAAGCTAGGAGCTAGCGGCTGGTTTTCTGGCTTCTACGTCGAAGACTACCGGGTCGGGGTGCTCGAAGAATGCTGCGTGGAGCGAGCGGACGGCTTCCTCGGCGTCTTCTTCTTCGATCATGAAGCTCATGTTGATCTCGCTTGCGCCCTGGGAGATCATCCGGACGTTGACGTGTTTGACGGCGGAGAAGACCTGGGCGGCGATGCCGTTCTGGCCGCGGATGTCCTCGCCGACCATGCAGACGAGGGCCTTTTTGCCTTCGTATTTGACGTCGGCCAGCTTGCCGAGGTCGGCGGCGATCTGGGGCAGCTCGGCGTTGGAGTCGACGGTGAGCGAGACGGAGACCTCGCTGGTCGAGACCATGTCGACCGGGCACTTGTGCTTGTCAAAGACCTCGAAGATCTGGCGCATGTAGCCGTGGGTCATCAACATGCGGCTGGCGACGATGTCGACGATGGACAGCTTCTTTTTGACGGAGATGGATTTGAAGGGGCTCTGGCAGTGCGGGGCGATGGAGATGATGCGCGTGCCCTCGCAGGCAGCGTTGTGGCTGTTGAGCACGAAGACGGGGATGTTCTTCTTGACCGCGGGCAGGATGGTGGCCGGGTGCAGGACCTTTGCGCCGAAGTAGGCCAGCTCGGCGGCTTCCTCGAAGCTGATGACCTTGACGCGGAGGGCATCGGGGCAGACGCGGGGATCGGCGGTCATGATGCCGTCCACGTCGGTCCAGATCTCGATGGCAGCGGCGTTGAGCGCTCCGCCGACGATGGCTCCGGAGAAGTCCGAGCCGCCGCGGCCGAGCGTGGTGGTGAGGCCTTTTTCGTTTGCGGCGATGAAGCCGCCCATGACGGGAACCTTGGCTTCGGCGAGGAGGGGCAGCAGCCTCTCGGGGGCCTTTTTGTCGATGATGTCATCGAGCGGGGCAGCCTTTTGGAACTCGGAGTCGGTGATGATGATTTCACGCGAGTCGACGTGCGCGGCGGGGATGCCGATCTGGCAGAAGGCGTCTGCGACCATGCGGCTGGAGAGGCGCTCGCCAAAGCTGACGATGAGGTCGGAGATGCGCGGGGTGATCTCGTGAATGGCTGCGAGGCCGCGCAGGATCTCTTCGAGGGAGTCGAACTCCTGGTCGATGGCGGCGGCGAGCGCGGCAGTATCCTTGACCAGTTCGGCGGCGGTGGCGTGGTGGCGGGCGCGAAGCTGGGAACTGATGGCGAGAGCACCGGCGCGGTCGCCGAGAGCGGCAATTTCAGCCGAGCGCAGCAACTGATCGGTGACCTTGGCCATGGCGCTGACCACGACGACGGGACTCTTGCCCTGCGCGACGCGCCCGGCGACGATGGCCGCCGTGCGCCCGATGGCAGCCGGGTCCTGAACCGACGTGCCGCCAAATTTCATGACAACGATGTTCATTGGAGAGTCCAACAACAGCTATCAGCTCTTAGCTTTCAGCTGTCAGCTCTAAGCGGGAGCCGATGCAAACCGGCTCCCGGAAAAGAAGAAAGATTCCGCAGCGACAGAGCCGCGGATTACAACTTGCCGAGGCTTGCGAGCATCTCGGCGTTGAGGATAGTGGCTCCGGCAGCGCCGCGCACGGTGTTGTGCGAGAGCACGACGAACTTCCAGTCGAGCAGATTGCAGGGGCGGAGGCGGCCGACGGTGGCGGCCATGCCGCGTCCGCGGTTGCGATCGAGGCGCGGCTGGGGACGGTCGTCGTCCGGGATCCACTGGACGGGCTGCTCGGGAGCGGAGGGCAGATTACGGCCGGCCAGCGGTTTGAAATCGTTCCAGGCGGCGATAATCTGCTCTCTGGTTGCGGGCTTGGAAAGCTTGACGGAGACACAGACGGTGTGGCCGTCGATGACTGCAACGCGGTTGCAGCTTGCGCTCATGCGGGCCGGAAGGGGCTTGACGGCGTTTCCGTCGAGGGTGCCGAGGAGCTTCATGAGTTCCTCTTCCATCTTCTCTTCCTCGCTGCGGATGAAGGGCACGACGTTGTCGAGGATATCCATGGAGGGGACGCCGGGATAGCCTGCGCCGGAGACAGCCTGCATGGATACGGCGAAGATCTGCTCGATGCCGAAGCTGTCGGCGATGGGCTTGAGGGCAAGCACGGGGCCCATGACGGTGCAGTTGGAGTTGGTAACGATGTATCCGCCGGACTGCTTGCGCCAGGACTGCTGCTCGATCATTTCGAGATGGGAGGCGTTGACTTCGGGCAGAACCAGAGGCACGTCGGCGGCCATGCGGAAGGCCGAGGAATTGGATATGACGGCGCAGCCGGCGCTGGCGAAGGCGGGCTCCATCTCGCGGGCGATGGGGGCGTCGACACTGGCGAAGATGACCTTGGGAGCGCCAGCAGGCTCGGCCGGAGAGACGACCATCTCTGCGATGCGAGCGGGCATCGGTGTGTCGAGACGCCACTTGGCGGCTTCGCCGTACTTCTTGCCGCTGGAGCGGTCACTGGCAGCAAGCCACGTGATCTCGAAGAGCGGGTGGTCTTCGAGGAGTTGGATGTAGCGCTGGCCCACCATTCCGGTGGCGCCAAGGATGCCGATGGGAGTCTTATTTGTCATGGCCTTCATCTTCCAGTGTACAAGATGCGGAGTCTGAGGATGGCGACGGCGCTGGCGGACTGAATGCTCAGGTGGCGGATGCAGAGATGGAATGTGGGCCGACAGTTGCACAGATTCTAAAAGCCTTAGAGGAGCACGAACGTGACCGATGAAGTTCTAGGTCCTTGCGCCGATAACGATTTGGTAGGGGCCCCTTGTGAAACTACGCCAGATGGGATCTTGGGTTACGGGCAGCCTGGGCGAGGAGTCTGGGTTTGAGGGGGCGCACGTTGTGGCGCGCAGCCTGTCGCTTCTGGTGAACGGCGCGGCCATGAACACGCCCGAAGTAGACAGCGAGGCATTCAAGGAATTCCAGGGACGCGTCACCGAGCTTGGGCTGCAGTTGACGGATCATCTACCCGATGAGGAAAAGCTGGCGCTGCTGCGCGAGATTGTGCACGAGTTCGAAGTGCATCGCATGGCGGCGGAGACGGCGCAGAAGGAGCGGGTTGCGGCGTGGCGGTCGCTCGCCTCGCGGCTGCTTCGGGAGTTACTGGGAAGCATGGGGCTGGATGTAAATTCCGCGGAGGCGAAGCCCCTGGTAGTGGGAGCTCGGACGCTGACGACTGCGGATGAGATTCACGCGTTTCATGAGTCGCTGGACGATTATCTGAGGCCGCGGCGGGTAGAGGGCTCCGAAGCGGCGGCCAGCGCGGTGCTGAAAGCCGCGAATCTGACGACGAACAACGATACGGCCACGGGATTGCGTGGCGGCGGCGCGGCCGTGGAGCAGTTGCGCAAGGAACTGGAGCGGGGCAGCAGCGGCTACATTGCGCTGATCCGCCTGAGCTGCATCGAAATGGTTTACGAGCGGTTCGGGATGGAGACGGTGGAAGATTGCCTGATGGCGGTATCGTCGCAGTTCACCGCCGATCTGCACAACGACGACAATGTTTACCACTGGAGCGATTCCTCGCTGCTGTCGGTTCTTACCGGCCGAGCGTGCGAGGAGCACGTGCTGGCAGAGCTGGAGAGGATTGCGGCGCGCAATCGCGATATAACCGTTACGGTGCGGGGAAGAGTGATCATGCTGCGGATTCCCCTGATCTTTGAACTGGCGCCATTCAGTCAGTTCAAGAGCGCTGAGGACCTTCACAAGTTCTCGCAGATGAATCGGAAGAAGCGGTGAGGGGAGATGAGCGAAGCAGCTAGAGAGTTGACGTTATGCTGGCCGCAGGCGGACGAGGTTGCGATCGAGGAGCTTCCGCTGGCCTACATCGAGCTGGACATGGAAGGCACGGTGGTTCGCGTCAACCGGCATGCCTGCGATATTTTCGAGGGCGAGCCGGAGGAGGTTCTGGGCAAGCCGGCATGGGAGTACATGGCGGCCGACCAGATTGCGACGAGCCGGGAATCGTTCCTGCAGGCCCGCACCAGCCGCGACGGGCTGAGCCCGGTGCGCAGGAGCATCTATGTAAAGTCGGGAGCTTACAGGACCTTTGATCTGTACCGCTCTTATGTTCGCGACCGCAATGGGAAGCCGACAGGAATACGGCACTTTGCCGCGGAGGTGAGCCAGACGATCGAGGAACACGATAAGGCAGTTCGGGCGCGGGCCTGGCTGGAGAGCATTGTGGATTCGATCGCCGAGGCGATGATCGTGACCGATGGACTGGGGTTCATCCGCCTGGCCAACCTGTCGGTGGAAGGATTGACCGGGTGGCTGCCGTCCGAGCTTGTGGGCGAGGTAGTGGAGCGGCGGCTGCCGATTCTGAAATACACGCCGAGCGACGGAGTCCCACTGAACCACCACACACGGCTGGAGCGGCCGTGCCGCGGAATCGCGACGATGCTTGACCGCAAGCGGTACCAGATCCGCGTGGAGATGTTGAGTTCGCCGATCGTGGATAAGGAGAGCGGTTTTGTGAGCGGGGCGGCGATCACGCTGCGGCCGGTGGGGGATGCGGGAACGCAACAGGCGGGCTGACAATTCTGAAGCGAGAGGCCGGCCCGTTCAGGCTTTCTTGCTGCCATGGCTGCGCAGCAGGCCTTCGAGCTCTTCCTTGAACTCGCGCACGTCGGTGAAGTCGCGGTAGACGGATGCAAAGCGGATGTAGGCGACCGTGTCGAGGCGCTTGAGCTCGCTCATGATGAGCTCGCCTATCTCGCGGGTGGAGCGCTCACGCTCGGAGGCATCGACCAGGAAGGCCTCGGCGGAGTCGACGATCTTTTCTAGCTGCGAGCTGGAGACGGGGCGTTTTTCGCAGGCGCGGAGCAGGCCGCTCAGAACTTTTTGCCGGTCGAAGCGCTCACGGCGGCCGTCTTTCTTGACCACCATGTAGGGGATCTCGTCGATGCGCTCGTAGGTAGTGAAGCGGCGGTTGCAGCTCTCACACTCGCGGCGGCGGCGTATGGAGTCGGCTTCCTTGCTCTCGCGGGAGTCGACCACGCGGTCTTGCGCGAATCCACAAAAAGGACACTTCATCTCAATGCGATTCTACGCCTGCGTTGTCCCGGCCCGAATCTAAACCGAAACGCAAAAGCGCGCAAGCGCCTCAAATGCAACAACGGCCCGGGAGCTTACGCTCGCGGGCCGCTGCCGGTGGGCTGTTGGGATTGGACTGAAGCCTTCGCGCTTTCGGGCGATTGCCAGAGCCCATGACGGAGATCCCTCCGCCGGGTCTTATCTGAGCCGGGGGCGCAAGGGCCTCAGGCCTCAGTCACCTCACGTAGGGTACATCTGCTACAGTCACTTTTCATTTTGCTGGATCAACCTCCTTTCCCGTGTAGCCATAAATTAACCCAGCAGCTTGCTCGCGTCAAGGGGACGTTCCCTGCTTGAGACGCCGGCAGATTGATAAAGTTTTCCGTTGATTCCCACTCCGCGGCGGGCATATACTCCCGCAATCCCCCAGGAGGAGAATATGGGAAAGATCAATCTCGGTCGTGTAATCCTTGGCGGCATCGTTGCCGGCATCGTAATGGACCTTCTCGACTACCTTGTCGACGGCGTTTGGCTGGCACCGCAATGGACCGGCGGAATGCAGAGACTTGGCCACACGGCCGCATTCTCAATCCATCAGATCGTTCTGTTCGACCTGATTGGAATTGCGTGCGGCGTGGCTACCGTCTGGCTCTATGCCGCAATCCGGCCGCGGTTTGGAGCAGGAATCAAAACCGCCGTCTGGGCTGGCCTGGCGGTGTGGTTCGTCGGAACGCTGCTGCCGAATGCAGCGATGATGTATGTAACCGGTCTGTTCGGCAAGCACCTGACCCTCTACACGACGCTGGGAGGCGTTGTTGAGATTGTTGTGGGGGCCATCGCCGGCGCAGCACTCTACAAGGAAGCAGACTGAGCCGTTGTGGACTGGCAACCGCCAGATTTCAACTAGATTTGCTTACTGATGGAGACCCGGCAAGCGACTTTGACGCTTGCCGGGTCGTAATCGTGACTACGCTTAAGAGCACGCACGCAGAGCCAACGAGTGTGCGCGTCCCGATGGGCTCCCCACCAAACAGCCAGCCGAAGAGGACCGCAACCACAGGGTTGACGTAAGCGTAGGTGCCTACGCGCGTGGGCGACTCGTGTTGGATAAGCCAGACGTAAGCGGTGAATCCAAGGATAGAGCCAAAGACAGCCAGGTACGCGCTCGCGTACCAGACGCTGGCAGGCAGGAGCGATGGATGAAAGCCGATCCACTCGCCGCGCAGGGCCGAAATCAATGCCAGCATAGCGCCGCCAAGGAGCATTTGCGCGCCTGAACTCATGATTTTGGAGTCAGGAAGAGGCAGACGGCGATTGAGGGCGGCAGCTATGGACCAACTGATGGAGGCGAAGATCAGCGACGCCGCGCCAAGAGCGTCGACCGGCGCGCCGCCGAGGTTGAGCGATCGACTCACCAGCACAGCCACACCAGCCGTGCCCACCACCAGCGCGGCAGCCAGTCGCGCGGTGAGCTTCTGCGTGCCCAGAATGACGATTTCCGAAAGCACCATGAAGGCTGGGATGGTGGCCATCATGACGGCGGTCAGGCCCGAGGGGACGTGCTGCTCGGCCAGAAAGAGCAGGCCGTAGTCGAGGACGAAGATCAGGAATGCGATGGTCGAGATGGAGGCCCACTGCTTTGCGGTTGGAAGGGGTGTGCCGCGCGCGAACGACCAGGCGACAAGCAGAACTCCGGGAGGGAGAAACCGAGAGGCGGCAAACAACAGCGGCGGCGACAAGCGGACTCCCACGCGAATAGCGAGGTAGGTCGAGCCCCAGACGAAGTAGATCATGGCATAGGCGAGCAGCGCCTTGATGCGCGTTCTTCGATCTGCAGTCTGAATCGTCACTCCGGCCTCATTTCAATCGAACTTTGAATCACTACCAACTATGCAGCCACTCCTCGTCGCGGCCGATGCGCACTGGCGTGCGGAAGAGATCGCTCAACCGCTCTTCTGTGAGCATCTCGTTACGGGGCCCATCGCCGGCAATGGCTCCGTCGCGCATCAGGATGACGCGCTCAATCTCCGGCAGGATGTCGCCGAGGTGATGGGTGACGAGCACCAGTCCTGTCCCCTCGCGGGCCAGCTTACGGAGGGCTTCGCGCAGATCGCGCTGGGCGGCGAGATCGAGCGCGTTCGAGGGCTCGTCGAGCAGCAGCTGCCGGGGCCTGTGGACGAGGGCACGGGCGATGAGGATGCGGCGCTTCTCGCCGGCCGACATGGTTCCGACGAGCTGGGGGGCGAGATGCAGGCACTCCATGCGCTCCATAGCCTCGCGGGCGCGTTCACGCATCTCGCCGGTTGCATGGAGATTGGGCCAGAGGCTGGAGGCGGAGAAGAAGCCGGAGACGACGGCATCGAGGCCGGTGGTGACGGAGGTGCGCTCGCCAGGCAGGTCGGTTCCGACGACTCCGAAGTGGCGGCGCAGTTCGGTGAGGTCCCAGCGCTCGCGGCCGAAGATACGCATGGTTGCATCGGGCGAGGCGACAGGGTAGATCTGGCAGTTCATGGCCAGAATGAGAGTGGACTTGCCACATCCGTTGGGGCCGAGGATGGCGACGTGCTCGCCGGCGCGAATGGTCAGATTGATGCTGTGCAGGACGACTCGGTCGCCGCGGGCCACGCTGACATTGCGCATATCAAGAAAGTCGACCCCGGAAAAATCGGCTACGGTAAGATCGGTTGTCGGGAAATCGCTCATCGGCTCCCTGTTCTCACGGCTCTCTACCTGCTAGATTAAAATGCGACACCTATGAGCGATCTATCTCCTCTCGTGATTCCGCGTGGGTTCCGTTTTGGAGCCACCAAGGCCGGCGTAAAGGCAAGCGGCCGCGCCGACTTTGCGCTGATTGTGGCCGACCAGCCGGCGAGCGCCGCTGCGGCGTTTACCGCCAACCGGGTTATTGCCGCGCCGTTGACTGTGGACAAGGAACACCTGAAGGCCACGGGCGGCAAGGTTCGCGTGGTGGCCATCAACGCGGGCAACGCCAACTGCGCGACTGGACAGGCGGGGCTGGATGCCGCACACGCCACCTGCGAGGCTGCGGCGAAGGTCTTCGGCTGCAAGAAGGAAGAGGTGTTTCCCTGTTCGACGGGCGTGATCGGCGTGCCGCTGCCGGCGCAGAAGCTGATTGACGCGCTCCCGGGACTGGCGGCGCGGATCGGCGGAGAGACGGAAAATTTCCAGGAGGCGGCGCAGGCGATTCTGACCACGGACACGGTGGAGAAGACGGCCTTTGCGCGGATCGATGCCGGCCAGGACGGGCGCGAGATCCGGATCGGCGCATTCTGCAAGGGCGCGGGAATGATTTTTCCGCAACTAGTACCTCATGCGACGATGCTGGTCTATATTCTGACCGACGCGGCAGTTGAGCCGGCAGTGTTGCAAAGTTATCTGAACGCTTCGATCGAGCGGAGCTTCAACCGGATCTCCGTGGACGGGGACACATCGACAAACGATACCGTGCTGCTGCTGGCCTCGGGCGCGAGCGGTGTAAGAGTGGGTGAAGGAGACGAGGCCTTTCGAGCGGCTTTGAATCAAGTGTGCCTTTCGCTTGCGAAGCAAGTAGTGAGCGATGGCGAAGGCATCACCCATGTAGTGGAGTTACGGATCAAGGGCGCGGCAAGCGATGCCGATGCCCTGCGCGCTGCCAGGGCCATTGCGCATTCGCCGCTGGTGAAGACGGCGTGGGCGGGATGCGATCCGAACTGGGGACGGCTCGCGGCGGCGCTCGGTTACTCGGGCGCGGAGATCGATCCGGCCCGGTTCGAGATTTGCTTCGGCGATTTGCCTATCTGCATCGACGGAGGCCGCGCGCCGGGGTACGATGAGGCCGCGGCACACAAGTATCTTGAGCAGGCGGAGTTCTCGATCGCGATCGATCTGCACGTGGGCAACGGAGAGTGCACGTTCTGGACCACGGACCTGACTACGGAATACATCCACATCAACGCCGACTATTCGACTTAGCGTCAGCGGTCTGCATGCAGCAGATTTATTAATTCTGAATCGAGCGCCAGAGATGCCTACTAAATCCAGGAAGAACGACGATGGGCGCTTTGTGCTCATCTCACGCGCAAAGCTGATTGCGCTCTTTGATAACGCGGTACGCAGCAGGATGCTGGAAGAGCTGCTCCCGCATGGCGCTGCCGGCAAGACTCGCTGGGCGAGCGCGGCAGCGGCGGTGAGCGCATGCATCGACCTTGGCGCAGACGACTTGCTTACTGCGCACGGTCACGATTCATTGCCAGCCTTTGTTGCCGGGCAGAGTATTGCGCGGGTGCTGGCGGCGCGGAACAGACCTGCTGCGGCTGAGCGGCTGCGCTTTGAGAAGCGGCTTAAGAGCGCGCTGACTGCCGCGCGGAGACATCGAAAGAACGGCAACGGTAAGGTTGTGGTGGTCTTTCGTGGAACCGCGACCGAGCGCGCGTGGAAGGCACTGCTCGATGCAGCGCAGGCCGAGAGCCTGCCGATGATGCTGGTTGCGAACGGTGAGCTCGATAAGGCGGTTGGCGAGGGCGCGCCGGCCGGGATGCCCGCGATGATTGTGGACCGCGACGATGTGGTGGCGATCTATCGGATCGTGGCCGAGGGCTTGGCGCACGCGCGGCGAGGAAATGGGCCGACACTGATTGAGTGCATCCCCTGGAATCTGGAGGGCCGCGTTGAGCCCAGCGATACGGTCGCTGTGCTTGAAGCGTACCTGACCAAGAAGGGGATCTTGGCGGCGCGACGACGGGTGAAGGTGGCTGCGGAGTTTGCGCCCAAGCTCGCGCGTCAGAGATCCAGCAAGAGATAGCTACTTTGCCCGCGGGTGGGTGCGGTCGTAGACCTCGGTGAGCTGGGTTACGGTCATCTGCGTGTAGCGCTGTGTGGTGGAGAGGCGCTCGTGACCGAGCAGCTCCTGAATGGCGCGCAGGTCTGCGCCCTCCTCAAGCAGATGCGTGCCGAAGGCGTGGCGCAGGGTGTGGGGATGGACCTCTGCCGACATGCCGCGCTCGACGGCGATGTGTTTTACGATGCGACCCACACTGCGCGTCGTGAGACGGGCTTCGCCGCCGGGGCGCTTGATACCGCGCAAACGCAGATTGAGCAGCAGCGCGCGGGTGCTGGCGCCGGCGGCAACAAGGCGCGCCGTGCGTTCGCCGAGATAGATGCGCAGCGCCTGGGCGGCGGCATCGCCAAGCGGGACATAGCGCTGCTTCTGGCCTTTGCCGCGGACGAGAATCGCTTCGTTGGCCCAGTGAATGTCTTCGAGGTTGAGACCGACGAGCTCGGCGTTACGGATGCCGCAGCCGTACAGTAATTCGAGAATCGCCCGGTCGCGGGCAGGCCAGGTTGCGGCTTCGTCGTCTACTGAATCGACCACCTGGTTCATCTGCTCGATGGAAGGAACACGGGGCAGATGTTTGGGCAGCTTCGGAGTGGATACCAGCGAGGCGGGGTTTTTCTCGATGCGGCCGGAGCGCGCCAGCCACTTGAACCAGCTACGGACCGCGGCCAGAGCGCGCGCGGCTGAGGGCTTGGAAAGTCCGCGGTCGTAGAGGGAACCCAGCCATGCGCGGATGTGGGTGTGCTCGATTGCCGCGAGGTCAAGCTCAGCGAACTGGTCTGCGAGCCACGCCGTGAAGCCCAGGAGCTCACGACGGTAGGCGCGCAGCGTGTGGGCCGATGCGCCGCGTTCATTGGCGAGCACGCGCAGGTAGTCGCCGGCGAGCGCGGCAAGCGGGGTTGCCGGCTCGACCATCTCCTCCGCGCTCATGCCGTCTCCTCAAGTTCGTCGAGCAGGAGATCGGGCCGCGGAGTAGTTTCTTCCGTGCGGCGAGTGGCGCGGGGATGATGCATGCGGTGGACGGCCTTGAGCCTGCCCAGCGCCAGATGTGTGTAAACCTGGGTGGTGGAGATGTCTGCGTGGCCGAGCATGGTCTGTACGCTGCGCAGGTCTGCGCCGTGCTCGACCATGTGCGTGGCGCAACTGTGGCGCAGACGGTGCGGACTGGCCTCGCTGTTGGAGGTCTTGACCAGATGCCAGATCCACTGACGAGTAAGCGGCATGCCGCGCAGCGATAGAAAGAGCGATGCCGAGGCGGGACGAACGACTGACGACTTGCGGGCGGAACTAATGCGCTCAAGATGCGGGCGGCCCTCGCGGAGGTATTCTTCGATGGCGGAGATCGCGGTGCGGCCCAGCGGCACAATACGTTCCTTGTCGCCCTTGCCGCGCACGTGTACGCGACCGACATCGAGGCGCAGATCGCTGGTGGAAAGCGCGGTGACCTCAGAGACGCGCAGTCCGCCGGCGTAGAGCAGCTCCAGGATGGCGCGATCGCGCAGCACGGTGGCCTGTGCCTGGGGATGCGATGCGGCCATGCCGGCACGTTCGAGCATCTCTGCCACCTCGGGCTCGGCGAGTGATTTGGGCAGAACCTTCCAGGCCTTGGGCGACTCGATGTTGACGGTCGGGTCGTGATGAATGCGGCGGTCGAGCAGGAGCCACTTGTAGAATCCGCGCAGACAGCTCAGCTTGCGCGCCGAGGAGCGCGAGTCGATGCCGTGAGTGCGCAGGTGCTCGAGGAACGAAGCGACGTCATCCTGCACAGCCACGAGAAGCACGCCGTTGCGGGTTTCAAGAAACTCTGCGAAGGTTCTCAGATCGCCGAGATAGGCCTCGCTGGTGAGCGGACGCAGGCCCTTTTCCACACGCAGATAGGTTTGATAGTCCTTGAGCAGCGAACTGTTGCGTGTGGATTCCACACTCCCGATTATGGGCCGCGGCAGGTGCGCGCCGGGGCCGGCGGAATGTTCACCGAACCACGTTCATCACGGAATCAACATCATCACTTGACCGGTTGCCTGCGCTGGCACCCGCATTCATAAGGTTTTCGCACAAAATCGCCCGGCATCGACGAAAATAGAATTGGATGAGTGTTCCGAATAAGAGCGAGAGACAGACTTTGAAGATAGCGAAGATGGAAGCCCGCGCGTGGAGCGCGGAGGAGTTTGAGCGGCTGGTTTTTGACAGCCGGCCACGCGTGGCGGTGTTTGACTGCGATGGAACGCTGTGGAGCGGCGACGCCGGCCTGGGGTTTATGGTGTGGTCGCTCGAACAGGGCCTGGTGTCGCGCTCGACCTCGGACTGGATCGACAACCGGCATCGCGCCTACCGGGCCGGGCTGGTGGATGAAATAACGATTTGCGGCGAGATGGTTCAGATCTACGCCGGGCTGCGGGAGCAGGAGTTGGAAGCGGCCGCGGCGCGCTACTTCAACGAGTTCGTCAGGCCGCGGTACTTTGCGGAGATGACCTCACTGATTGGGAAGCTGCGCGCGGCAGACGTGGAGATATGGGCGGTGAGTTCGACAAACCGCTGGGTGATCGCCGAGGGCGTGCGCGACTTCGGTATTCCTGTCGAGCGGATTCTGGCGGCCGAGGTGCGGGTGGAGAATGGCTTGATCACCCACGACCTGGTGGCCGTGCCGACCGACGAGGGAAAGTCAGTGGCGCTGCGCAATGTGGGACGACCGAGGCCGGATGCTGTGTTCGGTAACTCGATCCACGATCTGGCGATGCTGGAGATTGCGCGGAATCCGTTTCCTGTAAATCCCTCGCCGGGGTTGATTGAGGCCGTAGAGACGCGTGGATGGGGGTATTTTGTGCCCGCGGGCGCCGATGCCGCCGAGGCGGTTGTGGACGGCGAGGGGCCGCTGCTCTAGGAGGCAGGGGTTACCAGCATAGAACCCACGCTGGAGTGGAGCTAACTCATTTTGGGTTGTTGGGTTTAGACTGGAGGCGTGGATAAGCCTCCGCGCAGCGGGCCTCCCCGGCCAGGCCCGGCGCTAAGATTTGTGGCCGCGGCTTTGATCGTCCGTGACGGCGAAGTGTTGGTCGGGCAACGACGCCCCGACCAGCCGATGGCGTTGCTGTGGGAGTTTCCGGGCGGCAAGATTGAGCCGGGGGAGAGCGCCCCGGAGGCGCTGAAGCGGGAGCTATCCGAGGAGCTGGGGATCGACGCCACGATCGGCAGGCAGATCACCCGGATCCGGCACAACTACCGCCATGGCGGCGCTGTGGATCTGAGGTTCTTTGCAGTGAGCGACTTCACCGGCGAGATCGTGAACCACATCTATGAGCAGGTGCGTTGGGTGAAGCTCGGAGATCTGCCGGGGTACGAGTTTCTGGCGGCGGACCGGGGGCTGGTGAAGGATCTGGCTGAGGGCAGGCTGCTGTGAGAAGGCAGCTTCTAGCTCCTGGTGTTTGGCTCTTTGCTTTGTCTGGGCACGGAAGACGGGAGTAACACCCAGTTTTCCCATTATGTGAGATAGTAATACCAGCGCCAGCGTGAGCGTTTATGCAACTCTTTTATTTTCAGCACTTAAGATAGATCCTCTTGTAACACCTATATTTTCATTATCTAGTAAATTGGTCCGTGCTAAGACCTTTCGTATGTGCACTTACAGTTTCCTAGTGTGAATTTCCGCTCTTTTTCTGTCTCATTCGCACTACAATCGACTCTTGCCAGAACCATACCAATTCGCTTCCCAACTCGACCGGGCCGACTTGGACCGCATTGAAGTTGTCCTAGTGCACCCGCGCAACCCCCTCAACATTGGCGCCGCCGGTCGGGCCATGGCCAACTTCGGCCTCAGCCGTCTCACTGTCGTCGCACCTTTCGAACCCCACTGGCGCGAGGCTCGATCTGCAGTTCAGTCTTCACAAATCCTTGAAAATGCAAGAGAAACATCCACTTTGGCCGACGCAATAGCTTCCGACACGCTGGTGCTCGGCACGGCCAGTCTGACCTACCGAACGCCGGAGCAGCCTGTCTTACATTTGCCGGACGCTTGTCCTACAGTACGCCAGGAACTCGCCCGGGGCGGTCGGGTGGCCCTAGTCTTTGGTTCCGAAAAGCACGGCCTCACCCGTGCCGACCTCGCTTTCTGCCATCGCCTCCTCGTCATCCCGACCAGCGATATCCAGCCCTCGATGAACCTCGGCCAGGCGGTCGCGGTCTGCCTCTACGAGCTTTCGAGCCGCCTCGGTGAACCCGTGGCTGCGCTCACCGCCCCCGAGCCGCCAGTCACTTCCGCCGACCTTGGCCAGCTCGCCCAACTTGTAGAGGAGACGATGGTGGCCGCCAACTACTCTCCGGCCGGAATGCGGGGGGCCAACCGCCACGATGTCGAGCTGATGCTCCGCCGCCTGAGCCCCAGCGGCCGCGACCTGCGCCGCATCCTCGGGCTGTTCCGGCGCATTCTGTGGCGGCTAAAAGAGGGTTCCGAGAGACTATAAATCCGAGGCTTTTCGCTTTCCTATTTCGTCTTTGGTTTACACAATTCTTTATGCGAACGTTGTCTTGTCCTGCTAGAGTCTCCGTCAAGGGCTTCCCGATGCCAACCATTCCATTGCGCAGCGTCTTCGATCGCCTCTTCCTGGCTGTAGTCTTAGCGGCGGCCACAGGATTCGTTCTGGCTCACACTGCTTTTGCGCCGGCGCAGCAGTCTCCGGCCGCGAGCCAGCAACCAGCAGCCGCAGTTCCCCAGCCGGCCAACCAGGCTCCCGCCAGTCCGCCCGCTATCCAGGCCCCCGCCCCGCAGCCAGACGCTCCAGCCGCAGCCCAGACCGGGCAACCGCAGGCCGGTGAGGTAACCGAGGAGCAACTAAAGCAGAAGCTCGTAGGCAAGACCTTCTACCTTCGCGGCGGCTACCTGGATGACTCGCTCACCTTCAATGAGCACGGCGAGCTCAGCGGCCACTCGCCCAAGGGCTCTTACACGCTCAGCCTGATTGAGGTCAGCCGCGTCCGGCTGCTTAAGCACAAGGTCGAGATCGAAGGCATCCGCTACGGCCTCCATTTCCTGGGCGCGCTGCCCTATGAAGATCCGACCGCGTCCGTCGACAAGGTGCGGATCACGCCGAAGAAGAAGGTTGTCCGTATCACCATCGATCGCGAGATGGTGGTAAAGCCGAAGAAGGTACAGCCGGTGAAGGTGAGACCGGAAAAGCCCGGGAAGGCCAGTGCTGGGTCAACTCCGGCTGCGGCTGTTGCGAAGCCGGGCGCTCCCGAAGGCGCAGCAACGCCGCCAGAGGCCGCAACAGCAGTTGCTGCACCGGATCAGGCCGCACCGCAAACGACCCCAGCTAAGGCGACTGCAGCGCCTGCAGAGGCCACCCCAGCTGCGCCAGCGCCCAGTGAAGCCGCGCCGCAAGCAGCAGCAACCGAGGCGAGTACAGCGCCTGCCGCCCCTGCGCCCACGCCCGGCCAGGAGAGCGCTGCCGCCACGCCGGCAGCGGCTTCTGAAGCACCCTCCGCGACCGAACCGACGGCTACAGCGGCCGAGGCAGAGCCGGCCCAGGCGGCTGGCGCAGAGACTCCTGAGATATCCCCGGCCGACGAGCTCAAGGCGTCCATCGCCGCCACGCCCGAGGCCGAGCGCCCGGCTGACCCCACCAGCGTGACCACGACTACATCCCCGGCTCACGCGGCACAACTGCTTCAGGATGCCCTGGACGCAGTCTTAGCGCCAGGCCTCGACGACCGCATGATGGCTGCGATGCCCGAATTCTGGAAGCTTTACTACCAGGCGGCGGCCGCGAAGACCGACTATCACCCCTCCGACCCCACCGTGATGCGCCAGAGCACCGTGGACAAAAAGGCCCGGCTGGTGACGATCTTCGAGCCGGAGTCGAACCATTGGGCTCAGGAAAACGGAGTTGCCGGCATGGCCCTCTACTACGCCGTCATTGGCCCGGACGGCCAGATCAGGGAGATCGCGGTAGGACGCCCTATCGGTTTCGGACTCGACGAAAACGCCGTAGAGGATATCCGCAAGGCCAAGTTTGAGCCTGCCATGAAGGATGGCAAGCCCGTCTCGGTGCTCCTGGACCTCGTGGTCCAGTTCCGGATCTTCTCCAAACGGACTGCGGCCGCTGCCAGCTCCAGCCTGCTCGACAGGCCGAAGAGCGACAAGCCTGACGAGCCGATCTTGCCCGGCCCCTACAGCGTGCCACACCCGCCACCTGATCGGTAAGACGGGGCGCTGGGCGGGCAAGGCAGGGTCGCGCGTGTAAGACAAGGCGCCGCCATCGGTAGGGCGGCGCATTACGTTTGCAAGACGACGGTAATGCAGCGGTAGGGGCTGCTGCAGAGTGTCTTACGGCTGGCCCCGGCCAATCCTCACTCTTTGCCCTCAACCAGGTTCTCCAGTTTCTCCTTGTGCTTGACCGACCTGCCTGTCCGCGGCTTGTCCTCCACGACCCTGGATGGCTTAGGCTGTCCGACGCGCTCCCGCGCATTCGCCTTGACTGCCTTGGTTGCCGAAAAGCGCTCTACCTTGCGCTTGGTCATTGCGCCCCTCCCAATCCTCGTCTTCTCCTGGAGGTTTAGTATGGAGGAATCGCCCTGTGCCCGGCAAAACTCCGGCTCGGGGCGGCGGAGAGCAGCCATCATGGAAGAGCGGGATTTCTTTGCCGAGACCGTCGAGCAGCGCACGCACACTCTTACCTGCCCCAAGTGCGGCCAGCCCGGAGAATATAAGGTCACATGGGTGGTTCGGCGCAAACGGCCGCAGATTCCCCGCGGCGCCGACGAGCGGGATCGCGCCCGCTTCGCCAAGGCGCAGTCCTACATGGTCCGGCGCGACGACAAGCTCGCCTGCCAGAACATCCGCTGCCGCAAGCCCTTTGAGATTTCCTCGCTTCAGACGATCGCATTCCTTCAGGAGTAGGCCTTTCGCGCCGGCCCGGATTGCGGTACAGTGTTGTTGAACGCGGGTTCCATGCCTTTTGTTGCTTCCCCTCCACGCACACCCCGGAGGCGAGTGTGCTCCACCGCAATTTCCGGGGGGAAGGTTATGTCTGCTTTCATGCGTTTTGCTTTACGCACCAGCGTTGCTCTGCTGGCGGTGGTCCTGCTCGGCCCGGCCCTGGCCGCCTACAGCCAGAGCGCCACGGCGGCTCCCGCGCCAGCTCTACAGCCAATCGCGCTGCCCGCGCCGCAGATGACCGGAGGGATGCCGCTGATGCAGGCTTTGGCCAATCGCCAGACGGTTCGCACGTTCCGCGATCAGGCGCTGTCTCCTCAGCAGCTCTCGAACCTGCTTTGGGCTGCCTTTGGCATCAACCGCAAGGAGATGGCTGTGAACCGGCCGGCCGCGCCGCCCGCGCCCGGTGGACCTGCTGCTCCCGGCGCCCAGAGCGCCCCGCCCAGACCGGCCGCGCCAGCCGCACCCAAGCCCGGCCGCACGGCTCCCTCCGGCGGCAATCGGCAGGACATTCAGATCTATGCTGTTCTGCCCAGCGGAGCCTACCTCTACGATTACGTTCAGAACCAGCTCAGGCCAGTGTCTAGCGGCGACGTGCGCGCCCAGGTGGTTAGCGGCGCCGCGGCGAAGGCCGCGGTCACCATCGTGTTTGTGGCTCCAGCCAAGGACGATCCTTTTGCACAGGTCGATACGGGATTCATCGGCCAGAACATCTACCTCTGGGCGGCCTCGGAAGGGCTGAACGCCTGGTTCTATACGATGCATGGCGCGCCGGCAGTCACTGCTGTCTCGACAGCTTTGAACCTGGACGCCGATCACGCTCCCCTGTACCTCGAATCGGTCGGATATCCGGAGAAGTAGCCAGCTAGCCGGATGGGCCTTCCCCCGCGACGGGCGGGGGAGGCCCATCCAGCACCCACTGTTGAAACTCCGCAGCCACTGTGTTTCAATCGAATTTGCGAGCCGGTGGAGGTCCCCAGTTCGGCCCGCCAGGAGAATCTATGCCAAATCCACTTCTTCCCCCCGAGGAGCGCAACCTTACGCCCGCCCAGGTGGAGGCGCTAGACAAGCGCCGCGACCTTGGCCACACACTTCTGGTGATGGCGGGCCAGTTTACGGCTGTGGCAATCGTCCTGCTTCTCTGGATCGGTCAGGATCTGAGCTATTCCCCCGGCAAAGCACACCCGATGTTCTATTACTTCCTGGTGGCCATCGGTTTTGTTCTTGCTTTTGGAATCTCAGGCCTGTTTCTTCGCCGCGGCATGGCGCGTATTGACTAGCTGGCGGCAGGCTGGGCTTGTTTGGCGAAGTAATACCGCCTCAGCACCGTGAATCCACAGCGCAAGATTGATCTTTCACGATTCCGCAGTTGCGCTGCCACCAGAGTGGCAGTCCATTTGCGCCAATCTCCCGGGCCAGCAGCTTCCCGGAAAACCGTTTAGTCTTGAGACCCTAGATGTCCGCTTCCCCAGGCACGGCTTCTCCCGCGGTTCGCTCCGATGCACGGCTGACCGACAGCCACGGCCGCATCATTCACGATCTCCGCGTCTCGATCACCGACCGCTGCAATTACAAGTGCATCTACTGCCGAACTGGCCAAGAGGGCGCCCAGTATGCGGAGTTGCCCGGCGCCGAGTACCTCCGGCTCATCCGGGTGTTTGTCTCGCTTGGCATTACCAAAGTCCGCCTCACGGGGGGAGAACCTCTTCTCCGGCGCGGCATTATCGAGCTGGTTAGTGAGTTGGCCAAGATACGGACGCTCTGGGACCAGCCCATCGAGCTGGCACTTACCACCAACGGCCATCTGCTCGATACGCTCGCCGGCCCGCTCAAGGCCGCCGGGCTGAACCGCGTCACCGTAAGCATGGACGCAGTCGAGGCCAGCGCATTCGAGCGCATCACCCGGGTCCCGGGGAGTTTTGAGGCTGTGCTTGGCGGAGTCCGTGCTGCGCGGGCCGCCGGTCTTACCCCGCTCAAGATCAATTGCGTTCTCCTGCGCGGCTTCAATGACGATCAGATCGAGGGCTTCGCCCACTTCGCGCGGCAGGAAGACGTGATCGTCCGCTTTATTGAGTTCATGCCCCTCGAAGAGGGGCGGCTCTGGACTCCGGAGATTGTGGTTCCGCTCAGGGAGATTGTCGACCGGATCAGCCGAGTGTTGCCCCTGGTGGACCTGACGCCGCGGGAGGCCAGCGAGACGGCGCGCCGTTACGGCTTTTCCGATGGCCGGGGAGAGATCGGCATTATCGCTCCCGTCTCCCAGCCCTTCTGCGGAGCGTGCAGCCGGGTCCGGCTCACCTCCGACGGGAAGATCCGGACCTGCCTTTTCTCGCAGTCTGAGTTCGATCTTCACGGATTGGCCCGGGCCGGCGCCAGTGACGATGAGCTCCGCGCCTTCATCCACAAGACCGTTCAGGGCAAGGAAGCCCGCCACCACATCGGCGAACCCGGCTTTCTCAAGCCGTCTCGGTCCATGGTTCACATCGGCGGCTGAGCGGTGAGATGCCGGGGAATTGGCGCCCAATCGCACTCCAGGAGCAACAACCCAGGGCCGATGTGGAAGAATATTCTTACTTCCTGAGAGGTCCGAGATGGCAAACGAGACGGAAGGCCGTATCCCGCTCGCCGATCTGCTTGTTTTTCACCAGCTCACGCGCTCGCTGACTTCCAGCCTTGAGCTGGATGCGATCCTGTCGACCATCCTTGAGCAGATGGAACGCACGGTGCAGGCGGAACTGTGGACGCTTCTCATCCTCGACAAGGCCACCCAGGAGCTTTACTATGCGGCAGCCGCGGGCGACAATCATGCTGCTCTGAGCGGGTTGCGCGTCAAGGTTGGCGAGGGAACGGCAGGCTGGGTCGCCGAGCACGGCGAAACGCTCATCATTCCGGAGGCCCACGGCGATCCCCGCGTCATCAAGCTGGGTTCGGCCAAGCCGCCCATGGTCAAATCGCTCATTGCGCTGCCGCTGCGCGGCCGCAAGGGTACGCACGGCGTCATTGAGATCTTCAATCCGCGTACCGAGCAGATGAACGATTACGCGATTGCATTCTTGCACATCCTTGCCGACCATGCCGCTATCGCGATCGAGAATTCCCAGGACGTCACCCACATCCAGCAGCTCTCTATCACGGACGACACGACCGGGTTGTTTAACGTCCGCCATCTTTACAACGTGCTGGCAACCGAGCTGGCCAATTGCGAATCTCTGCAAAGGCCAGTGGCGCTTGCCTTCCTCGACCTCGACCGGTTCAAGCTGGTCAACGACCGGCACGGCCATCTGATCGGAAGCGAGCTGCTTGCCTGCGTGGGCAAGCGGATCGAGGAACTCAGCCGCCCGCAGGACAAGTGCTTCCGCTACGGCGGCGATGAATTCGTTGTTGTGATGCCCGATACCGGCCCCGAAGCGGCTCTGGCTGCGTCCTCGGCGCTGCTCCGCTCCCTGATGGGGGCCGAACTGCGCATGCAGTGCGGCCTGGCCTTGAGCGTGAGCGCCAGCATTGGCGTGGCCTCCGCACCGGCCGATGGAACCACGATTCACTCGATCATCGGAGCCGCCGACAGCCGCATGTATGCCGTAAAAGCAAACGGCCGCGGACAAGTCCGCGGCGCGTAGGCTATTTCCGTTTTGTTCCTTTGCCGGTGGGCTATTTCTTTACAACTGCTTCGGGAACGTCCTTTTGGCCCTCTTGCGCCTTTTCAAATTTGGCGGGCACATTGCCGGTGACCGAATAGAGCGCTCCGGGCGCATTTCGGGTCTTGAGGAACTCTTCGAGGGGCTTGCCGGCCATGGCCGCATAGATGTGCAGGTTCGACGTCCCAATCACCGCTCCCATCTTCTCCAGCATGAAGAAGCAGACGCCGTAGTGGATCATCTTCTGCCATTCGAGGTTGCGAATCAGGTAACGCTCCTCGTCGGTCAGCTTCCACTCCTCAAAGAGGGCCTCTTGATCCTCCTTGAACCGCCGGCGGTGCTCGGGATCGATCAGCCGGTGCAGGAATGTGTTGATCCGGTATGACTTGGACATGCGAGACACGGTGTAAGGATAGTTGCCCTCGAGCTTTTCGATGCCCTTGTACTGGGCGTAGATGTGCTCTCGATAGGCGCTGATCGTATCGGCCGGAGGATCGATAGACTGATCCTCAAGAATCAACGTCGCCAGGCCGGTCATGGTGGGCAGATAGTAGCTCTGGTGCACCTTCTTCACGTTCATGGAAAGCGCGCCACGCATGATGAGCCACATAATGATCTCTGCGCCTTCCTGTCCGCCCAGGCGAGCGTAGTCGGCGATGGTCATTTCCGTCAGACTGACCGGGTCATCGGTGATCATGTCGAGGAACTGCATGTCCCAGGGGACGTTGTTGAAACCCGAGCGCTCCCCATGCACCTGGTGCGAGAGCCCGCCCGTGGAAATTACCACCACATTGATGTCCTTCGGGTAGCTCAGGATCGCGCGGCGCAGTGACTGGCCTAGCTTCCAGCAGCGCCTTGCCGAGGGGATCGGCACCTCGAGCACGCCCACCTGGAACGGCACAATCGGGCAGGGCCATTCCTTCTTCGGCATCATCATGGAGATGGGCGAGAACGCGCCGTGGTCCATCCCCTTGCCCTGGAAGTACGACAGGTCGAACTCATCGGCGACCAGGGAGAAAGCGATGTGCTCGGCAAAGTCGGGATCCCCCTTGATGGGAGGCACCTTGCGCGGACCGCCGCCCTCGTCGGCCGCCGGGTACTCCTCGCCAATGCCCAGCGCAAAGTGCGAATAGTGGTCGAAGAAGAACGAGGTGATGTGATCGTTGTAGATGTAAAAGATGAGATCGGGCTTCTTCTCGGCCAGCCACTGCTGGACCGGGCCAAAGCCCTCGAAGATCGGGGCCCACACCGGGTCGTTCTGCTTGCCGGCATCCAGCGCGAAACCGATGGTCGGTGAGTGAGAGGTGGCGATTCCGCCGATAATCTTAGCCATAATTGCGCTCCTCGGTGTCGAGATTCAGCAAGGTGATGATACATCAACGCTGGAAGAATTGGCGACTCAGTTACTCCAATTTAGCCGCAGTGCGTAGCTCTTCCGCGTGTTGGGGTATCTTAGCCGCCGTCTGGTCGCGAAAGGCCATTTGGCGTGTGGATCGCGCGATTGGCTGTTCGGCAATGAGTCCCGATGAATCATCTTTCCCTCCAGCCGCATGGGGCACTGAAAAACTTCAGCCCGCGCAATGCGCGGGCCGAAGGGAAATACACTCGTTTTTTAAGTCAGACTCCCGGCACGAGACAGGGAGTCTGACGGATGGGTGCGTCGAAGCTCTCCGGTTGGTACCCCGGGAGCTTACTTGTGCCGCAGCGGAAGCGGCTTGCGGGTTTCCGGCTTCACTGTTGTCTCGTCAACCGGCGCGCCACCCTGGACATCCTGAGCGAAGCTCGCTCCGGTGGGTACCAGGTAGTTCTTGGCGGTCTGGTCGTCTCCAGCCCCGGTCTGCACGGTGATCCGAGAGGCATCGATACCCTGCTCGGTAACCAGGTAGTCCTTGGCATTGACCGCACGCTGGGCGGCAAAGTTCTCCACGACCACGTGCTTGTTATGCAGAGCCTTCTTTTGCTCCTTGGCCTCGGTGTCCTTCTCCTTGGCGTTGGAGTCCGCAATGATGACTGCCTTGGCGTCAGCCTGCTGCTTCAGGCTCAAAGCCACCTGATCGAGGCAGGCCTTGGCTTCGTTATCCACGCGAGTCGGCCGCTTGAGATCGCTGCCGAAGCCGATGGAGCAAAGCGCCTGGGTATGCGGCTGCGGTGGAGGCGGCGGAGCCACGATATTCAGGCCCGTGCTGGCCGTGGCGATGTGACCCTTGTCGTCAGCCACGTTGCAGGTGATGCCGACAGCGCCTGTGGGTGCCCCGGCCGATGAGTACTGCGCGGTGGTACCGCTGCCGCTCACCGAGCCAGCCGAGGTCGCGTAGCTGTAGGTCAGCGGGCGGTTCTGCGGGCTCACACCCTGTGCAGTGACCGTGGCCACGCCGCCGGGCTGAATGGTAGTCGGGTTGACTGAGCAGCTGATCGTCGGCGGCTCAAAGGCCTTGACGGTGAAGCTCGCCGAGCAGCTGGCGGTCTGCCAGGGCTTCTCGCCTTCCTTGCCCTTTTTGCCGGCCTTGACGTTTGCCGTGGCGGTGTACACGCCCGGAGCCAGGTTGGCGGTGGCGACGGTTGCCGTCGTTCCATTGCCGCTGACACCCGTGCCGGTCCAGCTATAGATCGCGTTGTCTTTGGGGTCGACGCTGCCCGCTGCTGCTGTAAGGGTAACTGGCTCGCCGGGAAATACCGACGACGGGCTTACCGTGCAGCCCAGAGTCACCGGCGGAGGCGGAGCAATGGAGCCGGCATGGAACACAATGCCTGTGCTCAACCGCGCTGCACTGATGCTTGCCCGTCCACCCGGAGGATAGACCTGGGGACCGAAGTCCGCATGCATGTACTCGTAATCTGCCTGGAAGAGCCGGAATGCCACGTGATGATTCAGCCAGGGCAGCTCATAGTCCAGGCCGCCGCCAGCGGTGGCGCCGGGGCCCCATTTGGGGAAGTTATGGGCAGGGCCTTCCACCTGGTTCAGATTAACGAGCGCGTGAGCAAAGGGCGTGATATTGCCCAGCGGATAGCGCGCAATCAGACCACCGGCGAGGCTATAGAAGCCGTCGTTGTCCCCATGGGTGCCAGCGATGCCCGGCGGGGGCGTCGCTGTCGTTCCCCACTGATGCTCGCCGAACTCCACCTGTGCGCCGAGATGGTGATTGAAGTAGTACGCCCCACTAAACAGGCCGCCAACATTGACTGAACTATACGAAAAGGGGAGCGTGGTGCCAGAAGACTGCGGCACATTTACCGTGCCATGGGGGGACAGGTAGCTGTATCCCATGAAGATATCCCACCGAGATGCGTATTGCTGCCCCGAGGACGTCCCCTTCGCAGACGGCGCCGCCTGCGCTGAGGCGATCATCGGTAGCATCGCAAGTGCAGCCAGAACCGCAAACAACTTCAAAGATCGCAAAACACGAGCATTCATGCCATATCCTCCGGAGAATGACCTGCAAGTTGGAAGAAACTAAAGCGAACGACGAACCTGACGGAATTGAACCCGGGGCGCGCTACGATTGCACTGCCGCATCTAAAAACGTAACATAGCTCGACTGTTCAGTGTCAGCTTTTTGCGGCAAAGAGTTGATTAGGGGTGAACGGAGCCGGAATAGTTACCATGGTAACCTCCCATAGTTCTTCCGCTTTCCTTCGAATTGCGAGCCAGCTGCCGAGTACGCGCTGCTGCGATTCTTACGTCCCGCTAGCTTGATGCATACCGCCAATGCTCCAGCGGCGCCGAGTCCAGCTTAAGTTCGAGAGCAGATTGCAGACTTTGCTCAGACCGAGCGAACGGCTTGCAAAGCTCTCATGCTCTGCCCTTCATTGCACCACTGTCGCCGGTCCGCGTCAAATCCTGGCCCGTGAAGAACTAGCCCTCCTGGTCCCGGGAGCTACACGAGCGGTCTGCAATGTCTGCCCAACGTCGATCCGCATGCCAGCGCACAATGTGCGGGCCTCGATTGGAATCAGAACACCACTTTGCGGCCTGGATACCAGGTTAGCTGGATATTCGCCGTGGTCACCGACTGCTGTCCTGGCAGATAAATCGGCTCTTTGTAACGCTCGAAGGTGAGGCTTCCGTTCAGTTCGAGATCGGCGTGCAGGCGCTTGACCATCTGAAATCCGACATCGTTGATTGTGGAGCCATATTCAACAGCCCCATTCGCAATGAAGTCCCGGGCGGTCTTATGATGCCTGGCGTTGATCTGTATCCACTCGTTTCCGCTCAGATGCCATGTCAGCCATGCCTGGCCAGCTTTTCCTTCGCGGCCGACCCAATCGCCGAAGATCTGCCCGCTGGTGGTGTAGCCCTGCCTCTGGATAGTCTCCCAATACATAAACTGCCCGCCGTTGCTGTTCGAGATCGGCGGGTCGCTGTATGCAGCTTCAACGCGCGCGTCAAGATGCTGCAGGCCTGGGAAGTGCGACAGGTAGAGTCCTGGCCGCCAGGCAGCGCGCCGCGGCGCATCGATTGCAGAGAGATCGTCATGGACCCACCCGTCCGCGTAGAGGGTTAGCCATTGCCTCGCAAACGGCAGGCGATAGGAAAAGTCGAACGATCCAAAGCGGGCTCCGGGGTCGTCCCGGCTGAATTTCACGGCGTTATCTGGAGCAGAAAAGCTAAAGAAACTATTCAGGAAGGTGTGAAGTGTGATCGGCGCGTGGCCCTTTCCACCCCATATAACGCTGCGCTCGAATCCGAACTCGAGATTCTTCGTCGGCCGGAAGCTGACCTTCTCAACGTGCAGCCACGGGTCGTTGGGGTAGACATGGCCCTTCAGCGATCCGACCATAAAGTCGTAGCGGAAGGGGCCGGTCAGTTTTGACAGCAGCGGGACCCACAGCGGCTCCACGCGATTGATGCGGAAGGAGTAGATATTCTCCGCATTGTTTGAGTATGCGGAAGCTCCGCCCATTCCCGGCCCCAGCCAACTGTCCTGCTTGCCGAACGAGATCTCGTGATTGAACACCTGTGCCGAGACATAGGCTTCCATGACCCGCCCGGTGGTCTCGGTTGCTATGGCGCCGGCCGGAATCGTGGCCTGGTTGAAAGGCTGACTGGTAATCGGGTTGATGTACGAAACGCCATCGATATTCGAAAGGATCTGCGCCAGAGAACTCGAGTAGCCGGTCCCGGACGGTGCGCCCTGAAACTCTCCGCGGGCATAGAAAGTAAAACGTCCGGCATTGGCATATCCGCTCACGCCGGAGTAGTTATTTAGACCGTTCTCATAGGGACGGCCGTAGTCATTCACAACAGTCGAGCCAAGATGAAAACTGTCGCGCAAGGGAGTCCCGCTAATGGCCCGAAAATCTGAATAAGAAGACTCGATGCGCGCGTATCCCCGATGTAAGCCGCACGGACCGGAAAGAACGTCCGCGAACTCACCCTGGAGAGCTTTATATATAGAGCGAGCTTCTGTGGCTGAAGCGCCGTCTTCACCCTCTAACTGATCGCTTACCTTTTCAAGCATCTGGCGAATGCTGGCCCGGGTCCAGGGCCTCATGCCAATGAAGACGCGATCCAGGTAGCCAAGGCCATAAAGCCGCAGCACGGCAGGATAGACCCACGAATCCACGTTCACGTATGGTGAGCCAAGCCCCGCCGGTCCGCACTCCCCAGCCGCGGCAGGCTGCCCCGTTTGAGCATGCGCTCCGGGCGCCAGCAAACCAGCGGCAAACAACCCTAAAAGGACCAGGCAAACCGGCCCTATCCGCCAAACGGGGAGATCTCGGAGACCAAGATTGGAACTCATGTGACGGAGTCTACCACCGCTGGCCGTTCCCTCGAACAGCGCATCCCATGCCAAGGGATTTAAGCAGCGAAGGCGCGGCGAAGATACAGATGTTGCCGGATAGGTTCTATACCTGCGGCTCACGATGGAAGTTATAGGTCTCAGCATGCGCTCACCATATCTGTTGGGTAAGGGTAAGTCCTGTCGTTGTTAAGATTCCGGACTTCCGGGAATCTTAAAGCGACTTCCGAACCTCAAAGCCCGCGGTCCAGGCAGAGCCAGAAAGGCCGTACGCTAACTTGTGGAGCAACCACTACAGGCCGACTAATCACTCGCATCATCGAGGCTCGCCCGATCGTGAAAGTTACTTTGAGTCATAGGGCGCCAGGATTCCTGATGGGGAATAACACAACCTGGCCTCGATCCGGAATTTGCGTACTCCAAATGCTATGCCTGAGACGACGGCCGACCGATACTGTAGTAATAGAATCCCTGTGCTGCCATTTGTTCGGGATCAAAGAGATTGCGGCCATCAATCATCACGGGGTGGCGAAGCAGTGAACGGAGCCTGACCAGATCGAGCTGCTTAAATTCCGTCCATTCCGTCAGTATCAAAACGGCATCGGCGCCCTCTGCCGCTGCGTAAGCGCTGTCGGCATATTCGATCTCAATATCTCCCAAAGCGGCCTTTGCCCGCTCTTGCGCCGCGGGGTCATATGCAATTACCTGGCAGCGCATCTTGACTAAATCTCGAATCACAGCCAATGCCGGGCTTTCGCGCACATCGTCGGTGCCGCCCTTGAAGGCCATGCCGAGGACGGCAAGCCGCTTGCCAGGGAGATTCCACAACGCGCTACGAACCTTCTTAATAAACCGAACACGCTGCATTTCGTTGATGTCGATAACTTCTTTGAGCAGGCGAAAATCGTAGCCCGCCTCGGCGGCCACACTTTGAAATGCCTTCAGATCTTTCGGAAAGCACGATCCGCCAAACCCCACTCCGGGATTGAGAAATCGGCTGCCAATCCGCTCATCCGCACCTATGCCCGCGCTGACCTCCGCGATGTCCGCGCCAACATTTTCGCAGATGATGGATACGGCGTTTATGAAGGAGAGTTTCATTGCCAAATATGCATTTGCCGACAGCTTGATTAACTCAGCGCTCTTGGTACGCGTGCTGATTAGCTTCGCAGGTTGAGCCTTGCGATACATTGCATCCTCGCGCTGGTAATACGACCCATCCGTCAAGGGACGATAGATATCTTGCAGAATCTGCTCAGCGGAATGGCTGTCAGAACCGATTACGATCCGATCTGGGCAGAGGAAGTCGCGAACCGCGGTGCCTTCACGGAGAAACTCCGGGTTTGCGGCCACCTGAATATTGTGATTCTGATCGCATTCTGTGATGACCAAGCGGATCCAGTTGCTGGTGCATACCGGAACCGTACTCTTCTCCACCAGCACTATGGGATGCTTGGCAAGACGCGCCACATCGCGCGTGGCTGCCTCCACATACGACAGATCCGGTTCGCCTGTTTCCGATGCCGGAGTGCCGACGGCGATAAAGACTACGGTGCTAACCTCCAGCGCCTCGGCAAGCGAATCGGTAAAACGCAGGGATTTGCCGCTATGCCGCGCCAGCAGTTCAGGCAGAGATTCCTCATAGATCGGGACCTCGCCACGCCGCAGCGCTGCAACCCGCTCCCGGTCGATATCAACGCACACAACTTCGTGGCCCAGCTCTGCCAAACATGCTGCTGTCACAAGGCCAACGTATCCAGATCCAAGAATACCGATATTCATGAAGAGCTCCACAGTCAAAGATTGTAATGAACGATGAGGCTGTGAAGATTAAACGGTGGTGATTTAGAAGGATGCTGCGCCCGAGGCCCGAGACTCAACTTCGCGACGCGGGAAGACCAAGGTCAGAGTGGAGGAAGCGGAAAGCGGGAATGACACACCCATGTGGCGGTGTGGGCAAAGGGAAGAGGCCTTTCCGCATCCTGAATCGCCACTTTGGTTTCAACCGTGTGCGCTACCCCAGCTTGAATGAGTATTTCGGGCGGGTTTGCGCGGATTTCTTCTGTCGATTCTTCAGTAGAATCGACATTGGCTTTGCCGGTACCAATCTGCGGCTGGCCACTTTGGGGACGAGGTGTGATCGCTGGTGGCCGCCTTTCACTCTCTTACTGGGAGAACAAGAGGCAGCGCAACCGCGAATACGCGCATATGTGTAGCAGGGCCGACACTTCGGTTGCCCAGACACAAGATTCGGCGCTGTTGAGGGATTTTCCAGGTGCGACCCTCCCGGGTCTACGCTCGTCTTCGCTAACCTTTCGCCATCACTCCTCGACATGATGGCGAACGCCAGTTTCGGCCAGGGACACTACTTCCTTGCACCGAAGTCATAGGACACTCCAACCGTTACGCCAGTTGGATTCAAGTAATGGTCGTTGAACCACATCACCTTCCAAAACTGGTACTCCCAGTCGCCACGCAACCACAGGTGTTTTTCGAGTCGGAGGTCCACACCAGCACCAGGCGCAAAAGTTGTCCACTTGTCCGATTTGTACCAGGCCGGGAATCCTGTGATCTTTATGTTTGACTGCGCGCCGTAGTTGACCAGGAACTTGCCATAGGGTTGAATTCTGTGCTTTCGCGACCAGTGATAGATCGGACCGCCGCCTGCAGTGAAGAAACTCCAGGTGCTTCCTGCAGGCTGGCCCCAGAGCAGACCTCGCGCTTCGGCTTCCACCCCAAGACCCTGCAGGTGGATAGGTGTCCGCCGGAAAGTCCAGTCCACCCAAACCGACGGACCAATGAGCCGTTGGGGATAAATCTCCGTGTAGTACGAAGAAAAGCCAGCACCAACTCTCAGCGGTAATGCCGAGTCCTCCGCTGTGTAGGTGACTTGAGCAGCTGCCTGGAACGCAGTTGTCCCCAGGAACAAGCCGAGGGATAGCCAAAAAATGCTCTTTTGCCGGTTCATAGAAGATCCTCTTCAGAAATTGCTCTGACAATCCGTATCCTGAGTGATCTGGTATCGACGATTATCTCACACAGTTGTCTTTGTCGAGCCAGCATAAACGCCCGTCTCTTTGGCCGTGTGCAAGAATCTCGTGAATACTTGGCCTTGGCTGGATTCTGGGGCTTCGGGACTCCGAGCACACTTGTTTTCATGTGGGAGAACGATTTGGTAAAGTTAATGCGCTGACCCCGGTACAAGGTATACCGGGCCGAGCCGCAATGGAGTGACTACACGATTACGATCCGATAACAAAATCAACTTGCGAACGATTGGGAGTGCGTTTAGCATCGAATCGGGAGCTCAGTGTGGACGCGGCACCGTGGCACGTCTTGCACGTACAGGCAAGACATGAAAGGTCCATAGCTCGGTATCTGTCGGTTCATGCAGCGGACTTCTACTTGCCGCTCTATTCCGAGCGTGTGAGGTGGAGCGATCGCTACGTTGTTACAGAGAGGCCGCTCTTCCCAGGGTACATTTTTCTGCGATACGCGCCAGACCAGCGCATTTCAATCCTCTCAATTCCCGGTGTCTTCCGCATCATGGGAGACGAGCCTCGGAATCTTGTATCCAATCTTGAGTTGATGAGAATCAGAGAGGGCTTGGCCCAGAATTTGCACTTGCGCCCGTATTCCGGGGTGGTAGTGGGTACGCGCGTTCGCGTTCGCAGTGGAGCTCTTGAAGGGGTCGATGGAGTTGTTAGGGAGCTTCGTCAGAACTGCGAAGTCCTCTTATCCCTCGCTGCAACTCATCAGCAGTTCCTGCTCAAAACAACTCTAGATAATGTAACTGTGCTCGTATGAATTCGTATGCCCGGCTGAAAAGAATTCCCGGCCAGTTGCGAGGCTAGATGTCTCTGCAGCGAGGTTCAACTAAGACAGGCTGTTGCTTTTGGATCTCAAAGAGGGTTCCGAGCGCTCTGAACTCGTTCGTCCCCTGGCTGCGCCGGGTGAAATGCCGTCCTGCCCACGTACTCCCGCAAGGACATTTCACTGGGCCGTATTCACTGATCACTGCTCGATTCGCCACCGGCAAAGGCAACTTGATCCACTTCGATCAGTCGAAGAGATCGGCGTCACGCAGGGTCTTGGCGTGTGCATCTTTGTCTGACTGAATGACCTCCTGCGACTCGATTGGCCAGGGGATTGCCAGATCGGGGTCGTTCCAGAGTATGGAGCGCTCGCCGGCAGGGGCGTAGTAATCGGTGGCCTTGTAATTAACAGTGGCTCCTTCGGTCAGAGCCAGGAAGGCGTGTCCGAATCCAATCGGAATCCAGAGCATGGCGCCGCTTTCGTCGTTCAGCTCGACAGCCACGTGCCTTCCGAAATAGGGCGAAGACCGGCGCAGATCAACCGCCACGTCGAGAATGGCGCCGTGCGCGGCTCGCACCAGCTTTCCCTGGGGCTGAATCACCTGGTAGTGAATCCCGCGAAGAACATTCTTCTGCGAGCGCGAACTGTTGTCCTGGACCCATGGGCCGGCCAAGCCGGCCTCCTCCATCGCGCGCTGATTCCAGGTCTCCCAAAATGCGCCGCGGCTATCCCCAAAGATTCTCGGCGTCAGTAGCAAGACGCCGGGAACTGCTGTCTGTTCGATCTTCATTCGGGCATTCCTTTGGCCGAGAGGTAGGGTTCGCGAAGAATGGCCATGAGGTATTGACCGGTTTTGGTCTTAGCCAATGGCTTGGCGAGCTCTTCAAGCTGCGCGGCGTCGATAAAGCCGAGCCGATAGGCGATCTCCTCCGGACAAGCTATGTTAAGACCTTGGCGGTGTTCGATCGTCTGGACGAAAGTGGAGGCCTCAAGCAGCGAGTCGTGGGTGCCCGTGTCAAGCCAGGCCATACCGCGGCCCATGATCTGCACGTTCAACTTGCCCGCCTCCAGGTAATGCCTGTTGAGATCGGTGATCTCCAGTTCGCCGCGAGGGGATGGCTTGAGACTTGATGCTATCTCGACCACGGAATTGTCGTAGAAATAGAGGCCGGTAACGGCGTAGCGGGACTTCGGCTGGGCCGGCTTTTCTTCAATGCTGATGGCGCGGCCCGTGGCGTCGAACTCGACGACGCCGTAGCGCTCCGGATCCTCAACTGGATACGCAAAGACAACCGCGCCGTCCTTAATGCACGAGGCTGCCTGCAGCTGCTGCGAGAAGCCCTGGCCGTAGAAGATATTGTCGCCAAGCACGAGTGAGCAGGTGTCGCTGCCGATGAACTCTCGGCCGATCAAGAATGCCTGGGCCAGGCCGTCTGGCCGGGGCTGAATGGCATATTGGAGGTTCATGCCCCAGTGGGAACCGTCGCCCAGCAGGTCACGAAAACGCCCGATATCCTCTGGCGTGGAGATGATGAGAATCTCACGCAGGCCGGCCAGCATGAGGGTGCTGAGCGGGTAGTAGATCATCGGCTTGTCGTAGATAGGAAGAAGTTGCTTGGATACAACCTTGGTAACCGGATAAAGCCTCGTACCCGATCCACCGGCGAGAACAATGCCTTTCATTTGCTATCTCTCCCCGTAATTCTTCTTGATCCATTCAAGATAGGAGCCGGAACGAACATTCTCAATCCAGGCAGGGTTCTCCAGGTACCAGCGGACCGTTTGACGCAATCCGCTCTCGAAGCGCTCGGCGGGCTCCCAGTCCAGCTCACGGCGAATCTTTGTTGCATCAATGGCGTACCGCCGGTCGTGTCCAGGTCGGTCCTTGACGTAGGTAAGCAATTTGCGGCGCGGACCGCCGGCAAGGGCCGGCGCCATCTCATCCACAAGATCGCAGATGGTGTGAACAACATCGATGTTCCTGCGCTCCGAGTTGCCGCCGATGTTGTAGCACTCTCCCACTCTACCCTTCTCGATCAC
>Ga0326728_10005892_pt1 | contig 33744 bp, 27 predicted proteins | sample MB3enrmetagenome_FD_207602 | JGI IMG/M metagenome (GOLD analysis project Ga0326728, IMG submission 207602) | Lab enriched peat soil microbial communities from McLean, Ithaca, NY, United States - MB31MN | ecosystem: Environmental > Terrestrial > Soil > Wetlands > Peat | place: USA: New York...
GTGTTCACGTTCACGTTGCCGAAGGACAAGCTGGACGAGCTGACACTAAGCGTGGGCGTACCTGTGCCCAGCTGCAGGACGAAAGTCTGGGCGACGCTGTTGGCGCTGGCGGTTAGGGTGACGGTCACGGCGGTGCTGACCGCGGTGACAGTTGCTGTAAAGCTGGCGGTGGTGGCGCCTGCCGCCACGGTCACCGAGGCCGGCACGGTGACAGACGAGTTGTTGCTGGCTAGGTTTACAGTGAACCCGCCGGTGGCTGCCGCGGCGTTCAGCGTCACGGTGCAGCTATCGGTCCCGGCTCCGGTCATCGAGCCGCTGGTGCAGCTCAGCCCGCTGAGCACTGGCACGCCCGTGCCGCTCAGGCTGACCCCGGTCGAAGTCCCGCCGGAGGAGTTGCTGGTCAGGGTGAGCGAACCGGAAATGGCGCCAGCCGCAGTGGGATCGAACTGCACGGTCAGCGTTGCCGTCTGATTGGGATTCAGGGTCAGGGGGAAGGTGGCTCCGGAGACGGTGAATCCGCTGCCGCTGACCGCCGCTGCGCTGACAGTCACCGCCGCGGTTCCTGCGGAGGACAGAGTCAACGTCTGTGTGGTGGCGGTGTTCACGTTCACGCTGCCGAAGGACAAGCTGGACGAGCTGACGCTGAGCGTGGGCACTGCGGCGCCAAGTGACAGGGCGAAAGTTTTGGTCACGCTGCCCGCACTGGCGGTCAGGGTCGCGGTCTGGGCGGTGGTGACCGAGGAGACTGTTGCTGTGAAGGCGGCGGTGGTCGCGCCTGCCGCCACGGTCACCGTGGCCGGCACGGTCGCGGCACTGTTGTTGCTGGCCAGGTTTACAGTGAACCCGCCTGTGGCTGCCGCGGCGTTCAGCGTCACGGTGCAGCTATCGGTCCCGGCTCCGGTCATCGAGCCGCTGGTGCAGCTCAGTCCACTCAACATCGGCACGCCCATGCCGCTCAGGCTGACCCCGGTCGAAGTCCCGCCGGAGGAGTTGCTGGTCAGCATCAGCTGGCCTGTCGCTGCCCCGGCGGTTGTGGGGTCGAACTGCACGGGGAGGGTCGCGGTCTGATTGGGATTCAGGGTCAGGGGGAAGGTGGCTCCGGAGACGGTGAATCCGCTGCCGCTGACCGCCGCTGCGCTGACGGTCACCGCCGCGGTCCCTGTGGAGGACAGAGTCAGAGTCTGCGTGGTGGCTGCGTTCACGTTCACGTTGCCGAAGGACAAGCTGGACGAGCTGACGCTGAGCATGGGCACTGAGGCGCCAAGTGACAGGGCGAAAGTCTGCGCCACACCACCCAGGCTGGCGGTTATCGTCGAGGATTGCACAGAGGTGACCGGGGAGATACTCGCGGTAAAGTCAGCGCTGTTCGCGGCCGCCGGTATTGTCACAGAGGCCGGTACGACCACGGCGCTATTGCTGCTTGCCAGACTCACCTGAAGGCCGCCACTGGCCGCCGCGGCGTTCAGCGTCACGGTGCAGCTATCGGTCCCGGCTCCGGTCATCGAGCTGCTGGTGCAGCTCAACCCGCTCAGCACCGGCACTCCCGTGCCGCTCAGGCTGACGGCGGTCGATGTTCCGGTTGATGCGTTGCTGGTGATCGTCAATTGGCCCGTCACTGGCCCAGATGCCACGGGACTGAATTGAATGGTGAGCGTGGCACTGCTGTTGGCGGCGACAGTCATAGGTAAGCTGCCCTGGCCACTGACGGAAAAGGACTGGCCGGTTATATTCAACTGAGAGATTTCAACGGGCGCAGTACCCTGATTTGAAAGCGTGACACTGGCATTTGACGTTTGACCCACGGCCACGGAGCCAAATGCAAGAGTATTTGTCGGCGTGACGAGTGTTCCTGTTGATGCGGCATCCGCCGTCGCACTCTTCGTTATGAATGAACCACTGCAACCGCACAGCGCAATGCTGCAGGCCAGCATGGTGACCAGTTCGACTCGCATGGGCTTCCTTTGGCGCAATTGCCTCTGAACACGTGCCGTCCCATGTTCAGCAGCGCGCTCGTGAGTTCTTTCCAAAAGTTGCACTAAAGTAATCATGTAGGATTACTGCTGTGATTTACATTAGCGAACAACATGGTTACCGAAAATGTAACTTTGATAACTTTTAAGGAATTCTGTCAGAGATTAGTAACGTCACTTTCGTAATATCGAGATCAAGGGTGTGCGATCGCCCAGCCCTTTGAGGGCACATGGGCGAGGGCGTCAAGTTTGACAAAGGGAATTAAGGTGGTTTTCCGGCGGGGGGCTCTGGAGGTTAAGTCTAAGAGTACATAGAGCGGTTTGGACGGTGTGTTACGTTTCTGCTATCGCAAATGCTGGCTTCTGGGGGGTTGCCGCGGGGTGCAAAATGGCGAAGGATTTGAAACTTGAAAACAAGCTGCCGTCGACACTGGATGTGCACGCATCGCGGATGAAGGCAAACCGCGATGCGCTGCTGGCGTTGCTGGCGGCGATGCGCCGGGAAGAAGATTCGATCCGGCTGGGCGGAGGAGCAAAGGCCGCGGAGGCGCAGCACGCCAAGAGTCGGCTGACAGTGCGGGAGCGGCTCGCGCTGCTGCTCGATGAAGGGACGGAGATCCTGGAATTGGGCCTGTGGGCGGCGCATGGAATGTATGCCGAGTATGGCGGTGCGCCCGGCGCCGGCGTGGTGACGGGGCTGGGTCGGGTAAGCGGTCGCCTGTGCATGATTGTCGCCAACGACGCTACAGTGAAGGCAGGCGCGTTTTTCCCCATGACGGTGAAGAAGGTACTGCGCGCCCAGACCATCGCCATGGAAAACCGCATTCCTACGCTCTACCTTGTCGACTCCGCCGGAGTGTTTTTGCCGCTCCAGGAAGATGTGTTTCCGGATACCGACGACTTCGGCAGAATCTTTCGCAACAACGCAGTGATGAGCTCGCGGGGAATTCCGCAGATCACGGCGATTATGGGCATGTGCGTGGCGGGCGGCGCCTATCTGCCAGTGATGACGGATACGGTGCTGATGACCGAGGGGTCGGGGCTGTTTCTGGCCGGGCCGGCGCTGGTGCAGGCGGCGATTGGGCAGAAGACGGATGCGGAGGAGTTGGGCGGAGCGGCCATGCACGCAGAGATTTCGGGGACGGTTGACTTTCGTGAGCCGAACGATCACATGTGCATGGCACGGCTGCGTTCTCTGGTGGGAAAGATGGGCAAGCGGCGGGAAGCAGCTCCCGCGGCGGAGGTCTTTCACCGCCTGGAGTTCGAGGCGGAGCGGGATGCGCCGAAATTTGCGGCGCAGGATGTGTACGGGTTGCTGAATCCCGAGCCTGGCGCAAGCAATGTATACGACATGCGAGAGATCATTGCGCGCATCGTGGATCGCAGTGAGTTTGAAGAGTACAAGGCCGATTTTGGCCGAACGCTGTTATGCGGCTATGCGCGGATTGGCGGACGAGCCGTGGGAATTGTCGCCAACCAGAAAACCAACCAGATCCAGACTGTCGCAATGGGTCCGGCGGCTGGCACGAAGCGGATCGAAGTGGGCGGAGTGGTCTACACAGAAAGCGCCCAGAAAGCGGCGCGCTTTATTATGGACTGCAATCAGAGCCTGGTGCCGCTGGTGTTTCTGCACGATGTGAATGGATTTATGGTGGGCAAGGACGCAGAGGGGTCGGGGATTATTCGCGCCGGAGCCAAGATGGTGTCGGCGGTAAGCACGAGCGTGGTGCCGAAGATTTCGGTGATCGTGGGTGGCAGCTTCGGCGCCGGGCACTACGCGATGTGCGGAAAGGCGTACGACCCGCGTTTCCTGTTCGCATGGCCGACGGCGCGGTATGCGGTCATGAGCGGAGCTTCCGCCGCGAATACGCTGGTTGAAGTTCGCGTGAAGCAAATGGAGCGCGGCGGAAAGGTGTTGTCGGAGGCGGAGAAGAAGGCGCTTTACGACGAGATCCGTGCCGCCTACGACGAGCAGACCGATCCGCGTTATGGTGCGGCGCGGCTGTGGATCGATGCCATTATCGACCCGGCAAAAACCAGAGAGGTGCTGAGCGCAGCATTGGAAGCCTGCGCTCTGAATCCCGAAACGCCTGTCTTTAATCCGGGCGTTTTGCAGACGTGAAGAAGCAGCTATTAGCTTCCAGCCATCAGCTCTCAGGCTGATGGGTGCAGCAAACTCGCGATGAAAATCTTCTATCTAAGTCATTTCGTCGGCATCTTATTAGTTAAGACGGGCCGGGAATTTCTAATTCCCACGAAGGAGCCTGAATGAAAGCCGAGCTGGAGCGGGAGCAGGAGCAGAGCCTCTATCCGTTTGTATTGACCGAGGAGCAGGAGCAACTGCAACGCGAGATCCGCACCTTTGCGGCGCGCGAGATTGTGCCCAACATCATGAAGTGGGACGAGGCGAGCGAGTTTCCTCTGGCTACGATCAAAGAGTTGGGCAAGCTTGGGCTGCTGGGCGTGATCTTCCCACCGAAATACGGCGGCGCCGGTCTGGGCTACGTCGATTACGCGCTGGCCATCGAGGAGCTGTCGGCGGTGGATGGCTCTCTGGGTATTACAGTGGCGGCACATAACTCGCTGGGAACAAATCATATTTTTCTCAGCGGCAACGAATTGCAGCGGCGCAAATACATTCCGCCGCTGGCGAGCGGCGAGCGGCTTGCGGCGTGGGCATTGACGGAGCCGGGGTCTGGGTCGGACGCGGGCAGCGCCCGGACTACTGCGGTGAGAAAAGGCGACCGCTATATTTTGAACGGGAACAAGACCTTCATCACCAACGGGCGCTATGCCGATGTGGCCGTGGTGATTGCAGTGACGGACAAGAGTAAGGGCACGCATGGGCTCTCGGCATTCATCGTAGAGAAGGGGACGAAGGGATTTCGGCCGGGGAAGAAGGAGAACAAGCTGGGACTGCGCGCCAGCGATACCAGCGAACTTATCTTCGAGGATTGCGAGATCCCCGAGGAGAACCTGCTGGGTGAGGAGGGCGAAGGGTTCGTGGACGCAATGCGCGTGCTCGATGGGGGCCGCATCTCGATTGCGGCGATGGCGCTGGGCATAGCGCGCGGCGCACTTGACGCTGCAGTGAAATACGTAAAGGAACGGCGACAGTTCGGGAAGGCGATTGCGGAGTTCCAGGGCACCCAATGGAAACTGGCTGATATGGCGACGGAGCTGGATGCGGCGCGGTTACTGACGCAGCGGGCGGCGGTGCTGAAGGATGCGGGTCGCAAGGTGACACGGGAGTCGTCGATGGCAAAGCTGTTTGCCGGCGAAACGGCGGTGCGCATCTGCAATGAGGCGGTTCAACTCTTCGGCGGCTATGGCTTCATCAAAGACTACCCGGTGGAAAAGTATTACCGCGACGTGAAGGTGTGCACCATCGGCGAGGGGACGAGCGAGATTCAGCGGATGGTGATTGCGCGGGAGATACTGAAGGTCTACCCATCAAGAGGATAGCCTTTAGCTGTTAGCTATTAGCTTTTAGCTCGTTCCTCGTCAATCCGAATTTGTCGGCTTAACTAAAGGATCAGCTAAGAGCTAATAGCTAAAGGCTAAGAGCCGGGAGATGCAAGATCGCGAGATGGCCGAGCCCATCAAGATCGTCGAGTGCCCGCGCGATGCGTGGCAGGGCCTGCCGGGGATGATTCCGGCGGAGGCGAAGGCCTGCTATCTGGGCAGGCTCGTCGAGGCGGGATTTGCACACATCGATGCTGTGAGCTTCGTTTCGCCGGCGGCGGTGCCGCAAATGGCGGACTCGGAACGCGTGCTGGAGCTGCTCAAGCCGCCGGAAGCCGTGGAGATCATCGGCATTGTGGTGAATGCCAAGGGCGCGGAGCGGGCGATCCGGACCGGCGCGGTGCAGACTCTTGGGTTTCCTTACTCGATATCGCCCGAATTTCTTGAGCGCAATCAACATCAAACGCCGGAGCAGGCGCTGGACGCGCTGAAGGCCGTAATCATGCTGGCCCGCGACGCAGGGATGGATGTGGTGGCCTATCTCTCCATGGCCTTCGGGAATCCCTACGGCGACGCGTGGAGCGTGGGCGCAGTGGCGGATGCGTGCAGCCTTCTGATCGACTTTGGAGTGCGGCACATCTCCCTTGCGGATACGGTGGGCATGGCTACGCCCCGCCAAATCGCAGAGACTGTATCTGCGGCGCTGGGCAAGCATCGCACAATCGAGATTGGCGTGCATCTGCACGCACGGCGCGGCGAAGCAGCAGCACGCATTCGCGCGGCGTTCGATGCGGGTTGCCGGCAGTTCGATGCGGCCATCGGCGGGCTGGGCGGATGCCCCTTTGCGCAGGATGCGCTGGTAGGCAACATTCCCACCGAAGTATTGATTGCGGAGTTGGCGGAGTGTGGCGCCAGGTTGCCGATGCTGGGGCCGTTGGAGGATGTGAAACTGGCAAATGCTAAGATTGCCAGCATCTTTGGGGCCGTCGCGAAGTAGCGCGCGGACTCTTGCGCCAGAGGGCCTTGCCGGCCTGATGGCTTGGAGGAAAGGGTGGATTACAGCACGATTTTGGTTGCGGACAACGGCCTGGTGCGAACGATTACACTCAATCGGCCTGAGCGGCGCAACGCGATGACTCCCGAGATGCAGACGGAGTTGATTGCCGCAATGGGAGATGCTTTGGCCAGCGGCTGCCGGGTGTTGGTGCTCGCAGGTGCGGGCCAGGCGTTCTGTTCCGGGCTGGATCTGTCGGCGCTGCAGGCGATGCAGGGGAAAACGGCATTCGAACATCGGGCTGACGCGGAACGAATCGCAAAACTCTTCCGAACGCTTTATGAATTGCCGATTCCGACCATCGCCTCGGTGCAGGGAGCAGCGACTGCAGGCGGCGCGGGCCTGGCCCTCGTTTGCGACTTCACCCTCGCCACGCCCGCGGCAAAATTTGGATTCACCGATGTGCGGATCGGCTTTGTGCCCGCGATGGTATCAGTTTTTCTGGCCTTGCAAATTGGAGACAAGCGCAGCCGGGACCTGCTGTTGACCGGCCGGCTCTTCGATGCGGAAGAGGCGCGGCGGCTGGGGCTGGTGAACGAGGTTGTGCCGCCGGAAGAGTTGGCGCAGCGCGTCCAGGCGCTGGCAGATGTTCTGGTCGCGAACAGTCCGAAGTCGCTTGAAGCCACCAAGGGCCTGATGGCGGCGCAAAACAGGGCATGGCTGGATGCCGCGACTGAGGCGGCGCTGGAAGCCAGCGCACGGGCACGGATGACCGCGGATTTTCGCGAAGGGATTGCGGCGTTTCTGGAGAAGCGAAAGCCCGTTTGGACAAGATAGGCGCTGCTCCCAGTGGCAACTCCGGTTCTTAGAGCCCTTCGGACAGCATGGAGCCGGGACTGTGGAAAGCTGCCCCACCCCCATGGGGTTTTTGAACTAAGCGGCTTGTTTTGAGTTGGATAAGGCCGGGTCATTTTCTCCAGTCCATTGATAACAAAGGACTTATTTCGCAGGGTCGTCAAGGCAAAGGGGTTAAGGTGCGTTTTCGGGTCCTTCGCAGCATCTTGTACCGCATTCCGGTAAAGCAGAGATCAGGGAGCAGAGATCAGGGATCAGTTTTTCGTGCCGAAACGCCCGGTGAAGCTGCGCGCGTTCCTTTTGCGGAGGCTAAGAGCAGAGTAGCAAGATGTGAGATATAACCTGCAAAGTTGGATCACTCATTTTTCGCCCTATTTTCAGTTGTTTACGGGGAGAGGACGAAAATGAAAAGTTGACGGCGGTTTGGGGTGAACCCCTTGGGTGCGACAGTCGTGCCCTGACTTAGAGGTCGGCCGCGAGCTGCTTCAGATTCATGGCTCGACAGAACGCTCGGGTATTCTTGTGCTAATTCTGTGCTACGCCTGACCAACGAGACCGGCTGCAATCGAAACTTCCGCATAGCCGGTGATACGCCCAGAATCACGGTTTCGCCGAATTCGAGGAGCCAACTACCAGGCGGATCCCTGCGGCCCTGCCTATTTATAAGTACTTGGGCCAAGGCCGTTTGCCCGTCTGCCTTTCACTTCAGGTTTGCATACTCCGCTTTGGCTTGCTTGAGGGCAGGAATATCGGGGTCGGCGTTCTTCCATAAGTTGAAGAAGTCCAGGTATGCAGCGCGCGCTTTGGCGGTGTCGCCCTGCATGGCGTAGGCACGACCTAACTGGAGATGGGCGAGAGCGCCGATGGGTTCGTTCAATACAACCCCACGATGATCGAGGATTTTCTGGAATTCGGCAGCGGCCTCAGAACCTTTTCGCTCGGCCAAGTACGCCGCGCCGCGTACGTAGACGGGGTATAGCGCTGTTATTGAACCGAACGGCGTACCCAGCTCGTATGGCGTCGCAGTTTGAATGGTTTCGAGGGCCGCGGAAGAATTATTGGCGGAAAGTGCAAGTTGGGCCCGCATGGCCGGCAGGAAACTGAAGCGGACGATTGTATCCTCGGGAAACCGCCTTGCCAGATCGACGACGAGCGTCCGCGCCCTCGGCGCATCGCCTGCCAGCGCCAGAGCCAGAGCTGTTTCGTACTCGACATCGCGGCCCTTGGAAAGATCGAGCGCTATCGCAGTCCGCAGCCGGGCTTCCACGGGATTGCCGAAGAGCGCTTCCCGGAGAGCCGCCTCGGCCTGGTATCCCGCTGCCACTTCCGTCTTTTCCGCTTGCACTGCCGATTCCATGGCGCGACGCGAAAGATCCCGAGCCTTTCCCAGCTGTCCAAAATGCGCTTTTGAATCAGCCTCAAGTTCGAGTTCGACGTCTTCGGCGCCCGGCTTGCCCGCAGCCCATGCTACCTGCTGCGCCATTCCTGACGCATCGTTTTGCAGAAAGGCAAGCCGGTACAGCAGGAAGGGGAAAGCAGGGGAATCGAGCTGTTTCGCCTGAGCCTCTTCCACCATTGACTTGGCCTCCTGCAGCCGGTTCAGACAGATATCGGAATACACGATCTGGGCAATATTCACGCCATTCGCGTCGTCGTCTACGCCTTTACGGGCTTCCGCCAGGGCCTTGTCATATTGGCCAAATTGAGTATAGATGTAAGACAAATCAGCTCGCGGCGTGAAATCTCGCGGATAGGCTTGTGCCCAGAGTCCAAGGACCTTGCGGGCCTTCTCTAGGTCTCCGAGGGCAATCAGGTAATAGTGGGACTCAATGTAAAACCTCTCGGACTCGCTCACCCTTCCGCGGAACTGGAAGGCTTTCTCCGCGTTTCGAGCCCCCAAAGTGTTTTGACCGAGGTTTCTATAGGCCATGCCAAGCCGAGCGTAGGCAATGGCAAAACTCGGGTCGAGGCTGATGGCGCGCTGGAAGAACGGCACTGCGGCGGACCAGTCGCCCCTTCCCGACATCGCTCTCCGCCCGAAGCTATAGGCCTGCAAGGCCTCCAGTGACGGCGTTGTAGCTTGTTCAAGCGGGGTGTCGAATTTCTGCGCCGTGCTCAGCGACTCACCCAGCTTGTTGCGAATTTCGGACGCCATGTTTCCCAGCGCATCGAGAACATGATTCTTGTCGGTCGCCTGTACTTCCGTACTAACCAGCAATTCGCCGTTCGAGCATCGTGTTGCGCCAAGCGTAAGAAGGTATCGTGTACCAATTTCCGCAATTGAGCCATCGAGCATGGCGGCGCTGCCCGTGCGCTCACAGATTTCGCGCGTAATTTCGGGTGTGAGGCGTGTGTCTGACGGCTTACTCATGAGGCGGAGTGTCTGCTGGATGCGTGCGTCGGAGATCAGGCTCAGGAAGGGCGATTGCTCTAACTGGACCGCCAGGCCCTGCCGCAGCGTTCCATCAAAGACAGGGTCACCGGTGGAATTGGCGAAATCGGCGAGCACGACCGTGTCTTTTTCGGTGAGAACCGGCGAGCGATGGACGAACAACTTGAACCGAACGAAGACCACCGCCGCCAGAAGGACAGCCGCAACGACGATCCATGCCCAGAGCCTGGTTTCTCTGACCCTCATCTGCACCCTGGAATGACTCGCGGCGACGATGTCGAGTTCGCGCTCGGGGACTAACTGCACCTCTTCAGCAAACCGGTAACCGCGTCCGGGGACAGTGACGATGTACTGGTGGTCCTGCGGGTTCTCGCCGAGTGCCTTGCGCAAAAGGAAAATGTTCCGGCTGAGGTTGGCCTCTTCGACAAATGTGTCGGGCCAGATGGTTTTCATCAGGTCGTCTTTGGTGACGACCTGTTTGTTGTGGCGCATGAGCACAAGCAGAACCTGAAAGGCCTTAGGCGCAAGGGGAACCGCCTCGTCGTGGCGCAGGAGCAGTTCCCTCTCCGGATCAACGCGAAAAGGGCCGAACTCGAAGAGTTGTCTGTTTTTTTGATCTGTGCTCGTGGCCATCGGGGACACCTGGCCAAAATTGATGAGTCCCGTCTGGACTCGAATTCTAACATGTACGGGATACGAACCTCTTGCTAGCTCATGCTGGTATCGCGACGCAAGGTATTTGATTTGTGACGGTTACGTGATAGCGAGAAATCATCATAAATAATCATCGGCTTGCCAAGGACATGCCTCTGGCGGTTGAGGCATGCTGGCGCCCTGCTTGACTGTGAAAGCGCTGTCAACAAGCGGTCCCACGGGGCAAGTCTGAGCGAGGGTTATGGCAAAACTGACGACGATCACGATCGAGACCGATTCGCTTCTGGTTCTTCGGGGGCGAAAGTCGTTGCGGGCATGGTGCCCGGAGTGCGGAGCCGAGGGCGAGATGATTCCCCTGGATGCTCTCGGCGTCATCTCCAATTTGCCGTCAACAGAGGTGCAGGCATGGATTCAGTCGGAAGACCTGCACCACACGCTAGCGGTCGATGGCGCGCCCATGATTTGCCTGAACTCGATGCTCAAACGCGTTCACAAAGCGAAGATCGCTTGGCGCAGCACCAAACAGTATTGAAAAGTGAAAAGGAGGAGAAATGAGGTCAAGAGCTTATTGGTGCGTATGCAGCGCAGCACGAATCGCTTCTCGGGCTGCGGAGAATCGTCTGTTGCCATTGGCCGGCATAGCCTGCCTTGGCTTAGCGCTCGCCGGCTGCGGGGGTCAGCTCGTATCCGCTCCCACTGCGCAGCAGGACCATGGCCAGAATATCCATCCAGGGAATATGCGCTATACGATCGGGGATCTCGGCGTCTTCGGCGCGAATGCGAGTGCGCCAGGAGGGCCCCTGGTGGTGACCGATAGCGGCTGGATCAGCGGCGCCGCCGCTGTAGGCACTGCCGAACATGCCGTTCTCTACCACAGGGGGAAAATGATTGACGTCGGAACTCCCGGGCTGGGCGGCAACAGCATGGGCTATGGCGTGAACGAATGGGGCGTGACCGCAGGAGAAGCCGAGGATACCATGGAGGGTCTTGCAACCACGGAGGACTTCTGCGGCTTTCAATTTCTCGGCCTCTCGTCCTCGCCCACGCCGTGCGTCCCGTTTGTCTGGCAAGACGGCCAGATGGTTCCGCTCCCGACACTGGGAGGCGTGAACGGGGCTGCCACAGAGATCAATAGCAGCGGCATGATTGGAGGCTATGCGGAAACCACAACGGTGGATCCGAGCTGCCCTGCGCCGCAAAAATACCAGTTCAAGCCGGTCGTCTGGTCACATGGCTGGGTTCATGCGCTTCCGACAGGGAACGACTCGGATGGGGTGGTTTTGGCGGTCAACGATCGGGGCGACGCAGCTGGCGCCTCAGGAAGCTGTGCTCCGCTCAACCCCATCTTGCTTTTGTACCTTAACCCAACTCATGCGCTGCTTTGGCGAAATGGGGTTGCCACCGACCTCGGCAACCTGGGAGGAGAGTTTAACAACCTCCCGCACGGTATCAACAATCTCGGCCAGGTGGTCGGTGAGTCGGATCTGGCTGGTGACCAGACTGCTCACGCTTTCCTGGCGAGCGCACGCACGAAGATGCAGGATCTGGGTGTAGTCGGCGATGACTATTACAGCTTTGGGTTCGGCATCAACGACGCAGGCGAAATCGTGGGCCTTTCGGCGAATGCGGATTTCAGCGTGATTCGCGCATTCATCCGCCAGAACGGCACGCTTGTAGACCTCAACACGCTCGTCACCGGAAACAATTCGCTGTATCTGTTAACCGCCTGCTTCATCAATTCCAAAGGCGAAATCACCGGCATAGCGCTTGACTCGGCCGGTGAGGAGCACGCTTATTTGGCGACTCCGGCGCCTGACGCCGCCGCGAGCGCATCGGCCGTCAGCAGCCCCGTGGTTCTGCCTGATTCAGTGCGGGCACAGTTCGGGTTTAGGCCGCGTTTAAGCCAGTAACCAAAAACCATCCTCGATCGGCGAAATTCGCATGGTCAGGATTCAGGAACCTATGCCTTCGCCTCTTGCATACGGCCGGATCGGTCAGATCCGGCCTTTGTCCGGCTGGAGTTGGGGTTCATGTAATCCCGCACGGGGATATGTGGTAAGGCACAGCTGGATGGGCGGTCAGAAGTACCGTGTTCATGGCGCAAAGCGCTTTTTCAGGCCCTGCCAGCACTCGAAGTACTCATGCTGCAGAATCCTGGTGCTCACGGCGAACTCGGTGGGCCGCAACGCCAACTGGGTCTCGAGCATGAAGGCCAGAGTGTCTTTGAGATATTGCGGTTTCAACTCGGCATTGGTGGCGCGCTCGAAGGTCTCAGCGTCCGGGCCGTGGCCGGCCATGCAGTTGTGCAAGCTGGCCCCGCCGGGCAGAAAGCCCTCGGCCTTCGCGTCATATGCGCCGAACACCAGGCCCATGAATTCATTCATGAGGTTGCGATGGAACCAGGGCGGGCGGAAGGTGTGCTCGGCCACCAGCCAGCGCGGGGGAAAGATGGCAAAGTCGCAGTTGGCCGTGCCGGGAACCGTCGATGGCGAGCTCAACACGCAGTAGATCGACGGGTCGGGGTGGTCAAAAGAAACAGTATTGATGCAATTGAACAATGCGAGGTCGTACTTGCAGGGAGCGTAGTTGCCGTGCCACGCGACCACGTCCAGAGGCGAGTGATCGATTTCCGCGCTCCACAGCCGGCCCAGAAACTTTGAAACGATGTGAAATTCGCCGTCGCGATCCTCGTAGGCGGCAGCCGGGTATTTGAAATCGCGCGGATTGGCCAGACCGTTGGCGCCGATGGGTCCGAGTTCGGGCAATCGGAACGGAAGGCCGTAGTTCTCGCAGATGTAGCCGCGAGCCTGCTTTTCCTTAAGGACCACGCGAAACTTGACGCCCCGCGGAATCACACACATTTCACCGGGCGTTGCCTCCAGGATGCCGAGCTCGGTGTGGAAGCTGAGCGCGCCCAACTGCGGAACAATGAGGAACTCGCCGTCGGCACAGGAGAAAAATCTGTCTTGCATCGAGGCGTTGGCGGCATAGAGATGAATGGCAACGCCGGTTTGCATGGCCGGGTCGCCCGCGCCGGCAAGGGTAACGATGCCATTCAGAAAATCGGTCTCGCGCTCCGGTATGGGAAGCGGATCCCAGCGAAGCTGATTGGGCGAGGTTGGAGCTTCAGTGAACGGGCCGCTGCGAATCAGTTGTATGGGGATTTCAGCGAAGGGGCGATGCGTGACTGAGGGACGTATGCGATAAGTCCAGGTGCGCCGGTTGGTTGCGCGCGGCGCAGTGAATGCCGTGCCGCTGAACTGCTCGGTGTAAAGGCCAAGGGGATGCTTTTGCGGAGCGTTCTGGCCCACCGGCAAGGCTCCCGGAACGGCCTCGGTAGCGAATTCATTGCCGAAGCCGGATTGATATGCCAGTTGGGCCGGGGCCGATTCCGCATCAAAGAGTACCGCGCTCGACTCGCTGCTCTGCTTCATACATCGCCTCGTAGATTTGATCGAAACTGTTGATGGCGAAGAGCACCTTCTGAAACTCGTCCACCTTCACCGGAGTGTTCAGCACTTCGTCGAGCGAAAAGTCATGGATGGCGCAATGGCCTCCGATGACATTGGCGCATTCGCCATGGGAGCTGATCAGGCCGCTGCCGTACACTTTGATCTCATTCTGCCGCCGGATGACGCCGAACTCCACCGTGTACCAGAACAGACGGCCCAGCTTCTCCAATACGCCCGCATTAGAAATAGATGCGCAAACCCGGCCGTAGTGCTGAAGAAAATCGGCAAAGACCTTATGAGAGTGCATGGGAACGTGCCCGAACACATCGTGAAAAATATCCGGCTCCGGCGTGTACTCCAGTGATTCCCGGCTGCGCAGCCAGGTTGTGGTGGGGAAACGGCGCGCGGCCAGCATCTCAAAAAACGCCGGCGCGGGAAGGAAACCGCTTACCGGGGTGGAATTCCAGCCCGTTCTGGTTTCCAGCCGCGCGCTGATCGAAGAGAGATGGGGAAGACAATTTTCCTCGAGGCCAATGATCTCAAACCCATCCAGGTATTCCCGGGCAGCGTGTTTCTGCAACTCGGGCAGCACGCGCCGCACAAGCTCCGCCCACACTGCGTGCTGTTCAGCGGTATAGGCCGCGTAGTCCTGACGGATGAGGAAGGGTGCGGCGTGCGAAAGCGTTTCAGTGGTCATCGCATCTTCCTCCAGCTTCATAGATTGCCACGCGCCGCCTGCTCGCGTTCAATGGCCTCGAACAGGGCCTTGAAGTTGCCCTTGCCGAAGCTGCGGCTCCCTTTGCGCTGAATGATTTCAAAGAAGAGAGTGGGGCGATCTTCCACGGGGCGGGTGAAGATCTGCAGCATGTATCCCTCGTTGTCGCGATCGACGAGAATGCCGAGCTCTTCCAACTCGCCGACAGGCTCATCGATCTTTCCCACACGGCCCTGCAGCTCGGAATAGTAGGCGTGAGGAATGTGCAGGAATCCAACTCCCTGCTCATGCAGCTTCCTGACGGTGTTCACAATGTCGTTCGTGGCCAGGGCAATGTGCTGCACGCCCGGCCCGCCATAAAACTCCAGATACTCCTCCACCTTCGATTTGCGCTTGCCCTCAGCCGGCTCGTTGATAGGAAACTTGACATAACCGTTTCCATTTGCCATCACCTTGGACATCAGCGCTGAATACTCGGTGGAGATGTCTTTATCGTCGAAGTGCTGATAAAGCGAGAAGCCCATGACGCTGGCATAGAAGTTGACCCATGTATTCATCTCATGCCACCCCACATTTCCTACCATGTGGTCGATATGGAGCAGGCCGACGGGCCGGGCGATGGGGTCGCTTTCAATGGCGCGGAAGCCGGGAAGAAATGGGCCTGAATAGGCTCCGCGCTCGACAAAGGTGTGAATCGTGTCGCCATAGGCGCGAATGCTCGAAAGCACGGCCCGCCCGAGCTTGTCATCAAGAACATATGGCTCGGCGACGCTGATTGCGCCGCGTGCGGTGGTCTCCTGCCAGGCCTGGCGGGCATCGTCTACCCATAGGGCGATCACGCGAACGCCGTCTCCATGGCGTTGAATGTGCTCGGCGATCGAATGATTGCTGCGCAGTGGGGTAGTGAGCACGAAGCGCACCTTGCCTTGTTGCACCACATACGAAGCTCGATCGGGCAAGCCGGTTTCGGGCCCAGCGTAGGCCACCAGTGACATGCCAAAAGCGGCCCGGTAAAAGTATGCAGACTGGCGGGCGTTGCCGACATAGAACTCGACGTGGTCGGTTCCCTTGAGCGGCAGAAAATCCGCGGCCGCGGCGACGGCGGCTTCAGCGCTTTGGGTCAAAACCTGGGTTGAAGCAGAATCCGGGGAAGGACTCATGCCAATTCCTCCTTTGCCGGAAATGCATTGGTGGGTGGGAAGCGCATTGCCGGCTATTCGATTGGCAACGCTAAAAGAATAGGCCCGAGCAACGGCGCAGAAAAGGCGGGTTCAAAGAAAAAGGCGTGCCGTCTCCTAATAAAATTAAGCATAATGGTTTGGTGACTTAAGGAACGCTTGCTCATGGCCCACAAAACCAACCCCAATGTTGTCGAGCTCGATGCGATTGCCTGGAAGATCCTGGAATGCCTGCAACATAACGCCCGCCTCTCCTTTGCGGAACTGGGTAGAATGGTTGGCTTGTCGACGCCCGCCGCCGCCGAGCGGGTTCGCCGCCTCGAAGAGGCCGGCGTCATTACCGGCTACCACGCTTCGGTCGACACTGCGAAACTCGGCATTTCCATTCGCGTGCTCGTGCGCCTGACCATCCCCGGCGGCGACATCCAGGTCAGCCGCACCGTGACGGCGATCAAGGAACTTTCCGAGGTCAGCCGCTGCCATCGCATCACCGGCGCTGAATCCTTTGTCATTGAGGCCGACGTGGTTTCCATTCGGCACCTGGAAGCGCTGATTGACCGGCTGTCCGCGCTGGGAGCAACGTCAACGTCCACAGTCCTGTCTTCGCCAGTCGAACGGCGCGAATATCACTTCCGACAGATCGAGGCCTTCGGCAGATACCTCCAGTTTAAGGATGGGCTTTCGCGAAAGAGCAGCTAAGGCGAATTCGAAGATGGCGTGAGGGTGCATCGTGCCGGAAGAGCATCCGGGGCGAAAGTGACTGCGTGAGAAATCGGTTTGCAGAATTCAAGTGTGGCACGATTCCGTCGCCCCTACAGGGCTGAGGTACTGTTTTGCGTCCTTCCCCAGGATTTCATCCTGGGCTAATTTCCCAGCATCCCTCCGGGATGCTTTTTGCCGTCTGCAAAAGAGAGCAAGGGGTGGCAACGGGGCAGCCGCTTGATCATTCTGGATCTCGGCGGAAGATCGATGGCGGCCTATCCAGCGGGCAGAATCCCGATGGTATGAAGCCAGGATTCGACCGCCTGGGGCCAGGTGGATATGGGCAGCGCGGTGGGGCGCATACCGTATCCGTGGCCGCCTTCCGCATAGATGTGGAGTTCAGCCGGAACCTTGGCGTTCTTAAGAACCTTGAAATAGACCATGGCGTTCTCCACATGGACCGGGTCGTCCTCGGTTTGGACGATAAATTGGGGTGGCGTCGTCTCGGTGGGCCGAATCTCCGGGTTGGCGGGAAAGTCCTCTTCATCAAGGGCCAGATAGCCGGGATAGACGTTGACGGCGAAGTCAGGGCGGCAACTGAGCTGGTCGGCAGCATCCACGGGCGAATAAAGCCGCTGGTCGAAGTGGGTGCAGAGAGCAGCGGCCAGGTGAGCGCCGGCCGAAAAGCCGAGGACTCCGATACGCTTGGAATCGATCTGCCACTCGGCAGCGTGCTGCCGGACAAGGCCGAGTGCGCGCTGCGCGTCTTCGAGAGCTGCTGCCGACTTAGGATATGGACCGGAGCCGGGAACGCGGTATTTGAGGAGCAAGCAGGTGATGCCGATGGAGCTGAGCCAGTCGCAGACCTCGGTTCCTTCAAGATCGATGGCCAATACCTGGTAGGCGCCGCCGGGGAAAACCACGACGGCAGCGCCGGTATTGGGGCCCTTGGGAGGGTAGAGGGTTAGGGTGGGCGAATAGACATTGCTTAATAAGACAACAGGGCGGCCTGCGACGAACATGTTATTGGCAGTGGCAGTGTCTGCCTCGGCGGGCGGATTCTCAGAAGCGCCTGGCGCGACGCCGGGCCAGACTGGCAGCGTCAGATGGCTGGACGGTGGGGGCCAGGCGGAAGGCTGTGCCACGGAGGGAATGGCTCTATTCATGCGATCAGGTGCTCTTATCGGCTTCATGAAATGATAAAAGGTTCGAAGCGGGTAGACAACGTTTGGGGAAATGATTCCCCAAACCGCATCCGATATCGGGGAATGCTATCCCCATTTCTTCCGCGTTCGCGCAGCAAGTCGTTGATAAAAAATGGGATCGATTTTGGCTTGCGACCTGCTGAGAGAATGGCAGGAGACCCTTGACATGAAGCCCTGGACATCAGTCCGTATTGCGAACCTGTGCGCAATCGGGTTTGCTCTGCTCATTCCGCTCTTTCTGGCTGCAAATCCTGCGGCCGGCCGGGACGATGAAGCCCGGCCGCAAAGCCCCCACGCAGCTCCCCAGGCGAGAAACACAATCGCCGGAATCGATCAGCGGGGAAAGTCGAGCCAGGAACTGCTCTTGCGTGCCGCAAACCTGCAACCGGCTCCATTCAGAAACGCGACCGACGCCGCCACGGTAAAGAGCCGCGCACCATCTCAGGGAGTCTCGGCGATCGAAGCCGGCCGGCAGGCGTTTCAGCGCTATGGCTGCAGATTCTGCCATGGAGAGGACTTGAAGGGCGGCGTAGCCAATCCGAACGCCCAGGGAGGCGAGGTCCCCGCGCTGATTCATGTGTCGGAAGACTATTCGAACGACGAGATCCTCAACCTGATCCGCGATGGCAGAACGGCGCCTCTGGAGAAGAAGAACGATCCACCTCCGCCGATTTATATGCCGCAGTGGAAGAAAATTATGTCAGACCAGTATATCCACGACATCCTCAGCTATCTGCAGTCGAAGCAGGAAAAGAAAACCGAGAGCTGGTAACCCTCTCAGCAGCCTCCGATCGCCAGACAAAAACGCCGGCATTCAATGCCGGCGTTTCTGTCTGGTACGTAGTTCGAAAATCAGCCCGGACTCAAATATAGATGCCGGATTTGCCTGGAGCAATGATGCCGTTGGGATCGAGCGCCCGCTTGAGTTTGCGGTTGACGTCTCGTCTCACCGGGCCCCAGAGCTCGGCAGTTTTGTCCATGAAGGCGGTATTGACGCGATAGGTGCCATAGCCGGCCGCGGTGAACTCGTCGAGCAGTTCGCCGAAGCAGGCCTTGGTTCGGGCCACCATGTCCGGATCGGTGCGATCGAACTCCAGGCCGATGATGTGGTGCATATCGCTGCGGCCGACGACAAACTCGTTGTGGAAGTCCAGGTCGTACTTGTCCATGATCCGCTTGGCCATCTTCATCTGCTTGGCCGCCTCTGAGCCGCGGGCCTGGCAGACCGGCGAGAACATCATCACTCCGCCGCCGCCAATCCAATTCAGACGCCGGAATTCGCCCAGGTTCGGCTTGCCGCGCATCAGCTCGCCCATGTACTTGAACTTGTAACTTTCGCCCAGTTCGTCGAACGAGAGTACGGTACCTTTCCCCGAAGCCTTCACGGCGTCCTTTACAATCTTCCAGTTCACTTCGACCATCTCCTGGGTGCCATAGAGAGCCCCATAGACATTCCAGGCGTGCAGATTGTGATCTTTCTTGATCTTTTCAATGATTTCTGGAGGCATGGCGCCGTTGCCCTTAAAGTAGTCGGCGCGGCGCACCGTAGCGACGGCATCCATCATGGCGCTGGCAATCGCGGCTCCGTTGGGAATGACGCCGCCGGTCTTGAGGGGGCGCAGAGTTTCGATGATCAGGGCGATATCGTCATCGTCTTCATATTCGATGACAAAAGGCCGGTAGGCCGGAGGGGCGGGCATGAGCCAGAAGCCGAGTTTGGTGACGATGCCCAGGTTGGATTGGCTGAAGAGGCCGTCGAGCACGGGGCCGTAACCCCACTTGAAGACCTGCCAGGTGTTGGAATTGGGAATGGCGCCCATGCCGGTGCGCAGAATCTCGCCGTTGGCCAGCACCACTTCCATGCCGCATTGCATCATCCAATGCTCGGCATAGGGCGTATAGCCGTTGCCGCGCTCGAGCGTGTTGCCGACGGGGCCGACAATGGCGCCCGGCGCGGGAACCGATAGCCAAACCGGCAGCTTTTTCTCCTGGATGTAGTCGTAGAGCTGCTGGTAGGTGACGCCCGGCTCGACCAGGGCGGTGCAGAGATCGGCATCCACGTCGAGGATGCGGTTCATCAATCGCAGATCCATCACCACTTGTCCCCGCGTGGCTGGCGCGGCTGAGCCGTAGCCGAAATTGCGCCCGGTGGAGATGGGCCACACCGGCACCTTGTACTTGTTGCAGACGACCAGGCATTTCTGGATATCCGAGACAGATTGCGGCGTGATGGCTGCAGAGGGCCGATGCTCCGCATCAGGCACGGCCAACATAATCCTGCAGTATGGCGCAAGTTGGTCCTGGCTGGTGATGACACCGGCGTCACCCAGAATGGCGCGGTACTCTTTTATCGCCAGATCGAAGACCGGTTCGGTAATCCCTTTTGGCAGCGCGATGTATTTTGACATTTGAGCGTTTCTCCTCATCCGAAGTGAGTGGTGCTACAGTCATCCCTGAATCAAGAGGGAGGTAAGGTTTTCGGGCCGCTGAGGGCCCTGGTCTGCCTGTGAGAGAAAACCCCGCCGGCCCAAAAACCCGGGACTTGAGCTTCCGCACGCGATTTGCATCAAAGAGCCGCCGAGCAGCACCGGCCAGCTGTGACTTCCGAGCCCAGCCAGCAACGACGCGTCCAGTCCGGCGCTTTGCGTTCCTGTGTCGAGCTGATGACGATGCGTCGAGGCCGGGCCGCTCACGGTGTGCTGACCGCGAACTGAGAGGCGCAGGCCGTTACCGCGCACCAGTTCTACGAGCAGGATCCCGTCTGCAGAACCCAGTAAAGCGACCAAAGGTCGCCGCGATCGGAACAGCTCCTGGGCCTGATTCAGATCATCGACGAGAGAGTTCTTCAGGCGCACGACCGATGGGTTCGCACCAAGGCGACGAGCCGAAGCGATCGCACCATCGAGGAACGGACCGTCGAGGCTGGAGCCCGCGACAAGGATATGGATCGAGCGGGGTTGGGAAGCCAGCCGGAAATGCTCCTCGGCATTCGCCGTCAAGGCAGCCAGTCCGCCGGGAAGCGCGCCGGTGATTCCGCTGATAACCAATCCTTTGATCACATCACGACGAGCAATGTTCACTGGATCCTCCCTTACTTTGGCGCATTCACTTTGCTGTTGACCGGAGCGGTGATGCTCGGCGGAGGAGCGATGTAGCCGGGCGTGACCTTGTGCATGGGATCCGGTTCCGTGCTCTTCTCCAGCATCTCGCCGAGACGCTTGAGCATCGCGTCGTCGATATCCGTTCCGCGAAATGGCGGCATGGCCCCCGGCCCCACGCGGACCATGTCGATGGTGAGTTGGGAGGGATACTTGCGCCCCTTCAGCTCGGGTCCAATGCCCGTGTCATGGCAGAATATGCAAACCTTGTCATACACCTCATCCGGGTCCTTCCACCGGCCAGCGACCTGAGCGCGCCTGTCTGGCGGCTGCGCAGCAGGCTGCGCAGCGGGCTGCGGGGCGGCTTGCGGCGCGGGCTGCGGCGCCGATTGGGGCGCACTTTGAGAGATCGCACTTACCGCGCAGATCACCGCGCCCGCAAAGAGCGCCAAACCTGCAAAATTCCTACGTGTCTGATTCACGGTCATCCCTTTCTCACTTTCCCGCTGCATCCGGAAGCTACCACGCTTCATCTGCTTTCTCCTTCTCCTGTTTCGAATAAAGATACGCGACGATGCGGTCGATATCTTCTTCGCTGATGAACTGTTTCCACGCCGGCATGTAGAGAGGCGGAACCGGCCCGTTGGCTTTCTCGAGCGGAGGCACCCGGCCTTTGCGGACCACGTTCAGCACTTCATCGTGCGTGTAGTCCTGATCGAGGTGCACCAGCGCGGGCACCTCTCCGCCCTGGGCATTCTTGTTCGGCGTGCCCCCTTGCAGCTCAGTGCCGTGGCAGCCGGCGCAGCCGAAGTGCATGAACTCCAAGCGGCCCGACTCGACCACTGCCTGCTCGGGTGACAACGCACGCTTGTTTTCCGAAAGGATCGACTTCGCATCTTCGGGCGTGGCATTGCCGAGAAAGGCAATCAGCGACTTGCGGGCGTTGATTCCCAGTTCATAGTCCGGCATTGAGGTTCCCGGATACATCATCTGGGGATTGCTGATTTGCTCGTCGATCCATTGTGCCGAGCGGCGTCCGGTGACGCCCTTGAGGTCGGGACCGATCCTTGCGCCCACACCGCCGATAGCATGACAGCCCAGGCAGTTCTTCTCCGCGAAGAGTTGCCGGCCTTGAGCGGCCCCTGGGATCAGCCGCGCGCCGAGATAGTAATTCGCCATCTTCATACTGCTGAGCGAATACATATAAAACGTCAGTGCGCGCACCTGTTCCTTGTTGAAATGCTCGTTGGGCATGGCGGAATCCGCAGTCACCGCGGCCGGATTCTGGAAATGCTGCTCCAGCCACTCTGGCGTGCGGTGAGCATCCGCCTCGTCGGTCAGATCGGGTCCAATCGCCGGGGCTTTGCCGTTCAACTTATGACAGCCGTGGCAGCCGCGGGTCTCCACGAGGCGCGCGCCTTCGGTCAGCTCCGGCACAGAGGGGATGTCTCCCTGGTCATGGCAGCGTCCGCACGTGGCGCGAACGAACTCGGGGGCCAGCAGAGACTCCTCGGAAGAACCCCCCTTGCCGTGGGCGTTTTCCCTATCGGTCGCCAGGCCCTGGCCGCCATGACAGACGGAGCATCCGAACTTGGGTTGCACGTGCGGCCCGAGGCCGGCGTGATAGCGGAAAGGCTCGGGCGCATTCTTCATCGTGGGGTCATCGACGCCGAGATGGCAGGTGGTGCAGCGATCCACGCGCCCTAAGCCTGTGAGCATCGTCTGATGGATTTCGAGGGGCTCTTCGAGCAGGGCCGCCCGTGCCTTGGCATCGGGCTCCCCTTGCGCTTCCAGTTGATGGAATTGCCGCTGGTAGGTCTTCCACTCCGGGGTAGAGGCCTGCCACAGCGCAACCACGACGAGCGCCAGGGCCAGAAAACTCAGGGCGAAAAAGAGCTGCTGCAGTCTCTTTTCCATCATTCCGTCCCCCCGGCCACGTGCACCCATGGCGGCACCAGCGCCCAGCCGGGCCCGCGGAAGAAGGTCCCGATAATGATGAGCGCGACATTCGCCACGACGAACACCGTGAAAATAGCCAGAATCCACTTGCGCTTGGCAAGCTGGCGGCTGGGATTTCTATCCAGGTAAGGAATTGCGAGCAGAGCCAGTACCATCACCGCCGGAGCCACCACTCCGCCCAAAAAAGCTGAGTGGCTCACCAACTCCTGCAGCCCAAGAAAATACCAGGGAGCTTTGGCCGGGTTCGGCGTCTTGGCAGGATTGGCGAGCTCTTCCAGTGGCGCATGGACGACGAGAGAGACCGCCATGACTCCGATGAGTGTCACCAGCATTGCGATCGACTCGCGAAGGAAGGCGTATGGGTAAGAGAAAACCGAATCCTCTTCCTCTTCGGGAAGAATGGTCTCGAAGATGGGCTTTCCGGTGACCACTTCCATCAGCCCATATGTTTTCTCTCTGGATGCGGCCTGCATGCGAAGCGGCGCGGAGGCGGCGGGCGCGCCGATGGTGACCAGTTCCGGCTCAGGTTCCGGCGGAGCGGATTTCAGCTTCCACAAGGGCCGTGAGAGGCCGCCATCTTTGCGAATCCGCCAGAAATGGACAACGCAGAGCAGGATCAGAAACGAGGGAAGCACGGCCACGTGAAGAACGTAGAAGCGCACCAGCGCAGCTTCTCCCACGGTATGGCCGCCAAGCAGGATCTCACGCACCATGGGGCCGACCACCGGAGCATAGCCGCCGATGTTGGTTCCCACCGTGATGGCCCAGAATGCCAGTTGATCCCAGGGCAGCAGATAGCCGGTGAAGGAGAGCCCCAACGTGGTCAGGAAGAGAAGAACTCCGACCACCCAGTTGAATTGGCGGGGCCTTTTATACGAGCCGGTGTAGAAAACCCGCAGCATGTGCAGAAAGACGCAGATGACCATGCCGTGCGCCGCCCAGCGGTGTGCGGCGCGCAGGAAAGGCCCCATGAAGACGGCAAACTGCAGATCCTTCATATCCTGGTAGGCGAGTGAAGGATCGGGCCGGTAGTAGCACATGAGCAGAATCCCGGTGACGACCAGGATCACAAAGAGAAAGAAGGTGATGAAGCCGAGATAGAAAGTGTGAGTAAAGCGAAGATTCTCTCTTTTCACCTTGGCCGGATGGATATGCAGCCAGACATTGAGAAAGACCAGTTCGGCCTTTCCCTTCTCGGTCGAGAGCGGATCGCGACGCACGATCGATTGCCAGATTTCGCGGATCAGTTTCATCGTCACACCATGAGTCGATTCGCCGGCGGGACCACTTTGTCCTTGTTCACCACCAGTTGCCCGTCCCGCGCCAGCGCCACTTCATACCATTCGAGCGCCCGCGGCGATGGGCCGTGCTGCACCGTGCCGTTGGCGTTGAAGATGCTGCCGTGGCATGGACAGTGGAATTTCTGGTCCGCCGCGTGCGTGACCGTGCAGCCCAGATGCGGGCAAACCGCGCTGACCACGGAAAAGCCCTTGTCCCGGTCGCGGAAGACAAAGATCTTCTCGTCGGGCAGCAGAGTTGGAGAGCCGTACGAGAAGTCCGCCGGCATGCCAATCTTGAAACTCTGCGGCGGCTCATAAAATACACTGGGCACCAGAAACCGAAGCAGGGCTCCGCAACTGACTCCGACGGCCGAAACCAGGGCGGCCGTACCTGCTGTTCCCCAACTGAGAAAAGCACGACGATTCATCATCTGAGTTCCCTTAATCGAACACTTCCATGACCTGTTGCTCGAGCGATTCCATGGTGATAGCGCCCGTGGGGCAGCGATCAGCACAGAGGCCGCAGCGAATGCACTTGTCTTCGTCTTTGAGAATCGCGCCCGCATGGCCGGCCGCGAGCCGGGCGGCGGGTATCCCATAACGGTTTTGAATGAGGGTATCGAAGCGCGCGTCCCCGCTGACCTGAACCAGGTCCACCAGGCGCAGGCAAAACTCCGGGCAGATATCCACGCAGCCGTTGCAGAGAATGCACTTTGAGCCGTCGAAAATGGTGTTGACCTGGCAGTTCAGGCAGCGCTTCCCCTCGGTGCGGCCCTGCTCCTCGTCAAATCCCAGCTCTACCTCGGCAATGCCAAGGCTGCGGTTGGGGGCGAGCGTGGGCATCGTCTGCCGCGGAATCGACAGGAAGCCGCGCGGCATCTTCCAGTTCGTCATTACACGGAAACGGCTCAGCACCGTCTTCTTGTGTTTCCCGTTGAAGTACATGTGAATGGAACGCGCCGCCTTGTGCCCATGCGCAACCGCGTCGACAAGCATGCGCGGACCCAGCGCCGCATCCCCGCCGGCAAAGATCCCTGGGACGGGCGTCATCAGGTTGTCGTCCACCTTGATGGTCCCCCGCGCCGTCAACTCGACGCCATCTTCGCCGCGCAGGCAGGAAAAATCGGCCTGCTGACCAATGGCCAGGATGACGCTGTCGCAGGGAACAACCTTTTCTTCGCTGATGAAGGCAGGGTTGAAATGTCCGCGCTCATCGAACACTGCGGTGCAGCGCTGCAGCCTGAGACCCGTAACCGCGCCATTCTCGCCCAGAATCTCTTTGATGCCCCAACCGTTGTCAAAAATAATTCCTTCCCGTTGAGATTCCTCCACCTCGCTTTTCCAGGCCGGCATCTCCTGGCGCGATTCCAGGCTCACCATGCGCACTTCCTCGGCGCCGGAACGTACAGCCGCGCGCGCCGCGTGGATCACGTAGCGAAGTTCTCTTTCCTCCTCGAGTTCCTCCCAGTCCTCGCCGTTGCCGTTCTGGCCTCCCTGGCCATTCCCGGCGGCTGCTCCCTGCACCAGGCGCACTACGAAGCGGGCCACGTCGATGGCCACGTTGCCCCCACCCACAACGATCACTCTCTTGCCGAGTTCAATCGCCGCGCCTTCGTTGGTCTCGAACAGAAAATTGACTCCGCTATAAACTCCCGCCAGATTCATGCCTGGAATCTTTACCTCGCGGCCTTTGCCCAGGCCCAGCGCGAGCAATACGGCATCGAAGTTCGTCCTCAGTTGCGATAGAAGAATGTCGCGGCCAAGCCTTGTCTGCGGGCGCAGGCTTACGCCGGGCATCGACAGGATTTGATCCATTTCCATCCGGATGACTTCGCGCGGGAGGCGGAATTGCGGAATGCCCCAGTAGATCATGCCGCCGGGAACGGGGGCCTGGTCGATGATCTCCACCGCGTAACCCAGCAGCGCCAGATCGTGCGCGCAAGTGAGACCGCATACGCCTGAGCCCACAATGGCCACACGCTGGTCGCGCCGGGACGCGTGCGCCAGTTGCCTGCGCTCCGGGTCGTGGCCCGATCCCAGGTTGTGGCGATCCGTGGCAAACCGCTTGAGCGCGCAAATTGCAATCGGCTCGTCGATCTTTCCCCGCCGGCAACTGGTTTCGCAGGGGTGCCCGCAGACGCGGCCGAGCGTGTAGGCGAAGGGATTGGGTGCGCGGGCCAGCAGGTAGGCTTCTTCAGTCTTTGATAAGCCAATGGCCTGAACGTATCGGCCGCATTCCGTTTCAATGGGACAGGCGCTGCGGCACGGAATGTTCTTGTCGAAATAGTGTTGATCCGGGATGGTGATCGGATAGCGCACTTCGTTCCTCATTCCATTGCCGCGCGGCCCTACGGGTGCTGCTGGGCTTTCAACGCCTCAATCTCCTCGTCGCTCAGAGACGGGTAGAACGCCGACGGGTTCGGGTCCTTGCGTGTTTTCTGGTCGTAGACGAGAAACTCAAAGATGGATTTACCCTGGACCGCATCGATCCCCGACTTCGGCTTGTGCATCATGCGCTTCACATACCGCTCCCATTGGTCCCGCGTCATTGTCGTATTGATTCCACGCGCGATGGGATGGCACTGGGAGCACTTGTCGGTAAACAGCGGGTACGCCTTCCGGATCTCCGGCGGATACTTGGAAACGTCGAGCTTGTCAGGCCCCTTGTCCTGCGGAAGGACAACATTGCTCTTTTCCGATTCAGGGATATCCGAAGCCTGCATAAGCGGCAGCGCCAGGCCAGCGGCGATGACCGAGAGAAGAATTCTGCGCATTGTTTCTCCTATGACCTCAGCTTTCAGCCATCAGCTATCAGATTTCAGGTGGGCCAAATGTGCGGCGCCCCCTGCCAAGCCGGAAGCTGATGGCTGAGAGCTGAAAGCCCATTCTTTCTGAAGCTTCATGACACGATTCCTGCATGGGGGAACAGCACGGAAGGAGCCAAACTATATGTCTTTTATTTTCTTATATTTAAAATCAAGATAAGAACGAAATGGGGAGTTCATTCCCCGAATTTCTCTTCCACCTGGGGAATCGACTCCCCATTCGAATTCTCTTTCTCACGCCTTAGTAGTGCATAGAACGTCTTGCGGTCCACTCCGGCCTCGCGGGAGGCCGCACTCACATTGCCGTTGCATCGCGCCAGCACGGCTTGCGCATAGGAACCTTCGAATCGCGCCAGGTACTGTTCCCGCGCCTCTTTCCAGGGAAGCGCGGATAGACCGGCGGACAGCGCCGCCGGAGGCAACTCTTCTTCCAGATCCTCGGGCCCCAGCACGCCGGATGGGTTGAGGGTCGCCAGCCTCTCCATCACGTTCTTCAACTGCCTGACGTTGCCCGGCCAGCTCTGTCCCAGGAGGGCCTCGTAAAACTGCGGCGATCCTGAGAGGCTTTTGCCGTAGCGGTGCGAGAACCTCTCAAGGAAGAAACGCGCCAGATCGGGAATATCCTCCGGCCTCTCGCGCAGGGGCGGCAACTTAATGGTGACCACACTCAACCGATAGAAGAGCTCCTCGCGAAAGGTCCCCGCCTTGATGTTTGCGGCCAGGTCCTGGTTGGTGGCGCACAGGATGCGGCAATCGACCTTGATCGGCGTAAGCCCGCCCAGCCGCCGCACGACCCGCTCCTCCACAAAGCGGAAGAAACGGGTTTGCAGCTCTACGTTCAGGTCGCCGATCTCATCCAGAAACAGCGTCCCGCCGTCGGCAGACTCGATCAATCCCCGCTTGGTGCGCTGGGCTCCGGTAAACGCGCCGCGCTCATAGCCGAATAACTCGCTCTCAATCAGCGACCCCGGGAAAGCGCTGCACTCCACCGGCACAAACGGGCCTTTTTTTCTGGCGCTATGGTTATGGATGAACTGGGCGGTCACCTCCTTGCCCGTGCCGCTCTCGCCCAGAATCATCACCGTGGCGTCAGTGGCCGCAGCGCGACGGCATCTTTCCATCTGTTCCACCATCGCGGGGTTGCGGCTCGGGGCCGTATCCGCCTCGGCGCGCGTCTCCAGGCGGTCCTTCAGCCGCTCCACTTCGTCCTTGAGTTTCGCGTGATTGAGGGCGCGCTGGACGACCAGCAGGAGGTCTTCGCGCTTGAATGGTTTCTGCAGATAATCGAAAGCGCCGCTGCGCATGGCCAGCACCGCGCCTTCCACCGATCCGAAGGCGGTGAGGAAGACGATCGGGAGTCCCGGATGGGCTTCGTGCAGCCGCTCAAATACCTCTTCCCCGGTCATTCCCGGCATGCGCATATCCAGCAGTACCAGGTCGGGCGGATCGGCCAGGCACGCGGCCATTCCCTTGGCCGGGTTCACATAGAGCGAAATCGTCGTGCTCGGCAAACGCAGCATCCGCTGAATGTTTTCACCCAGCGCGGCTTCGTCGTCGATCACCACGATGCGGCTCACCCGGTTGTTCCTCCCGCAAACCAATGATACGGGCGACCCGGCATAAATCGCGCTGGAGGCAGTTCAAGCACGAAGCTGGCGCCTCCGCCTGCCCGGTTCTCGTAGCGGATGCGGCCGCCGTACATATCCAGGAGACTGGCGGCCAAAAACAGTCCCAGTCCCATGCCCAGCGTCTCCCGCCCCAGGTTTTGCGTTACGAAAGGTTCGAAGAGGTGTGGGCGAACTGATTCCGGCACGCCGGGACCGTTGTCTTCGATCCGGAGCTCCACTTTCGCGCCTGCCGTGCGGTAGGGTTCAATACGCACACCAATCCAACCATCATCCTTATTCTTCACCGCCTTCAACGCATTGCTCAACATGCCGCGGAGGACCTCATCGATCACGTGATTCGGCACATCCACTCTGGGCGTCTCCACGATCTCCACGCTCAACTTTACGTTCTGGCTCTCCACCGAGGGCCGCAGCGCCGCTACTGCTTCCTCAAGGGCCTTCTGCGGAGCCGCGGGTTCAAAGACCTCCGCGCCGCGGTCCTTGCGCAATGCCTGCAGCATGGTCTTGGAGATATTGGCCATGTAGTTCGTCTCGTGCAGCATCTCGTTGAGATCCGCGCACAAGGCCGCATCCTCCTTGCGCTCTTCGAGCAGCACCTCAAGCCTCCCCGCCACGATCGCCAGGGGATTGTTGAATTCATGCATGAAGCCGGCCGTAAACTGCCCCAGAAGCACCAAAAGATCAGCGCGCTTTGCCTGTTGATCGCCGGCGTGCAGTTCCTCTCGCAGTTGCACGGTGCGTGAGCGGACGGCTTCCAACTGCAGCTTTAATTGTGCGGCGTAGCTCTCCGCTTGCTCCATGCGATTCTGCAAATGGTTCTTCTCCCGATGCAGGCGAAGGAGAGCTGGAAGCGGCGCCAAGAGGGCAAAAATCGCCATGCCCATCACACGCGCCCATGCGGCAGCCGGGAAGCTCCAGGCGAAAATGGCCAAAAAGGGCAGAACCCAAACCCCGCTTACCCACAACATCGGCGAGCGGCGCTTGGCGGGAAGGGAGCGATCCATCATACCCTCTCGTTCTACATGCATAAGAGCTTTAGGAACGCGGCAACACAGGATCATACCGGACTTTGAGTGAGATTGTCCCGCTTGAACGAACACCTGAGGCTCGACAGCACCCCATCTCTACGCAGAAATCGTCTGCTTCACGCACTCTGATACGGGCGCGGATTCCGTCTGCCCACCCAGCCGCGATCATTTGGTCTTGTGTTTGGCCACCATGTCGAGAAAGAGCCTCTGCACGCGAGAATCGGTGGTCATTTCCGGATGGAAAGTAGCTGCGAGCAGGTGACCCTGGCGCACAAGGGTAGGGAAGCCGTCGCGCCGGGCGAGGACTTCAACCTCCGCGCCCACGCGGGTGATGCGTGGCGAGCGGATGAAGACCATCTCCAGCGGCCCGCCGGGCAATTCGGTGGGGAGGGTGAGGATGGTGGAGTCGATCTGACGGCCATAGGCGTTGCGCTCCACCGTGGCGTCGAGCACGCCCAGACTGCGCTGCGGAGGGTGAAGTACCTCGCGCGCCAGCAGGATGCAGCCGGCGCAGGTAGCGAAGCAGGGCGTGGTGGAGGCAAAATTGCCGAGCGCGTCAAAGAAGCCATTTTGCTCGAGAAACTTGAGCATAGTGGTCGATTCGCCGCCGGGTATGACCAGCCCATCCAGGCCGGCGAGTTCCACAGCTTTGCGCACCAGCACTGTCCGCGCTCCGGCGTTCTTGAAGACGCGCGCGTGCGCCTCGTAGTCGCCCTGGAGGGCGAGCACGCCGATAGTGATTGGATTGCTTTCGCCGGCGCCTTTCAGCACTGGAGCGTCTGCCGCGGTTGCCATCGCTTCCCTTGTTCTTATGATAGCGGTGTTTGCTTTCGCCGGGATTGCAGTGCGCGAACCATGTGCGCGGAAGCAAGGGATTGGCTCCGGACGCTGTGGCTGCCTGGGGGCAGCCCGTGTATCCTCACTCCATGAAGAACTCCGATTCCCCAACTGCCGGCGCCGGAAATCAGCTCGAAAACTCCGCCTCGTCGTATCTGCGCTCGGCGCGGCATCAGCCAGTGCATTGGCAGCCGTGGGGCGAGGCCGCGTTTGCGCGCGCGCAGGCTGAGGACAAACCCATCCTGCTCGACATTGGCGCGGTTTGGTGCCACTGGTGCCACGTGATGGACGGCGAGTCGTATGAAGACGCCGAGATCGCCGCGCTCATCAATGAGCATTTTGTAGCCGTGAAGGTAGATCGCGACGAGCGCCCCGATGTGGACGCGCGCTACCAGGCGGCGGTCTCGGCGATCAGCGGGCAGGGCGGCTGGCCGCTGACTGCGTTTTTGACGCCCGACGGCCGGCCTTACTTTGGCGGCACGTACATTCCCCGCGATGACCGTTACGGACGCCCTGGAATGGGACGCGTTCTACTGGCGATGGCGCAGGCGTGGCGCGAGCGCCGCGACGATGCACTGGAAACAGCCGGCAGTGTTATGGCTGCCATTGAGCATAACGAGAGCTTTTCCGGCCGCGGAAGCGCGCTGAACCTGGCCCTCGTGGAAAAGATTGTTCAATCGATTGTCTCGCGGTTCGACGCGTGCAACGGCGGGTTCGGTTCGCAGCCCAAGTTTCCTCATCCGGCGGCGCTCGATCTGCTGCTCCAAGCGGCCATGAACCACAACAACCAGCTGGCTGGCGAGGCATCTGCTACTACGCTCGAAAAGATGGCGCGAGGCGGCGTCTACGATCAGCTTGCAGGCGGTTTTCACCGCTACAGCGTAGATGAACGCTGGGTGGTGCCGCACTTTGAGAAGATGCTCTACGACAACTCGGAACTGCTGCGCAATTACGTGCATGGATTCCAGAGCTATGATGTGTGCGAGGACTTTCGCACTACCGCGCACGAGATTGTGGCGTGGCTCGACGCGACGATGACGGACCGCGAGCGCGGCGGCTTTTACGCTTCACAGGACGCCGATGTGGGCCTGGACGACGACGGAGACTACTTTACGTGGACTGTCGATGAAGCGCGCGCCGTCCTCGATCCTGCCGAGATGGAATTTACGGCGACGTATTGGGACATTGGCGATCTGGGCGACATGCACCACAACCCGGCCAAGAATGTTCTCCACGTCAAGCGAACGCTCACCGAACTGGCGGCTGAATCCGGCGGGAGCGAAGAATCGTTGCGGGTGCTGCGCGACTCGGCGCGCGCCAAGCTGCATGCCGCACGGGTAAGGCGGCCAACGCCATTCGTGGACCGCACGATTTATACAGGCTGGAATGCGATGGCAGTCACGGCGTATCTGGAGACGGCGCGTGTGCTGCGCTTAGGATCCGCGCGGGAGTTCGCGCTGCGCACACTCGACCGGCTTTTGAACGAGGCCTGGGACGGGGATTCCACGCTCAAGCACGTGATCGCATACCCCGACGGCGCCACAGCGCGGGAAAATGCGCCGGGCACTCTGGACGACTACGCATTTACCGTGAATGCCTGCATCGATGCCTGGTCTGCGAGCGGCAACATGAACTTCTACCGCGCGGCTCTGAAACTCGCCGATGCGATGATTGCGCGCTTCCACGACACAGCCGGCGGAGGATTCTTTGACACTGCTTTAGCGCAGGATGGACAGCCGGGGGCAACTCCGCTTGGCGCATTGGCTGCGCGCCGCAAGCCGCTGCAGGATTCGCCTACGCCTGCCGGCAATCCCACGGCCGCCACGGCACTGCTGCGGCTCGAGGCGCTGAGCGGGCGCAAGGAGTACCGCGATGTCGCCGAAGAAACGCTGGCCTGCTTTGCCGGCATCGTGGAGCACTTCGGCCTCTATGCGGGAAGCTACGGCCTGGCTGTCGAGCGTCTGCTGCTCGATCCTGTGCAAGTGGTGATTGTGGGTTCGGGACCGGAGGCGGAGCGGCTTGAGGATTTGGCTGTGGCGCGGTTCGCGGTCAACAAGACGGTGCTGCGCGTTGAGCCTTCGCGGCTTGTGCCTGGCGGCATTCCCGAGGCTCTGGCGGAGACGCTGCTGCAGGTTCCGGCGCCTGCCGGGTCGGAAGTGTGGGCGCTGGTCTGCCGCGGGCGTACGTGCCTGCCGCCAATTACCGATAGGGAAGCACTGCTGAAGGCGCTCGAGTAAACCTGAAGGGGCTGCAATATCGCGCAAGGTTAGCCCCGGGCGAAGAAGACTCTCGTCAACAGATGAAATCAACGAGCTGTCCCCTGGTCTACAGCCGAAGCGGCTCGATGTCAGGCCGGATCGAGGTTCGAAGGCGCCACGGTCCCCTCCTCAACGATTTCCCGCTGCGCGACACACACCCGATTCCGTCCACTGTTTTTTGCCGCGTAGAGCGCCCGGTCGGCGGCAGCTGACAAAGCTTCGCGGGTGCAACACCATTCCGGTGTCGCCGTTGCCACACCTACGCTCACCGTGAGGTACGGAGCGACCGGCGATGTGGAATGCGGGATTTTGAGATCGGCGATTGCCTGCCGCACAGTCTCCGCAATGCGCTCCGCATCGGCGGACTTGGTTAAAGGAAGAATCATCGCGAACTCCTCGCCGCCGCAACGCGCGGCCAGGTCCAGTTTGCGCCTGCACAGGCGAGTGAGTTCGGCACTGAGCGCCACCAGGCACTCATCGCCTTTCAAGTGGCCTTGTGTATCGTTGAGGACCTTGAAGTGATCGATATCGATACTCAGAAGCGATCCTACTGAATTCATCCTCACCACCCGGGCGCATTCCAGATCGAGTATCCGGTCAAATACGCGCCTGTTGGCCAGTCCGGTCAGCGGATCAGTAGCCGACAGGACTGATAGTTTCTCATTGGCTTGCTGCAGATCCGCGGTCTTCTTCGCAATCTCCTGCTTTAGCTCACTTTCTCTTTTTTGCCCTCCTAGAATGCGAAAAATGAGCACTCCTACCGCCGCAGATAGAGCCACCAACACACACAGGCTGATGAACCACCACGTGAAATACCACGGAGTAATAATCCTGAATGGGAACTCTGCAATGTGCCCGCTCCATACCCCGTCGGCGCCACGTGCATCGACCTCCAGGCGGTATTCTCCTGGCGCCAGATTGGCGAATTGCAGCTCCCTTTGAGTCGTCTCTCTCCAGTTTGTAGTTGCGCCACCTAACCGGTAGCGGAAGACAACTTCGTTCTGGCTGGATGCATTCAGCGCGGAATACCTTGCGACGAGAGAGTTTGCGTGGCTGCCAAAGGATGGATTGTGGAGTTCGGACACATCCGTCTTTCCATTCACTAGCCCGGTGAAAACAACCGTGAGCGGAATATCGGGAGCGTTACGCCGCAGCGCCCTGAAACTCGAGAGTCCGCCGCTGGTTCCAATCCAAACAGTTCCGTCTGGTTCTTCGGCGAATGCATTCAGGTTGCAGTCGTTCCCCACCA
>Ga0326728_10005893_pt1 | contig 33743 bp, 26 predicted proteins | sample MB3enrmetagenome_FD_207602 | JGI IMG/M metagenome (GOLD analysis project Ga0326728, IMG submission 207602) | Lab enriched peat soil microbial communities from McLean, Ithaca, NY, United States - MB31MN | ecosystem: Environmental > Terrestrial > Soil > Wetlands > Peat | place: USA: New York...
CCCATCACCAGTGGCTGCAACGCAACCGCGCCTGTACCCGCCTGCGAAGTCGCCTGAAAACCCGCGATGCAACTGCTCGCCGTCTCCGGTTGCAGGAAGAAGCCCGCCACGATACCGGTGCTTCCCGGCGAGAGCGCCAACCCCACCGCCTCCATAAGAAGCGTTCCGCCCATCTCGATCGGCTCGAGCCAGCTCAGCACGGTCTGCCCGTCAAGGCCGTTGCCGCCGTTCATCGCCAGTCCGCCTACACCCAGCGTTAGATAGCCCGCGCCGCCGGTGGCAGACCATAATGCGGAGTTGATTTGCGGCTCATTGAACTGCTCGCGAATGAGCGCCGACTTGCCGCTCGATGGAAACCACGGGGTTTCCGCCAGATTGAACTGAGCCGTAACGCCGTCGCCCAGGAAGTACTCCGTTACGTACGCACCCGGCTCATCTTCTCCGCAGACCGTGATATCGTTCGCTAGCCCGCGCTTCACGCTGGAGGTGAAGGCCAGGTTTGCCAGTGTCAGGCTGCCGTCGGTCTCGTTCAGCGGATGCAATATGCTGGGCACATTCGACGCTGTCAGTGCTCCGTTCGTAACGCGGTAGGCAGAACGCGCCATCTCCGCAACCTGTCCTGCGCGCTGGCTCCAGTTCGATCCATTCTGGGCAGAGAAGTTGCTCACCGCTACCGCAAGCGAGACCCCCTGCGTCGAGACGGCGCTCGATCCGGATTGCCCCACCAGCGCTCCCAGCAACTGACCGGCGGTTCCACTGCTCATGCCCGCGCTCTGTGGCATCATTACCTGGTCGAGCAGGATTTCATCGCTGATCGCCTGAATCGCAGTACGGTAGCGCGGCCCTTCAATACCCACACCCGCATACTCCGGTAACGGGCTCACGGTGATGTATCCCGTGAAATAGTGCGTCCCGTCGTCTCCGGTTACTGTCAGCGGCTGAAAGCGCGCCGGTGCCGGAAGGCTCCCGTCGGCAGGAATGCTCAGCCACAGCTCGCAGACCGAAGGCGCGTTCAACTTCCGCTCGATCGTCAGCGCATGCGCCGCGTCCAGTGCCGCCGTATAGTCCTGCCCTTGGATTCTGATCTTCATCTTCGCTCTCGGATCGATTGACTCGCTGTTTAAACCAAAGCATTCGCAGCGGGGAGGAATGTGCGATAGCAGACCACTCGCTCTCCATCCAGCGCGTCCGTTATCGGCATCGCCAGGAACTGCCCTTTCAGCAGCACCCGCGACTGGCCGTTCTTATGCTTGGCGTCAAGCGGCAGAACTGCTTCTTCGGCCCCGCTCATCGGCTGCAAACGCGGGTAGTAAAAAATCACTCGCTCGCCCTGCGCGCCCTCCATTACAAACAGCCCCGACCATTCCTGATAAAAGCTCCCACCCTCGCGGTCCACGAAGCCCGCCACCATCTGCACCTTCGCGCCAGGCGCCGGCGCTCCGCCAGGCAGCGGTTCGGCAAGCGTGAGACCCGCTGAGCTTACCTGCGTCACCATGCCGATATTGAACGTCACCCGGCGGATGTAATCCACATCGGTAATGGACTGGCGCGCATACGCTCCCGCAACCGGCGAGCCGACATACCCCGTCTGGCCGCTATAGTCCACATCCACTGCAACCAGAGCGCCGGCGCTGAACTGCGCCGCGTCCTGAGTCGCAAGCGCAATGAATGTCGCCGTTGAACCGGCCTGCGGCGTCACGGCCGTCACCCCCTGCGCCCCAGCGCCGGCCGCCGCCGCGCCGCTGGCAGAGGCCAGCACGTTCATGTGCTGAGAGCCCGTGGCCAGCGCCATCGTCAACTTTGTCCAGCTCAAAAACTCCAGACTCAATTGCGCCTCTAACGTCTCCCGAATCTGCGCGAGCGGACTTGCCGGGATCCCCGTCATCAACGCCGACGATTTGCTCGCCGGCTTGCGCGCGAAGTTCTGAATCCATCCCAGGCTGATCCAGGGCGCCGGCGGCGCATCCAGATTGAAGCTGCCCTCTTCCGCCGGATCGAAAAGTACGGGCGTCTGCGCCGGCCGGTTCACCGGCGCAAAGTACGCTCGCACCCGCCGCGCCACTGGCGCCGGAGCTGAAAACCATGTCGAAGCCATCTCTCTTCCTCTCGACCCGCGACTGCTCGCCGCCTGCCAACTGCTTGCTGTGCTACTCCCCTTGCTCCTGGTAGCTGTAGACCATCAGAGTTGCCGCGCGGCTCAGCCGGTCTCTCTGCGCCACTGCCGGCGAAAACACCGGCTCATCCCAGAACACATTGGTCAAAAACTGCGCCGGCGGGGTCGCTTGATAGTTCATCTTGGGTGTCGAAAAGGGCTGCAGCATGGCCAGCACCTCTTCGTCCATGCTGCTCAGCGCGCGTCCGCGGTCAAGACCGCCGAAGCTCTGCGTGCCGCATGTCGCGTACTGAATCTCGCACTGCTCGGCGGCCATGGTCGCTGGCAAATCCAGATCCGTTCCCAGCGCCACCCAGCGCAGCACATATACGTCTGGCGGTATCTGGCTGAAGGACGCCTCCGCCTCTTCCACCAGAATCCCCGGACGAACCGCGCCGCGCAGCAGTATCGTCCGCTCGGGATTGATCGTCATCAGCCGCGTCCGCAGCGCCATGTAAAACGAGTCTTTCGCATTCTGCATCGTATGCTCCGCACAGGGATCGTTGATATCTGACCACTGACAACTGATCGCTGCCTTTTACATTCCCTGCTGCTGCGCCTCGCGCAACAACAGCCGGTAAAGATAGACCTGTCCAAAAGCCTCGTTGGCGGCAATCGACTCGATCAGGTAGTCCTGCCCCGTCACCGTCACCACCAGCGTCATGGCAAACAGAGACCGTGCAGACGCAAGATCCAGAGCTTGCACCTGCTGATCAACGCTCGTGGCGGAGACCAACAGCTCCCACCTCGAGTCGCCGTCTTGCTGCCAGGAGGGTTTCAGCTTGCGCATCACAACCGGGCTCACCACCACTTCGGCAAACGTGGTAGCCACAAGACCCACCTCGCTCATGCCGCCGTCGCTGCCCGGAGGCGTCACGCGAAGCTGGGCTTCGCATCCCGCCGCCGTGCGCAGTAGCGCGTCGGCCAGCATGCGCGGCGCGGCCGTCGAATTACGCGGCGCCGTATCGCTCATCGCTCACCCCAGCCTGTTCGCAACGTACGGCCGCAGCCAAGCTTGCACCGTTTCGTCGATCAGCGAACTTGAGAAGTACTCAATCCACATCGTGTCCATCTTCGTCCGGCTGGCATTCAGTGCCGGCGTTGCCTGCGCATTGCGCACAATCTGCGCGCACGCACACTTCACGTCGTCGCCGATCGTTGCCAGTCCTGCCGTGTACGTCACCTGCACCTCGTCGTAAGGCAGCCCGTAGATATTCCAGGGCAGCGTCAACTCGCCGGTGTTCGGATCGGCGTCGGCCAGCGTCGGGTCGATCGGCGCCCACTGCCCGGGCAGCCCAAACAAGCCGGCAATCTCGACCAGCGGCTCATTCGCGATCTCGCCCCGCCTCGGTTTGATGTGCCTGCCTTCAAGACTCACCAGCGGTGAGGTCGCCGGGGCCAGCGGCGCCAGCGGAAGATAGCTGAGCAGCACCGTCCGCGCCCCTCGTACCACGCGCAGACGCTCCGTGTACTGAATGATGTTCAGGTCCGGCCGTCGGCAGAATGTGTTGATCAGCGCCGACGCCGCCGTGACCCAGTCTGCCGTAGTCCCCACCGGCAATCCGTAATTCGGGTATTCGGCTGGCTCAAGATAGGCCATTGCGTGTCCTTTCAAAAGCAGGGACCTAGGGACTAGGGACGCAGGGAACGAGGGATGTGGCTGCCACACGTTGCGTCAGCTTAGTCCCTACGTCCCTAGTCCCTAGTCCTCGTTCCCTGGTCCCTAGTCCCTGGTCCCTGGTTTCCTACCGCTGCACCAGCACCTGATAGTGAGCAAAGTTCGCGCCCTTGACCACCGGCGCGCCGAACTTCACCGCCACATACTGATGGCTGAGCGAACTCGGAAGCCCCATTTGGAAGATGCGCGGCGTCGGATCGCCCAGCCAGTGGTACTCGATCAGGTCCTCGGTCACAATGTAGGCCGGCAGTGTCGCGGTTCCGCTGCCCGGAGTGCCCGTGTACGGCAGGCTCCAGTCGGGAATCAGCGGCAGCTCGCCTGCCTGGGTCGACAGCGTCTTCACGCGGAAGCCGCCCGTGATCTGGTCGGTGTTCAGCACCACGTTGTACTCGGCCTTCATCTCCTGGTCGATCAGGTCCAGAAGAACCGGGTTGGCGTAGATAGCCGTCGGGCGCACATAATAGCCGCTGTTGGCCACCATCTGCGCGACCGTGGTCTTGATCGTGTCCACGATCTTCATCGACGAGCTCACCGTCACCGAGTTGCCGCCGGCCGAGATCTGCGCGGCGCAGCCCATATACTGGGTGGTCGTCGGAGCGCTCAGGCTGGTGTCGTTGCCCTGCCACAGGGCCACGTCGTGCGCCACCATTACGCCGCTCACCGTATCCACAAGGTCCTTGGCCTGCAGATAGGCAAACTGCTTCTGCTGCTCGCCCAGTTCAACGTCGAACAGGTTGTAGTTGATCTGAGAAACGATCGCCTTGAGCGGCACGCTCAACTCAATCCGCGTCGGCGAAACCACCGCCGGATTGATGCTGCGCGGATTCACGAATCCCGCCGTGCCCGGGGTCGGGAGCGCCGTCTGCTCGAAGAACCGCGAGGGATGGCCCGTTGCCGGTACCTGCTTGATGCGCTGCCCAAACGGGCTCGAACGCCGGCAGATGTCGAAGATTTCGGTCTGATACATCGGAACTTCGATAGCGCCCGGCCCGATGAAGTCCGCTGCTGCATGGATGTCTGCAAAGGTTGCGTTCATATGCTCTTTCCGCCCCCTCCATGGGGCCGTTCTTAGCAGCTAGCTTCTAGCTCCTAGCTGCTAGCTTGTTCGTGCCAGTTCTGGCGTTGTTGACTTGTTTCTTCCGCATACAGCAAGCCAGATCCCTTGTTGCGGCTGATCTCACTTCTGTCTGCCCCCTCCGCTCAACAAGCTAGTAGCTAGAAGCTAGTAGCTAGAAGCTGCTTTTAAGCGAATGCTCCCGCCCGCTGCAGTTGCGTCTTCACGGCAATGCGCTGCTCCAGGCTCAGCCCGTTCAGGGCTGTGTCCAGCGCCCGCACATCCACCGGCCCGTCGCCGATGCCGCGCTTGGCCAGCAGTTCCGATGTTGCTGCCGGCAGGGTGCGCCGCACCGGGGTTACGGCCGGCTGCGCCGCAGCCTTCAGTTCGGCAAGCTCCTGCTCGACAGCCGCCAGCTTCTCGCTCAGCTCCGCCTCGCGGCGGCTCTGCTCCACGGTTGCCGAGATCCTCTCCACCTCGCCCGAAAGCGCGCCCTGCTTTTCATCCAGCCAGTGCAGCGCCTTTTCGAGCAGGCCAGCAGCGGCTTCCAGCCGCTCCACAACTTCTCTTTCCTCCATGTGCCCTTCTTTCCTTTCTTCAGTGGTTGACAATCGCTGCCACGCGAGCAGAGATCCTTCGTTGAATCGCCAGCTTCCCTTTACGGTGCCCTTCGCCTGCAAACAAAAACGGCCCCGCAACGCGGAGCCGCTTCTTCAACCTGCCTGCCCGGGAGCCGTCAGCTCGCCATCCGGAAGCTCGTTGTTCTATATGCCGCCTTTTCGCGCAGCAAAATGGCCGCGCCGGTAAACGTCACCCGTGTCAGCTTCCATACCTCCGCGCGCATATCCTCCACCCGCGCGTCGGCCAGCTCGTAGCTCATGCCCAGCGCGTTCCGAGTGGATGCCGCAATCTCGCGGGCCACATCCGGAAAGTCGCGCGCATACAGATACCCGCGCACCGTCACCTTCTGACCCACCAGATTCGCCTCGGTTAACAGGCCGATCTTGCGCCGCGCATCGTGACCGTCCCAGCCAGGACGGTAGTCCACCGCCATGCCCAGCAGCGAGGGCAGCGCCTCTTCGGCCGCCTCCCGCGTTAACAGCACACGGTGCCCGCGCGCCCCCGACGGCGCCTTGTCGCTCGCCGTGTTCACCAACGTCAAGACGCCCTCGAACGGCACCCTGTTAGGATGCCCCTCCACATGAGGTATCGTTACCGCCATCGCTTCCAATCGCATCTGTCCACTCCACCCTGCTGCGCGTTGCGCCGGTCCCCTGTCCCTAGTCACTAGTCACTAGTCCCTAATCCTTCGTCCCTAGTCCCTAGTCCCTGGTCCCTTGTTCCCTCGGTCCCTCGGTCCCTGTCTCCCGCGGCCCCAGCCCCCGCATCGCCCGCACCTCATCGACCGTCAACACGCCTGCCGCCAGCAGCTTCACCTGTACATCCAGTTCCGTCTGCTCGTCCCGCGCACTCAAGTCGTTGAACACAAACTCAAACTCCCGCCAGCCGATGCACTTGGCGAACAGATCCCGCGTGATATGCCCGGCGATCAGCATCGCCAGCGGCGAGATCGCTCCGCGGAAGGCCTCATCGGCCATCTCCACGGCCGTCGAGCGGTTCACGTCGCTCTCCAAACCCAACAGCATCGGCGGCAGCCCGAAGGCGTTCGCGATCATCCGGATCAGGAACTCCTGCCAGGCCAGCCGCAGGTCCGCATCGGTCCCCTGCGCAAACCGCAGAACCTCCGGCTTCTGCGCGCTCGACAGCAGCGGAACCCTGCCCGTCCCCTCGATCTCGTCCTGCCACCAGCGGATCAGACGGTCGTGCTGCGCCGGCGTCGCCTCGTTCATCCACAGCGCATACTGCGCCACGGAGTTCGCCGCCAGCTTGCCCGCGAACCGGTGCGCGCTCAGGAACTCGTTCACCGTCTCAAACGCCACCTCCAGCGGTCCAAGACCAAAAGGAGTGAAACTCCGCGGATTCATCCGGATATACATCAGTTGGTCGTCGCGCAACTCCACCGCGCCCGACTCCAGCTGCCCCGGCGCCGCCTGCGCATACCGCGGCGAATCCACCTGCCCGTCCCACCGTCCGTTGATCCGGATCGAAGCCCCGTCCACCGGCCACAGCATCGCCGGCCGCGACGAGTCGCCCGTCGCCTCCATCTCGATCGCCCCGAATCCACCCGTGAGCGCGTCCTCGATCGCCTGCTCCAGAAGCGTCCGGAAGCTGTCCACATCGTTCGGCTCCTCGAGAACCAGCCGCAACGCCTGCAGCCTGCGCTCGCGAAGCGTCACATCGCCTTCCACAAAGCCCCGCCGCACTCGAACCTGCCAGTCCATCGCCGCAATGCGATCCTTGATCACATTGATCGCCCGGCGCACCACCGGCGTCTCGGCAAACCTGCGCAGGTTCGCCGGCGTCGGCTTGGGTAGATGTCTGCCCGGAAACTGCACCGGGCTCAGGATCGCCGGCATCGCCAGTGTCTTGCGCTCCGCCTCCGCCGCTGCCTCCAACTCCGCGCGCCGCGTTTGCGCCCCGCGACGGCCCAGCCGCCATACCTGCCGCAACTGCTCTCCTACGCTCACGTGTACCCTTCCTTCTCGAACGCAAAAAGGCATGGCCGGTGGCCATGCCTTTTCTTCAGTGTCGACTTCTTTCGGGCCGGCGTCTGCCGCGCAACCGGCCAACTACCTCAGCCGCCTCGCGCTCTCTTCCAACCCATTACAAATTCGATCCTACCTGAAACCCAAATAATTATCGGCAACTTCCAGCAACTATTTTTTTACCCTGTTCTCCGCCAACTCCGAACGGCGCTTCAGCGAATCAGTCCCCGTCTCTAGTCCCTAGCCCCTAGTCGCTGTTCCCAAATCCCTAATCCCCGGTCCCTGGGTCCCTTGGTCCCTCGGTCCCTGCTCTCACCCCACCAGCTCGCGCCGCGCCGTCTCCGCCACCCGCCCCAGGTCCGCCGTCGTCAGCACGCGTATGCTGTGCTCCTCCATCGTCTCCACGCCAAAGCGGTACATCGCCAGCCGCTCCGGCTCCTCTTCGGTCGCGCCCAGCCGCGCCGCGGGCTCGATAATCGCCGTCAGCTCCAGCCCCGCCCGCTCCACTCTCTCTACTCCTGCCCGCAGCGCCGCCGCGGAAAACGCCAGCACCTTGGCCATCTCCAGCCCCGGATCCAGACTCACCGCGTGGAACATCTTCACCACGCCGTTGGGCCGGTACCCGCAATCGATGCGCAAGGGATCCCCGGGCCGCGTATAGTCGCTGGCCGCAATCCGCTTGCGCATCAGATCCCACACCCCCGCCCGCTCAAACTCGCTACGCATCCGCGTCTGGATGCCGGCCCGCCCGCTCAATCTCTGCGTCCGCTCCCGCGCCGGCGGATCGACATACATCCGCATCAACTCTTCGACGCCAGCCGGCACACTCTCGGCCAGATACGCCTTGGTCTCCGTCATCTGCACGTTCAGGCTCAGCGACTCCTCGAGGATCCGCATCAGCTTCCCCTCCGGCTCCCCGGCCAGCCGCTGCTTGAGCTCGCTCTCCATCGCTTCCAGCAGCGCCGTATCCGCATCCGGATCGAGGCAGCGCACCCGCCGCCAGTCCCGCGTAAAGCGCACCTCGGTCCTCCCCGCGCCGCCATCCCCGGCTCGCTCGCGCAGGATTACCCCGATATGCACGTACTCGTTCCGCACCGCATCCGGAACATACCGGAGCAGCCGAAACTCACACGCGCGGCGCTCAAACTCACTGGTCATAACGATGCTTCGCATCAAGCTGCCAGCTTCTAGCCTCTAGCTTCTAGCCCGTGTATTCAGATTCCCGCCTTTGGGATCTTCAGTTGCAGCCCGCAAGAAAGCACGCTTACAACGATTCGCGTCACCTTGCGCACTGCCACAAACTCGCTAGAAGCTAGTAGCTAGAAGCTAGTAGCTCCGCTCCTCAATTCACCCCCATCCTAGTCCCCCATCGTCCCTCTCTCCAACCCACTTCCACAACTTTTCCCTCCACCTCTCCCCATTTTGGAAATGGCCGCCGATCCGATTTCCCAAACATCTCAATCAGCTCCCGCACCCGGCCCCGCCTCGCGAGCAGCTTCTCCACCAGCGCTTCCATCTCCCCCTGGTCGCCTCCGTACCACTCCGCAGGAATCTCGTTGGCCGCCTGCCACACCGTATCTTCCGATATCTTCTCGATCCGCCCGAGCCAGGGCTCAAAGTCGCTCCACCCGCTTACCTCCCGGTATACATCGTTCCGGTAGTAGACCCCGCGCAGCGGCGCATCTTCAAACCGCCACTCCCCGGCATGAAAGCAGTACCCAAAGTCGATAAACACCGCCCGGTACCGCCGCTCCCGCTGCCGGCGCACAAACACCGCCTGCCGCCCGTTCGCGTTTCCCGTCCACTTGTCGATCGCCAGTATCCCGGCAAACTCATTCAGGTTCTTCACTTCGGCCAGTTGCTCTTCGGCCAGGTAGTCCACCACCTGCCCCGGCATCAGCCCGCCGGCAAATCGCGTCCCGAACTGCAAACCGGCGCTGCACCGTTCTCTCCGCTTGCCTAGGTCGATCTCCAGCTCCGGCGTATTCTCGATCAGCCAGTTTGAGACCTCCACCAGTTCGATCTCCGGAACGCTCAGTCCCACCGCCCCGGCAAGCCGGATCCCCAGCCACTCGTTGGCCAGCACCCTTGTGTGCTGCGGGTTGTTCTGGAACTTGACGACGTATACCTGGCCGTCCGCGCCGAGCATCAGTTGCCCTTGCGCGCCGCCCCGCATCCGCCGGATCTGCTGCACTGCCTGAACAGCCAACCGCCGTCTCCCCTTGCCCGCCCACTCTCAAACGAATTCTACGCGAGCGGCTCCACTCACGGCTGTCTTCTCCGCAACCCGAGCCGCCCGCTTTCTTCTCCTGCTGCTCCTACCTTCGGCTCAGCAGGTCCTTCCTGGCCCCCAGCCCAATCGCCATGGCCATCACCAGATCGTCATGCGTCCCCGACTGCGCCCCCGCGTTCCCATTCGGCAGGCGCACAAAGGTCCGGCACTCGCCCAGGAACCGCGCACTCTGGAATAACTTAGGCGCTTCCACCAGCGCCGACCCCAGCTCCGCCAGCACCCGCGGCCTGCTCAGCGATGTGGTCAGCCAGCCCGCCTGCCCCTGCTGCTCGTAGACCCGGTTGTACCGGCAGTCGGATTCAAGATAAGCCAGCACCCCGCAGCCGTGGTTGTTACGCTCCACGACAAGGTGTGCATGGTTGTACCTCTCGGCCAGCTCCGCCGCCTTCCGCGCCAGCTCAAGACCGCCCACATGCGCTTGAAACTCCGCGCACTGCACGCCGCTCTCCATGTCGATCACTTCGATCGCCGAGTAGTCGCCCGTCGACCCGCCTCCCGCCGGATCCACCGACACCACGTAGGTCCTGCCCGGAATCGCCGGCAGCCACTCCTGCATCTCCCCGCCGCCATCGATCCCTGACATTGCCATCAACTCCTTCAATCGCCGCTCCACCACATCCGACTCAAAGAAGCAGTCGCCGCTCATGCTGAAGCATGCATCCGGATCCTCGGCGTACTCCTGCCGCGCCATCTTCCCGTAGCTCGCTCGCAGTTGCCTCCGGTAGCCAATCTGCTCCGGACTCAGCTTCGCGCGCTCCGCCAGCTCCCGCTCCTCTTCCGTGTAGCTCGCCGGATCCACCGCCACTGCCACGTAGTTTCCCTCCCTCCACCATGGGAAGAAGTGCTGCACCGTGCCCGTCTTCCCCGCCCGCTGCCATTCGTCGAAGAAACAGCCGCCCACGCCCAAAGGCGTCGACTCCATCACCAGTTCACCCCCCGGAGACAGCGATGCCCGCAGCCCGGCCAGCGTCTCGCCCGGATCCCTCGGCCACCTGGCCAGCTCCGAGCAGTGCAGATTCTGCACCGTCAGACCCCGGCCCGCATTGCGATCCCCGGCGCTCTCCACCCGGTACTGCGCGTCAATCTCTCGAAACACCAACTGCCGCGAGTTCGCCCGCGACGTCTTCAGCGGCCCCTCCCGCAAGTCTTCAGGAAGATGCTGATAAAACCTATGAACAATGCGAAATATCTCTTCGGCCGCCTCCTGCGTGTGCGCCACCTCCAGAGTCAGTGATCCGGGATGTGTAATCGTCCGCAGAAAAAACCGCGCCGCCACCCAAGTCGTCAGCCCCATCTGCCGCGCCTTCAGCACGATGTTCCGCTCCCCGCGCTTATCCTCGAAATCCCGCTGCACCGTGTTCGCGGCCAGCGGCCCTATGCCCCCCTCTCGCGTCCTCACCCGTAGATACTTCCCGGCCAGCCCCGTGGCCACTATCCGCCCGTCGATCCCCGCCCGGAGTCCGTCCATGCACTCGCCGGCGAACTTCAAATCCTCCAGATTATGAAGGTTCAGCCAATCTCGCTCCCTGCTGCCCGATCCTGAACCCAGCCCAGAACTTCTCTCCTGCTCCACGATTTCCCGGCTCCTTCCCAGCCGCGTCGCGGAACGGTTTCTGCCTTTCCAGCGCGTTCGCATCTACCGCTGGAATCGCGCCCTGCCCCTGCCGGTTTTCGTGCCTCCTCATCGCTGCCTCACCATGGGAGCTCCAGCCCCATCGAAGGCGAAGAAGGCCATTGAATCCTCTCCAGCCCTTTTCTTGTCTCCGCATGATTCTCTAAGTGTCGAGTAAACAATCTCCGCGCGCGGGCTCGCTGGATATCCTCTCAATCCATGCCCGTCGCGTCAGCATTCGCCACCGTTTCGCGCTTCATGCGTGTATGCTCCGGCCCGGACAGACGCGCCTCTCGCCAAGGCTCGCCCCTCCGCTGCTGATATCGCATTCTTTCTGTTAACTCACGCGCGCAAGCAAGCACCCGCCCTACCGGGCGGCAGCCGGATCGCGCCAGCATCGCGCTAGCGCATCCGGAAATCGCTTCCATAAAACAAATCTCTCCCAGCTCCTGAGAGGAGCAATGGGATTTCATAACCTCTCGTCCTGCCTTTGCTTCGGACCCTCTAAGAACTTGTTGAAAAGCCTTTCGCCAGCCGCCTTTTGAAGGCTACGCGCCTTTAACCCGTACGCAAAACTCCTGCGAACCCTCGGGCTTTAACAGGCTGCGGAAAACCCCATTCATACTGCTTTTTTGAAAGGGCACGGCTTTAGCCGTGCCGTCAAGACAGCAGGATCAACGCGGGCTCTAGCCCCTGAGGGATGTTTTCGCGCTTCTTTCTCCTTGCATGCGGAGTTCCTCCGCGGCCTGTTTAGCCCCCCGACCGAATCAAGCGCCGTACAAAACAACCTCCGTTGTCCTTTTTCAACAAGCTCCTAGTGAATCTGAACCCCGTTCGAATACAACGCGTAGTAGCCGGGAGCCCCGTCGCCGCCGGTCCCACAAGTCGTGTACGTCGCCGCGGTGTATCCACTGCCGCCGCTCGCCGTCACGCTCTGCAATGCGCCTCCGGTGAATGTGAGACCAACGCCGGCTCCTGACGATGCCGGCGGATTCAACAGAGTGACAGTCGGACCGTTAATCCCCGTAATGAAGTCGTTGGCCGGGATCCCAACACCGCTCACTCCCATCCCCACAACAATCGTGCCCGATTGAGAGGACAGGTTGATGGTGTAGGAGCCCGACGCCCAGGTGCCTGTAGCGCTCCCCGTTTGCCACGTTGGGGTGATCGTTCCTCCCGAACCGCCTCCGCCAAGAATCTTGAAGTTGCCAAATCCGCCGCAGCCTGCCCCGGCCTGCACAACACTGCCGCCGGCGAGCGATCCTCCGCTCACTGCAAGCGTCACCTTCGCTGGACTCGAGCACGTATCGCTCTGCCACACGGCCATTGGCGCGGCGCACAAGCCTCCCGCGCCGCCCTCCATGTAGACCTGCGGCCAGTTCGAAACGGATTGAACGGAGACAAGCTGCACAACCCCGCCCCCGCCGCCGCTGCCCGCGCCGGTTGAATTCGCTGAGGCCGGTGAACCATATTGGCCGCTTACGTCGATCGCTCCGGTTCCAACGATCTGATTGCAGATCAGCGTGACCGCTGCTCCGCCAATTCCCTTCGCGCCGCCGCCGGACCCGCCCTGGGCGCCCGGCCCTCCGCCCATTCCCAGGCCCCCGAAGCCGCCGCCGGACTCATCGCAAGCCATATTGGATGCTGACGAAGGACTCCCGCCGTTCGCACCGCTGCCCCCGCTCGACGCTCCGGCCGTGCCCCCGGTGACTAGCTGAGAGCCAACTCCGAAAGCGCTGGTCCACGATCCGGTGCCGGCCGTGCCTGCCGCTGCTCCGCCGCCCGAGCCGCCGCCCGAGCCGCCGCACGAACCATAACTTCCTCCGGTATCCGACCCGCGAGCGTAGATATTGCCGTTGATCGTGCATGTCCCGTTGACGTGCGCCACAAAGCCGCTGCCGGCGTTCACCGTGATCGAGCTGCCCGCTGGAACCGTGAGACTTGTCCAGTTGTAGATCCCGCTCAGACTCACGTTGGAACTCGCCGGCGCCGAGTACGCGCCGCCATGCCCGTCGCCCAGATTCGTCAGCCGCGAGGGGATGGTCGTGGTTGTTGTAGTTGTGATCGCGGGCGGCGAGACGAAGTAGGCCCGGCTTATCTCATGCGAATAAGTTGCCGTCGTATAGTCAACCAGAAGCGTCAGCATTCCAGGTCCGCTGAAGTTCGCGTTGTTGGCTAAGTTGAGATAGGCCCCATTCGCAATGGTAGCGTTGGCGTTCGTCACGTTGAGCACGATGTATCGGCCCGGTTCGGTGCCGGCATTGATCGAGGTAACTATCGTTGCAATGCCGGGGGTGAAGGTATAGTACGTTCCGCCCGCCGGAATTGTCAGCACGCCGCTGCTCACGTTGGCCTCGGTCAGAGTTCCAGAGTTGTAGAACGACACGCCTCCCTGTGCGTAGTAAGGGTGCGACCCCGTCGTTCCGGCTGCGCCCGCGTATTGTGTCAGGCCGTAGTTGGTTGGCAAAGCCGTGTTGCAAATCTGTGCCGTCCCCGTTCCCGTCCATGGAACGCTCGGGTTGAACACGTTTCCAGTGATCGTAATAGTAGGCGAAGTTCCGCTGACCGCTACGCCGCACACTCCGTTTGTGCCCGCGTTGTAATAGATCGAATTGTTCTGTGCTGTCTTGCCAAAGTAGTTTGATCCGACCGCAATTCCGGTAGCGTTGGCCATCGAACCGAGATAGATAAGGTTATTGCTGGCTACGCTGCCCAGCGTCGAGGTGTTGCTCATGTCGATGCCGGTTGCATATCCCGCGAACATCAGCGTGTTCGTTACCGTGGTGTACTGGCCGCCGTCGCTTACTCCCGTGCCGCCTTCCGCGCCCTCAAAGTACACGTTGTCGATCTTCGTCTTGTACGCGCCATTAAGCACAATGCCGTTGTAGGTCGTTGAAACTTCGGAATCCTCAATCGACGCGTTGTACGGTATTCCAGACCCGCTCCCAATTTGATAGCCGGTGAGAAATCCACGCGACGTGACCCCGCGGAACTTTACCAGGCCGGAGCTGTAGGTGGCCTTGTAGTAGATCCCGATGCCTACTCGCGAGCTTCCCAATCCATAGTTGGTCGAGTCGCGGTTGAGAACGTAGATGTTGTCGAACGAAGCCGTTGCCGAATAACCGATATCCAGCCCGTCTCCAACCCCTCCCTGGTAGATTGTCAGATCGTGCACTCGTGACAGACCGTAGAAGGTGTTCAACACCATGACCGCGGCCGTCGCGGAACTGTTGACCTGGTTAAGGTAAAGATGATCGAGCTCGACCGTGCCGTTCGCCGTTCCGCTCGCCTGCTGCAGATCCGTGATGATCGGGTAGTTGCCCGTCTGCTTGATCGTCGTCTGCGGGACGGCAAACGGGTTGCCCGACTCCTGCCCATGGATCCGGAAGCTGCGTCCCTGATCTGTGGGGTTAACCGCCGGATTCGATGGCAGTACCAGCGCTCCGGACGAAAGCAGATAGCACCCGGCGGGGAAGAACACATCTTGCTGATTCGCCCACGCCTGATTGAGTGCGTTATTCAGGATCGCAGTGTCGTCGGACGCACAGGTGTTATTCGCCCCGAACGCCACCACGTTCAAATCCTGCCCAGAGCCCATCAGTGTGTTGCCTGACGAGACGGTGCCCGGGCAGGAGAGATTGCCGCCGGATGTCGTCGAGCAGCCGTTCGCCGGTAACGCCGCGTTCGCCGTCGCCTGCGCACTCGATTCCGCCGACTCGGCTCGCGTGATCTCCGCACTCAAGCTCGTTTGCGATGCGCCGCCAAGATTCGACAGCGCTGCCGCCGCGCTCGCCGCACCCGTTCCACCGGCCGTAACCGGCACCGTGTCTTCGCCGCTTATCGTTATTCCGTTTGCCGCATAATACGCAATCTGCCCAGTTGTTCCGGAACCTACCGTTCCCGAACCGCCGCCGCCCGAACCGGTGCCGCAGGCGGTGCCGGTAGGCGTAACATAGCCCGACGTGTCGATCTGCAGGCAATTGTGCCCGCTCGACGCAGCCAATCCCGGAAACGCGATCGATGTCGCTCCCGTAAACGCCGCGTACAGCGTGCTGCTGTTGCCTCCGTACACCTTGAATCCCGTCCCCGAGCCCGTCTCGTAGTTCACTCGCACCACGCCCGACGAGTTCGATGCATCGATATACGTATCCCCGCTGTTCGTGCTCTGGTAAGCCTTGAAGCTGTCCAGCCCGCCCACCGCCGAGTTCAACGCCCAGTTATTGTTCGCATCCTTCACCAGGTACCACTGGTTGTTTCCGTTGTAATCCCGGTACAGGAACGACTCCTTCTGGCTCGCCGTCAAACCCGCCTGCAATATCGAGTCAATCTCTGCATTCGCCAGATTCTGCACCACCGGCGTAGCCGCAAACGTAGCTGTGCCCGTCACCCCCAGGGTTCCGCTCAACTGCGTGTTTCCTGCCACCGTAATTCCATTCGATCCGTTTCTTGTAACCCCAGGCAATAGATTGCCCAGCGCCGTCGTCAGCGACGCCACATCGCTCAGATTATTCGCCGGATTCAGCGGCGTGTATCCGAGCAGTGAAGTCAAATCGCTGCCCGTAGCCGCGCGCGATGTGTTCGTTGTCAGTCCATACGGAATGCCGGCCGCACCCGGATAGGCCAGCGCGCCAAGGCTCGCCAAAGCTCCTGCCGCCGTTGCCGCGCCAGTGCCTCCAGCCGCCAACGGTACCGTGCTCTCCCCGCCGATCGCTGTCCCGTTGCCGGTGTAGTACGCAATCTGCCCGCTGTTGCCGGAGCCCACCGATCCCGTTCCTGTCCCGCAAATCCCTCCAGAGTTCGTAATGTAGCCCGAGTTGTCGATCTGCAGGCACGAGTGCCCGCTCGACGCCGCCAATCCCGGCAGCTTGATCGCCGTCGGCCCCAGAAACGCCGCCACCAGGCTTGAGCTGGAACCCGCGTAGATATCCGTCTCCGCGCCTGAGCCGTTCTCGTAATTCAACCGCACATGGCCTGTCGAATTGCTAGCGTTCAAATACGTGTCGCCGCTGTTCGTACTCTGGTAGGCCTTGAAGCTGTCCAGCCCGCCCACCGCCGAGTTCAGCGCCCAGTTATTGCTAGCATCCTTCACCAGGTACCACTGGCTTGCGCCGTTCCAGTCCTTGTAGATGAACGATCCCTTCTGCCCCGTCGTCAAACCCGGCCACAGGGAGTAGTCCACCTCCGCATCGGCGTTGTTCCGCACCGTCATCGTGCCTGCCGACTGCGTCGTACCGCCCACCTGCATCGTTCCGTTGATCTGCGCGTTGCCCGTGCTTCCGATCGTTGCCACCGTCGTAGGAGTTGCGCCGCCGCTTGCGAAGCTCACGCCCCCGGTTCCCGAGTTCGCCGAGCAGTTAAAGCACACCGAACCGCCGCCGGCCGCATTCAGATACGTCTGAGGATTTCCGCCGCCCGCGCTGTTCTCCTGCACTCCTACCCGTGGCACGTTGTTCAGCATGTCCTGGAGAGCCCACGTCTGCTGGCCCGCGCTCCCGTCCTGCGGTCCCCACTCCCACGCAGCCTGATAGTTGCCGGGCGAACTCGGCACATCGGTGAAGTACTCATCCTGGAGGCCGCGCACGTTACCCGTTGCCGTCCCCAGGTACCAGTGGTTGGTGATCGTTGCATCCGTCTGGCTTCGGTAAATATCTCCGTTCAGCCCGTTGAAGCCGCGATGGAAGCTGTCCCAGAAGCTGTTATGCGTTCCGTTGTCCGTCAGCTTGCCCGTAAACATCGTTCCGCCGGTAATCCAGTTGTTGTACTGGCTTCCCGCGTCGGCAACCACTTGGCTGATCGAGTTCTCGTTCCGCAGCCCCACAATCGTGTTGTTCACGGCATTCGCGCCAAGATGCAGAGCCGTCGCGCATCCTTCCACGTCGCCGCCGGTAAACGTGTTCCCGTCACCCTGCTGCAGATTGATTCCGTACGTGCCCACAATCGGATTTCCGCCGCTCGTTGCGCAGTCGATATGCAACCGTACAAACGTGCTCGCATTCACCCAATCCGTCGTTGCCGCATTCGCCGTCTGGTGCCCGATCGCATTCACCGCGGTCTGGAATCCGCTGACCTGGTCGTCCAGAAAAGTGCCGCCCGTATAGTTGCCGGTACCGTCCAGCGTCACGCCCGTCTGATTCGCGTTGCCCAGCAGATAGAGACTCTCCAGATCCAGCTCCTGCGTCCGGTAAACCGCAATCGCCTCTGCCGTCGCCGCTGTCGCCGCTGTCGTATTAATCACCGCGTTATCCATGTGGAATCCCGGCGTATCCACGGCATACGTCGCATCACCCACCTGAATCGCGGCCGCCGCGCCTGAGTACGCAATCGCCGTGCCGCCCGCGCTACCGCTGGCCGCCGTGCCGCCCCGCAGCGCGCATCCCCGCAGCGATACATTCCTCGTTCCAGCCGTCACCACAATCTGGTTCGCCGTCGTAACCGTAGCGCACGGCAGCAGCACGGTCGTATTCGACGTCGAAATCGTCACGCTCGACCCCATTGCCACGCTGCCCGTATAGTTCCGCGCGTCGCACGTGCCGCCGTAGCTCGCGCTCAACGAGTTCACGCACGCCTGCAGCTTCGCCCCAAAATCCGCACCCGGAAACTGATCCACATCGCGCGCCGATCCCACCGGACCCGATCCCACCAGCCCCGCATAGCTGCCGCCGCCCGGCAGATTCCCGCCGCCTCCATTCAGCTGAGTCCCAAAACTCTTCGAACCCGTAGCGTTCCACACCGTGTACCCGCCCGAACCCTTCAAAAGATTTCCCGCAAAGAAGCTCTGGTTCGTGCCTGAGATCAGATTCACCGGCGCGGCGGTATCCCACGTCCCCGCCGCATTCACCTTCGCTGTTGTCGTCGCCGAGCAGCCCGTGCCGCCCTGTGTCACCGTCACCGCGCCGATGCTTCCATCGCCGTTCACCGCCGCCCCGGCCTGTGCCGTGCAGCTCCCGCTAAAAGCCAGCGGCACCGTCGTCCCATACGGATCCCAGCCCAATCCATGCTCCGCGCCCACGCTCACCGCGGTCACTGCGCCGCCCGCTGCCGTAACCGTCAACGCTGGCTGCAAGGCGCTCCACGACGGCAGCACTACCGCATTCCTCACCGTCCAGCCCTGTTGCGTCCCCGCCAGATCCAGCACCAGCCCCGTCGGCGGCTCCGCCATCGCCGCTGCATTGCCCACCACCGCTACAAAATTGTCCAGGACGTTATTCGAACCCGCTCCTGCCGCGAATCCATGCACCGCCTGCACCGTCACGTTCTGCCAGCGGTTCGAGTCCGCATTCAGCCCCGCGGGTATCGTTCCCGGCAGCGCCGGTATCGCAATCGCCGTGTTCACCCCGCGAATATCGATATTGCGAAACTCGCTCCACTGCGGCCACTGCCCCAGGTACATGCCGCACGTGTGCGTCGAGTGCGCTCCCGGATACTGCGCCGCCATTGGATCGGTGCCCGTAACCGCAATCTCCAGATTTTCGATCTCTGCAACCTTAAGTCCGTTGCCGCCCGCGCCCGTGGATGCCGGCATCGCGATCGCGCAGTTTCCTACCGCCCAGCCCGCGCCTGTTCCCGCCGTCCCGCTCAATCCGTTGCCGCCCGGCGCAAAAATCGAGTTCCTCTCCAGCAACCGGCTTACCTGGCAAGTTCCGGCCGCCGCCCGCCCCGCCGCCGCCGAGCACGATGCATCCAGGCTCTGGTCCACATAGATCGTCAGATCGTGCAGCCGCGTGTTGCTCAAGATATTCAAGCTGTCCGGCGCGGATGCCAGTACGTCCTGCCCCGGAAATCCCATCAGCGCCGATACCTGTTTGCCCAGGCCCCCAATCGACTCTCCGTGCCAGCTCAGCGTCCGCGTCTTGCACGTCCCTTCGGGAATCGTCAGCGCCACTCCATGCGCATTGGCATAATTCAGCGCCGATTGCAGCGCGTTGGTGTCGTCCGTGACCCCATCGCACACCGCGCCAAACTCCTTCACGCTCCGCTCGCTCTGCTGGCTTCCGCTCGTGCGCAGGTCGTTCACCCGCACGCCGTTCGGATTTGTAAACGTATCCGTCCCCGAGTAGCCCGCCGGAATCTCCACCGCGCCGCTTGTCCCCGCAGAGGTCACCGCTGCTTGCAGTGTTGTCTGCGCGCTCCCCAGCGCGGGCGACTGCACCCCATTCACCGCCGGCGAACTCAGCCCGCCTGTCATGTTGCCCCCGGCAAGAGGAACGGCCGTTGCCACCCGGGTGTCCACGTAGTGCTTGTCCGCCGCCTGCAGCGGCTGAGTCGGATCGCTGCTCAGAATCAGCGGGCCCACCATCGTTCCGCCCGAGGCCGTTATCAGGCTCTGCGAGAGCGTCGAAATCGCCTGGTCCACATAGGCCTTGCTCACCGCCTGTACCGCCTGCGACGAGGGCATCACCGTCGCGCGCACCTGCGCCAGCGTTGCCGTCGCCGCCGCCGGAACCACCCAGTATTCCGTGCTCGTCGACCCGTCGCTCATGTAGTAAACCGCCGTGTAGTACTGCCCGGCAGGAAGCGACCCCTGATTCGGCGCTAGATTCACGCTCACAAAGCCTGTCGACGGTATCGCCACCGTGAGGCTGTCGGCGGCTATGGCCTGGCCGCTCGCCGTCGTAAACGAGGGCCAGCGAATTGCCAGCGTTCCCCCACCCGGACTGCCGTTCGCCAGATACACCGTCCCTTGAACCGTTGTCGTGCTTACGGTCTGTGCGCTGACAGTGCTCGTCCAGAGCCCCATCGCCAACTGCAGGCAAATCAGCCCGCAAATCGCTACCCGCCCGGCGGCGCGAACCATCTCCATCTGCTTCATCTCGCTCTCTTCCTCTTTTGACTCCGGCTCCGGTACCAATCCCCGGCTCTCTTCGCGCGCCCCGCCGTTCGATCTCGAACCCGCCGAGACCAACGCAAACAAAAGCGGCGATCCTCAAACTGAGAATCGCCGCAATCCCTGCGCGCCCATTGTCCTTCCGCTACCCGCCTTTGCCCTCTATGCGGCAAAATCCGGCAACTGAGCAGAGCGATTTCTTCTCGCCCAGTTCCATTTCGGAATGATTGTCTTCAGATTAACGAATTGACACCTAATTCCATGCAACCCCTGCCGAAATTCATTACTCCCGCAATATCAATGAGTTACAACCAACCTCCAACCCATCTCCCGTTGACACCTCTCTCGCACCCGCCCTCCAGCCCCTCACAACCGCGCCAAACCTCGCTCATAAGGCCCAAAAAAGAGAGGGCCCGCGGCCCCCGCGCTTGACTCTTCCGCGCGGGCCGCTGGCCCTCTCCAGGCTTTCCGTGCCTACTTGTTCTTCCTACCGGCCAACCACAACCACATGAAATGTGTCCGGCTTATAGGGAGATGGACGAGGAGCACCTCCCGGTCCACCGGGACCTCCCGGGCCGCCAGGGCCTGCCTGACCACCAGGACCCGCTGGTGCACCAGGTCCACCAGGACCACCAGGGCCGCCGGGTCCAGCCTGTCCACCAGGAGCTCCCTGCGGCGGCGGTCCCGGAGGTCCGGTCGGAATCTGCACGTTCGGGTCCCGCTCCGCAGTAATCGTATAAATGCGGTCCGTCGTCGGATCGTAATCCATCGTCCGGGCGCCCACTTCCGTCTCGATCTTCTCCATCACTGGATACCCCGGAGCATTGGCATCCACTACGGTAATCATCCCGTCCCCGCCGGTCGAAGCAAAGGCCAGGTGGAACTTGTCGCTAAAGCCGGCCCCGTCAGGGCCGTTGCCGATCTCCGAAGACCCCAGCACCTTGCCCGTCTTGGCATCCACGGCAAACATCTTTTTGCCCCGGCAGGCCTGGAAGATGCGGTCGCCCTCACGGTCGTAGGAAAGCCCAGAGGCCCCCTGGCATCCCGTCGTCCACACCGCGTCAACCTGCTTGGTCTTGGCGTCGATGCGCGCGATATCGCCGCCCACATTCGCAAACACGTGCCCCTTGCCGTCGATCGTCGAGGCTTCGAAGTTGTCGTGCGGCGGGTTCACCGTCGCCACAATCTCCTGCGTGGCCGTATCGATCCCGATGGCGTTGGCGCCGTTGCCGTGCCCGTTCAACGACCACACCGTCTGCGTCACCGGCTCAAAGATGATCCCGTCCGGCCCATACTGCGAGGGGATCGTCTTCACCTTCGCGAACGTGCTCGTGTCAAAAATCACGATCCCGCTGCCATCGGAGATGTAACCGAACTTGCCCGCGGCGTCCAGCGCGATTCCATGGCAGCCCTTCAAGCCGCCAACCGTGCCCAGAATCTTGCCGGTCTTGGCATCCAGAATCTCAACGCTCTGTCCATGCGAAACATAAAGGCGCTGAGTTGCCGAATCGATGTGGACGTAATCCCAACCGGAGGCGCCGCCGATCTTCCACTTGGCAATTACGTGATAGGGCTGCTGCGCCGCCAGGCCGGCAGGCACAACAGCAACGCCGGCGGCTACTGCCGCGGCACAAAACATCCCGAATAGAGTACGGGTGATCGCTGACTTTGACATCGTACACTCCAGCTGAGGATTAACTCCCAAAAGACTATCCTGCCCATCCTGAAGCGAGGCTTAAAGCGCCAGCCTTCTTGCCATTTAACATTTCCGGCATCTCCATGCATTACCCTCAGAGTCAGCAGCCACTCCCAACCAGGAGCCGCCTTTTGCGCATCGTCCTATCGAACATCGGCACCCTCGGCGATATCAATCCGCTCATTGCCATCGCCCTCGAGCTCAAACGCCGCGGCCACACTCCCGTCATGGCCCTCCCCGCCGTCTACCGGTCCAGGATCGAGCCCCTTGGTATCGAGTTCCATCCCATCCGCCCCGACATCGACCCCAACAACACCATCCTCGTCGAGATGATCTACGACGTAAAAAAGGGCACTGAACGAGGCCTCCGCGACTTCCTCTACCCGGTCCTCCGCCACACCTACGACGATCTCCTCCAGGCCGCCACCCAGCCCGTACGCGCCGACCTCCTCCTCCTCGGCGAGCTCAACTACGCCGGCCCCATCGTCGCCGAAGCCACCGGAATCCCCTGGGCCAGCTACGTCCTTGCCCCCTTCTCCTTCTTCTCCGCCTTCGATCCCCCGGTCCTTCCCCCCTATCCCCGCCTCGCCCGCGCAGACAAGCTTCCCGCCATGGGCCGTGCCATGCGCCGCCTCGCCCGCTTTGTCACCCGCAAGTGGCCCCAGCCCGTCTACGATCTGCGCCGCGAGCTCGGCTTGCCAACAGGCCCCAATCCCATCTTCGACGCCAAGCACTCCCCCCACCTCGTCCTCGCCCTCTTCTCCCGCGCCCTCGGCATCGAGCAAAAAGACTGGCCCGCCAACACCCTCATCACCGGCTTCTGCTTCTACGACTCCGACGCCGGCAACTCCAGCCTGCCTCCTAACCTCGAGGAATTTCTCAACGCCGGCGAGCCCCCCATCGTCTTCACCCTCGGTTCCGCGGCAGTCCTCGCCGCAGGACCCTTCTACGAGATCTCCGCAAAGGCCGCCATGCGCCTGGGCGTCCGCGCAGTCCTGCTCATCGGCTCCGATCCCCGCAACCGCCCCCAGCAGCAACTCCCCAGCTCCATCTGCGTCGCCGAGTACGCGCCCTTCACCGCGCTCTTCCCCCGCGCCGCCGCCGTAGTCCACCAGGGCGGAGTCGGAACCACCGCCCAATGCCTCCGCGCGGGCGCTCCCATGCTCATCATGCCCTACTCCCACGACCAGCCTGACAACGCCCGCCGCATGAGCCGGCTCAAGGTCTCTCGCACCGTTCAGCGCAGCCGGTACAAGCCGGCCCGCGTCGCTCGGATCATCGCAGCTTTGCTTGAAAACCCCGGCTACACGGCCCGCGCCAAAGCTGCGGCATCCGTCCTCGCGTGGGAAGACGGCGTTAAGAACGCCTGCGACGCCTTGGAACATCTCCACGCCCGCCACAAGTAGCGATGCCCCCGGCAACCCGGAGGCATCATAGTTTCTAATCCCTGTTCCCGAGGTCCCGAGGTCCCTTGGTCCCTTGGTCCCTTGGTCCCTGCCTCAAAGATTCTCCCACTGGTCCGGATACCGCCTCAGTTGCCAGCACGGATCCAATCCCTTATGCGGAAACAGAGCCACCGCGCAAGGCGCCTGCCCCCGTCCCAGATAGTCGTACTCTTCCTTCTGACCCTTCAGCGGAATGTTCATGAACCGCCGCACCATCACCGTCGACGTCGGCTCCCCGCGCAGCCAGTACACCCCCGTGTCGACGGCAAACGTCACCACCGTCGCCGCCGCCAGCAGCAGAAACAACCGGATCAACCACCGACCCATCAGATGAAACACTGCTTAACCTTCCTCTTCCGTAAACCCCAAAAAGACTCCACATTCAGGAATGGACACGGCTTCAATCTCTGCGCAGACACTGCGTGTCAGCCTCTCTCAGAACTTCACGCTCGCCGCCCGCGGCGATATCCCGCTCATCTCCGCCGCCCGCGCCTCCGCGTACGCCGCCGCTCCCAGCAGCGCCGTCCGCTTCTCCAGAATCACCCGCACCGGCGTATTCACCAGCAACTGGCTCAGCCGCCCCTTGTCCGTGAAAGCCTTCATGAACGTCCCGTCCTTCAGCTTTTCCAGAATCCGCGGCGCTATCCCGCCGCCCATATACAATCCGCCCACCGCCAGAACCTTCAGCGCCAGGTTTCCCGCCTCGGCCCCGAACGCAGACACCAGCATGTCCGTCGTCTTCTCGCAGATCTCGCTCTTGCCTGCCATGGCCAGCTCGGTAATCACCGCATTCGGATCTTCTTTCACCATCCGCTCGGCCAGCCACGCCGGCTCCTCAAGCCCCCGCACGTCCCGCAGGAACTCGTAGATATTCATGAACCCCTGGCCGCTGATCACTCGCTCATAGCTGATCCGCCCGTTGTACTTGTGCCGCAGAAACCTGAGCAGGTCGATCTCGTCCTCGTTCCGCGGCGCAAAGTCGGCGTGTCCGCCCTCGCTCGGATACGGCTTGTGGTGCCGTCCATCCCACACGATGAACCCCTCGCCCAGACCACGCCCGGCCGCTATCAGTGCCCGGTTTCCCGTCTGGCTTGAGTCGCCCGGACTCAGCGTATGCACCTGGTCCGGACCCAGCTCCGCGATCCCATGGCAGTTTGCCTCCAGGTCGTTGATCAAATATAGATAGTCGATCCCCAGCCGCCTCGCCAGCTCCCGCCGGTCCAGCGTCCACGGCAGATCCGTCAGCCGCAGCCGCCCGTCCCGCACCGGACCCGGAACCCCAAAGCACGCCGCACTCGCCTTATCGGCCAGCATGAACTCCCTGACGATCTCTTCCAGGCCGGCATACTCTCGCGCCGCATACCGCCCTTCGCGGACAAGCTTCAGCTCCCCCGCGCTGAACTCATACAGCGCAAGTTCAACCTTCCGGCTTCCCACATCGCCCGCAAGAATCATTCGTTCCTCACCAGCTCTCCACGTCCGTTTCCGTCCGCTTCGGGCAGCAGCCGCGCCGCCGCCCGGTCCAAAAACAAGGTCAGTATACCGTTCGCCGGACGAATCAACTGGCTCGGCAGCCGCTCCACATCCCGCGCGCCGGTCAGCACCTCGCCAAGCACCTCCGCCTTCTCCCCGCCGCTCACCACAAAGAACACATCCGCGCCTTGATTGATCGTCTGCGCCGTCAGCGTCAGCCTCCACGCCTGCGCCGCGGTGGTCTGATTCGCCACCACCAGCCGCCCGAATTCGTAGATCGCCTCGCTGCCCGGAAACAGCGACGCCGTATGCCCGTCCGCCCCCATCCCCAGTTGCACCAGGTCGAACCGCGGAGACTCTGCCCCCTCCAGCCGAAAGCTGTTCCTCAGCTCGCTCTCGTATCGCGCCGCCGCAACCTCCGGCTCCAGCTCGCCCTCCATGCGGTGAATCTGCTCCGGCCCCATCGGCACCCGATCGAGCAGCTCCTCCCGCGTCATCCGGTAGTTGCTCGCCGCATCTTCCGGACCCACGCACCGCTCATCCACCCAGTAAATCTCCAGCCGCTCCCACGCAATCCGAGCCCGCCACGGCCGCGCCTTATCCGCCAGCGCCGCAAACACCGCCTTAGGAGTCGAGCCGCCGCTGATCGCGATCCGCGCCCGCCCCCGCCGCGCCACCGCGGCCTCAATCCCCTCCACAAAATGCCGCGCCGCGCGCTCGGCCAGCGCCGCCGCATCCGGCTCAACAAAATACACGATCTTCAGGGGCAAGGGCATATTCGGGGAGTTCCTATTCTCCTCATTTCGTTAAGAGAAGTCTCGCAGCAAACACAGGGTCCGATTGTGAAGAATATTGATCCGGCTACGGCAGCTTCGCCCGCACTCCCAGCGCTTCAGCCACTCGCCCCAGCGCCTTATCTCGCGTCCACAGCTTCGTCCCCGGCGTCATCAGGCACGACGCTATCAAGTGTGCGTCTGTCAGACCAATCCCTCGGGAGTACAACTGGCGCGCTTCGATCATTTCCCTGATTTCGCGAAGACTCGCCACCCGCACTTGCGGCATCGTATCCAGTTGGGCCAGTATCTGCGAACGACCATGCAATGAGCCCAGCGCCAACTCCGCCGCTAGGCACGGATGCATGGCAACCTGGTTCTTGTCCAACAGTCTCTGCAACTCAGCCTCGCCGGCTCGAAGAAAATCGATCCAGACGTTTGCGTCGGCAACAATCACAGCTCATCCACCCGCGTCCGGCGAACATATTCCAGATCGGGCATCGTCCCACCCAGTAAAGCCAGCCGCCGAGACGCCTCTTGTTCGATCAGGACCTTCAAGGCCTCGCGCAGCAGCGCCGTTCGCTCTGTGATTCCGCTGTATTCCTGTGCCGTACGCACCAAATCGTCGTCCAGGGAAACGGTAGTTCTCATAACCCACCACCTGATGCTAATTATATCACCAATTGATGCCATATGTGATGCCTAGGTGCCCCATCCATTCCGCGCTTTATGCGGAATGGGTGGGAGAGAGTGACACGATTTGAAGCCCGGATCAATCGGCAAGCACCTACCGCCCCAAGTACTCCCGGTACTGCGTCTCCAGAACCCCCAGAGACCGCGCCAGACCCAGCTTCGACACGTTCAGCCGGAACTGGCTCTCCACCAGGTTCGCCTGCGCCGCCGTCAAACTCGCCTGCGCCGACACCAGCGGAAGATTCGTATCCACTCCGGCCTTCACCCGCGCCGTCTCGTCGTCCAGCGCCCGTGTCGCCAGCTCCACATTCGACCGCGCCACTTCCACCAGTTGCCGGTTCGCCGATACATCCAGCAGCGCCGCCCGAACCTGCTCCTCGATCTGCTGCCGCAGGCTGTCCAGTTGCGCGTTCACCGCGTCCAGTTGCGCCCGCGACGCATCCTCGCCGCCCCGCAGCTCAGCCTCCCGGAACAGCGGCACAGACAAAGTACCGGCCGCCATCATCACGCCATGCGTTCCCACCGTCGAGACCGTTTGTGTCCCGTAGTAGCCGCCGAAGCGCAGCACCGGCCAGCGCTGGCTCCGGTACGCCGCATGGATCGCCTTGAACTCCGCCGCCTGGTTGCGCAGGCTCTGGTAATCCTGCCGGCTCCGGTACGCCGTCGCCAGCAGTTCCTCAAGTGTCCTCTCGGCAAGCTCGCTGTAGGGCGCGGCATCCGTCAGCGTGATCTTCTGCCCCAGGTCCAGACCCGAGTACCAATTCAGTTCGATCAGATCCTTGTCCCGCGCGTTCTCGGCCGCGATCAGCGCCTGCTCCTCGGCTTCGAGCTCAACCTTCGCCCGCAGCTCCTCCAGGTTCGCTACCGTACCGGCCATGTGCGCCTCGTGTGCGTCGTTCAAAAGCAGTTGCGCCCGCGCTACGTCCGCCTTCGCGTTGTCCACCGCGCTCCCATCGGCCACCGCCCGCAGGTACAACGTCGCCATGTCTTCCACCGTCTGGTCCCGCGTGTCCATCGTGGCAAAGTGCGCCGAGCGCTCCGCCGCCCCTGCCGCCTTCCAGCCCGCGATCGCCGGCCCTGAAAACAGCGTCTGGTCGTAGTGAATCAGCCCTTCGGTCAGCGTGTCGTGCGTCAGCGACGAGAAACCCGCCGGCAGCTTGCCGCCCGGAAGCAGCGAGGCAAACTTCTGCATCAGCCTCGGATTGAAGCCCATCGCCGCAAGATTGTGCTGGTAGAAACCCGTGTCCGCGGTCAGCGTTATCGTCGGCAGAAAGGCCTGCAGCGCCAGGTTCCGCTCGCCGCGCAGCGCCTTTTCCGCGCTCGCCACCTGGTGCAGAAGCTGGCTGGTCTCAAGCCCCCGCCGCACCGCGTCGTCCAGAGACAGCTCGACTACCTGCCCGTTCGCCGCGCCCGCGGTCACCCGGCCCCCAGGCGCGCCCGCGCTCTGCGCCCCGGCCGCTGCCACGGCCCAGCCGGCCGCCAGCAGAACCGCGCACAGCCCCGGCCACTCGACGAATTGGCTCCTCGGCTTCACTGCTCTTATTTTCTCAGATTCCACCGGCCGCCGCCCTGATTCAGCCCTTCACCGGCCGCCCGCCGTATAATCTTCGTAGTCTCTGCTGAAGTGGACGTTCGCGTCTTTTCTTGAGCCGCCCTGCTTACCGGGCGGCCTTAGTCTGAAAGGCGCCGCCGGATCTGCCAGCAGGCTCAGCCAGCAACTCCGCAGCCCTCCGGGCCGGAGTTCCAAAGGAGTTTTCTCTCGCATGAAGCGTTCGCTTGCACTTGCTCTCATCCTGGCCTCGGGCCTCACCCTGAGCGCCGTCGCCCAGACCCCGGCCCCCGCACCCGGCCCCTCAAAGGTCGCCGTCATCGCCTTCCAGGCCGTCGTCGCCCAGACCAACGAGTTCCAGCGAAACTACGCTGACCTGCAGAAGAAGTACGAGCCTAAGCGCCAGGAGATCGAAAAGCTCGGCGCGGATATTGACACCCTCACCAAGCAGCTCGAAGCCCAGGCCGCCACCCTCAGCCCGGCCGACCAGACCTCCCGCGCCGCCGCCATCGACACCAAGAAGAAGCAGCTCCAGCGCGACACCGAGGACGCCCAGACCGACTTCCAGAACGACATGCAGGAAGTCTTCAAAGGCGTTGCCTCCAAGGTCTACGACGTCATGTCCGACTACGTCCAGAAGCAGGGATACACCATGGTCCTCGACGCCTCCCAGGAGCAGAGCCCGGTCCTGTTCGCCGTCGACGCCATCAACATCACCAAGCCTGTCCTTGACGCTTACAACCTCAAGTCCGGCGTTCCCGCCCCGGCCGCCGGCGCAGCTGCCCCCAAGCCTGCTGCCGCTCCCGCGCATCCGGCCGCAACCGCTCCCAAGCCCGCCACCACCCACTAGTCCAGGGCTCCGCTCCACCTGCAAAAGGCCCCGTTCGCGGGGCCTTTTCACTTCCCCCGGTTGCCTTCCCACCCGCGTAAAAAATTGAGTAAAACTCCTCTGCTTCCTCCCCGCTCATTGACGCCCCTCCCCGCCGGACCTTTATAATCCGCTGTAGCTTTGCCCACGTCTTTATGCGTGCAGCCAACATCCGGCCCGGCAAAGACAATGCCGGCCACCGCGCCATCTTTGAAGGAGTTCCTGGTTCTTATGAAACGTGCATTTGCTTTGCTTGCAGTCCTGGGCTTGGCCCTTGTCTTCCAGTCTTCGGCACAGACCGCCGCCCCGGCAGCCGCTGCGCAAGCCGCGCCCCCGGCCAAGGTCGCCGTCATCGCCTTCCAGATCGCTGTTGCGCAAACCAACGAAGGACAGCGCGACTTCGCCGACCTCCAGAAGAAGTTTGAGCCCCGTCAGGCCAAGCTCAAGGCCCTCAGCGACGAGATCGACACCCTCACCAAGCAGCTCCAGACCCAGGCCGCCAGCCTCAGTGAGGCCGAGCAGCAGAGCCGCGCCAACGCTATCGACACCAAGAAAAAGCAGCTCCAGCGCGATGGCGAAGACGCACAGACCGAAGTCCAGCAGGCCATGCAGGAGATGTACAACGGCATCGCCTCCAAGGTCTACGACGTCCTCGAGGCCTACTCCCAGCTCAAGGGCTACACCCTCGTCCTCGACATCAGCGAGCAGCAGTCTCCCGTCCTCTGGGCCGCCGACAACATGAACATCACCAAGGACATCATCGACGCCTACAACCAGAAGTCCGGCGTTCCGGCGCCGCCTGCCGCCCCTGCGGCAAGCCTGCCCGCGGCCCCCAAGCCGGCCGCCACCCCGGCCAAGTAACTGTCCTCCAGTCGCGCATAACCGCACAAAAAGCGAGCCCCCTCCAGGGCTCGCTTTTTGCTGCTCCCAACGCCTCTCCAGCCCAAGCCGGCTCCCGCGAATCAACCGGGCCGCCCGGAGCGCCCCTTCTGTGGAAATTTCTGTGGAAAGCCGGGCGCGCTCACACCCGTCCTGCAGCAATTTCCCCTGCTGTCAAGTCGATTTGCCCCACACTTTGGGCATAACTCCCTTCGTTTCAGTGGAAACCCGTCCTACACCCCAGCGCCCGCCTTGCACACAGCTCTCCAATCCGGAGCTCGCCGGAAAGGGAGTTTCCCACAATTCAACATCAATATTGTGTAACAGGTCCGGGCCCCGGCATGTTATTTTTGCTGCTCCTCGCCAACCCGCAGCACCGCCAGGAAGGCCTCCTGCGGAATGTCCACCTTGCCAATGCGCTTCATCCGCTTCTTGCCCTCTTTTTGCTTCTCCAGCAGCTTCCGCTTACGCGAAATATCGCCGCCGTAGCATTTGGCCAACACGTTCTTGCGCAGCGCGCTGACAGACTCCCGGGCCACCACCTTGGCCCCGATCGCCGCCTGGATCGCCACCTCGAACTGCTGCCGCGGAATCAGCTCCCGCATCTTCGACACCAGCGCCCGGCCCCGCTCGTAGACATGGTCGTGGTGCACAATAATCGACAGCGCATCCACCGGCTCGCCCGAAACCAGAATGTCCAGCTTCACCATCGGCGAAACCCACTCGCCGGCCAACTGGTAATCCAGCGACGCGTACCCCCGCGAGATCGACTTCAGCCGATCGTAGAAGTCCAGCACAATCTCGTTCAGCGGCAGCTCGTAGGTCAGCATCACCCGCGTCGGCGTCACGTACTCAAAATTCTTCTGCTGCCCGCGCTTCTCTTCCACCAGCTTCAAGATCCCGCCCACATATTCCTCGTTGGTCAGAATCTTCGCCGTAATCACCGGCTCGCGAATCGCTTTGATCGACTGCGGCTCCGGCCACCGCGAGGGGTTGTCCACCTCCATCACCGACCCGTCCGTCATGTCGATGTGGTAGCGCACCCCCGGCGCGGTCGTAATCAAATCCAGCTCGTACTCCCGCTCCAGCCGCTCCTGAATAATTTCCATGTGCAAGAGGCCGAGAAATCCGCAACGGAAGCCGAACCCCAGCGCCACCGAACTCTCCGGCTCAAAGAAGAACGACGAATCGTTCAGCCGCAATTTTTCGAGCGCGTCCCTGAGCAGCGTGTGCTCGTGCGAGTCCACCGTGTAAAGGCCCGCAAACACCATCGGCTTGATGTCTTCAAACCCCGGCAACTGTTCGGCGGCCGGGTTGGCGTCGTCCGTCACCGTGTCGCCGATCTTGGTGTCGGCCACGTTCTTGATCGTCGCCGCAAAAAATCCCACCTCGCCGGCGATCAGCTCGTTCACCTCCACCGGCTTCGGCGCAAGGAACCCCATCGACTCCACTTCGTACGATTTTCCGTGCGACATCAGCCGGATTCGCTGCCCCTTGCGCATCGTGCCTTCCATCACGCGCACCAGCACAATCACGCCACGATACGCATCGAACCACGAGTCGAAGATCAGCGCCCGCAGCGGCACACTCGGGTCGCCCGTCGGCGCGGGCAGCCGATGCACAATCGCCTCCAGCAGCTCATGCACGCCCTGTCCGGACTTCGCGCTCACCGGAATCGCATCCGTCGCATCCAAACCCACGGCCTGCTCAATCGCTTCCTGCGTCCGCAGAATATCCGCCGAAGGCAAATCGATCTTATTGATAACCGGAATAATCTCGAGTCCGTGATGAATCGCCAGATACGCATTCGCCAGCGTCTGCGCCTCCACGCCCTGCGTGGCGTCCACCACCAGCAGCGCTCCCTCGCACGACGACAGCGACCGCGACACCTCGTAGCTGAAGTCCACATGCCCCGGCGTATCGAGCAGGTTCAACTGGTAGATTTGCCCGTCGTCGGCCTTGTACAACATGCGCACGGCGTGGGCCTTGATCGTAATGCCCCGCTCCCGCTCCAGGTCCATCGCGTCCAGAACCTGCGCCTGCATCTCCCGCTGCGTAACCGACCCGGTCTGCTCCAGCAGACGGTCGCTCAGCGTCGACTTTCCATGGTCGATGTGGGCGATAATCGCGAAATTGCGCAGAAAACGTGCGTCCATTTAAGAGCTTTCAAAACAAAGGGGTTAGGAGTTAGGAAGCGAAACCCCTACAAAGGTAAGCTTATCATCCGCCCAAACCCGCACCGGCAATGAGCAGTCCAACCCACCACCGAAGCCGGCTGCCCCAGGTGCCTCGCATTTGGGCACCTGGGAATGACCGACACTATACCAACGCGCTGTCATCCCGAGAAGCGCAGCGACGAGGGATCTGCGGTTGCCTCTAAAGCTGTCGACAGGATCAACTCTCGATGACTCCGAACTGTCGGTTCTCCGCCCAGCCCCCTAATTCGACCCAGGCGTCTTCTTCTCTTCCAGCTCGGCGCGCACCTGGGTCTCTCCGCCCATGATCTGAATCTGCCTCTGCCAATCCTCGAAGCCGCGTTTGCGCACAACAATCTTGTGTGGCCCGGCCGCCATGTTCAGAGTCGATGGAGTGCTGCCCACGTAGTTGCCATCCACCTCGATGTCCGCGCCATCCGGCTGCGAGTGAATGGTCACCTTTGCGATGTTGGCATCTTTATCCGCGGGTGCCGCAGCGGCCGCGGCAGTCGCTGCTGGCGCTGGCGGTGCAGTCGCTCCGTTCCGCTTGGAAAACTCATCCGGCGATTCCGTGCCGGTCACTCCGGCGCCCAGCTCCGTAACGTAGACCTCCTGCTTCATGGTGGTCTTCAACTCGCACACATTCGGACCCTCGAAGTTCTGTGCGGCGCCCGTTCTCAGCACTTCGAGTTGCTGCTGGGGCACCACCCACCTGGCTGGATAGTTGCGCTTGATGTAAAGCGTGAAGCCGCAGTCATACGTGAACTCGAAACCGTGCGCATCCTGGCCGGCGTAAAGATTTCCCCGTCCGGTTCCCTGAACGCGGCCTTGCATTGCTCCCGTGGCCGTCGTAATAGTCCTCGACGTATTGGCATTCTCTTCGATCAGGCTGACCTTCAAGGTGTAGTCGGCAGGATTTCTAGGCTGGCGCTCCGCTTTCCAGCTCGCGTATTCCGCCTTCGAGATCAGCACTACCTGCCCTGACTGGCGCACATACACACCGTCCACCACCGTAGCCTTGACCTCGCAATCGGTGTACTTCCCCGGCTGCCCGATGACAGCGGCCAGTATCTTCAGCTTCGTTTGCGGCTTGAGCCACTTCGCCGGGTAGGGCGCTTCCGGAGTGGATGGAATTACGCGAAAATTGCATTCATAGCCGTACTCAATCCCATACATCGCGTCGCCGTCTTGCAGATTCGCATGACCGCTTCCGGTATAGATGAATACGCCCGAAATTACCGAATGCGACGAAATCGACGGCTGGTCGAGAACCGAGAGTTTCATGGGGTAGTCGGCAGGGTTCTGTTCGCCGGACGCGAAACTGCAGAGAAGCGCCAGGCTCAGTAGAAAAATGGAAATTGCCCGCATCGTCGTGATTCCTCTCTTAAAAGTGCGCTCATGAATGGAAACTTTTTTCGCAAGAATTATATGCGCAGATGAAACACGAGCAGTCAACCCGGGCATTTTTTGAATGGAATTGAGGAAGAAGCCCCGTAGCCCCTTCGTGAAGATGTCCGAAGCTGTGCCCCGTTCATCGCGTCTTTTGCGATGAGCGGGCGGTATAGAGCTACGAAAGATCCATGACGAGGGGCTGGCCCATCCAGCCTTTCAAGATGTTCGTTTCGGGCTTTCTTGCCCAAAACGCCCATATCACCGGCAACGCGGAAGTTTAGGAAGACACCCCCCCCGCCCACCCGTACCCGACCAGTCACCAGCCGCCACACCCCCATCCCGTATCATCGAAAGAAGGGCCTTCGCGGCCTATCCTTGAGCGGGCTGGTTGCGTCTTTTCATGAGTATGAGTTGGTTCCGGTCCCTTGGGCCTGTCTGTGTCGTGATTCTCCTGGCTCCCGTCCTCTTTCTGACGGGCTGCCCCTCCGACCAGCAAACCCAGTCAACTCCGCCGCCCCAGGCCATCGCGCCGCAAGCCTCGGCCCCCCCTCCCGCGCCCCC
>Ga0326728_10005894_pt1 | contig 33736 bp, 32 predicted proteins | sample MB3enrmetagenome_FD_207602 | JGI IMG/M metagenome (GOLD analysis project Ga0326728, IMG submission 207602) | Lab enriched peat soil microbial communities from McLean, Ithaca, NY, United States - MB31MN | ecosystem: Environmental > Terrestrial > Soil > Wetlands > Peat | place: USA: New York...
GCACGCCGCCGGAAGAAGGTGGTCGGAGAGCTGGATGCGGGAAATCCGCACGTCCAGTTCGATGAGGGGGCGCAGGAAACGTGCGACAGCGCAACGCGCCTGTGCCCTACTCTACCGTAGCCCTTGGCTATACTTAGCCCGCTCTCTATGGCTGGAAGCCCGCGGAGCAGACATTTTCAGGATGAAGCTACTAGCGTCGTTTGGGGAATGCCGGGCCCCGCGGGACCACATCATTACCTTACGCCGGCCGGGTCATTCCGAGCAGGGCGTTGATCACCACCGCCGCCATCCCCACCGGAATCGCGATCTTCCATCCGATGTTCATCAACTGGTCGTAGCGGAACCGCGGAAACGTGCCGCGAAACCAGATCAGCGTGTAGAGGATGATCGACACTTTCAAAAGGAACCAGAACATCCCCGACACGGGTGCGTTGATGGCCGGAATCACAAAGAACCCGGCTGTCAGCATCAGCCCGAGCGCGGTCACCACCAGCACCTTCTGCTGCATGGCGTCCTTCAGCCTCTTCACCAGCGTCAGGCTTGCCAGGCCGGAACCTACGAACAGGACCACGGGGAACCCCACATTCAGGGGCAAATCGAGCCACTGTACGCTGGGAAACGGCCGCAGCCAGCCGCCCCAAAATAGCGTCACCGCCACCGACGCGACCACGAAAATATTGCAGTACTCGGCCAGAAAGTAGAGCGCCCAGCGGAAGCCGCTGTATTCGGTATGGAAGCCGGCCACCAGTTCCGACTCCGCTTCCGGCAGATCGAACGGCGCGCGATTGGTCTCCGCCGTGGCCGCGATCAGGTACACCGCGAAGGGGACGATCATGAAGCCGTAATTATCGAAGACGAACCAGATGCCGCGCGCGGCCTGCGCCTGGATGATCCCTTGCATGCTGAGTGTGCCGGCGGCCATCACGCCGGAAAGCAGCGCGAACGCCAGAGCGACCTCGTAGCTCACAAGCTGCGCCGCGCTGCGCAGCGCGCCGAGCAGCGAATAGTGGCTATTCGACGACCAGCCGCCCAGAATGATGCCGAGAATTCCCACCGACGACACCGCGGAGACCACCAGCAGTCCCACATTCACGTCGGCCACGAAGATGGTCTTGGCGAACGGCAGCACCGAAAAAGCGGTGAGCGCCGTAATGGTCGAAAGGCACGGCGCGAACCAGAAAATGGCTTTATCAGACTCGGCCGGGATGATGTCTTCCTTGATCAGCAGCTTAAGCGCGTCGGCGATGGGCTGCAGCAGGCCGTGCGGCCCCACGCGCATGGGACCCAGGCGCACCTGAAAATCGGCCAGGACCTTCCGTTCCACCAGCACGATGTAGCCGGCCACCAGCGGGAAGAGTGCGATGACCACCACGATCACCACGATCGGCGTGAACAGCGGATGTGAGAGTACCGTCTGCAACATATCGTCCTTACCGCAGCAGCGAATTCTGCGCCAATTTCAGGAACGGTTCCGGGTAGAGGCCAATGATGAGCGTCATCGCGCCGCTCACCGTGAGGGCCAGCCGCATTCCGAAACTCGTGGCCATCGGCTCCTTCTCGCGCAGTTCGCTGACGAACATGCTTTTAACGATGCGGAAGTAATAATAGATCGCCACCGCCGCGTACAGCGTCGCGATTATCGCCAGCGTATATTGCCGCGCCTCGATCAACGAAAGGAAAATGTAGTACTTGCCCAGAAAACCGGCGGTCGGCGGGATGCCCGCGAGCGAGATCAGAAAAATCAGCATCAGCACCGCGTACCCGGGGCTCTTCTTCATCAGGCCGGAGATATCGTCCATCTCGTCGCCGATGATTTTCTGGCGGCGCAGCGCCACCAGCACCAGGAAAGCCCCCAGGTTCATGAAGGTATATACCATGATATAGACCGCGATGCCGGTAATTCCGCGCTCGTTGCCGGCCACCAGGCCGAGCAGCATGTAGCCCGCGTGCGAAATCGAGCTGTAGGCCAGAAGGCGCTTCACATTGGTCTGGTTGATGGCCGCCAGATTTCCCACCGTCATGGTGATCACGGCAATCACCGCGAGAATCGGCGCCCACACGTCGCGCAGAGCGGCGAACGGCGCCGTCTGGCCGTAAAAGAGCCGCAGCAGAAACGCAAACGAGGCTGCTTTGGAAGCCACCGAAAGGTAGGCCGTCACGGTGGTCGGGGCGCCTTCATAAGCGTCCGGCGCCCACATGTGGAAGGGCGCGGCGGCGATCTTGAAAAGGAGTCCGACGGCGGTGGTGATAAGCGCCAGGTAGACCACCGGATCCCAAGGCGGGCGGCTGGCGACGGTGGTAACGATATTGGAGAGCCGGGTGGAACCCGAGATGCCGTAGAGCACCGAAAAGCCGTAAACTAGGAAGCCGCTCGAAAAAGCGCCCAGCAGCAGGTATTTTAGCGCGGCCTCGTTGGACCGCTTCTCGCTGCGCAGGAAGCCTACCATCACGTAGAAGCTGAGGGCCATCAATTCGAGGCCGACGAAGAGCGTTACCAGGTCCGTCCCGGTGGCCAGGAAGTACATGCCGCACTGCGCGAACAGGATCAGGCTGTAATATTCGCCGTGATGCTCACCGGCGTTCTCCAGGTACTTATACGACACCACCGCCACAATCAGCGCGGCCACCAGGAAGATCCAGTTAAAGAAGATGCTGAAATTGTCCACCGTCACGGTGCCGTGAAAGGCGTCCGTGATCGGCCCGTTGGCCGCGACCCACGCCGTTTGCCTGATCAGCCCGAAGCCCGTGAAGCCCTCGGCGAACACCACGAAAATCAATAGCCATTTGCGTTGTCGCGGATCGGGGAACACCAGAAAATCGCACAGCAGGATGGCGCAGCCGAAAAGCGCCATCATGAGGGCTGGAACGATGGAGAAGTGGTCGGTGCCGCTGTAGAAGGAATCGATCATCGCGCGCCTCCCGCCTGCGCCGCTAGCGGCTGGACTGTGTTCCGCGCCAGCGCCGGCTGCGGCTGGCTGCCGTTGAAGTACTCCGGCCGCACGCGCTCCACGATCTCGGTAACGGGCTGCCGCAGAACATCGAAGAAGGGTTTGGGATAAACCCCGATCCACACGGCCCACGCGATCAGCGGCAGGAACATGGCCACCTCACGGAAATTCATGTCGGGGACGGTGAGGTTCTTGCCGTTGGTCACCTGCCCGAGCATGGTGCGCTGGTACAGCCACAGCAGGTAGGCCGCGCCCAGAATCACGCCCGTGACGGCGAAAGCCGCCCACACGCGATTGGCCTCGAACGCGCCTTGCAGAATCGTAAACTCACCCACGAAGCCGTTCAGCAGCGGCAACCCCAAAGAACTCAGCATGGCGATCATGAAGATGGTGGCGAATTTCGGCATTACGTGCGCCAGGCCGCCGTATTCCGAGATCTCGCGCGTATGGCGCCGCTCGTAGATGACGCCGATGACCATGAAGAGCATGCCGGTGGAGATCCCGTGATTGACCTGCTGGAGCACGCTGCCGGCGATTCCGTTGGGATTCATGGAGAAAATGCCGAGCGTGCAGAAGCCCAGGTGGCTCACCGACGAATACGCCACGAGCTTCTTCCAGTCTTTCTGCATCAGGCAGACCAGCGCGCCGTAAATGATGCCGACGATCGAGAGGATTGCCAGAATCTGGACGACGGTCTGGTCCGCGGAAGCCTTGGGCAGCAGCGGCAGGGAGAAGCGCAGGAAGCCGTAGGTCCCCATTTTCAGCAGCACCGCGGCCAGAATCACCGAACCGGCCGTGGGAGCTTCCACGTGGGCGTCGGGCAGCCATGTGTGGAACGGGAACATCGGCACTTTGATGGCGAAGCCGATGAAGAAGGCCCAGAAGACCCACTGCTGCAGGTGGAGGGTCATGCCGGTCTGCATCAGGTCGGAGATTTCGAAGGTGTAGAACCCGAACTGCTGGAAGTGCTGGAAGTAGAGCGTCAAGATGCCCAGCAGCATCAGCACCGACCCGGCCAGCGTATACAGGAAGAACTTGATGGCCGCGTACAGTTTGCGCGGCCCGCCCCACACTCCGATGATGAAGTACATGGGGACGAGCACCAGTTCCCAGAAGATGTAGAACAGGAAGAAATCGAGCGAAATAAAGACGCCGATCATGCCCGTCTGCAACAGCAGGAACATGGCGTAATATTCCTTGACGCGGTCCTGAATCCCGCTCCAGGAACAGAGCATGGCGATCACGCCCATTACCGTGGTGAGCATCACCAGCAGCAGGCTGATGCCATCGATGCCGAGATGATAGTGCGCGCCCAGGGCGGGGATCCAATCGGCGCGCTCCTCGAACTGGAAGCCGGGAAGGCCGTTGTGGAAGCGAAAGACCAGCGGCAGCGAAACCAGGAACCCGGCCAAGAAAGCCAGGTTGGCCCAGATGCGGATCGCGTTCTTGCTTTTCGATGGGATGAAGAGCAAGACTAGCAAGCCAGCCAGGGGCGTCAATAGGACGGTACTTAGTAAGTGCTGGTCCATAATTTACCGGTCCATAATTTATCGAACTATGTAATATCCAAACATCACCAGGACGCCGGCAACCACAAAGAACGCATAAGTCTGCACGCGCCCGCTTTGCAGGATGCACACCGGATAGGAGAGCATCTTGACGAAGAACGCGGTGAAGCGCACCAGGCCATCGACAATCCAGGTGTCCCACCACATGGAGACTGTCGCGGAGAAGCGCGTGAACCAGCCCGCGCCGTTCACGCCGCCGTCCACCACGTTGCGGTCGAAGGTGCCAAGCGCCAGTCCGCCGCCCTTGCAGAGCCCGTTGACGAACAGGAAATCGTAAATCTCGTCCACGTAGCATTTGTGATAGAGCAGGCTGTGCAGCGGTTTGACGGACTTCTCGATGGAATCTGGGATTTCAGGCTTGTTCTGATAGAAATACCAGGCCACCACGATGCCGACGATGGCGATCGCGACGGAAACTCCCATCAGGATCCACTCGACCGAAGCATCGTGCGCACCTTCCTTGGCGGCTTCGACCGCCGCAGAAGCGAAGGCCGGTTCGAGCCAGTGTTCGAACCCGCGCCACGTATCGCCAAACAACGTCCACGCTTTCGGCACTCCCAGCCAGCCGACGAGCACGCTGCCGAGAGCCAGGATCGAGAGCGGGACGGTCATCGAAGCGGGAGATTCGTGGATATGCGCTTCGACTTCCGGCTTGACTCGCGACTTACCGTAGAACGTCAGGCTCATCAACCGCCACATATAGAAGGCGGTAAGTCCCGCGGTAACGAGGCCGATGGCATACAAAAACTTCGAGCCCAGCGGCGAGCTATAAGCCTGCCAAAGGATTTCATCCTTGGAGAAGAAGCCCGCGAGGCCGGGAATGCCGGCGATGGCCACCGAACCGATGGCCATCGTCCAGTGCGTGATGGGGATCTTATTCTTGAGCGCGCCCATGTGGCGCATGTCCTGCTCACCGCCCATCGCGTGGATCACCGACCCCGAGCAAAGGAAGAGCAGGGCCTTGAAGAAAGCGTGCGTGAAGAGGTGGAAAATAGCCACCCAATACGCGCCCACGCCCAGCGCCAGAAACATGTAGCCCAGCTGGCTGACGGTAGAATACGCCAGCACGCGCTTGATATCGTTCTGCACCAACGCGATCATCGCGGCCAGAATCGCGGTGAATGCGCCCACCGTCGCGACCACGGTGGAGGTGCTGGGCGTCAATTGGAACAGCGCCGCGGAGCGCGCCACCATATACACGCCGGCGGTGACCATGGTAGCCGCGTGGATCAACGCCGATACGGGCGTGGGGCCCTCCATGGCGTCGGGCAGCCAGACATAGAGCGGAATCTGCGCCGACTTACCGGTGGCGCCGAAGAACATCAGCACGGACATCGCGCTGAGCACGCCGAAGCCGGTGGTTTCCGCGGTGAAATGGCCGCTGCGCAGGATGGCATTGACGTCAGTGAAGCGGACGGTCCCAAGGACCGACAGCATGAGCAGCATGCCGAGCACAAACCCGGCATCGCCCACGCGATTTACCACGAAAGCCTTCTTGCCTGCGTCGGCCGCCGACTTCTTCTGGAAGTAGAAGCCGATCAGCAGATAGCTGCATAACCCCACGCCTTCCCAGCCGACGAACAGCAGCATGTAGTTGTTGGCCAGCACCAGCATCAACATGAAGAAGACGAACAGATTGAGGTAGCCGAAGAAGCGGTAGTAGCCGTTGTCGTGGGCCATGTAGCCGACGGAGTAGACGTGAATCAGGAAGCCGACTCCGGTAACCACCAGGATCATCACCGAGCTCAAGGGATCGAGCAGAAAGCCCCAATCGGCCTGAAACGACGCGAGCTGCCCGTTGGCCATGTGGAACGGCAGGCCGGCGATCCAGGTGAACTGGATTACCTGGTGGACGCGCCCGGTCTGCTGCGCAAGCTGCCACACGGCGCCGGCGGAAAAGAGGAAAGACAGCAGCACCATGCCGGGACAGATGATGTCGATCAGCTTTTTAAGCGGGGAAGAATGATGCCCATGTCCATGATCGTCATGTGGATGGCCGTGATCGTCATGTGGGTGGCCGTGATGCTCATGATGAGGCGTGTGGCCCTGATCGTGAGCATGCCCGGGCCCATGTTCGTAGACCGGTTCCACGCCGGGAGCGATCGCGACCTCCGACACGGGCTGCGGATCGAGGTACTTTCCCAGCAGCAGCATCAGAGCCGCTCCGACGAGCGGGAACAGCGGGATGAGCCAGATTTGGTCGAGGAAATTCACTTACGCTCCTACCATTTCAGCAAGTCGATTTCATCCGCCAGCACGGTTTCCTTATTGCGGAACAGAGCGATCAGGATGCCCAGCCCAACAGCGGCCTCGGCCACCGCGTCGACAATCACGAAGATGGCGAAAATCTGCCCGTTGACCTGTCCCCAGACGCGCGAAAAGGCCACCAGATTGATGTTCACCGCATTGAGGATCAGCTCGATGGACATCAAAATGATGACGATATTGCGGCGCGTCAGCACGCCAATGGTGCCGATGAGCAGCAACGCGGCGCTCAAGGCCAGATAATGCACTTCGGTTATGGGATGCATCGTCAGATCCTCTTCTTGGCCATTACCACCGAACCCACCACCGCCACCAGCAGCAGGATGGAGGCGATTTCGAAGGGCAGCAAGTACTCGCGAAACAGCACATCGGCCAGCATTTCGGTATTGCCCATGCTGCCTGCCGGCTCCACCATCCCGCCCAGTTTGAAACTGTCCTGCCCGCGATAAAAGAAGTAGCCGATCTCCACGCCCACCGCGACCACCGCCGCCAGACCGACCATCCACTGGCGGTTGAACTGGCGCTCCTTGGCCATCTGGTCGAGATTCACGAGCATGATGACGAACAGGAACAGCACCATGATGCCGCCCACGTAAAGCACGATCTGCACGGCGAACAGGAATTCGGCGTGCTGCAGCAGATACAGGCCGGCGACACCCAAAAGCGAAACGATCAGCGAAATGGCGCTATGCACCGCGTTGCGCCTCGTGATGGTGAGGATGGCACCTCCTAGAACGAGCAGCGCGAACGAATAGAAGAAAACGGTGTCGATCAACATTTGTATTGAGCGGGCTTGGGCCCCTCTTCGAGCATCTGCCGGTCCCAGATCTGGCCCTCGCGGGTATAGGTAGCCAGTTCGAAATCCTGCGTCAGCTCCAGCGCGTCCACCGGGCAGGCATCTTCGCAGAGCCCGCAGAACATGCAACGCGACGTGTCATAAGTAAAGGTGGTCAGTTCCTTGCGCTTGGTGGCTTCATTGCGCTGGCTGGTGACCACGATGAGCGTTTCCGGGCAGGCCAGCGCGCACAGGTTACAAGAGATGCACAGCGTCTCGCCGTTATCGGGGTTGATATTGAGGCGCGGCGCCCCGCGATAGCGCTCGGCCACTTTGGGCCGCTCCTCCGGATACCGTTCGGTGTAAATGTACTTGGGGTTCTGGTTCCGGAACGTTACCCACAGTCCCTGAAACAGGTCCACCAGAAATATTTTTTTCAGTAATTTACCCATAAGAAAGCCTCCGCTCCCTCACGGTCGCGGCTCGGTAACGATGCTCCCCTCACCTGTCGACCTCTCCCAATACGATATCCAAAGTCCCGATCACGGCCACGACGTCGGCCACCAGCCCGCCGCGAATCATCCGGTCGAGCGCCTGCAAGTTCACGAACGAAGGCGGCCGCACGCGGCAACGATACGGCTGCGTAGAGCCATCGCTCACCACGTAGTATCCCAGCTCTCCCTTGGGCGCTTCGATGGACACATACGCCTCGCCGACCGCCGGCTTGATCACCTTCCCCACTTTTCCCATGATAGGACCTTCGGCCAGCGAGTCCACGGCCTGCTGCATGATGCGGACGGATTGCCGCATCTCCTGCATGCGGACGATGTACCGGTCGTAGGTATCGCCGTTCTGGCGCGTGGGAATCTCGAAATCGTATTTCTCGTAGCCGGAGTAGGGCTGCGCCTTGCGGATGTCCCACTTCACGCCGGCGGCGCGCAGCACCGGGCCGGTGACGCCGTACTCTTTGCACTCCTCGGCGCTCAAAATGCCCACGTCCTTGAGGCGCGCCACCCAGATGCGATTGTTGGTGAGCAGCTCTTCGTACTCATCCACCTTGGGCAGGAACATGGCGCAGAAGTCGCGGACGTCCTTCTCGAAACCGTCGTAAGTCTCGTAGAGCAGCCCGCCGATGCGGAAAGCGTGGGTGGTGAGACGCGCGCCGCAGTATTTTTCGAAGATTTTCAGGGCCTCCTCGCGTTCGCGGAGACAATAAAATACCGGCGTGATGGCGCCGATATCGAGCGCATGGGTGCCTAGCCACAACAGGTGGCTGGCGATGCGGTTCAACTCGGTGAGGATGACTCGCACGGCCTGGGCGCGCGGCGGGGCTTCGACATTGAGCAGTTTCTCCACCGCGAGGCAGTAGCCCAGGCCGTTGGAGACGGCGGCCACGTAGTCCATGCGGTCGACATAGGGGTTGAACTGCGCGAAAGTGCGGTTTTCGGCGATCTTCTCCACGCCGCGGTGCAGGTAGCCGATGACGCAATCGGCCCCCAGGACCTTTTCGCCATCGAGCTTGAGGATGACGCGCAACACCCCGTGGGTGGAGGGGTGCTGCGGACCCATGTTGAGGACCAATTCGGTGGAATCTAGAAATGTGGCGTCCGGCATACTGGTGTCACTGACCGCTTTCGATGTTCAGGTTTTCCTGGACCCAGCGGTTGTCCTGCTGAATGATCCCGTAATCCTTGCGCAACGGGTAGCCCTGCCATTCCTCGGGCAAGAGGATGCGGCGCATGTCCGGATGGCCCGCGAACTCGATGCCGAACATGTCGAACACTTCGCGCTCCAGCCAATTGGCGGTGAGGTGTACGTTCACCGCCGTCTCCGGCTTGCAGCCGTCGGGGATGTAGGTCTTGATCCGAACGCGCTCGTTGCGGGCGAAGCTATAAATAATGTAGACCAGGTCGAACCGCTCGGCCCGCTTGGGCCAATCGACGGCGGTGATGTCCACGAGGTAATCGAAGTCCGCTTCGAGCTTCAGGTATTCGATCAAGGGGACGGCGGAATCGGGTTTGACGACGATGAAGTTCTGGCCCAGGTAGGTGGAAGTCTCGACGATGCGGTCGCCGAAGCGTTCTTTGACTTCGGAGGCGAGGTCGCTGGTCCAGGGCGTGGCTGCCATGGTGGCGGGCGGTTTTGGGGGGGCTGGATGGGCCGCCGCGGCAGGCTTCGGAGGTGCTGGTTTGGAGGCCGGAGCGGCTGGTTTCGCCGGTGGTGGGGCAGCTTCACCCCCTGGGGGCGGAGCCGCTTGCGAGCCTTCAGGCTTTTGCTCGTCGGCCATTCAGTCTCCTGTGAAAGAACACTACATTTATCACCGGCGGTAGACGGGTGTCAAATTGGACAACGGAGGTAGGGTTGGGGTGGAAGATCTCAGAATTCTGTCCCTTCAAGCAAGAAAGAATCCAGGGTACCAAGAATGGTACAGTAATTTATGGGCCCCGGTTCGAAGCGCCTGCCAGCCCGTTTCTACCGCTCCGACAATGGCCACGAGCCGGTCCGCGAATGGCTGAAGAGTCTAGACCACGCGGACCGCAGATCGATCGGTGAAGATATCAAGGACGTTGAATTTTCGTGGCCGCTGGGATGCCTCTGGTGGGCTCCCTTGGACGTGAACTGTGGGAGGTTCGCAGCAGTCTGGCCGGGGGTCGGACTGCTCGCGTGATTTTCAGCATCGAGCAGCAGCATATGGTTCTTCTGCATGGCTTCATTAAGAAGACGCGGAAGACGCCGCCAGGCGACATTGAGTTGGCGCTTAGACGGAAACGGGGAGCGTGCAGATGAAAAAGAAAAATATCGGATCGTCCTTTGACAGTTGGCTCCGCGAAGAGGGGATTTACGAGGAAGTTACGGCGGCCGCCATTAAGCGCGTCCTGGCCAGGCAGGTGGAAGCTGCCATGAAGGAGAAGCGGTTTTCGAAGGCGGAGATGGCGCGGAGAATGCGCACCAGCCGTGCGGCTCTGGATCGATTGCTCGATCCCGAGTACGAGGCCCTGACGCTGAGCACGCTGCGCAAGGCGGCCGTGGCAGTCGGGCGCGAGATTCGGATCGAGCTCGTTTAGTGAAGTCACGGGCAGTATCGAGGAGTGAGCTGGCCAGTTTCGATCGGCGTTCATCGGCGTTTATCGGCGGCTCATAACGATGTGCCGGCCGTGCGCAAAACTCCCAAGAAAGATGGATGAGCCGCCGATGAACGCCGATTCCCTGGCTTCGCTTGCAGGGAGCGACGGTTTCCGGAAAGTCCGTTCTTTCGTTTCGCATCCCGGCAAAAGCGGCCGACAAGCCCCCACCCGCCCCGTGGTACAAATTTTCTATGCCTTCTTTCCGCGTCCAGACACCGCAGCACAGCTATTCCGCCGTGGTGGAGCGCGGCGTCATCGCGTGCGCGGCGGAGTATCTTCCGCCCACCGCCGGCAAGGTGTTCGTCGTCTCCACCGAGGACGTATGGCGCCACCAGGGTGGACGCCTTACCGCCGCCTTCTCCGGCATCGCGCATGAAGTGCTGTTTTTGCCAGGCGGGGAAGACCAGAAGCGCCTGGCGCCCCTCGAACTGCTGGCCGACCGCATGGTCGAACTCGGCGGCGACCGTACCAGCGTGGTGGTGGCTTACGGCGGCGGCATCGTCACCGATATGGCCGGATTCCTGGCTGCGATCTTCATGCGCGGAATCCCGCTGCTGCAGATCCCCACCACTTTGTTAGGCCAGGTGGATGCCTCCATCGGAGGCAAAACCGGCGTCAATCTGGTCAGCGGCAAGAACCTCATCGGGAGTTTCCACCAGCCGGTGGCCGTGCTCATCGATCCCGCCGTTCTCGATACGCTGCCCGAACGCGAGTACCGCGCCGGGCTCTATGAAATCATCAAGGCGGGCATCATCCGTGACCGCGCGCTGTTCGATTTTCTGGCGGCCGGCTGCGGCGCGGTGCTCTCCCGCGAACCGCACGCCGTGGACCGCATCATCCACGATTCCGTCCGCATGAAAGCCGAGGTGGTCAGCAGCGACGAGCGCGAGGGCGACCTGCGCCGCATTCTAAATCTGGGCCACACGTTCGGCCACGCGCTCGAAGCCGAAACCGGCTATACCCGCTTCCTGCACGGCGAAGCCGTCGCGTGGGGCATGCGCGCAGCCGTCCACCTGGCGCAAACCACCGGCCATCTTTCCGCCGAAGATAGCGTGGAGATTCTCGATATGCTGCGCGTTTACGGCCCGATTCCGCCGGTCGACGGCATCGCCGCCGGGAATCTGCACGCGCGCCTGGTGCACGACAAGAAGACCGTCCACGGCAAGGTCCATTTCGTGCTTCCGGTACGCATCGGCGAGGCCAAGGTGGTCTCAGGCGTGGACGACAAGCTCGTGCTGGAAGCCATCCGGTCGGCCCTGGCATGAAGGGCACTACACCGGAAGGAGCGCGCAGCGAACAGGAGGCCGCCACCTGGGTGCGCGCCATGTTCGGCCGCGTGGCGCACCGTTACGACCTTGCCAATCACCTTCTCTCTTTCAATATCGACCGGCTTTGGCGCGCCCGCACCGTGCGCCGCGTGCGGCCCATCCTGGAGCGGCCCGGCGCCCGCGTGCTGGATATCTGTTGCGGTACGGGCGATCTGGCGATGGCCCTGCAGCGCGTCTGTCCGCGGCCGGTTTTCGGATCGGACTTCTGCCATCCCATGCTGGTGGCCGCGCGGGAAAAGGCGGCGCGCCGGCACGCCCCTGCGCTGCTTTTCGAATCCGATGCCCTGCGCCTGCCGGTTCGCGACGCTTCGCTCGACCTGATCACCGTGGCGTTCGGATTCCGCAACCTGGCCAATTATGAGGATGGCCTGCGCGAGATGCGGCGCGCGCTGCGGCCCGGCGGCATGGCGGCCATCCTGGAATTCTCGCAGCCGTCGAACGCCGTTTTTGGAGCCGTGTATGGCCTCTATTCGCGGCGCCTTCTGCCGTGGATCGGCGGGCTCCTCACAGGCAGCCGCGACGCGTATCTGTATCTGCCCGAATCCATCCGTAAGTTTCCCGCCGCGCCGGAGTTAGCCCAAGATATGGGCCGCGCCGGCTTTATTAACGTTACTTACCAGCGTTTCACCGGCGGAAGCGTGGCCTTGCACGTGGGAGCCGCCCCGGCATGAGCTGGCGGCCGCAGCGATGGCTCCTTCTGGGCGTAGTCGCCGTCTATGTGGCGATGCGAGTGTATCACGGCGCCGCTATCTGCATGGATGGCGACGAGATCTTCAGCGTCGGGGTGGCCGAGCACGATTGGACCGGCCTGCTGCGGGCCGTGGGGCGGGATTCCATCCATCCGCCGCTCTTTTATTTCCTGCTGAAAATCTGGATTGCCATCGGCAACGACTCGCTGTTCTGGGTAAGATTGTTGCCCGCGCTGTTCTCCACGCTGGCAATCGTGCCCATGGTGCTGCTGGGCCGCGAATTCCAACTCCGGCCCGTGGTCATCAATACCACCGTGGGGCTGGCGGCGATCCATCCGTATCTTCTCTATTACTCGCAGCACGTCCGGATGTACACCTTATTGATGCTGTGCGCCCTGACTTCGCTGTGGGTCTTTCATGCTTGCATCCGCCCCGGTAAACGCTCCGAGACGACCAAGGTCGCGGCACTAACTCTGGTGAATATCGTCTCAGTCTATTCGCATTATTACGGATGGCTGGTAATTGGCCTGGAGTGCTGGTACCTGATTTTCTGGAAGCGCGAGTATCTGAAGCGCATGGCTGTATCGTGCGCGGTGGTCTTCGTGGCGTTCACGCCCTGGATTTACTGGGCGGGCAAATTCATCTACGCCAAGGGCGGTCTGGCGTCGAACCTGGAGTGGATTCAGAAGCCGGATGCCGGCGCGTTGGCCTGGTTTTTCGTGGACCTGGCGGGGTTCGGCGACTTCCCCTCCATTGGACGGCAGGCCGTGACGGGCCTGGCGCTGCTGGTGCTCGCGGCCGGATGCGTCGCCTGGTTCGAGCGGGCGAAACTGCACGCCGGGCACTTCGTGTATATGGCGCGTTTCCTGCTGTATTTCGTGCTCGGGTCCGTGGCCGTGGCGTTCACCGCGTCGCGGCTGCTGCCGAACTCCGTGTGGGGCCATCGCCACATGGTGTACCTGGTGTTTCCGATGCTCATGCTGGTGACCGCGGCCTACTACCAGTTGAACTCCATTGCCGTGCGGGTCACCGGCGGGATCCTCTGCGCGGTTTGGGCGGGGATGGTGATTCAGCATCACCTGAAAGGCGACGACAAGAAGACGCCTTTCGACGCGCTGGTCATCCAGATGCTTGCACAGGAAGCCGATAACCCGGCGAGCGTCACGTTTTACTCCGTGGACAAGTACCTGCACTACCCCGTCTGGTTCTACCTGGAGACTCTCAAGGCCGGCAAAATCACGGGATTCGCGGCGCCTATCCGCACCGCCGATCGCGCCAAACTGGCCGCCGGTGCGGCTCGCATCGAGGTCCGGAATCACGTCAACATCGAGGATGCCAAGGGCGCGCATTTTTGGGTGGGGTATAGTTCCGCGTGGCAGGAAAAGCTTACTCCCGAAGCGATCCTGACGGCGCGCGGATGCCGCACCGGCGCGGACGTGACGGTGCGCGACCGCTACCACTCGTCGACGATTTTTCCGGTCTGGTGCGGAGAATAGGGCGCGGGTGCTTAACCGTTTTGGGGGGTTCCGACTGTTCAGTCCCAGCAACCGCTCCCTTACTTACGGTCGGGGCTCTGTCACGGTTGCCTCGTGTTTGCAGCTACTTACAGCCGTGACCTTAGTAAGGGAGCGGTCCGCGGACGCCCATTCCCCCAGATCGGTTACGCACCCATAGGGCGCCGTTCGTTCCGAGCCGCTCCCTTCGGCGCTACCATAAGAAGCGGGGGAAGCACAAATGATTTCCACCAGGCTCGTCCAATTGATCGAATCCAACGCGGACCAACTTATCGATCGCGTGGCGGCTGAAATCCGCCACGAACCTGAAATGACTCGCGGCACGTCAATACAGGACCATGAATTGCGCGGATTGGGCCAGGACCTTCTGTACCATCTCGGCGACTGGCTCTCCGCCGGCAACAGCCATAACCTGGCTGTTCGCTTTGAGCGCTTCGGCAAACTTTGCTACGAACAGGAAATCCCGCTCCACGAAGCCGTGCGCGGGATGTGCCTGCTGCGCGAGAAAATGCTCGACTTCGCGCAGGAACATATGATCTCCACCAGCAGCATCGAGCTTTACGCGGAGGAGGAATTGGAGCGGCGCTTAGGCCGTTTCTTCGACCGTCTCGCAACCCACCTGGTGCGAGGCTTCGAGGAAGCTGTCCGCAAGCCCGCCGTGCGGGCGGCTACTCATTGACCGGGTTGATGTCCGTCGGGAGCGCCTTCAGCCCGTCGATGGCGTGCTGCATGTTGGGACGGATCACGCCCAGGGTATCGAGCATCTTCTTGGCGGCGGCGTAGTCGCCCTGCGCTTCGATGGTCATCAGGTCGTGGCACAGGTCGCGGACGGCGCCCTTGACTTTGGTCATGTCCACGGTGAAGGTGCCCTGCGAATTGGCTAGGAAGGCGCCCTTGTCGACGAGGTAGTTGAACTGCAGCGCCATCCCTTTACCGTGCGCCTCAGTGAGCCCAAACCGCACGGAGCGGAAGGCCGACGCCAGGAACGTGGTGTAAAGCTGGCGCTCCGCCGCCGGACCGTGCGACATGCCATGGTCGAAGAAGTACTGCATCATGAAGAGGCCCGTCACATCGGCCTTGGCCTCTTCAATGGCGCTGTAAAGCTCCTTCAATTCCTGGCGCGGCGAAGTGTCGCGGCCGGCGACGCGGATCTGGTGAGGCCCGATGCCGTGGCTCAACTCGTGCGCCAGAATGTGCATGAAGAAATACTCGAAACTGAGATCTTCCTTGGCGCCCTGCGGGAGGACGCGCGCAGCGATGGGCACTAGAATGCTGTCGAACTTGGCCTCCTGAATGTTCTTCAGCATGACGCGCTTGCTGCCTTTTTCCTGCACCACACGTTCGTCGTTAGGCAGATTGAAAGCCGCCGTCCGCACGCCATGGGCGCCATCGCCCGCCGCCAGGACTTCGTTCACTACGCGGATCGGCGCCGCCGCGCCCAGTTTGGGATTGCGGTAGCGCGGGTCGATCGGGAGGTTGTTCTCCACTTCCTGCAACCGCCCGGCGAACTCCTTGAGGTGGCCGGTCTCCTGGTCGTCGCGAATAGTGATGTAGGCTTCGAAGCCGGCCTTATATCCGAATAACTCGTCGTTGTAAGTTTCGTAGGGGCCGATGGTGATATCGAGCGGCGCATCCAGGTCCATCCACGCCATGTCGCTGGCGTAATAGTCGTTGGAGAGGAACGCATCGGCGCGCAGCGTGAGGAATTTCTTGAGCGACGCGTTATCGGTAAGCGCCGCAGCCTCGCGCAACAAACCCGCCGCCTTTTGCAAATCGGCCGCGTAGGCCTTGCTGTACGGCACAAACGTGAGCTTCTTGGACGCGTCGCGGCGGATGAGCGTAAAGAAGCCCTCGGCCTGCTGGCGGTCGGCTGGGGACAGGGTTTTGACCCACGCTTCGAACTCTTCGCGGGTCATATCTTCGGGGTAGAAGTTGGCGCCCAGCGGCTTGCGAGCGGGTACGCCGGAGATGAAAGCGGTATGGCCGTCGAGATCGGCCCAGGGGCCTTTGTTGAGCCAGAAATAGCGTGCGCGCGCCTGGCCGAGTGGAGTTTTATCCTCCTGCAGCTTGGCGTAGAGTGCGCGCGTACCGCTCCACAGTTGGTCCATGAAGAGATAGTTGAAGACTCGCGCGACGTCCAGTAATTTGGGCAAGGCTTTGCGGTCGGCGGCGGAGAGCGAAGATTCGTCGTATTTCGGCGTGACAGCGGCGAAACGCGCGTTCATTTCTTCGAGCTGGGAGAGAGTAGGCATAACGGCAGCGGCGGCCAGTAGGACCAGCACAGGCTTCATGCCTTAAATGGTATCGCGGTGGCGCGTCATCCAGTGCAAGATGGAGAGCGCCGCCAGGTACGCCACGCTGGAACAGGCGAAGATCACGGAGTAACTGCCGGTCCAGTACAAAAGCAGGCCGATGGCGGCCGCCGCCAGGGCGCCGCCGGCGCTCCCGGCCGATCCGCAAATTCCGATAACGGAGGCCACCTCGTGGCGCGGAAAGCGGTCGGAGACCAAAGTGTAGATGTTCGCGGCCCATCCCTGGTGGCCGGCCGCTGCGCAAGAGAGCAGAACCACCAGCACCGGCATGGCTGAGACGCGTGGAACCAGAGCCACCGGAACTACCATCGATGCGCACGTCAACATCGCGTACTTGCGCGCCCGAACCGCCTCCATGCCACGGCGGATCAGCGCCGAAGACAGCCATCCGCCGAACATGCTGCCCGCGTCCGCCGCCAGGTAGATCGCGATCAACGGCAGGGTGAGCGCGCGGAGGTCCACCGCGGTGCGGGCCACCAGGAATTTGGGCGTCCAATAGAGCAGAAACCACCACACGGGATCGGTGACGAACCTCGCCAGCACCAGCCCCCACAATTCGCGCCGGCGCAGGATATCGCGCCATCCCGTGCTCCGGGTGGGCGGGCGGGGATCGGCCACGTGGACGTGGCGGCGTGGATCGTATGTCAGTAACCACAACGTGATCCAGATGGCCCCGAGCGCCGCCGTCACCACAAAGCAGGCGCGCCAGCCATAGCGGTAGGCCAGCCATGGAATGAGCGCCGGCGCGATAATGGCCCCTACGTTGGAGCCCGAGTTGAACACGCCCGTGGCGAGCGCCCGCTGGCTCTCGGGAAACACCTCCGTGACGGTCTTGATAGCGGCCGGAAAATTGCCTGCCTCTCCCGTACCGAGCGCGAACCGGCTCAGGGCGAAACCGCGCCAGGAAGACGCCAGCGTGTGGGATAGTGACGCCAGTCCCCAAACGGCTGCCGAAAGGGCGTAGCCGATCCGCGTCCCCAGCATATCGATCAGCCTGCCGAAGAGCACGTAGGAAATGCCGTACGCGATTTGAAACGACGCGATGACATAACCGTACTGGGCTTCGCTCCAGCCCTGGCCGCGCTGGAGCATAGGCGCCAGAATCCCCAGAATCTGCCGATCCAGATAGTTTAGCGTGGTGGCGTAGAACAACAGGGCGCAGAGGGTCCAACGATAGCGAGCCGGGGACGGCGTCAGCATCCGTCAGACTTCCGCGACGGTGTGGTTGTCGAGCGAATCCCAGTCCAGGTCGGCGCCCAACCCCGGCGCCTCGGAGACGTGGACCAGGCCGTCCGCATCGATCCGGATGGGATTTCGCACCCCGAAGGAGAACGGCTCCTGGGGAATCAGGATCTCGTAGTATTCGCAATTTCGGATGGCGCAACTGACGTGCAGATTCGCCATATCAAGCAGCGCGTTGGTAGTGGTATGCACTTCGCAGTTCAAACCGAACGCCTCGCACAGCGCGGCAGTCTTCATCAGGCCCGTGACTCCGCCCTTCCACGACACATCGCTGCGCACGATGTCCACGGCGCGCTGGGAGATGTACTGCGGCGTGCCGAAAAGGCCGCCGGGCGTCGATTCCGTCCCCGCGATAGGGATTTCGAGCATGCGGCAGAGATCCTGGTACCCGTAGATGTCATAGTCGGAGAGGGGTTCTTCGAGCCAATAGAAATTGAGCCGCTCGAGTTGGCGTCCCACCCGCAGCGCCTGCCGCTGATTGTAACCGGCGACCGGGTCGGACATCAGCACCATGCTGTCACCCACGGCGGCGCGAACGGCGGCGCAGGCCTCCACGTCGCGATCCGGATCGCCCCACGGGTGAAGCTTGTAGGCGCGATATCCCATCGCCTTGTAGCGCAGCGCCTGCTCCACGAAGGCTTCAGGCGTGGGCAGAATCAGGGAACTGGCGTAGGCCCGCAGTTTGTCGCGGTACCCGCCCAGCAGCCGGTAAAGCGGCAGGCCGGCCGCCTTGGCGCCCAGGTCCCAGAGCGCGACGTCCACGGGCCCGTGAGCGTAGATCGGCAGAAAGCCCCACCAGCGGTCCATCTGCCGGACGCGCTGCCACAGCAGTTCGCGCAGCAGGGGGTCCTCGCCGATGAGCAGCGGCCGAATGATGGAGCCGATCAGGTGCGCCGTAGCCAGGCCGCTGCGTCCGCCCCACGCGAAGGCGTGGCCCTCAATTCCCTCGTCGGTCTGGATCTGGAGGAATACGATATCGTGCGCCGCTTTGCCGCCCTTGATGCCGGCCGTGACCATGGCGCTGTGGGGGTTCTCGATTACCCGGATCTTGATTGCGGTGATGTGCATCGTATTTTCGCTCTCAGGCGGCGCTGCCGCTTTCCGGGTACCCCCGGTCGACGTACTCCTGGATGATATCGCGGTACACTTTCCGCCAGCCGCCGTCCTTTTCGGCTGCGGGTATGCCGTCCGGCCACACGCTAATATACAGGTACTGCAACGGCTGGTCCGGCGCGGTGTTGACCACCCAGTGATTCGTCTTGGGGGGAATTAAGGCAATCGCCGGACCCGAGACTACTCTCGATTCCTCCCCGATATGCACGTCCGCCGTACCGGCGAGGATGAGATAGATCTGAAGAAACGTTTCGTGCGCGTTGGGCGGCGTTTCGGACCCCGGTTGGACGATCTGGAGCACGGCTTCGCAACAGCCGCCCAGGTCCCGCGGCAGCAACATGACGAAATCGTTGCCCGCGCAACGGAATGGCTCGCCTTCGGTAAAGCTGCGGAGAAACACCGGTTCACCTCTTGGGGCGGCAGCCCCGTTTACTTCCGAACCGGATTGTAGCGACCGGATTTCCAACGGTCCAACAGTTTCCTTGACTGGAAATGATCGATCCCGCCGATGCCGCGGCTTGGCAGGGCACGCTTCAGCGGGGAGCGATCCCGTGCGGGAGCGTCTCTAGCGCCAGTAACCATTGCGCAGGGAAACAAACATGTGGAATTGTCAGCAAGCAACTCAGAATCAATGGCTTGGGCTGTGGCTTCCAGCATGTGGTTACTGGAGAGCTCGCCTCTGGCGTTGGGCGATTTTTCGGAGCATCTTGTCAGAGGCGAGCGAAGCTCGCTTGGCGGGCTGAAGCCATGGCTGAAGCCCACCCCATACAAGACGCCCTGATCCCGCAGTGGGGGCGGGCTTCAGGCAGGCTTCAGGCGGCTTCAGGCGGCTTCAGGCAGCCATTTTGGGAGTAAATGGCGAATCTCCAGGGCGAGCGAAGCTGCCCGAGAGCAGGTTTCCAACCCGCTCGGCGAGCGGGGCCCGCCGGGACAAGTTGAAGCATGTCCTACTGCCCGCCGAGGCTGGAGGCGATCATAGATGACAGCTCGCACACGGCTTGGGGAAGAATCGCGGTGTCCAGTGTGGCGAGGCCCAATTCCCGGAACAGGCGCGCCCGCCGCACCCGCAGCACCTTCAGCCGCGCGCGCGGCTTCTGTTCGACGGCGCAGACCGGCAGGATCGAGGCCCCCAGTCCGGCGTCCACTAGGCTCTTAATAGCCTCGATATTTTCCATCTCCATGGCGATATGCGGCCGGATACCTAGCCGGTCGAAGTGGCGGTCCAGCAGATTCTGCATGGCCGTATTCTTCTCGTACAAAATGAGGCGCAATGTTTCGAGATCCGCGGGATCGAGCGCGGTCTTGCGTGCCAGGGGGTGTGCACGGTTGACCACCACCACCAGTTCCTCCAGGCACAGTGGCACTATGCTGACTCCCGGCTGCTCGAGCGGCAGCATCACAATGGACAGGTCTACAGCCTGCGATGTCAAGGCGTGTATCAGAAACTCGGTGGTGCCGGTTACCGCAATCAACTCGATACTCGGAAACCGGCGGCTGTAATCGGCCAGAACCGGCGGAAGCCGGTAAGTAAGTGTGGTGGCCCCCACGCCCACCCGCACGGTGCCGCGCTTCAAAGCGCCCAACTCCCGGACGGCCATCTCCGCGTCTTTCACTTCCCGCAAAATGCGTTCGGCGTGCCGAAGCAGGATGTTGCCGGCTTCCGTCACCAAGGTACGCTTACCCACGCGGAGCAGGAGCGGGGTCCCCAGTTCCTCTTCCAGCGTCTTGACGTGCTGGCTGACCGTGGATTGCGACAAGTGCAGGTGCTCACCGGCCCGGGTGAAGCCCCCAATCCGCGCAGTCGCCTGGAAAACGCGCAACTGGTGGAGATCCATCGTTTTCACCGATGATAACACTTCAGAAAATCTATCTCTGAGATAGCTGCCGTACGCTACGGTATCGATATGCGGAGTCTTTGTTGGCTCATCTCCCTGGGGAGCGTGGCCGCCGCCGCTACGCTGCCAGTCGTGACGGATCCCAACGCCGGTGCCCGCGAGCTCTACGGAGCTTCTCGCGTAGCGGCCGCCTTCGAGCAAACGGGCGCGAGCGCCGACGGAGGCGCCAGAGTGCTGGCCGCTACCCGCGCATCGTCGATATTCGCTTCCCGGCCGGGTCTGCCGCCGTTCCCGCCGGCCGAAACCGAGGCGTTCCACCTCCAGCGCTCCGGAAACGAATGGCTGGTGATTGGCAGCGATCCTTCGGGCGTGCTCTACGGCTGCCTGGACCTGGCGCGCCGAATTCGGGCCGCTCACGGCCTGCCCGCATCCCTGGACGCCACCGAACACCCGGCTTTCAAGATCCGCGGCACCAACCTCTTCTGGATGAAAAGCGGGTCGTACGATTGGGCCATCACGCCGGAGAACTTCGCCTGGTTCTTCGACCGGGCGCTCATGACGCGTTACCTGGACCAACTGGTGGAAAATCGCTTTAACGCCATTTTCTTCTGGACGGGGCACCCTTTTCCCTACTTCCTCCGCCTGCCCCGGTACCCCGAAGCGCGCATGCTCGACGAGCAGGACCTGCAGCGCAACATCGAACAGTTACGCTGGTTCACTCAGGAAGCCGACCGCCGGGGCATCTGGACAGTGCTCCATTTCTATAACATCCACGTTTCGCCGGCTTTCGCGAAGGCCCACGAAACCGAGGGGGTGCGGGTACAGAACCACGCCGCTACGCCGCTGCTCGAGGCCTACATGCGGCATTGCGTCAGCGAGTTCGTGAACAACTACCCGAATGTGGGATTGATGCTCACCGCCGGCGAGGCCCTGAACGTGAAGCCCGAGGAGTTCATTCGCGACGCGATCATCCCCGGCATTCAAGATACCGGGAAACATCCGCCGCTGATTGTGCGGCAGTGGACCATCGATCCATATCGCTATCGCGACGTGGTCAAACCGGCCTACGACAACCTGTTCACCATGATGAAGCACAACACCGAGATGCTCGTGAGCCCTCATCCCGATCCCCGCCATGCCACCTGGATTTCGTTCGGGCAGAGCCACATCGTCAACGTGCACGAAAACAGCGACGTCAAGCCCTTCCGCTGGGGATCGCCGGTTTTCATCCGTCAGATGGTGCAGCTCTGGAAAGCCATGGGAGTGAGCGGATTTCATCTTTATCCCATGGTGTCCTGGGACTGGCCCGTGTCCCTGGACCGTGCTTCCCCGCCGCTTTCCACCATCGATCGCGACTGGATCTGGATCGAGGCGTTCGGCCGCTACGGATGGAATCCGGACCGTCCGGCAGACATGGAGGAGCAGTACTGGAAGGAGCGCCTGGCGGAGCATTTCGGGGAAGCAGCGGCGGCTGCCGTGTACCAATACTACGTGGAGGCTGGTCCCGTCCTGCCAGCCCTTCAGAATATCGCCAACATCTACAACATGAATTTCCACCCCACCGCCGTCAGCCGCGAGGCTACGCTCAACGGGATCCTGCATGCCGACCGCTGGGAAGACGTGGGAGACTACCTGCCGCGGCCGCTCGACGAGGTGACCCTCGATTTCTACCGTAAGAAATACGGGGAATTGGGAGAGGCGCAGAAGAAGCTTCCGCCCGTGTCGGTAAAAGAATGGGTGGCGGTTCGGTCCGCCGGCAAGCAGGCTGAGGGAATCGATCCCATCCGCCTGAGTGCGCTGCTGGTGGACATGGCCAGCCGGGCGCTGGCCGGCCTGGAAGCTGCAAAGGCCTCGCGGGACGCCGCCGAATACGCCCGCTTCGTGAGCGACGCGCAGTGTACCTTGTACCTGGCGCAGTTCTACCGGGCGAAACTGGAGGCGGCCACGGAGAAAGGGCTCTACGAGGCAACCTCCGACGGCCGCCACTACGATCGCATGCTGCAACTGCTGGCGGAAAGCGTCAGCCACTACGCGGATCTCGACCGGGTGGCGTCCAAGGCCTACCGGCAGGCGACCGATCTCGGCACTTGGTTCCGTTGGGACACCGTGCGGCAGAACATGGAGCAGGAGCTGGCATTCTACCGCGAGCAGTCGAGCGTCGCCAAGAGCGGCGCCGACATTGTGTATCTGGGCCTCGACGGGCCGATGAACGACGCCTCGGACGCCTTTCACTGGGAGATCGAACAAGCGCGGCAGAAGGCCGGCTGGTCCGCCCAGAGCTACCGGCTGGATGCGAATATGCTGGCCCGCGCAAAGGTGGCGGTAGTTTATGAAAGCTCGTCGCCCGCCTTCGAGCGGCTGCGGCCTCGGATCGAGGACTGGGTACGCCGGGGAGGCCGGCTACTCATCTGGGACCCGATGGCCCGCGCCGGCGCCGGCTCCCTGACCGCGGGCCTCGAGTTTGGCGAGAACGGCTTGCGCCGTGTCGCGCCCTCGTCGGGCGATCGGATTCAGTTCCTGCCGGTTCCGCACCCGCTGTTGGGCGATCTGGCCGGTTCATCTTTCAAGGTGGGTCCGGCCGACCGCTTCTCGTCGAGTATCCGCGCAGCCTCGAGTGACTGGCAGGAACTGGCCTACGCCGTGCGATTCACCGCGGCCGGTGGCCAGTTCTACAACGGCCGGGAGACCTTCGGCCCAAACTGGACCTCGTTGATGGACCCGGCTCGAGTGCCCGTCCTGCTGGCCCGCGAGCTGGGATCCGGAGAGATCGTCGTGGCGCAACTCGGCACCTGGACGATTGACAGCCGGAACAATATGGACGAGGTCCGGAAGACCGCGGCCGAATCGCCGCTGGGCCGCCTGGCCGCGAATCTGGTGATGGCGTGGGCCGCGAAGTAGGCCATGGAGGATACTTGCATGCCCTGGGCCACTGACGAAGAGCTCTTCACCTTGATTCGCAGTACGTTGTATACGCCCGTAGTCGGAGATATTCTGGATGCCGCCGGCTACTGCCACCAGTTTCTGCCGCAAGCGGTCCGGCCTTTGCGGGAGGATATGACCGTCGTGGGCCGGGCTATGCCGGTGCTGATCGCCGACGCCTGGGGTCCCCAACGCGATCCCTTCGGGCGCCTCACCGAAGCTCTCGATCAGATTCAGCTGGGCGAGATTTACCTGGCCACGGGCGGGCAAAAAAACTGCGCGGCCTGGGGAGAGATTTTGACCGCTACGGCTAAAACCAGGGGCGGCGCCGGAGCCGTGCTCGACGGATTCCACCGCGATACACCGCGCGTGTTGGAGCAGCATTGGCCGGTGTTCAGCCGCGGCTCTTTCGCTCAGGACGCCGGAGTGCGCTCGCGTGTGGTCGACCTCCGCTGCTCCGTGGAGATCGAGGGCGTCCGGATCGCTCCCGGAGACCTCGTCTTCGGCGATCTCGACGGCGTTGTCGTCATTCCGCGGGATGTTGAGCGGGACTTGTTGGAGAAAGCCCTGGAAAAGGCCCGCGGCGAAAAACTGGTGCGGAAGGCCATTGAGGGCGGTATGTCGAGCACCGAGGCATTCCGCCGGTTCGGGATTCTATGAATTATGAGTGAAGCTATGAGGACACCATCCGGTCCCTTCGACCTGACCGGCGAAGTCGCGTTAATTACCGGAGGCGGCACCGGACTGGGGTATGGCATCGCGGAAGCGTTCGTCGAGGCCGGAGCCCGGGTTGTGATCACCGGCCGCCGGCAGAACGTGCTGGAGGATGCCGCCCGCCGTTTAGGGGTTCACGTCCGCTGGGTGCAAAACGATGTGACCGATAGCGGCGGCGCCGCGGCCCTGATGACGCGAGTCGCCGAAATGGGGTGGCAGCCGACCGTTCTGATCAATAACGCCGGACGGCATCTCAAGAAGGACGCCGTCGACACCTCCCCCGACGAATTTCGCGCGGTGATCGACACGCACGTCCACGGCGCCTTCGCCCTGACCCGCGCGGTACTGCCCGCCATGATCGAGAAAAGGCGCGGGAGCATTCTCTTTATGGCCTCGATGACCTCCTTGATCGGCGTTCCGCGGTCGATTGCATATGCGGCCGCTAAATCGGCGTATCTGGGAATGATTCGCTCGCTCGCCTGCGAGGTGGGGCCGCTTGGCGTGCGCGTGAACGGTATCGCCCCGGGATGGATCGAGACTCCGATGCTGCAGCAAGCCCTGGATGGGGACCCTGCGCGCCGGGAGAAGATCCTCTCGCGAACGCCGCTGGGATGTTTTGGAGCGCCGTCAGATATTGGGGCTGCCGCGGTCTACCTTTCCTCGCCCGCCGCCCGATTCGTGAATGGCGTGGTGCTCCCCGTGGATGGAGGGGCCAGCATCGGTTTTTGATCGCGCTCCACGGTCAGGCGCTGTAGAGCGGGCCGGTGCAGGAAGCTCTGGTCTGCGCCAATGATAACCGCTCCGGGGAAATCGCCGTGATGCAGCACCAGCCCGGTTGGCGTCGCATCGCGCGGCAGACGAAACGGCAACGAAACGCGAAACGATTCACCAGGGCCGAGTTCGTCGGAGAGCGATTTTCCGGACGCGGTTCCAGTGCAGGGCCGGTATCGCTTTCCCTCCTGGTCTTCCAATTCGGCGTGGGCGTCGGGAGCGCGCTGCCGGATCCGCCGGGCGACGCTGTTTACCTCGACCGTTACGGCCCAGTCACGCCCGCTCTCATCCGGTCCGCAAGGCGTAGCGGCCGAGGCTGTCGCGCCGAGCGCGGTGACGCACCAGTCGTCGAAGCATCGCTGCTCGCCCGGCGAGTAGATCCGGCGCGGAAGTACCAGGGCGACGCACATCAAAACCGCTGCATACAGCGCCAGAAATAGGCCCAGGAGCCGGCCCAACCGGATCGCGGCGTCCCACCGTCCCCGGATTGCGGAAACGGCTATACGGCCCGTCATCCCCACTACGAACAGCCCGGATACCAGAAAGAGGAGATCGAAGAGAGTCATTGCAAGTACTTTATAACAAAAAGTACTACTCGTCAACACTGGCTTCGAGCGCTTACTTCGAGCGGCACTGGGCCGCGTCGTTTACTCCGCCTTCAGAGTTTCCACCGGGTCTACCGCGGCCGCCCGCCGCGCCGGCAGGTAACTGGCGAGCAACGCGGCGGACAACAGAACCACCGGTACGGCGGCGTAGGTCAGGGGGTCCATCGGAGCAATGCCGAATAACAGCGAACTCATCAGCCGCGTCAGGCTGGCGGCTGCCACCAGACCGATGGCCACGCCGATGCCCGTCAGCGTCAATGCGTAGCGCATGAACATCCGCTTCAGCTCGCTCTGCGGCGCACCCAAGGCCAGGCGAATTCCGATTTCCCGCCGGCGCTGCGACACCGCATAAGCGATCACACCGTAGATGCCGATAATCCCGAGCAGCAACGCCATTGCGCCGGCGATCCCGAGCATCACCAGGGTGAAGGATGTGCGCGTCATGGATTCGTCGTATATGTCCTGCATAGTCCGCTCGGACGCCACCGGGAGGCTCGAGTTCACCGACCAGACGGCTTGCCGCACCTGGTTCAGAAATCCCTGCGTGCCGGTGCGATCGCTGCGGACAGCGAAGGTGACCGTGCGCAGAGCATCCAGCGGAGAGGGTCCAAAGAGATTGGTCGTGAAGGTCGGCCAAAAGACGGTTTCGGGCGCCTTCTTTTCGACGCCGTTCTCATGGACATCTTCCACCACCCCGATCACCTCCTTCCACGGCGTTCCGGGGAACTCGCGGAGGCGCTTGCCGATTGCGGCGGACGGCGATCCCCACAACTCCCGCGCGAGGTTGGCGGAGACCATCGCCACGGGTCTCTGGTCATAAACGTCGATCCAGGTCAGCTCGCGCCCGGCCATCATTCGTGTACCGGCCGTTTGAAAGAACCCCGGGGAAACGTATTTGAACAAGCGCATCGGCGGAATGGCGCCGGTGGGCGTCTGGTCTTCGGCGAATACGGCGTCCCAGTTGGTGACGAAACCTTCCATCGGCATTTGGCTGGCGAACCCGGCGGAGGTCACGCCGGGAATCGCCGCCAGCCGATCGGCAATGTCATTTTGGATGCGAATCACGCGCTGCGGCTCGGCCACCAGCGACGCGGGAATGGAGATGCGCATGGTTTGCAGATGCTCGGCATGCGTGAATCCCGGCTCGACGGTGCGCAGCGCCTGAAAGGTCCGAATCATCAGGCCGGCGCTGACCAGCAGCACCATTGCCATGGCTACCTGGGCCACCACTAGCAGATTCCGTGCGCGATGGCGCTCCCGGCTGATGCTGGCTCCGCGGCCGGCGCTGCGCAACGCCGCGGAGATACCCGGACCGGCATATTTGAGCGCGGGAATCAATCCGAAAAGAAGCCCCGAGAGGAGCGAGAGCACCAGAGTAAAGCCCAGCGCCCGCGGGTCTAAAGAGATTTCGCCCAAGCGAGGCAGATTCCCCGGCCCGATCGCCACCAGAAGCCGCAGTCCGCACTCCGCGACCCCGATCGCGAGCACGCCGCCCATTAAGCCCAGCGTCATGCTTTCCACCAGCAGCGCGCCGATAATGCGCGCGGTACCGGCGCCAAGCGCCGACCGAAGCGCCAATTCCTGCCGCCGCACTTCCGCCCGCACCAGCAGCAGATTCGTCACGTTCGCGCAGGCAATCAGCATTACCAGCCCGATGGTCGCCATCACAACCCACAACACATCGCTGACGCCGCCGACCACCTCCTGCTTGAGCGGCCGGATGGCGGGCGTGATTCGCCAGTTCTCGTAGAAGTGCGAATCGGTTCCCGGACCGTTCGACCAGGAGTCCATCCAGACGGGGAGCAATCGCGCCAGGTCGGCGTTGGCTTGCGTGAGGGCGACTCCCGGCTTCAGGCGAGCGACGCCCTGGAAGCCGAACCCGGCCATCGGAAGATTGTTGCGTATGAACGCGAGGGGCGCGATGAGGTCGAAATCGGTATTCACAATCCGGAAGCCTTGCGGCATGACGCCGACGATCTCGCGAGGGAGGGAGTCCACCGTGATGTTCCGGCCGATCGCCGACCGGTCTCCTCCAAAGCGGCGCTGCCAGTACCCGTAGCTAAGCAGCGCGGTTGTCGAACGCCCCGAGAAGCTGCCGGGCTCCGGCGCGCCCGGAATCTGGTCGGCCGCCGCAAGCCAGCGCCCCAGGGCGGGCGGCACGGCCAGCGCCTGCAGCACGCCATCGCTGACGGCCACCACACGAACTTGTTCGGGCTCGGCCAATCCGGTGACGCTAGCAGACGACGGAGACCACACTCCCATCGATTGAAACGTGCGGTTATGCTCGGAGTATGTGAAATACATGGATGGCGAAAGGGGCAGTCCCTCGGAGAAGCTCGCCAGTCCCGCGGCGCCCGGCGCGAGTTGCCGGAGCGCCACCAACTCCTCCGCATGGGGATAATGCAGGGGTTTCAGCAACACGCAATTGACCACGCTGAAGACCGCCGTATTGGCCCCGATTCCGATGGCGAGGGTGAGCAGCGCCACGGCGGTGAACATGGGGTTGTGACGCAGCGCGCGCACGCCGTAGCGTATGTCGCGGACCAGGGTATCCAGAAAAACGATGGTGTTCATGCGGTAAATCTCCTCTCGAATCAGGGTGCTGTTGCCGAATTTGCGGCGGGCTGCCGCGCGCGCTTGCGTCTCCGGCAATCCGCGGGCGATGTTGTCGTCAGTCTCGATCTGGACGTACGATTCGATCTCTTCGAACCGCTCGCGGTCCCATTTCTCCCGTCGAAAAAGATAGCGCCAATTCATCGGTTTCACTCCGCGGCCGGCTTCAGGATGCGGCCAATCGCCCGAACCACTTGCTCCCATCGCGCGGTCTGCGCGGTCAACTGTTTTCGCCCGTCCGGGGTCAGCCTGTAATACTTCGCCTTGCGGTTATTGTCGGAGGTTCCCCAGAAGGAGGCGATCCACCCGCGGCCTTCCAGCCGATGTAACGCGGGGTACAGAGAGCCGTGCTCAATCTGGAGCACCTCCTCCGACCCGCGCTCAATGGCGTGGGCAATGGTATGGCCGTGGGCAGGGCCGAGGACCAGGGTCTGCAGGATCAGGAGATCGAGGGTTCCCTGGAGCATCTCGCTTTGAAGAGGGGATTCGTTTCTGGGCATTGGCTTCAAATACTCCGGTCGATCATCGACTGGACGACACTAGGAGATACGTTGCTGGAGCCATTTTGTTCTGAAAAATGTTCGAAGAGATGATCTAGTGGTAAAAGCACCGTACGGATTTCGACACTTCGTGTCAGTGCCGGCCCCGCGCGCATGTTTCTATCAATTGTTAAATAGAATATTGGAATTTGAGTTAGAATATCATGAGTCGGAACCCAGCGAGGGTGCCGCGGGAGAACTGCATGTTGAAGATGAAGCATTGCAAGTTGTTTGTGGGCCCCGGTGTTGTGTTCTTCGCGTGCCTGGGGCTTTCTTCGCGCGCAATGGCCAGCGCGCCGGGCTGCGGAAATGACGGTGTCGGAGACATCGGGACGGCCGCCAACGGGAGCGTAACAGTGAGCACGCGCATCCAGATAACGGCTGGCAGCTCATATACATATAACTATGTAAGCTGCTTTGTCGACGGAAACCCAGGGGGGTGGAATCACACCATCACGACGGCGCCGCAACACGGGACGCTCTCCATATTAGGCACCCAGGTAACGTATGCGGCGAGCACTGGCTACGTCGGTACGGACTATTGGGCGATCAGTCAAGGAGAATATGGGACTGTGGGAGCCGACGGCGCCGGCGCTCAGGATGCCTGTGACTGCAACTTGACGGGGAGTTTTAACGTCGTAGCGCCGACCGCTGCTCCCACAGTGGGGCAGTGGGAAATGACCTTCCTCGCCGTGCTGCTGGCCGGAACGGGCTGGTATTTTCTGCTTCCCAATCGCGGTGGCGCCACGTTGGCATGGGCCGCTGCTGGACGAGTGATTCGCAGGGCGCCGAAAACGTCCGAAAGCACGATGGTGCGCCGCAGATGAACTTGGTTTAGGCTCAATGCTGTTCATTGTGTACTGACAGGCCTGGATCCTCGATGGCTAGCCGGTGGGGCAGACTTCAGAGGGACCTGCAAAAATAGATGTCGAGCGAATGGTCCCGCGCCCGAGTCGACATCGCCTATCGCATTGCCTTCGACAGAGTTTACTGGCCCGACTCAGCCGAATCGATGTCCTCGCGATTCGACGGCGGGGCCATGGCCCCGCTGTCAAAGCCCGAGCACCGCGGCTTCTGGAAGATCCTGCGAGGTTCGCTACCAGGTGCGCTCGACGATCCTGACTTCGCAACTCCCCGTGTCGCGCGCGCGAGCAGATCGGCGATCCCCCGCTTGCCGGGCATCCCCGACCGGCCGGTCCACAACGCCCGCTGCGTAGAGATGCGTGGGGATTCCATGCGCAGGAGTAGCGCGCCGGCGCTCCGGCCGACCGTGTGGTATGGCATGCCGGGGTACGCGAAGGACGGCAGGACCGTCTGCTTCTTCCGCGCGGACAAGGAATACATGACTCTTCACCGCCAGGGCAGCTTCAAGTACTCTTATGCGCCTTCCCTCGAGTGCCCGCGGGCGCTTTCCTCTTCAATTTGGTTTGATTGTATTCGACGGCGGTACGGACGAGATTTTTTAGAGCACGCTCATTAATCTTATCGCCCTCAAACAAATCGATCGCTCGCCACACCTTGCCTCCGAAGCCCGCGTTGAAGAGCTTGTCGGGATCCGGGAGGCTCGCCCCGTGGGAAAAGGTAAGCTTCACCTTATCTTTGTGCGCGTTGCCGACCGCGATTATTCCGTCGCGAGACCACACTGGGCTTCCCATCCACTTCCATTCCTCGATTATCTCCCGGTCGGCCTCAAGGATGCTCTTGCGGACGCTGGCGAGTGTCTTGCCACGCCAGTCTGTGAGTCCTGCGATCAGTTCGTCAATACGTTCCGATGGATTCATTGGATCTCTATGCCTCCTAATTCTCGTCCCGTTTTCATGCCAGTACATTCGCTGCAGCGTCCGGTTTGGCCGATCTCTTCCAAATAAGTCGTCGAACGACATGGCCTTTCCACATCCAGAGTCCCGAAAGGAGCAATACTGGAACGAAGACAAACCGGACACGGTCGGCGTACTTTGGAAGTTCTTCAAACGGACTATAGATATAACCGAGTATCGGAATGCTGAAGACGATGTGAATCCAGCGAAAAATCGAACGTTTCGTCGCTTCTTTCATGATGAATTTCCCCTCCATTTCAAGATTTTTGAGCCGCCTGAGGCGGCCAGTTGAGTGTTTCCACACCGAACTGCTTGGCGTACTCCGCGTTCAGCCGCTGCCAGCCGCCGAACTTTATGGCGTCGGGGCCGACCATGCGGCCGATGGGAGTTCCGCTGAGAAGGCGATCCAGAACATCGAAACAAATGTGCCACCCGGCAGCTCCCATTGCGATGAAGCGGCGGCCGATGTTGGTCCACAGCGTCAGGCGCGTGCTGCCGCCTACGGCTTCGAGTTCCCACCGCATATCGTGGTCACCCCAGTTGTACTCAAGCGCCTTGGGAGCGTCGGCTCGCGTCACCTTTGCTTCGGTAACGTGCAGCGCCGGCGCTGCCACCGTGGTCAGCTTCACCGTGCTTCCAACCGTACCCAGGCTCCCATCGGCTTCGAAGGGAGCCCACTCGCGCAGATGCGCCGGGTCGGTAAGCGCCTGCCAGACTTTTTCCGGCGAGTGGCGCAGTTCTCTGACCAGAATGAGCGTCCACTTCTCTCCGTCCTTTCGTATCTGCGCCCCGCCGGCCGGGCCCGGTGTGTACTGCGCGCGATCGGTCATCTTCTTCTCCTTAGCCTGAATACCGCGCCAGTTGGGTGAGCTGAATGAGGTTGCCGCAGGTGTCGTTCAGCTTCGCAATGGTCGAGTAGGGCACCTCGGTGGGCGGCATCGTGAACTCGCCGCCGCGGGCGTTGATCCGCTCGAAGTCGCCCTTGACGTCGTCGGTGAAGAACATGGCCGCGGGCTGGCCTTGCTGAAACATCGCCTGCTGATAGGCTTTGGCCGCGGGGTTGTCGTTCAGCGCCAACTGCAGCTCAACGCCGTCCGGCTCCTCGGGCGAGGCCACGGTCAGCCAGCGAAATGGGCCCTGGCTGAAATCGGCCTTCTTGGCAAAGCCCAGCACCTCCGTATAGAAGCGCAGGGCCTTCTCCTGGTCGTCCACGTATACGCTGGTCAGTTTGATTTTCATTTCGTTTCTCCTTTGTCACGTTCGCGGTTTAGGCCGCGTCGTCTTCTTACTTGTCTTCCTTTTCGTTGGTGTGGATTGATCCATGCGGTCGAGGTGGCGTTCGAGAGCATCCACGTGAGCGGACCAGAACCGGCGGAACGGAGCCAGCCAGGCATCCACCTCCTGAAGTGGCTCAGGTCTCAGCCGGTAGAGACGGCGCTGTGCGTCCACCGTGGATTCCACGAAACCGGCCTCGCGCAGCACTCGCAGGTGCTTTGACACGGCCGGCTGCGGCATACGAAGTTGACGCTCGATCTCTCCAACCGACTGTTGCGACGAGACCAGGAGGCTCAATATCGCGCGGCGATTCGGCTCCGCAATGACTTCGAACACAGACTCCACTCTCTTGATATACTCCACAGAGCATATGCTTGTCAAGGCATATAAACGCAAGAGGCCCAGGCAACGATTTCGATGCGTTTTTTGGCGAGTGCGGTTCAGAGCGCTGCCCGCGCGGGCCGCTTCAGCGTTGAAGCGGGGACAAGAGCTGCCGTCCCTTTCCCGGCACCCTTTTCTCCGCCGCTAGCGGCATCCTTCCTCCGCTGCGCTCCGGACAGGTTTCACTTGACGAAACCGATCGCTTTCCAGCGCAATCGAGAAGCCAGCTTCGCTACGCTCCGACGGTGTTCGGATCATCCCGGAATGCCGTTCGGCTTCCTTCGGAACCGGCGTTCAGCTTCGCCGGAATCCCCATCCTCCATGGCCGGAAACAACTGACCCTGGAAAACGTTCGAAAACTGGCTGAGAAGTTGCAGCAAGCTAAGCATGGCGGTTGTCTTTTCCGAAGGAATCTTGCCGTGGAAAACAATATTCTACCGGGGAGACAGATCTTTCCCAAACACTTGCAGACCGTTTTGTTTAAGTCTGTAAACCGGCAACCCGCTATTCTTGCAAGTCCCTCTTCGGTCTGCCGCGGGCGGACTGAAGTCCTGGGTCCCCTTTGGCGAGGGCTAAAGCCTCAATGCCACTTAGTTTTCTCAGTTCCGGGCATCTGCCTAAGCATAGCCAAGGGCTACGGTAGAGTAGGGCACAGGCGCGTTGCGCTGTCGCACGTTTCCTGCGCCCCCTCATCGAACTGGACGTGCGGATTTCCCGCATCCAGCTCTCCGACCATCTTCTTCCGGCGGCGTGCGCCGCAAGCCAGGCAGATGGCTCACTCTTCCTACCATTTGATACAGCCGACATCGTTTATACAGGAACTGATAGTTCCAGTGCTTCCGAGCCGACCGCCAACTGCACTGGTGTTTGCGTCGGAGCCATAACTGCAGCTCGCTCTGCACGGCCCAATCGATCTGATGGAAGATCCGGTTGCTGTTGCCGACCCGAAAATAGGTACACCACCCATTCAGGATCGGATGCTTCCGAATCACCTCTCCGATCGTCGCGCTACTGGGAATCGATCGCACCACCTCGCGCACCCGGTCTCGGATATGTTGGCACGCCTTCTTGCGCGGCCACATGTACAGCATCCGCCTCGGGGGCTTCCGGAATTCGAAACCCAGAAACGCGAAACCCTCTTCCACTGGTGGATATGACGATGCTGAAATGGCGTTCACTTCTGTGCGGCCCGCAAATTCGCCTCGCCCCCCTGCCAACAGGTGAGGGCTTTGTCGTCCCGCTTCTCCGGTTCAGGTTGCCCCGAGTCGGAGGGGACCAGGCTATCGGGTGAGCGAGTCATTACCCGAGCTGATTCCTTTCATTCAGCAAGTACATCAACATCACTTTCGGACGCACCCCTTGAAATCCCAAGGAGGGGCTGACGCGGT